>Ga0315334_10000022_pt1 | contig 161404 bp, 133 predicted proteins | sample M150034915metaG_FD_205555 | JGI IMG/M metagenome (GOLD analysis project Ga0315334, IMG submission 205555) | Ammonia-oxidizing marine archaeal communities from Monterey Bay, California, United States - M1 500m 34915 | ecosystem: Environmental > Aquatic > Marine > Intertidal zone | place: USA... | reverse complement strand
ATTGGGCTTCCTTCAGACCCCACCTCGCGATGACGCCCTTGCCCTTCTCCTAGCCTTCGGCTCTGCGAACACCTGGCAGGAGGACTTTCACCTCCCTAGTTCTGTGCCATGCCCGGCACACACGCTGGAGTTAAGCCGCCGCGCGTAGCGCGGTCGGCTTGAACGACTTGTTAGATGACGCAGATTAAAGCAAATACTCTATCAGAATTTCTTTGAACTCAACACTCAATTTTGAGGTTGACCATGTGCCTTGGCTTATCCAAGTCTTATCCGATATTTTTGATTCGACTTTGTCGAGTATCAAATCATGAGGATACAAGTAAACATCGCCATTGCTAATGAAACAGATATGAATATTTTTGTTACGATACTTTTGACTGAACGATAATCGACCCTTTAACTGTACCTTAATAAAGGTACTGCCATCGCAATGGACCGCCAAAAAATCAGCTCCTTCCCAGTCGTTATTCAGCCACATTGATGTAAATCCATAATCAGCCAACTTTGCTGCTACTTTATGGAAATTGAACATCTCCTGTGCTTTGGCATTCAACTCTTCGTATTTTATTTTCTGAAGCTTCATAGGATATTCATCTAACGCTTGCAGCACGCGCGCCTACGGAATGGAGCCGAAGGCGCAATGTAGTAGGCGTCGCCGTGCCTGCACTTGTTAAAAGACAGAGTGCACTTAGTTATTGGGATCGCGCAGGTTATAAATATACTTCGCACCCATGCTCTTCCCACACCCTTTCTGCCGCAAGTATTTTTCCGCCTTCAGCGCTTACATACTCTGAAAAATGCTCATCTATTCCGCTTACTAGTTCTTCAGAGTATTCTTTGTTAAGAATAACTTTAAGCATTTCGAATTTTGCATCATCTGTTATTTTAACAGATTTCACATAACTAGAGGCATGATAGCACAAACCCGTATCATGGTAAGTTATGCTTTGGCATAAAAACAAAAAAGAAAGTAGTCCAACAGCTGTAATTAAAGTGATGCTGATAATTATTTTACTTGTCATAGTTCTATCCTTGTTCTTCCATCGAACGCCCGGCATTTGTAATGCACCGGAGACAAACGTAGATACGCCTGACAATATCCAATTCCTATCTTTATAAGCTCACACCATCTTTTATCGCTTTCTTGTAGATCGACGTTAGCTTTTTGTCCGAAATTATAGATGCGCGATATATTCTTATATCTTGAATGTAAAAATTTTTGCTTATTCTATAGCCTTCAACATAGAGTTCGGCCTTAGCTGCACATACTCTTAAAACTGCCTCTCTTCCAAGATCAGTCTTCGAATAATGGTTCCCAGCTTCATCGTAAGCATCAACTCTATTGGCCGATTCCTGACAAGTTCTAACAATTTTCTTTTCTTCATTGGAGACACCACACGAAGCCAGGAGAACAAATGAAATTAACAGGACTAATTTATGAGCATTAATTTTACAGATTTCCATGGTCACCCTTAAACATAACGCCGGCGCATTAGACAAATTCTAGTGTGTGTTTTAGTTTATTCGATGGTCATTTTATACCACTATTTAACCGACTGTAATCGCTGTGCCTGCTCTTTTGTTAGGGATACCACATGACTCATATAAACGATTCCCCATATAGTACCATTTCGGGCTCCATATTCTGACTTCAGGTAGGTTATTTGTCGATCTCTAAATTCAATCCAAGCTAATTGAGCTGCTTTTAGCTCAGAATTATCACTGCCACCTAGAGCTTTATACGCCCTATTGAGCTCATGGTCCCATGCTTCTAATACTATTTTTTTACAATTTTTTATACCTATAGTACTACTATGCCTACTTTCACACTCGTCGCCAGCAATATCAATTGGGTGAACTTTTAAGGCACCATCTAATTTGAATTTAGTGTTCGTCTTTAAATCTACAACCTCAACGCCGCATTCAGCGGCTTGTCCGCTGCAATGCTTTGTTATGTATTGCCATGAATTAAATAATTTATCCTTCCGTTTTCTATCACATATACCCCACGGTATTAAATGAAATAACCCCCCTTCTGACAACCGTAAAACTAAGGCTATTCTTTTGAAAAAATGGCAAATTGAAACGGGCTATATTGAACTGTTCAGGCTTGAAAAGCTGGCGTGCAAAGAGATCAAAACCCGCTTCCTTGAGCACCTCTTCTGGAACCACATAGGACTGATCGACCAGCCCCCAGAAAGTCCAGCCAGACTCAATACAGATTCCTAATACCTTGTTATTTGCATAGCTGACACCAACCGCACCGAGGGTCGAGCCAACCAGGTTTCCGAGCAAAGCCCCCAGCACTGGCACAGGAATAATCATCTGGCCGAGCACCGCTCCTCCGCCGCCCATCGACGAGCTGTTGCCCCACAACTGGACGCCGGCTAAACCTGACAAGGTGTGATGGGCGGACGCTTACATTGAACTACCAGTTTTTGGTCACCCAACCCCAGAGTTCATGCCATTCTGCCCGATAAGCGGAACTTGGCCTTGTTGTCGTCCTTGCAGGCTCTACTCGACCGGGGACTGACCATAGCGGATGCGGATTGCCTGGAAGACGCCGTGCCGAAGCCCCGGCGGGTGTCGAGTGAAGATGCTACGGCGTTGCGGATCGCTCGGCGCCAGTTTTTTTAGCCGGTTGTCGGTCCCGGCAGCAAGGGTGTCTATCAGGGCGACAGTACGTTGAAGGCCTCCTGTCTCTGAAGAAGCGGCGAGTTACCTGTCTCAGTGGAAGGAAAAGTTCCTTAGCTGGCCTCGGAATCTGCGTGATGCTGCCTATTGATCTGGCGCAAACCTGGTTAGTGCGTAACGCAGACTTGCCTCCATGATTAGCTTGCGATTTACTGATACTGAGCCAGCAATAGCAGGACAGTGATATGGACCCGCAAACCCCTAGAGATCAGTTTCCTTTCGCCAATGCCCGGGTAGCAAGGCGCTGGCGCAAGTTATTGGATGAGCGCCTGAAAGACCTGGGGGTTACCCAGGCTCGTTGGTTCACCATGGTTTGCCTACAGCGTGGTGGTGGAGGATTGACCCAGCGGGAGTTAGCCCATTTGATGACCATCGAAAATCCGACATTGGTCCGCCTGCTTGATAGCCTCGAGGAGCAGGGTCTGATTGAACGCCGGCCCTGTAAGCGTGATCGGCGCGCCAGGCTGCTGTATCTTACCCATGCCGATGAGCGCTTTATGAGCGATCTGAATGAGCGGGCGAATGTGTTGCGAGAGGAGATGCTGAAAGGCATTGAAAATACCGACCTGGAAGTCGCCCTGCGTGTTTTTGAGCGGGTTATGGAAAATTCCGCCAACCTCAAAAATTCCTGAACCCGAGACATTTTTCAAACGCAAGCGACAAGATTAGAACGGGAGCGTTCCGCAAATTCCACCGGCGCAGGACAATTCCATCATGGATGGCTGTCAATCATTAATTGTGTTACGTTTAGTTTATACTGAACAGATTGAACAAATTGTGCGGGCAGCCGTCTCATCATTTCTGGCCGGCCACCAAAAAGTCGCCGTAGCGGAAGGTATGTCAGCATTCTGGGGCGCGACAATGATGAGGATCTTGAACGCCTGGACAAGATTGATGGCGGCGCGATCGCCGGCTTGCGCGTTGCTTACAATCACGACGCATGGTTGTACAGCGCAGCCGTCCAATCTCCCTTCACCGGCGATGTCGATGGCTATCAGGTGGTGCTTAAGGCACGATGGCGGAACCAGTTCAGCGATCAATGGTTTGCCTCCCTGGGGCCGAACCTGACCTACAGCAGTGATGACTGGACAGACGATAGGTTTGGTATTTCCGATACGGAAAGTGCCCGCTCCGGCTTGGCCTCCTATAGCCCTGATGGCTATGCCCGGTATGGCCTGACAGGCAGTTTGACCTATTCGTTGTCTGCGCAATGGTCGGTCACCGCGACCGCCGGGGTGTCACAATTAACCGGCGATGCAGAGGATAGCCCGATTGTCAGTGATATCGGGGAGGCTACCCAAGCCTACACTGGTGTTTTTATGAGTTACCGATTCTGAATGTCTCCGGGGACCGGGGCAATTCATTTCACGGGAAGGGGCAAGTAACCCCTGAATTTCCCGGTTCTGGCTTCGTCGGCTATGTAAGGATTACTTCGGAGCTCAAACACCTGGCTCACTTTTGCTCTAACCGAAACCAGAGTGCGTAAAGCGCTGGAACAAACAGTAGGGTGATCAGAGTGCCGACTGCTACGCCCCCTATAAGCACATAAGCGAGCGGCCCCCAGAAAAGGTCAAAGGTCAGAGGTACAAACGCCAGAACGGCCGCCAGGGCAGTGAGTACCACGGGGCGGGCGCGTTGGACGGCTGCCTCGACCACGGCTTCCCGGGCAGCCATCCCAGTTGTGAAGTTGTCCTGCACCTGCTGCGTCAGAATCATGGTGTTTCGCATCAGGATACCGCCCAGGCCAATGAGCCCCAACAACGCGGTAAAGCCAAAAGGTTGATTAAACAACAGCAAAGCCAGCACAGCGCCAATGAGTCCCAATGGCGCGGTGGCCAGAACGGTCAAGGTGCCGATAAATGAACGCATCTGAAGCATGATGAAAATCAGCATCAACGCCAACATCACCGGTTGTAAAGTCTGAATGGAGGCGTTGGCCTTGGCGGATTGCTCCACCGTACCGCCAATTTCAATACGATAACCGTCCGGTAACCGTTCACGCAGGCCTGCCATCGTACTCCAGATCTCTTTGGTGACATCCGGTGGCTGGGCGCCTTCCACATCCGCCTGAACGGCCAGGAAGGGGGCGCGGTTGTAACGCTTTATAACCGGTTCCTCATAACGAACCTGCCACTGCCCCAGTTGTTTTACGGAGAGTTTGCGGCCGTCGCGGGTTTTGATTTCAAGATCTTCGGGCATCATGATTTCACCGCGGGCATTACGCGCCACCAGTTGAACGCTCCTTATGCCCTGGCGTAACTCGGTAACGGCCACGCCGCGAAGCTGGAACTGGAGTTGCCGTGCAACCTCTGCCGGGGTCAGGCCCATCCAGCCCAGGTTTTCCGGGTCCAACTCAAGATAGAGCGTGGGCACACGCTCATCCCATTCGAGGTGCGGCATGACGATGTTCGGATGCCCGGTCATGAGAGTCCGAATCTGGTGCGCGATCTCTCTGAGTTGATCGGGTTCCGGACCCAACACTCGAAAACTGACCGGCCAGGCCACCGGCGGGCCGTACAGCAAACGCGTTACACGCACTCTCGCCTCAGGAAACTCACCCGCCGCGATTTTGGCCTCCAGCGTCGAGATGATGTGATCGCGCCCTTCAACGTCCTGCCCGATGGCAATCAACTTGGCAAACGCCGGGTCCGGCTGCTCGGGGTTTGCCGATACGAAGAATCGGGGTGCACCGGCACCGATGTAAGCGGACAGGCTTTTAACCTCCGGCATGTCCATCAATATCGCTTCGAGGCGTCTGACGCTTTGATCCGTGGTGGCAATAGCGCTCCCCTGCGGAGCATAGACACTGATCAGAACCTCGGGGCGATCAGAACTGGGAAAAAACTGCTTCTGTACCTGGGTTGCCATACCGAAAGCACTGAGAGCCAGTAAACCCACTGTGAGAAAAACGACGGTTTTTCGGTACCTTACACACGCTGCAATCACCCCACGCAACCGCTGATAAAAAGCGCTTTGGTAAAGGTCCTGGCCAGTATGCCCGATGTAATCGGGCAATAGCTTGACGCCCAGATAAGGCGTAAAGGTGACCGCCACCCCCCAGGAAATCAGCAACGCAAAAGCCAGCACCCAGAAGATGTTACCGGTGTATTCCCCGACACCCGACTGAGCAAAGCCGATGGGGACAAAACCGGCCACTGTTACTAGCGTTCCAGTCAGCATGGGCGCGGCTGTGACGCTCCAGGCATGACTGGCTGCCCGTACCCGGTCCCAGCCACTCTCCATCTTCACAATCATCATTTCAATGGCGATGATCGCATCGTCCACTAACAGGCCCAGCGCGATAATCAACGCGCCCAGGGTGATGCGGTCCAGGTTAATGCCCGCTATTTTCATCAATAAAAAGGTCAGCCCGAGAGTAACGGGAATCGCAATGCCCACCACTAAACCCGCACGCAGGCCGATCGCCAGAATACTGACGCCCATTACGACGACCAATGCCACCAGAAACTTGACCTGAAAAAGATCAACGGCCTGAGTGATGGCCTCAGCCTGGTTGGTCAGGGTCTGTATTGACATCCCCAGGGGCAGCCTGGCCTGTTCAGTGCTGACAAACTTACTGAGCCGTTCACCAAACTCCAGGCCATTTTCGCCCGCCTCCATGACGACGCCCAGGAGGATCGCATCCTCACCGCTGGAACGGACGATGTAGTTCAACGGATCTTCATAGCCCAAACGCACCTCGGCCAGATCAGACGCGGTGATAACTTGGTCTCCGATACGCAGAGGTACTGAGGCGAGGCGCTCAAGGTCAGACAGGTCAATGTTGCTGCGGACATAAACCCGCGGGCCGGCAAGATCAACAAAGCCCAGAGGCTCAAGGCGATTGTTGGCCTCTATCGCCTGCAACACTTCTTCTGCCGACAAGCCGAGATTGTTGAGCCGGTCCTGATCAAACTCGAGATACACCCGCTCAGGACGCTCAGCCAGGATCTGTGCCTTTTGCAAGCCGGGAAGCAGTTGCAGGCGATCTCGTATCTCTTCTGCCTCGCGGGTCAGTTCACGCATTGGCATTCCCGGTGCTGTGACGGCCATCAGGGAGAAATACACGTCTGAGAAATCATCGTTAACGATGGGGCCGATGACACCACGGGGGAGATTGAGGCTTTCATCGGACATGCGCTTGCGAACCTGATAGTAGAGATCGGGCATTTTTTCACTGGGCGTATAATCCTGGAATCGGATAAGCATGGTGGCCTGTCCGGGCCGAATGGTGGTTTCAACAGTGTCGAAATACGCCACTTCCTGGATTTGCTTTTCCAGACGATCCGCCACCTGATTCCGTAGCACCTCGGGGGTTGCTCCCGGCCAAACCACAGAGACCACCATCGACCGCACGGTGAACGCAGGGTCTTCCGCCCGACCAAGGGATGAGAACGCGTAGAAGCCCGCAACAACGGACATCAAAAGAAAAAAGAGAGTGACCGAACGCTCGCGCACTGCCAGTGCGGAAAGATTAGGCAAGCTCATTGAGCCAGCTCCCGCACCGCCATGCCAGGCGTGAGCAGGTGTGTCCCTAATGCGACGATCGGCGTAGTCGCGTTGATGTTGGCCCGGATCTGCGCATACTCCTCACCCAAATCGATAACCTCGACCGCAAGGGGGGTCACCATGCCGTCGGAGACCAACCAGACCTGCGGCGTTTCTCCTCTCTCATCAAGGGCACCCAGCGGTACACGATGGCTGGCCGTGGTTTGTTTCTGCATCAGCCGGACACTCACCACTGAACCAAGCGTTAAAGACGAAGGGTAGGGCCCCTCCAGGCTGTATCGGGCACGCCAGCTCCGGCTTCTGGCGTCGGCAGCCCCGGCAATCTCTCTCAGATTCACCGCAAGCTGTTCGCCATTGGGTAAAGGAACATAACCTTGCCGGGGCGGGTTGCTGCCCTGAGGTAAAAAGACCTCGACTTCCAGGGATTGATCTTCAGCCAGAACGGCAAGGGTTTGACCGACACCCACAACCTGGCCGGGCTCAACGATGACCTCGGTGATCACGCCTGCATTGGCGGCTTTTAGTTCCGCATATCCCAGAGCATTCTGAGCCTGCTGATTTCGTGCAGAAGCCGTTTCCACCTGGCTGCGTGCTTCACGCTCCGCCAGTTCAAGGCGTTGCAGGGTTTGTTCGCTGACAAACTGACGTCCTACCAGTTCCCGCTGTCGCTGGAGCTCATTAGTGGCAATGGCCAGGGCCGCTTCTGCACGCCTCAGATCTGCGGCGGCCCCCTCCGCGGTTGCGATAAGGTCTCGTGAATCGAGTTTGAACAGTAAGTCGCCTTTTTCCACGCGCTGACCGGGATCGATGAAACGTTGTTGAATCCGGCCGGCGATCTGAAAGGCCTGGGGAACTTCGTGGCGGCCTCGCAGGGTTCCTGAAAACCTCTGAGATGTTGGACCTGCCTCCTTCAATTCCACTGTTTTTACCCAGGGAACAGGGGGGCGGGCCTCTGGAGGCGTTTCCGCGGACTGCTGACAACCTGACAGAATGAGCAGCGAGATAAACAGGGTCAGCAGAAAGCGCATGGCAGATGTCTCGATCGGCAAGATTAAGGTGTGGATATCAGTTCTCGCGGCATCCAGTTAAAGCTAGTTGCAGGATGGCATCGCGAACGGTGTCCTTCTGTTCCATAGGCAGAAAATGGGTCGTGCCTTCAAGAATCCTTATGTCAGCCGAAGGCAGCAGGGCCTTCAGGCGTTTTTGTGCCTTTGGTGAGAAGGTTGACCCGCGTTCCGCCGCCAGTGCTATAACCGGGCACCGCAACTGACGAATACCGGGCCAGGGGTTGTGTTCGGTATGGGCAAAGGTGGTGCTCTCCCACTCGGGCGCACACGCCAATTGAACTTGGTCACCCTGCGGCACGAAGGCGTGTTGGACGTAGGCGTTCAGCCATGCTTCGGGCCAGGTCTTGAAGCCACCGCGGCCACGATAGTTTTCTAGCGCAGCAGCGTGCGACTGGAATACTCTGCGCCGACGTGCGGCTCCTGCGGCCAGTGACAACCGTTGTGACTGACGTAACAGCTTCGTCAACCACAACTTCAGACCCTGCATCGGGTCCATGATCACCGGTTCCGCCAGAATCAGACCCAGCACTTTATCAGGCCGCCGGGCAGCGGCCATGATGCTGGTGGTGGCACCAATGGAATGGCCGGCAAGCCAGACCGGCTCGTCCAGGCATTCCAGCAGAGCGATCAGGTCGCGATAATAGATTTCCCAGCCCCGGAATGTCGACAGGTTGGCTGCACCAACGCTGGCCCCGTGTCCTCGCATGTCCCAGGCAAGGACATTGAAGTCCGTGGCGAGCTCGTCAAGCAGTGGATGGTACAGGCGGCCATGGAAACCCGTGGCATGTGCCCAGTGCAGCGTGGGGCGCGCTTTGGATTGCGGCCAGCGCCACAGTGCGATATCGGCGCCATCCGTCGCCCGGAATTCGTCGCGTTCAGGTGTGTTGTGCTTAATGTCCATGACGGTCTTCTTGTTGGGCGGCCATTGTCGGGAGCAATAACTGAACCTGACCAGTGGCGATCGGTTTTTTATCATCGCCTTGCCAGCAGGTCACCTGGACCAGGCTGGTGCGCCTGCCTTGCCGAATAATGTCGGCCCTGGCGAACGTCGATCGGGCCTTCGCGGAGCGGAGGTAATTGATGTGGCTGTCGAGAATGCGCGGGCAACGTGTCTCTGCATCCTGGCTTTGCGCAGCCACCCGCGCGGTGAGTTCGATCAGGGCTCCAAGCACGCCGCCATGGAGGGCTGGTAGCATGAAGTTGCCAATCAGCGCTTCACGACACGGCAAATGAACCAATACGCCTGCATCACCGCGCTGAACCTCAAGCCCGAGGTGCTGTGCATAGGGAATGCGCTCCAGAAGAGCCTGCCAGTCAGCACATTCTTTCGCACTTTCCGCAGTGCCTGAGATTTGTGGGGCCGAATCGCCAGTCGTGCTCATGCGCTCTCCTTTCCTCGTCCACCTGCATGCAATTGCTGTCCCTGGGTGTTACGCATGAAGGTGGCGTTTGCCGTCGCTAGTAACTCGCGATTTCCCTCGCTAAGGATGTCACAATGAATAAACGCGACATCGTCCGATAAATGACGACAGGTGGCCACCGCTGACAGGGCCCGGTCGCCGATGGCAGGCCGCAAATAATCCATGCGCAGATCCAGAGTGGCAATGGGCATCAACTCCAGGGCACCCGCGAATACCGCCAAGCCTCCGGCGGAGTCTGCCAGCGAGTAAAGTACGCTGGTGCAGATTTCTTTTGTATCCTTATGGGCGAACATCCATGACTGCGGGGTTAGCCGCATACAGACCTGGCCCTGGTCTACCGAGACAACTTGCATGCCCAGATCCCTGCCGTGAGGAACCTGTTCGGTGAACTGCCACGCCGTCGTCACAGCGTCACTGTGCTGAAGTTTGTTCAGATCGTTCATCAGATCCGCTCAGTCTGACATGCATTTCGCGCAGGGGCGGAAGTGTAGAGGACCAGTGGATTGTCATAGGTCATTGCCATGGCGTTCTCTTGTGAGTAGCATTGTTTCCAAAGTTTGGTTGGTCAACCAACCAAAAGTCAACACTTTGTTAATCCAAATGGCACGGCACCGGTGTAATGGCGTACGATCAGTGAAACGAATCGAATGATGGCTGCTCTGATGATTAATAAACGGGATTGCTCAGGAGGTGTTTAAGCCATGGTTGACAGACAGATTACCCCTGCAAGCAAACTAGGCGATCAGGGTAATGTTTTGTCTAACGCCGCCCGGCTGTTTCGTGAGAAAGGTTTTGAAAGGACATCTCTTAAGGAGATTGCAGAAGCCTGCAATATGCTGCCCGGAAGTCTGTATTATCGTTACAGCAGCAAGGAAGCGCTGCTCGTTGAGCTGATGCGTCGGGGAGTAGACCTGGTTACAACAGAGGTTGAAACCGCGTACGCCAGCTCGGACGATCCCGTGGAACGATTGCGTCTTTGTATCAACGCACATTTGCACGCCCTGCTGGTTGATTCGGATACGGTTTACGTACTTTTGTTTGAGTGGCGTTCACTGAGCGCGGAGGCCCGCGGGGACATCATCGCTTTGCGTGACCAGTATGAATCCCTTTGGGCCGAGATCATCGAAACGATGATTGAGCAAGGCGTGATTCGGAAGGATGTCAATGCTCGCCTGCTTCGCCTAATCGGCCTCGGGGCGCTCAACTGGGTCGCAACCTGGTTTGATCCGAAAGGTGTCTATACACTCGACGGCATTGGTGATTTTGTCTGGAACGTCATCATGGATGGTGTAATCAGGAAAAGTGTACGAACATAGGCACTGGCTCCCCAAGCGTAATTAGCGCCGGTTTATGTTTGTTAATCACGTGTATAGATGGTGTGTGATCTGACGTTTAGCCTGAATTGCTCAGGTGGCTGGCCAAACCAGCGTTTGAAGGCGCGTCTGAAATTGGCACTGTCGTGATAATTCATCAACGCAGCAATGGCCTCGATTGACAGTTCGCTGTCACGCAGGTACAGCGCTGCCTGCTGAGACAGAATCTCGTCACGGATTTTTCGAAAATTGCTGCCTTCATAGCTGAGTTTACGCGACAGGGTGCGTTTGCTGATGAACAGAGAGGCAGCCGCTTCCTCTTCATTGAGCGTTCCCGGCGGCCGGGACAACATCATCTTCTTCAGCCGGGTCTGGTAGCTTGGCTTATCGGACTGAAGTTGCGCAAGCATGGCTTCACACTGTCGCATGGCCAGATGATAGTTTTCATGATTGGCAGAGGCGTTTGGTTCCCGACACAAGGCCATCGGCAAGCTGAGTTTTAATTGGCTGCAATCAAAGTGAATCTGCCCGGACAAAAAGTCCGAATACGTTGCGTGATACTCGGGTTTCGGATGGGCAAAGCATACTTCAGCCTCGCGCAAAGGGCGGCCAACCATGAACTCGCCGAATTCGAAAAGTGCCTTGAGCATCGCATCCGACAGGCAACGCTGTATGTCATCGTCTAATGGCCCCAGGTACTGCAGAATACATTCCAAACGCTCACCGACTTGCTGCAAGTGCAACTGGATGAAGCTCGCGCGCGTGGGCAGGAATGTCCGAATCGCGTGTAGAGCAGTGAGGAGGTCGGGGCTGCTGTAAGCCACGAACCCCATTGCTCCGTGGGTTGCCGGAGTCATTCGTTTACCCAGCCTTAACCCAAATTCTGGCTGGCCGGACAGATCCATTGCATTACGCAGGATCTGTATCTGCTGAGCCACAGTAAGCAGTCCGTCCTCGCTCAAAAATTGCGTCACCCCAAGTCCAGTGCCCCGCAGCAGACGCGGAAGTTGTCTGGCTGTCAGATTCAGCTCACGTGCAACTAGCCGTGAGTAATTCGATGGAATATCCGGACCGGGACTTTGCAACTCCTCCATTTTCTTCCGCGCCACCATCATTGATACCCCCCTTCCTAAAGTTTCGCCATTTTGTCTTCAAATGACCCCTGCTTGTCAAGAAATGACCTGAAAAATATGCTGGCAGACAGGCAATATCTGTCAATCATCAATGCTGGTAGGAGAACAACATTGGGCAAAGTTACGTTTATCGAACATGATCAAACTGAACATGTCGCAGAATTCAAAGCTGGTTCCTCGGTAATGCAAATCGCTGTTGATAGCGCCATTCCCGGTATCGACGGGGATTGTGGGGGGGAGTGCGCCTGCGGTACCTGCCACGTTATCGTCACGAACGAATGGTTCAGCAAGACAGGCACGCCTGGCAATGAGGAAGAACAAATGCTGTCAATGACACCGGAGCGGGCGAGCACTTCGCGCCTGGGCTGCCAGGTGGTACTGACTGATGAAATGGACGGCATGACCGTGCATTTACCCGAGTTCCAGATGTGAACACAGGAGGACGCATGCCAACACTGCCCAGAACATTTGACGACATTCAGTCCCGACTGATTAACGCCACCTCCAGGGTGGTGCCGATGCAGAGGCAAATTCAGGGACTGAAATTCTTAATGAGCGCCAAGAGGAAGACCTTCGGCCCACGCCGACCGATGCCCGAATTCGTTGAAACACCCATCCCGGACGTTAACACGCTGGCCCTTGAGGACATCGATGTCAGCAATCCGTTTTTATACCGGCAGGGTCAGTGGCGCGCCTATTTCAAACGGTTGCGTGATGAGGCGCCGGTCCATTACCAGAAGAACAGCCCTTTCGGCCCCTTCTGGTCGGTAACTCGGTTTGAAGACATCCTGTTCGTGGATAAGAGTCACGACCTGTTTTCCGCCGAGCCGCAAATCATTCTCGGTGACCCTCCGGAGGGGCTGTCGGTGGAAATGTTCATAGCGATGGATCCGCCGAAACACGATGTGCAGCGCAGCTCGGTGCAGGGAGTAGTGGCACCGAAAAACCTGAAGGAGATGGAGGGGCTGATCCGATCACGCACCGGTGATGTGCTTGACAGCCTGCCTCTGGACAAGCCCTTTAACTGGGTACCTGCTGTTTCCAAGGAACTCACAGGCCGCATGCTGGCGACGCTTCTGGATTTCCCTTACGAGGAACGCCACAAGCTGGTTGAGTGGTCGGACAGAATGGCAGGTGCAGCATCGGCCACCGGCGGGGAGTTTGCCGATGAAAATGCCATGTTTGACGACGCGGCAGACATGGCCCGGTCTTTCTCCAGGCTTTGGCGGGACAAGGAGGCGCGCCGCGCAGCAGGCGAGGAGCCCGGTTTCGATTTGATCAGCCTGTTGCAGAGCAACAAAGAAACGAAAGACCTGATCAATCGGCCGATGGAGTTTATCGGTAATTTGACGCTGCTCATAGTCGGCGGAAACGATACGACGCGCAACTCGATGAGTGGTGGCCTGGTGGCCATGAACGAATTCCCCAGGGAATTTGAAAAATTGAAGGCAAAACCGGAGTTGATTCCGAACATGGTGTCGGAAATCATCCGCTGGCAAACGCCGCTGGCCTATATGCGCCGAATCGCCAAGCAGGATGTCGAACTGGGCGGCCAGACCATCAAGAAGGGTGATCGAGTTGTCATGTGGTACGCGTCGGGTAACCGGGACGAGCGCAAATTTGACAACCCCGATCAGTTCATCATTGATCGCAAGGACGCACGAAACCACATGTCGTTCGGCTATGGGGTTCACCGTTGCATGGGCAACCGTCTGGCTGAACTGCAACTGCGCATCCTCTGGGAAGAAATACTCAAGCGTTTTGACAACATCGAAGTCGTCGAAGAGCCCGAGCGGGTGCAGTCCAACTTCGTGCGGGGCTATTCCAGGTTGATGGTCAAACTGACACCGAACAGTTAATTAACCGATTGACCAGGATGGCATCCGAACGTGTGGAGAATCCAATCCCAGGGCACAGCGAAAGAGATAGCCTATGGTAAGCAAACGTAAAGAGAGGACGGTCATTGTTGGCGGTGGGCACGCAGCAGGTGCCCTCCTGACAGCCTTACTCCAAAAAAAATATCAACATGAGGTCGTTCTGGTGGGGAATGAACCTCATCCGCCCTACCAACGACCGCCGCTGTCCAAGAATTACCTGACAGGAGATGTTGATCAGGAGTCGCTGTACCTGAAACCGCGCTCGGTATACGAGAACGCAGGCCATCAGTTGCGGCTCGGTGTGCGCGTCGAACAAATTGATCGGGACAGTAGCACCATCAGCTTGTCGGATCAGAGCAGGCTGCAATACGATCGACTGGTCCTGGCCACCGGGTCACACCTTCGACACCTGAACGCGCCCGGGGCTGACTTAAATGGCATTCATTACCTGCACGACATAGCTGATTCAGAGGTACTGCGTGAACAGTTAGTTGCTGGAAAGCGCCTGGTCGTCGTGGGTGGTGGTTACATCGGCCTTGAGGTGGCGGCCAGTGCCAACAAAAAAGGTGTTAATGTCACGGTGCTGGAAGCCGCCGAGCGCCTTATGCAGCGCGTTACGGGCCCGGAAATATCAGCGTTCTTTTACGACAAACACCGCGGCGCCGGCGTGGACGTACGTCTGAACACAGCGGTAACCGGCTTCGAGGAGGGCGATCAGGGGCATGTGGCTGGCGTGACGTTGGCGGACGGAGGCACCGTACCGGCCGACATCGTCCTTGTGTCGATTGGCGTTATCCCGGAAACCGCTCTGGCTAAGGGCGCCGGCCTGCCCTGTGATAACGGTATTATTGTTGACGAATTTACCCGTACCGAGGACCCCGCCATCTTGGCGATCGGTGACTGCACCCGGCACCGGAATCTTTTCTTCGAGAAGATGCAACGGCTCGAGTCTGTCGCCAATGCTGTCGATCAGGCTCGTACAGCCGCAGCAACCCTGATGGGTGAGGAGAAACCCTATGATAGCGTTCCATGGTTCTGGTCAAACCAGTACGATGTTCGTCTGCAGATGGTAGGATTGTCGCAAAATCATGATCAGCGAGTGGTTCGCGGCAGCCCCGAGGATAAAGGATTTGCCGTGTTCTATCTCCGCGAAGGCTGTGTTATTGCTGTTGACGCGGTCAACCTGCCCCTTGCTTTTTTGGTAGGCAAGACACTCGTTCAACAACGCAGAACGATCAACCCGGAACTACTAGAGGATCCGGATACTGAACTGAAATCTTTGGTGAACGGAAGGCTCCAGAGTTGAAGGCAATATGTTGCGTGGCAACCGAAGCAGCCAGTCACCGGAGTGAGCCAATAAATATGAACTTGATCCTCTTAACAATAAAAGGTTGTGACTTTCCGCGACCGCTATGGGTTGAGGTGTATATCACTGAATCTTGGTTAAATCACACCAAGCACTTAATGTTTTCGGCCTCTTCTCTTGGAAGTGTCACTGTTGAAGCCGTTGGAAAGTGGCATCCAAGAACGGGCTACTCAGAGTTCAAACTGCAGGCAGTCTGTAAATCAAACAGAGTGAGATTCAGGCTTGTTGGAGATGTAAATGGGAGGCGGGTTCTGACATCCGGTATTGATATCAGGACACTTGACCAATTGAATCAAAGGTACGGCGCTAGTGAAACAGTTTTTTATAGCAAGGACGTACCAGTGCTGATGGCAATCTATTACTCAACTAAACGGTTAGAGGTTTTTAAATAACGTTTGCTTGGCAAGCCCCCGATATCCTAGACACCTGACAGCTTTGTGAAGTACTGCTTTTCGAAGTCCACCGGCGACAGGCCGCCATTATTGCCGTGCCGGCGAACCGGGTTATAGAACATCTCAATATAATCGAAAATATCCTGCCGAGCTTGTTCCCGATCCTTATAGATTTTTCGTTTGACTCGCTCGCTCTTGAGCAGCGAGAAGAAGCTCTCCGCAACCGCGTTGTCGTGACAGTTCCCGCGACGGTTCATACTTGGTTTCAATCGGTGATCCTTCAGGAAGTCTCGCCATCCCCCGGCTGGTATATTGCCAGTTCTGGGCTGAGTGAATCAGAACCTCCTATTTCGGCCTCCGCCTCCAAGAGGCCATCAGCAACGCGTCCATAACCCGATCGGTAGACATTCGTGGCTTCATGGACCAGCCAAAAATCTGCCGGGAGAGTAGATCCAGAACGGTGGCCAGGTACAGAAAGTCCTCACTATATGTTGTATTTTGCAACTATAACGCAAAGAAAAAAGGGGTGCATGTCAGAAACAAGCACCCCTGAGACCTCCAAACCAGCTTAAAGCTTGGTTGTGCGGAGATAAGGACGAATTTCATTCCAGCCATTCGGGAACAAGCCTTTGGCATCTTCATTGGAGATAGATGGCGGAATGATCACGTCGTCTCCTTTGCGCCAGTCAGCAGGCAGTGCACAGCGGTGGGCATCACCGGTCTGCAGTGCATCAATCACCCGGAGGATTTCGTCAAAATTCCTGCCCACAGCCATGGGATGGCCTAGCGGGGGCATTTGAACAGAAACTTACGGTTCCGCCCACCCGGATCCACCTCAAACCGTAAATTCCTGCACGAAATTCACCGGCCTTTGGCCGCCTTGATGTACTTGTAGAGTGTGGGCTTTGAAATTCCCATCATTTCGCAGATCTGATCCACGGTGTGTTCCTTCTCGTCGTAAAGCTTCACGGCTAAGGCCTGTTTATCTTTGCTGAGTGACTTAGGCCTACCCCCTTTTCGTCCACGCGCTCGCGCAGCTTGGAGGCCTGCTTGGGTGCGCTCACGGATCAGGTTCCGCTCAAACTCAGCCAACGCACCGAATATATGGAAAATCAACTTGCCGGAGCTGGATGAGGTGTCGATGGCTTCCTGGAGGCTCTTCAAGCCGATCCCCTTGGATTCCAGCAGTGTCACCATCTCGATCAAGTCTTTGAGTGACCTGCTCAAGCGATCCAGTCGCCAGACCACTATGGTGTCACCCGTTCTCGCGTACTGCAAAGCCTGGTGCAGACCTGGGCGTTCCGCTTTGGCACCGCTAAGCTGATCCTTGAAGATTTGCTCACACCCAGCCTGGTCGAGGGCGTCTCGTTGCAAGTTGAGGTTTAGATCGTCAGTCGAGACTCGTGCATAACCAACCAGCATATGCTTCTCACTCTCCAGGCAAACTTTACAGATTTGGGGGTTCTTCCACCGGGCCTAAAAAGTTGGCGGTTATCGCAGCTACCCGGTCGTCGCTCACAAAAGTTAAATTACTCGTAACTCTAGGAAATATATTAACATTGAAATATTAACCGAGTATATTAACTTAAGTTGTGCTGCAAACCCGTTGCCTTTCAGGGCCTGCGCGAAGCAGTTAATAAAATTAGCGTTTTTTTTCAGCAAACAAGCCACGTGAGGCCCTGTTTGGCGTTCCGATCCAGCCGGTCCAGGTTGGTAATAATGTAGTTGCACAGATAAGTGCACAAATAAGTAGCCGTCCGATATTCCCATCTTGACCAGCGTAAGCGTAGCCAAGCTCCACGCAAAGATTCGTAATTACTCCAAATGTGCGGAACCTTCGCATTCCCCAGGTTTTCTCTCTCCTGAGATTTCTGCCTATCATTCCAGAGAAACCCTTCAGGACCAACATGACCGCTTGGTTGAACGTTTTAATCGGGCAAACAGCCGAAACTCCGAAGAGAAACGCCAAGACCGCTTTCTGAGGAGCACGGCGACTATCCCAAACCGCCTCTCGCCCCAATCGACGGTATAGAGCCGTTGGGTTCCTGGCTTGAGCTTCTGGAAGAAGGGGCAACCATGCGCCATTGCGTCGGCAGCTATGACGTGCCGGTCGCCCTCGGGGAAGTGTTCATTTACCGGATGGTCCACCCGGAGCGTTTAACCATATCACTGGAGTATCAGAATAAGACGTGGGTGGTTGGCGAGGTTCGCGGGGTGTGTAATTCAAGCCCGTCAGAGGGTGCTTTGGATTGGATTCGGCGGTGGGTTAATGTTGATCGAACGAAATAAACTTGACTCCATAGTCATGCGTTATCATGGCATAGCGAATTACGGTGAACGTCTAATTGAAAGGATTCGTCCCATGAGCTTGAAAGACCTAAATGATCCCAAGGCCGTCCTGGAGGCGATAGCCGAGTACGACCAGCTGGGACAAGAGGGGTTTCTAAAGCGTTACGGTTTTGGCAAAGCCCGCACCTTTGCACTTATTCATGGCGGGAGAAGCTACGACTCCAAAGCCATTGTTGGTGCCGCACACGGCTATCAATTTGGCACGCCATTGTCGTCTAAGCAGTTTTCCGGTGGTCTTGCCACCGTTGTCCCAAAACTCGAAGAGCTCGGGTTCACTGTGGTCGCCCTAGCGCTGGATGAACAAACGGCTTCGATACCGGAAGAAGTTCCCGATTCAGTCTGGGAGGGCGCTCGGAGGTCCGTTACTGTAAACCGTTATGAACGAAGCCCTGCAGCCAGGGCCGCTTGTATCGAACACCACGGCTCGGCTTGTCTGATCTGCGGCTTCGATTTTGCGCAAACCTATGGAGCGGACTTTCAAGGCTTCATACACGTCCATCATATTGTCCCGATCTCGAAAATCGGCGAGCAGTATGAAGTAGATCCCATTAATGACCTGATCCCGGTATGCCCGAACTGCCACGCAGCACTGCACTATGGCGGCAAAGAACAGAGCCCTGACGATATAAAAGCATTACTGCAGCTACCTCGCTCCACTTAACGGGTCAGTTTACCCAGGGTAAAGCTGCCCAATCTGTCGTATACGCCGGCGACAAATGCCCCCGCCGCATCGCATAAGCCGCAGGCCCGGCCTCTCTGGCCATGTAGACCGTCGCCCTCGACTTCCGGTTGATGGTATCCATCACCGCCATCAGGCGTTCCGATCTGCCATTGTCTGGCGCCTGCTCCTGCGCGGCTTGGAAGAGATCCTCCTGAACACCCGACTCACCCACCAGTTCCCCCAACATAACGCCGGCCTTAGCGTAATCAAATCCTTCCCGATACATCGGTCGGAGAAGGTTCAGAGCCTGCTGCACAATAACCCGGGAGTCCTGGCTGGGCTGGATGAGCTTCACGCTGGCACTGCGTGAATACTGCGGCGCCGTCGCCTTGAACGGATTGGTTCGGATGAACACCATCAGTTCCCCAGCATACTGCTGGCCTCCCCGTAGCTTCTCGGTCGCGCGAGTCGCAAAGTGCGCCACGGCTTCTTCCAGGTCGCTCAATATCTGAAGGGGCTGACCAAACGATCGGGAGCACATAATTTGCTTCTTCGGGGCCGGCACATCCTCCCACGGCACACAGGGCAAACCATTGAGCTCCCGGGCGGTGCGTTCCAACACGACAGAGAACTGGTTTCTGAGGGTCGCCAGATGGGTATCCGCTAACTGTAACGCCGTGACAATACCCATGGTCTGAAGTCTGGCACTGAGTTTTCGCCCGACACCCCAAACCTCCTCAACCGGTACCCGCGCCATCAGCCGCCGTTGCCGGTCGGGGTCCGTCAGATCGACCACGCCTCCAGTGGCTGGATATTTCTTGGCGGCATAGTTGGCCAGCTTGGCCAGGGTTCGCGTCGGAGCAATGCCCACACAGACCGGTAAGCCGACGTTCTGATACACCGTGTTCCTGACCTCTCGCCCAAAGTTCTCGAAGGACACCACCCGGTCAATGCCGGTCAGGTCCAGAAAGGCTTCATCGATGGAATAGATATCCACTTTGGGGGCCAGGGCCTCCAGAGTCGTCATCACCCGCCGGCTCATGTCGCCATAGAGGGTGTAGTTCGAGGAGAACACCTGGATGCCGTATCGGCGAATTTCCGGTTTAATGTGATGAACCGGCACGCCCATCTTGATCCCAAATTCCTTAGCTTCTTTGGAACGGGCGACGACGCAGCCGTCGTTGTTGGACAGCACCACAACCGGTGTATGGCGCAGATCCGGACGAAACAGCTTCTCGCAGGAGGCATAGAAGTTATTACAGTCCACCAGGGCGAACACAGGCTTCCTCATCCGGCTTTGGCCTGTTCCCGGTACAACGCAGCCCCGAGAGCGGCAAAGTAATACTGAAAGGCGTCATTGATACGCTGGCGATGGTCGCCCTGCGGATACAGACCAACCTTGGCTTCATCAGAGTGAACGGTTCCGTTTACCAGAAATCGGTTACGCGGCTGGCTGTCTTCAATGAAGGCTTCAAAGGCGCGAGCGCACAGCTCCTCCGGTTTGGCGTAATAAACCGTTTTCAAGTGCTGATCGGCCACCTGGGAGGCCCGGAACAAAGTGCTGGGTGCTGTGCCGTCCTCCGTCAGCATGATGGCCTGGAAGCATGCGCCTAGCCGTTCATTCAGTGGATGCGGTTTACTGCTTACGCTGTTCAGCCAGGCACTGGAAGCGAAGCCGCACGGTCCGGCATTCCGGTAAGCTTTGCCACCCATGTAGTGATCAAAGGCGTGAAACCATTCATGCGCCAGGCTACCCGCACCAGCGTTCTTGGCCAGCGCCAGTTGCCGGGTGGCGGGAATGTAGTGCGCGGCCACGCCCAGCCGGCCGCCGATGCCATACTGCAGGCCTAGCGTGCTCCTCAGGGAGATCAATGGCTCCGGTCCTCGCAGGATTGTCATCAAATCACACAGCGCCTGATAGAACCGGCCGGCTGCCCGGTCCCGCTCCTGAGGCGTTACCCAGCGTCCGACCTCGATGCTGCGAAAATCGAACCGTCGTCTTACGGTGGCAAAGGATACTGCCGATTCAGGTGTCATCCCTGCCCTCCCCGCTTGAGTGACCGGATGACGTTGGTGACCACCCCAAACACCTCCATCACCATATCGCCCTCGACGGTAATAGGCCGGTACGCTGAATTCCGTGGAAGGAGCCGAACGGGCGGTGGCGTCAAATGCAATTGCTTCACCGTCATCTCGCTTTCCAGGCTGGCGATGATGATGTCTCCGTGCTTGGCTCTCAGCGACCGGTCCACCACCAGGACATCGCCGGGATAGATGCCCGCTTCAACCATAGACTCTCCCTGAACTCGCACAAAGAACGTGGCAGCCGGGTGCTGGATGCACAGCTCGTTCAGGTCAATGGTTTTCTCAACGTAGTCCTCCGCCGGCGATGGGAAGCCAGCCGAGACCCGCTCAAGAAACATCGGGATGTTCAGGCGTGAAACGGATTCGTAGTCACCAAGCAGAATGCAGGACATGCTTTACACCGGATACTGTTTGAATATACAGTATTTTGGCGAGACAATACGGTTGGGTCAACCCATCATTGGGCCCAGTGTTCTATACTCGGACTAGTGCAGCTGCCAGGAAGGCGGGAGGAGTCTGAGCCGAATCAACCTCTTTGTCGGTGAGGCTTCAATATAAACCGGATTTCCTGGTCTTTTTGGCGTAACAGGTGACCACGGGGGCAGCTCCAGATGTCTGTCCACCAGTAATACGCCCTGCCAGCTCTCATTTCATTTGCCTTCGTGATCGCAACGTCTTGGACTTCATGGCCGCATTCCGGGCAATACACCGTAGCGGTTCCATCGGTTACCCAGTCATTAATCCGCTCTTCAACGAGGCCGAAATGGCCGTCCGGCAACCGACTCACCTTGCGTGTGTCGAAGGTAGAATTGGCGAGCCAGATTGGCAGCACCTCCCTCGCCGCTTGGGCACTGACGCTTTGAATCACCATTCTCTCGGCGTCTTCCCTTGCCCAGGCCAACAACACTCTTGCCGGGACCGTAACGTCGCAGAAAAAGCCCTCATCCCGGTTCTCGGTAGTGGCAACCAGTATTTGTCCTTCACATCTGGGAAGTGTCGCCAGATGCTCTTGAATCTGGGCCTGCAGCTCGCTCTGACGTTCTTCAGCGGCAAGCTGACGGCGATACGCCCGGGAGAACAGTTTTTTCAGGTAGTGCGGCATAGAGCTCATAGTGTGGGTTGTTTACCGTTCCTTGGACATTGATCAGGCCGAAGCGGACTAGAAGGCATGCATTTACTCGTCGAACACTAGTCCTTCACTACCGGATAACAGGCATCGCCCCACAGTGTCTCCGGGTGATCCATCATGATTGTCAGAATGACGGGAACCAGTTGGCTCATCAAGGCTACACAGTCACGAATCTGCTCCCGGTTTACCTTACTGCCCCATGTAGCACCGCCATGTATCAACTGATTTCGCAGGGTGTAGATCCGGCTAAGCGCAATGCCCAGTACCGTCGCGGTATCCTCTGAGCCCAAGGCGGACTGAGCGGCGACTTTTGCACGGTTAAACTGGTCTTGCCACTCTTCCTCACTGAGCTTTCCGTTCTGATGGTCCCAGAAGGGCTGAAACACAAAACGATTGCTGAGTAGTACCCGAATACTCCGGGGGAATTCTGTCCAGGTCAGCTCATCCAGCTGTTTGCCGGCATCAAGATCGACTAACTTCTCCAAGAAACCACGGAAGGCCGTTTTCTCTGTCGTCCGGTATTCTTCATTGATCTCTGTGGCATAGGCGGCGTTGAACGCAATCCACAGAAAGATGAACCGGCTGTCTGGGTCGTCGAGTTGCTCTGCTCGCTGCAACCAGCTCAGCGACCGATGAACCCGCAGGCTGAGATTGGCAGGGTAGCCGTCTCGCTCATCACGGTGGCGCTGTTTGAGAGTGTCGTAATTCATGGTTCGGTCCGTCCGTTCATCCAGTCCGGGTTTTCGGTTTCAATCCTTCACATGTTCCCGAATCAGCTTCAACGCTTCTTCCGTGTGCTCAAACCGATGGCTGCCGCCCTCAAAACTATGAACCGGAAAATAATCCCCAAGCGTCCTGACGGTGTCGCTCCACGGAAGCAGTTCATCCCCCTGATCCAGCAACACAAGCCCGCTGCCATAGGGAGTGAAGGGATAGTAGCTTGAAACCACTTCGTCCGTCAGTTGATAGGCGTGCCCCTGATGATCAACACCCTGCCCTATCCAGGGCTTGAGAGTGTGACCGGGATCCGTCACCGGGTTGATGGCGACAAACGGAATGCCGGATTCGGCACCCAGAATACCCGCCAACCATCCCCCCATCGAGGTCCCAACCAGAAGGTCCGGGTTCACTTGCATCAGTTTGTCCAGGCTATCTTCAATGACGTCTTCCGAGGCTTGAGTGTAATCGATGTCGTGACCATAGACAGGGCCAAGCTTCGCGAGCGCTTTAAGTTTGTCGCTGGTGGTATCGAAGCGGCTGGCGAAGCCATGGAGGTAGTATATTTTCAGCATTTCCTTCGCTCTGGACGCGATATTTTTTCTGACCTTAGCACCGTTGCCGGGTAAATGCCTGCTTCACTGCCTAGCTGCTTTCCTCACACACCATCTAATGAAAAAGGGGTGTGGCCGCCATGTGCTCACACCCCTCACTGTAGTTTCCATCAGCCTCATCCATGAGCTTCTATCGATGGCCGCCAATATGTGTTGTTTCCGAGCCGCCCAAAACCGATTGACTGGCGCTTTCGATAGGCCTTCCGCTGATTGTCAGCCATGGCACTCTGGGCATCGGCGTCCCGAACGTAGCGGGCAAGCGTCATCGCAGGGCTGACACCGTAACGTGCGCCGGGCGAGGCACAGGTCCAAATGTGCCTGAGTGCGAGAGCCGCATCAGGGTCTACCTTGTCAAGATAAGCCAGACCGTAGGCGCAGGCTTCCAAAGTCATGTCGGCGTGGTCGCACAACCTCGCGGTTGCCGTCGGCTTACCCCACGTATCGTAAGTGTAGGTCTTGCCAATATCGTGCAACAAACCAGCAACGAAACCGAGCTCCTGAAGTTCTTGAGGCATGTCTGGCTCATTGGTCTTCGTCATGACCACTACGTTCTTCGCCACGTCCAAGGAATGAGCCAGCAGCCCGCCAGGTTCATTATGATGGTAATTCCTGCTCGCCGGAGCTTTCAGAAAGACTTCAAGCCTGTCACGGCGCTCCAATACTCGCTTAATGAACATCTGTAACGTGGCTGACTGCAAAGACCGAACCGCAGCCACCAGCTGATCCAGTGCCTCCGGTCTCGGACAGAACGTCCGTGGCAAAGTCTGCAGTGCAGGCAAGCTGGCAACGTCTGCCTGCAACGGGCGGCGGATATCGGTCAGCAGGATCTCACTTTCCTCCGCACCCACGCACACCTGCCCTTTGACCACGACCAGATCCATGTGGCCCAAGTGCTCTGGAATCAATATAGAACCAATTACCGCCAGCACCACGATGTCACTGGCACAGCTGCTCAACCGAAGTTTCAGATACGGAATGCCTTCATCGTCAAAACAGGCAACACGCCCCGTCAGTCGGTAGGTGCCTTTAAAAGTTTCCTGCATCAATGGGCGCAGATCATTCAGTTTCATCACCCACCTCCTTATCGTTTTCGATGACCCGACTCTGAATCAGGCGCTCAAAGGCGCTGCCATCCATGCGAGTCAGGTTCGGGATATAGCGGGAATACACTTTAAACAGCATTTCCGTTGAGGAATGGCCCAGAGTGCGGGCGACCCATTCCGGGTTTTCTCCCGACGCGAGGAGTAGCGTCGCAGCTGTATGCCGGGTCTGGTAGGGTCTGCGTTTCTTCAGCTTGAGGTGTTCCAACAAAGGGTACCAAACACGCTTGGTCACGTTATTGTGGTCCAGCGGCTCTCCCAGCCGGTTACAAAATACGAACTTGCTGAGTTTGCCGGTTGCCTCGTACTGGGATTTGAGTGCCTGGTACACGGGGCCAAACATTGGAATTTCCCTTTGTGAGCCGTCCGTTTTTGTGTATTCGGTTTGGCCGTGGATAAGTGTTTCACGTACCAGGATTTCCCGCTTTTCAAAATCCACGTACTCCCACTTGAGGCCATCAACCTCCCCCGTTCGCATGCCGGTGTAAAAACGCACCAGGTAATAGTTGTGGTAATCCTCTCTGACCGTTTCGAGAATCTTTTCTACCTCATTCAGGGAGAAAGGCTCGATGTGTACCCTCTGCTGCTTGAGCGGCTTTATGTTCAGATAGGGATTCGTGAAGTCAAACCGCTCAGCCGCCTCCGTTAGAATCATCCGCAAAATGGTCATGTGGCTGTTGATGGTTTTGGGCGCCATCAAGCCACTGGCCCCTCTTCCTTTCCGCCGAGCCATCTTGTTACGAGCGGCCAGAATATCCGGCTTGGAAATCTCGCCTACCCGTTTATCCTTGAAGGCTGGCTTGAGAGAACTGGCCAGGATGGATTCCACGTTGCGAGTGTGGGAGTTCCGCCACTGGATTTTGGATTCGAGGAACCACTGGTCAGCGAAGTCTGCGAACAAAGGAGTGATAGTTTCCGACTGACCAAGGATACCCCCCCCATTTCTGGGAAGAGCGCCAGCCTCCTCAAGTTTTTTGAGGTTTTTGCTTCCCGGGAAGAACTCGGCGTAATCAAAGCCCCCAACCAGCATTTTGGCTTCCATTCTCTGGATCAATGTCTCCAGCTGTTTTCGGTTGCGGGCGGTGTCACTCAATAAAGTCTGCTCCCTGCAGCGTATTCCTTGGTACCGAAAATCGATAAAGAGTTTCTTTGTATCGGCTCGTACTCGCACCTTAGCCATGACAAACACCTCCGCTTGCCATCGGAATGGCCAGGTTGTTCTGAGCCATGCTGAGCATGTCTTCCTCGATAATCTCCCAGATGTAGAGAATCTTTCGGCCGCCAAATGGGCGGATATAATGTTTGCCCTCTAACAGGACGCTGTCCTTCAGACACTGACGGATGGTGCGGGGGTCATACTTGATACGCTCTGAGAGCTCTTCAGTTGTCAGGTATGTGTTGTTCATGAGAACATCTCCTTTTGCCAATCAATGATCACTTGATAACTTTTGTCATCATTTGATTGTCAATATACACCCCTTGATGATAATTGCAAGTGGTGTTTGATACTTTTTTTTATCAAAAGAGCAGAGAGATGATCCGTTTCCATTTAAAGGAGTTGATAGCAGATAAGGAATTTGCCGAGAAACGACGAATTACTATCGGTGAAATCGCTAGGGACACTGGCATCAACAGGATGACACTGTCGAAAATCATCAATCATCCCGGCCACAGCACAGTGACGGACAACATTGATAAGCTATGCACTTATTTCGACTGTTCGGTTGAGCAGTTAATCACGCACATCAAGGAAGTCTCGGACGAGTCTGAAGGATCGGAAGGCGAAAAGTGATTCTCTTTTTTTAGCGTGAGGGCGGAAGCTAATATCCCGTGCCCCAGAAGACTGACGGTCAACAACGAAGAGGAACCAGAATATCCAAATCGGAAATTGGCACGCATAGGGCACGGTGAGGGCACGGAGAAAATTTCAGGATCAGAAAACAAAAAAGGCAGATCAGTAACTAACTGATCTGCCTTTCTTTTTTATGGTAGCGGGGGCAGGATTCGAACCTACGACCTTCGGGTTATGAGCCCGACGAGCTACCAGACTGCTCCACCCCGCATCAAACTGGTTGTTGGCTTCGGGGGCCAGCCCCGATCAACGTGGCGCGAATAATACGGGCTGGAATGCTGCCTGTCAAAGGTTATTACGGTTTTCCCGTAACTTAGCGCTCCAGGATCGCTGTTACGCCCTGACCACCGGCAGCACAGATGGAGATCAGGCCCCGGCCACTGCCCTTTTCCTCCAGCAATTTAGCCAGCGTCGCGACAATACGGCCGCCGGTTGCCGCGAACGGGTGGCCGGTGGCCAGGCTGGAGCCTTTCACGTTCAGTTTCGCCTTGTCGATGCTGCCCAGTGGTTTATCCAGGCCCAGCCGCTCCTTGCAGAAGGCAGGATCTTCCCAGGCTTTCAGGGTAGACAGCACCTGTGCGGCAAAGGCTTCGTGGATTTCGTAGAAATCGAAGTCCTGCAGGGTCAGACCGGCTTTCTCGAGCATGCGGGGCACGGCGTAGGCCGGCGCCATCAGAAGGCCTTCTTTCTTGTCGACAAAGTCTACGGCAGCCACTTCCGAGAAAGTCAGCCAGGCTTTTACTTCCATATTGTTGGCCTTGGCCCACTCCTCGCTGGCCAGCAGCACACAGGAAGAACCATCCGTCAGCGCGGTGCTGTTGGCGGCGGTCATGGTGCCGTTCTCACGATCAAAGCAGGGCTTCAGGGTGGCCAGCTTTTCCATCGTAGTGTCCGGGCGCAGGATGTTGTCTTTCTCCAGGCCGGCCATAGGCGTTACAAGGTCGTCGAAAAAGCCTTCTTCATAGGCTTTGGCCAGCTTCTGATGGCTTTCCCAGGCCAGCCGGTCCTGGTCTTCCCGGGCGATGCTCCATTCCTTTGCGGTTACCTGGCAGTGATCACCCATCGACATACCCGTGCGGGGTTCGCCGTTCTCCGGAATTTCCGGCACCAGGTGGCCCGGGCGGAACCGGCCCAGAATTTTCAGGCGCTCCTTGGTCGTTTTCGCGCGGTTAAGATCCAGCAAAATCTCCCGCAGACCTTCACCTACGCCGATAGGCGCATCGGAAGTGGTGTCTGTGCCGCCGGCAATGCCGCATTCAATCTGCCCCAGGGCAATCTTGTTGGCCACCAGAATGGCAGCCTCCAGGCCCGTGCCACAGGCCTGCTGGATATCGTAGGCCGGGGTTTCCGGGGCCAGTCCGGAGCTGAGCACCGATTCCCGGGTCAGGTTGAAGTCCCGGGAGTGCTTGATCACTGCACCGGCAACCACTTCGCCCATTCGCATACCCTGCAGGTTGTAGCGGTCGACCAGACCACGCAGTGCTGATGTGAGCAACTCCTGGTTTCTGATCTTGCTGTAGGCGGTATTGGAACGGGCAAACGGAATTCGGTTGCCGCCGATCACCGCAACGCGGCGAACGGTCTGGGTATTTCCCTTGGTGCTGCCCGCAGTGCTGGTAGCGCCTTGGGTGGTTTTCTTTGCCTGGGCCATTGCAGTCTTCCCTTTCAATAAGTAAGGATTCAGATAATCTGAGGTTACAGCAAAGTCTAGCGATTAGCGCCCCGGGCTCATTGGCAAGTCTGACAACGCGGTCCCTGCGTTGAGTCAATCCATTAGCCGGCAGAATCTTTACCCTTTAGCCTAAATTGCACTCAACCGCATCAACAAGGAAGAAACCATGTCTGACCTCTACCTGAAAATTGTAAATACCCCTGTCGGCAAAACGGCCGCCCAATCCCTTGGCCTGCCCTCGCCGGCTCCGCTGAAACGCCTGAAGCGTGTGGACCAGCCCTTTCTTGAAGGTGACGTGCTGATTGGTGCCGGTAACGGCGCCAAAGCCATCGCAACCCTCGGCTCTGTTCTTGGCGCCAGCCCGGCCAACCTGTTCCACGCCACCGGCCCGGACACCCTGGCGGAATCTTCCCAGGCCGGCAACAAGGCCAAGCCTTTTGAGGTGGGCGCCAACAGTGACGGTAAGTTTTCCGCCCTGGTATTTGATGCCACCGGCCTGAAAACCCCGCAGGATCTGCGGGCCCTGTACGACTTTTTCCACCCGACCATCCGCAAGCTGGCCGCCAATGGCCGGGTGCTGGTGATCGGCCAGGATCCCCACACCTGCCGCAAGGCCCCGAACGCCGCCGCACAACAAGCACTGGAAGGTTTTGTGCGGGCCGTTGGCAAGGAAATCGGCAAGAAAGGCTCTACGGCTAACCTGGCATGGATTGCGCCAAACGCCGAAAACCAGCTGGACTCTACCGTGCGCTTCTTCCTGTCGGCCCGGTCTGCCTATGTATCCGGCCAGGTCGTTCGCATCGGCAAGGCTGAGGAAGCCAGGGCCACCAATCCGGTTGCTCCGCTTACCGGCAAGGTTGCCCTGGTTACGGGAGCTTCCCGCGGCATTGGTGCAGCCATCGCCGAAACCCTGGCCCGGGACGGCGCCACCGTAATCGGCCTGGACATTCCCCCGGCCATGGAAGAACTGCAGAAGGTTACTGGCGCCATCAAAGGCAAGGCACTGGCTTGCGATATTACCGATGAAAAAGCCCCCAAGCTGATTGCCGATTTCATCGAAAAGGAAACCGGTGGCGTGGACTTTGTCGTCCATAACGCAGGTATCACCCGCGACAAAACACTCGGTAATATGCCGGAGCACTTCTGGGATATGACCATCGCGGTAAACCTGACTGCCGAGGAGCTGATCGACGAGGAACTGGCTGAGCGTAACCTGATGCGCGACAACGGCCGGATTGTGTGCATTTCCTCCATCAGCGGCATTGCCGGCAACTTCGGCCAGACCAACTACTCTTGCGCCAAGAGCGGCGTGATCGGCTATGTAGAGTCTATGGCGAAGCACCTGAAAAACGGCATTACCATTAACGCCATCGCCCCGGGCTTTATCGAAACCCAGATGACTGCTGCCATGCCGTTTACGATTCGTGAAGCGGGCCGGCGCATGAACAGCCTGTCTCAGGGCGGCCATCCGCTGGATGTTGCTGAAGCTATCGCCTGGTACTGCAACCCGGCCTCTGCAGGTGTAAACGGCAACGTCGTGCGGGTATGCGGGCAGTCACTGATTGGCAAATAAAAAGCAAAAAAAAAGCAGATCCGCTTGGATCTGCTTTTTTTCAAAACTGGTGGGTGGTGCAGGGATCGAACCTGCGACCCTCGCCTTGTAAGGGCGATGCTCTCCCAGCTGAGCTAACCACCCGGGAAAAAGGTTGGCGGAGCGGACGGGACTCGAACCCGCGACCCCCGGCGTGACAGGCCGGTATTCTAACCAACTGAACTACCGCTCCGCAACGATCCAACTTTATCGAAAAAGTTAAACCGGCAATCCGCTTTAAAAGTGGTGGGTGGTGCAGGGATCGAACCTGCGACCCTCGCCTTGTAAGGGCGATGCTCTCCCAGCTGAGCTAACCACCCACTTCGTAGCCTTACTGTTCTTCAGGCTTAAAGCGGTCACTTGCTGCGCTTGGCGCTTGCTGATTCAGCGTTGCTGTCTCAACCAAGTGAGACGCGCATTTTAAGCATTTCGCTCACAGTGTCAAATGTTTTCCCGAAAATTTCTTAAATTTTTTCCGGCACCGGCAATATTGACCATTTGTTGATCAAAATCATAAGCTTGAGCGCTAAAAGATCCACCATCCCCCGCCGGATTCCTCTTCACGCCTGCGTTCGCGCTCACGCTCGAGCATGGCATATTCCCGCTCAAGCTCCTCCATCTTGCGATCCGCCTCAAGCGGCACGGTTGGGCCGCCACCGAAGGGCCAGTACCAGGAGGCAGACTCGTACCTGCCTTCCTCCTTCAGGCGTTCGATTTCGATCTCTCTCTCTTCTTCCAGTGCGGCTTTGCGCTTTTCGTAATCTTCATCCTCATTCACTTCAACAATGGAAGTAGCCGCATGGTTCGGCGCCAACAGATCGCTGTTCAGAAACAGCGTAGACACAATCTGGTCTGCCTGCATGGCGTAGTCACGGGTCACCAGCTGCAAATCGCCGGACGCCAGCGGATGCTCCGGGTCCAGGCCCGGGTTCGGCTGTTCCGGCTCGGTCAGTTCGTTATAGCGAAGGTAGTAAATCTGCCCCGGCTTAACTTCCAGCGTAGCATCGGCAATCAGGCTCAGGCTGAAGGAGTTCAGACCCTCCAACCCCAAAAGCGGCCGGCGCATGGCAATATGCCGCTCACCCGGTTTTACCTCAAGCCAGGTGTAGCTGTTGTTGCGGATATTGAAGTAATGATGGTCATCAATATAGACACTGGGCGATTCGATCTCATCGGCCGCCCATTGGGAGTGGGTCCGGTAGAAATACAACAGGGCGTTGTTCTGGTCCCACTGGTCGTTGTCGATATGCACAAAGTCGTGGCCGGAAACCGGGTGCAGAAATGCCCCCACGCTTTTACCAATCGACTGGTAAACCGTACAGCCGGACAACATCGCCACACAAAGCAGTGCAGCCACTGGCTTCGCAGGCACCGCAACCGGCCTCAGGAAAGGTACTCGGATTTTCATTGTTATGTGCTCTTCATCCCTTATCGAGTTGGCTGATCATAACAACTGCCAACTCCAAGAAATGAGAGCTACCGCAAGGGATGGCTACAAACCGTTACACGACGCCGGAAAAGCTCCTGCCTGAGCTTACTGGGCGCGCAGCTGATTAACCTCCTCAGACAAACGAACCAGGCGGGAAGTCAGCTGCGAACGGGAAGCATCAATCGCCGCTACGGTTTTCTTCAGCTGAGCCAGCTCATTACGCAACGCCCTCACCTCCGCATCGCCGGCACTGCTGTCTGCGGCTTTCTCCAAAGACCCAATCCGGCTTTCGATGCCATCCAGTGTCAGCTTCTGTTCCTGCTGGAACCGGCGAATACGACCATCAACCAGCTCATCAACCCCGGCCACCTGCTCAGATACCTCCGCAACCTCCCCTTGCAGCGCTTCACCCGCCTTGGCCAGCTCGGCCACCCGGGTTTCCACCGCGTCCACATCCGAACCTAACCCAGCCCGGACCTGCTCAACCTGTTCGCCCACTCCGCTAATTGCCTTCTCGGCCTCAGCGAGCTTGCCATCTATCGACGCCAGCCGCTCCTGGTGCTCGTCCAGTCGCTTCTTGTTGCGTTCATTGGCAATCGCCCAGAGTTTGCGGATCTCGCTGTCGGCCGCATCAATCTGCTTCCTATTGGCCGCCAACTGCTCCTCAAGAGAAGCGCCCCGCTCCTGCAAAGATTCTCCGGTCTCCGACAGCTCACCCTCAAACCGCGCCAGCGCCAGCTTACTCTGCCGCGCCCAGTAATCAGCCTCCTCCAGCTGCCCCTCCAGAGCCTGAATCCGCTGCTCCTGAAAATACCAGCCCGCCCCGGCACCCGCGGCAACCACCAGCAACAGCAACCAGACCAACCCGGAACCACCCCCCGAACCTCCGGCCTTATCCTGCTTCGGCGGCCTGGGTGGTTTTGGCGGTTTCTCAGCCTTCTGCTTAGGCTTATCCGCCTTCACCGGCTTCTGCTTTCCGGGCGCAGTTTCCCTGGGCTCTGCGGCACCAAAAGGCTCGTCAGCAATCAGCTCGTCATCATCCGGGCGGATAGGTTCCATTACAGCTCCTGAAAAATGGGTATTAACAATAATGGTCTCGATAATACCCGCTGTTACGTGACTCTTAAAATGACAGCTTATAAAGGTTTAGCCGGACGGATCCTACAACAAAGCAGAAGTTGCATGGTAAGTAGCCAAAACATACAATGGCCGGCTTTCCAATTATCACAGGACAGTTGCACATGCAGCCGCTTGTAGGACTCATCATGGGCTCGAAATCCGACTGGCCCACCATGGAACACGCCGCCGAAATGCTCGAAAAACTCGGCGTAGCCTACGAAACCCGGGTAGTCTCCGCCCACCGCACCCCAGACCTGCTCTTCGACTACGCCAAAACCGCCTCAGACCGCGGTTTAAAGGTAATCATCGCAGGCGCCGGCGGGGCCGCACACCTACCCGGCATGGTTGCCTCGCAAACCTCTTTGCCGGTACTGGGTGTACCCGTACAATCAAAGGCCCTGAACGGCCTGGACTCACTACTGTCCATCGTACAAATGCCCGGCGGCATCGCCGTGGGCACCCTGGCCATCGGCAAAGCAGGTGCCACCAACGCCGGCCTGCTGGCTGCCCAGATTATCGGCACGCACGATGACAGCGTGCGAAAGGCCGTAGACGAATTCAGGGCAACCCAAACACAAACGATCCTGGATAATCCTGATCCCAAGGATCAGTGAAACCAACTCCAGAACCTGCTGATCAGGTCAGGCAGCGCTTTCCAAAACTGTGCGGAGCCATGGATGGCGGAGCCCAAGCGTCACAGGGAAGTGCCGCAGGAGCGTGTTTTGGAAAGCGCTGCCTGACCTGATCACACTCCCAAAGCTTGAAAGGCAGGAGAGCTCGAATGAGAATCGGTGTACTAGGCGCTGGCCAACTAGGGCGCATGCTCGCCCTGGCCGGATACCCGCTGGCCAAAGACTTCGTTTTCTATGACATGTCCGGCAGCCCAAGCGCAGGCCTGGGCGAGACCATCGTAGACCGCGACGGCAAATACCTGGACGACTTCCTGTCCAAAGTCGACCGCGTAACCTACGAATTCGAGCACCTTCCCGTAGAAGTTGCCGAAGAACTCGCCAAACACAAACCGGTACACCCCTGCCCCCGGGCCCTGCAGGTCTGCCAGAACCGCGTCGCCGAGAAAACCCTGTTCGGCCAGCTCGGCATTCCGACCCCGGAATGGAAAGTGGCCGACAGCGCAGATTCCCTCAAAGCTGCTGCTGAAGAGCTCGGCTGCCCGGTAGTCGCGAAATCCATCACCGAAGGCTACGACGGCAAAAGCCAGGCTGTACTGAAAAGCCCGGACCAGGCCGACGACGCCTGGGATATGATCGGCCACCCACAGGTTATCGTAGAGAAATTCGTCAATTTCAGCCGCGAAGTCTCCATCATTGCGGTACGGGCCGAAGACGGTGACGTTGCCTTCTACCCCATTGCCGAGAACACCCACCACGAAGGCATCCTGCGTTACTCCATCGCCCCGGCACCCGGCCTTCAGGCCCACGTCCAGAAAGACGCCGAGCGCTACATCAAAGCCCTGCTGAATGAATTGAACTATGTGGGCGTATTAACCCTCGAACTGTTCGAAACACCGGAAGGACTGGTAGCCAACGAAATGGCACCCAGAGTGCACAATTCCGGCCACTGGAGCATCGAAGGCGCCATGACCAGCCAGTTCGAGAACCACATCCGTGCCGTCAGCGGCCACCCGCTCGGCAGCGTGGAACCCCGTGGCCTGAGCTGCATGATCAACATCATCGGCGAGCATGGCGACATTGAACGGATACTGGAACTGCCCTACGCTCATGTGCACCTTTACAACAAAGGCGAACGGGCGGGGCGCAAGCTGGGCCATGTGAACATCCTGGCAGACAGCTACGAAGAACTGGTATGGCGGGTGCGCACCTGCGCCCAGTTCCTGCCGGGCTGCCCGGAGTTTAAAGGTTCATTAACGGCAAAGGGTTGATTTAACTCAAACCGCCCTTATATTGCTTGAACGTACATCCACAAACACAGAGAGACAGGGAGAACGACCTCATGGCATTTGAACTTCCCGCACTGCCTTACGAAAAGAATGCACTCGAGCCGCACATGTCCCAGGAAACCCTGGAATACCATTACGGCAAGCACCACCAGACCTACGTAACCAAGCTGAACGGTCTGGTTGACGGCACCGATAATGCCAGCAAGTCCCTGGAAGACATCATCAAGAGCGCCAGCGGCCCGCTGTTCAACAACGCCGCCCAGGTATGGAACCACACGTTCTTCTGGAACTGCCTGAGCCCGAACGGCGGTGGCGAGCCCACTGGCGCAGCCAAGGAAGCCATCGAGAAGGCTTTCGGCTCTTTCGAAGAGTTCAAGAAAGAATTCAACGACAAGGCCGCCAACAACTTCGGTTCCGGCTGGACCTGGCTGGTGAAGAAGGCTGACGGCAGCGTTGCCATCGTAAACACCAGCAACGCGGAAACTCCGCTGACTGGCGCCGACAAGCCGGCACTGACCGTCGACGTATGGGAACACGCTTACTACATCGACTACCGGAACAGCCGTCCGAACTACCTGGAAGGCTTCTGGAACCTGGTGAACTGGGATTTCGTGAACGAAAACCTGGCCTGATCAGGCACCAAGCGCATCAGCGGGTAAACTGCTGACGCCCCAAACGCCCGCCCGGGGTTACCCGCGCGGGCGTTTGTGTTTCTGAACACCATCAATCCGCTACAATCAGATACAAGGCAAATCACAAAACTCCGAAAAAATCGTCCATACTCCATGCAGTTACAGCGAATCTGGACCATACTGTTGTCCTGATCGGACAAACCGTGACAAACCCTCAAAAACACCCGTGCCGTTAACACAAGAAACTGCAGGATGCCCAGAGCCTTGGATGTAGAGCAACACCTCGGATACCGGATTCTACGCTGGATGCTGGCTACAGCCGTCATCTGCGGCGTACTGGTGAGTTCCGTACAGGTGGTTCTTGATGCCCGCAGAGTATCCAAGGAACTGGAGGCCCAGGCAGCGCAAACCATCAGCATGGTCCGCGATGCCGCCACCCAATCGGTGTTCAGCATTGACGACATCCTGGCCCGGCAAGTCATCGACGGCCTTTTTGCGCTCAAACCTATCCACCTGGCCAGGATTACCCACCCTACGGGCGAAGAACTGGGTGGCCGGGTTCGCCCCCTGAGGGATAACGCTTTCCGGCCGCTCACCGACCCGATTTTCGGTGCTGTGCAGGAGTACCGCGAAAGCCTCAGCCGCAGCGCCAGCCCCGACACCGTCTACGGTTACCTGGAAATCCACTTTGATACCGCACCGCTGGCAGCCACCTGGCTCACCCGGGCCGCCGTTACCTTTGCCTCCGGCATTGCCCTGGCGCTGATACTGGGCCTGATCATGTTCGTGGTATTCCATCTGCTGCTGACCCGCCCTCTGCTGCGCATTGTGCATTCGGTAAAGAAAGTCGACCCGGAAAAGCCCGACGACCGGCTGATTGCCTTGCCCAGGGGCCACAGAAACGATGAGCTGGGGCTCTGGGTCAATGCCACCAACAACCTTCTGGTGGGCATCGGAGACAGCCAGAAACGCCACCGAGAGGCGGAAGACCGGATCAACAAGCTGTCCCGCTACGACCAGCTCACCGGCTTGCCAAGCCGGGATACCTTCCTGGAATCCCTTCGGGACGAAATAATCACGGCCCAGAAGAACAACCTGACTCTGGCATTGATGGTCTGCGGCATTGATGATTTCAAATCTGTAAACGATCAATGCGGCTTCCGCACCGGTGACATCATCCTGCAAACCATGGCCAGCCGTCTGACCGCCAACCTGCCCACCGAGCGCTTCATGGTGGCGCGCCTTGGCAGTGACCAGTTCGTCATCATGGAGAAAAATCTGAAAGACGGCTTCCAGGCTGCAGAAACCGCAGAAAAGATCCTCGCCAGCTTCGCAACACCGGTGAATGCCGGCAACCACCGAATTTCACTGACGGCCACCATCGGCATCGCCCTTTATCCATCAGATGCCAGGAAAGCAGACCCCTTGCTGCAAAGCGCCGAGCAGACCATGGCACTGGCCAAGCGCAGCAGCCACAACCACTTCCAGTTTTACGTGGCCAGCATCGACAAACAGATCCGCGAGCGCAAACAGCTGGAGAAAGACCTGGCCTCCGCTCTGGTAAACCACGAATTCCACCTGGTGTACCAGCCCCAGATCAACCTGAGCAACAAGCAAGTGATTGGTGCCGAAGCCCTGCTGCGCTGGGAGCACCCGGAGAAAGGCCTGGTTCCGCCGGATTATTTCATCCCGGTAGCGGAAGCCAACGGGTCCATCGTGGAAATCGGCCAGTGGGTTCTGGACCAGGCCTGCTGGCAGGCCGCCCGCTGGGCCAGCGAGGGCAAGTCACTGCGTGTGGCCGTTAACCTTTCGGCGGTTCAGCTACGGCAGGAGTCTATTGTGGAGGATATCCTCGGTGCACTGGATCGCCATCACCTGCCCGCCGCCCTGCTGGAACTGGAAGTGACAGAAACCAGCTTCATGACCAACATGGCCGACGCCATCCGAAAGCTGAACCAGTTACAGCAGGCAGGCATTGTGATCTCGGTGGATGATTTTGGTACCGGCTACTCCTCCCTGACCTATCTGAAGAAGATGCCGGTACACAGCCTCAAAATCGACAAACAGTTTATCCGGGACCTCCTGGTCAACGAGGAAGACACCCGCATTGCCAACATCATCATCGACCTGGGCCGCAGCCTGAATCTCAAGGTTATTGCCGAGGGCGTGGAGACTGCGGAACAGGAGGCTTACCTTACCCGCAGAGGCTGCGATATCGGACAGGGCTATTTCTTCAGTAAACCGGTACCACCCAGGGATTTTGAGAGCTTCTTAAAGACATTCCACCGGAATATCGTGGAAAATAACACCTGAACAACCTGTTAACCCTCCAAGGAGTCGTCATGGGAACCACTGTCATCGGCCTTGTTGTTATTGCCGTTGTCGTTTTCTACCTGGTTTTTATCTACAACCAGCTGGTATCACTGCGCAACCAGTTCAAGAACGGGTTCGCCCAGATTGATGTGCAACTGCAGCGCCGGCACGACCTGATTCCCAACCTGGTGGAATCCGCCAAGGCGTATATGGATCATGAAAAATCCACCCTCACCCAGGTGATGGAAGCCCGGAACAACGCCGTCAGCGCCCAGAAAGATGCCGCCAGGGATCCAAGCGATAACACCAAAATGCAGCGCCTGGGTGGTGCCGAAAACCTTCTCACCAAGGCTCTGGCCAACTTCTACGCGGTCGCCGAGAACTATCCGGATCTGAAAGCCAATGAAACCGTTCAGCAGTTAATGGAAGAACTGTCCAGCACCGAAAACCGGGTTGCCTTCGCACGCCAGGCCTACAACGACGGTGTCATGAGCTACAACATCTTCCGGGAGAAATTCCCCAACAACATTGTTGCCGGCATGTTCGCCTTCAAGGAAACTGCCCAGCTGCAACTGGAGACCCCGGAAGCCCGCCAGGCACCGAAAGTCAGCTTCTGAGGCCTGATCCATGGCAAACCCCGGTTTCTTTCAGCGCCAGGCCCACGCCCGGCGCAACACCGGCCTGCTCGTGGTCCTGTTCCTGACCGCTGTTATCCTGATTACCCTCGCGGTATGCCTGGTGGGCTACGCCATCACCCGCAGCGACACCTCCTACCTGCCCTTCCACACCTGGCTGCTGTCGAGCCATGGCCTGGTCACTGCCGTGGCCGTGGTATTACTGATCGGGATCGGCTCTCTGATCCGCTGGGTGGACCTGGCCGGTGGTGGCAGCCGGGTAGCGAAGATGGTCGGTGCCCGGCTCATTGAACCCGACACCCGGGACCCGGAAGAGCGGAAGCTGCGCAACATTGTCGAAGAAATGGCCATCGCCAGCGGCGTGTCGGTACCGGAACTCTATGTAATGGACCAGGAAACCGGCATCAATGCCTTTGTGGCGGGCTACACACCCGGTGAGGCAGTCATGGTGGTAACCCATGGCGCCCTCACCCACCTGAGCCGCGACGAGCTTCAGGGCGTAGTGGGCCACGAGTTCAGCCACATCTTCAACGGCGACATGCGCCTGAACGTGCGCCTTATTTCCCTGCTTGCGGGTATCTTGATGATTGGCCAGATCGGCCACTTCCTGCTGCGGGCCGGTTTTTACGGTGGCGCCCGCAGCCGTGGCAACCGGGATGGTCGTGCCCAGGCATTGATCGGCCTGATGGGCCTGGCCCTGATGATCATCGGTTATGTGGGGGTATTCTTCGGCCGACTGATTCAGGCGGCAGTCTCCCGCCAGCGGGAAATGCTGGCCGACGCGTCATCGGTACAGTTTACCCGTAACCCGGAAGGCATTGGTGGTGCACTGTTCAAAATCGGGATGAAAGGCGGCTACCTGGACACCACCAGCCACGCCAGCGATATGAACCACATGTGTTTTGGCGAATCCGCCCGAATGAAATTCACCAGCCTGCTGGCTTCGCATCCTCCCGTCGACGAACGCATCAACGCCATCCAGCCCGGGCTACTGGCGCGCCTGCGCAGCCGGCTGAGGGATACCGAACCGGACAGCGCCCTGCGCCAGAGCTCAACAGAGAGCGCCAGCACACGCGTTGGCGACCTGGTCAATCAGGTCGTCGAACCCGCCCGCGGGAGCCTTGGTGGCAACCGCTTTTCCCCGGTGCGCTCTTCGCTGGCCGCCGGCACCGGAGAAAACACAGCCACCCTGTCGAAGAGAGTGGGCACCGTTACCCCCCAAAGCGAGGCTTTCGCGGCCCACCTTCTGCAGCAACTGCCATCCACCTTCCGCAGCCTGCTCTATACCCGGGCCGGCGCCATTCAGCTCTGCTATGGCCTGTTGATCCGTGAACTGCCGGGCCAGCAACAGCAGGAGTGGCTTACCCTGATTCCCGAGCATTCGCTGCTGGGCGCCAAGGCAACCCTGCTCGACAAATTACTGCCCACCCTGGCAAGGCTGGGCGATTCCGCCCGTTTCCCGGTACTGGAACTGGCCATGCCCGCCCTGAGAAAGCTGGACCCGGACGAACGACAACAGCTGATCAGCAATGTTCAGAAGCTGGTGGCAGCAGACAGGCGGGTGAACCTGTTCGAACTGGCCCTGACCACCTTCCTGAACCGCCACCTGGGTGCCGGTGCCGAAGAGATCATTCCGGTGAAATACCGCAACTACCGGCAGGTATTACCCGCCATCAGCCGCGTGCTGAGCCTGTTTGCCCGGGCGGGCAGCACCTCAAGTGAGGAAGCCGGCCAGTTATACCGGCAAGCCATGGCCGGTTTTGGCAGCGGCACAGAGCAGGACGCAGAACAGAAGGTGTCTATGCGCCAGCTGAGCGAAGCCCTGCATATGCTGAGCCGCCTGTCGCCACTCCTGAAACCGGGCATCATCGACGCCTGTGGCTACTGCATCAGCCACGACGGCAAGGTAGATGTAAAAGAATACGAACTGATGAGACTGGTAGCAGACCAGCTGGATTGCCCGATGCCTCCACTTTGATTTCGCCTGGCATAAATAAAAAAAAGGCCAGGCTCCCGAAAGGGAGCCTGGCCTTTTTCGATTCGGCGTCTGTTACTGGCGACGGCCTTCAAACAGCATGTCGACAGACGGCTGCTGGTCCGGGGCTGGCAAGCCAAGCTTCTCACGCACGCTCAGGTCCACATCCCACAGGCGATTGAACTTCTCGGTGGTTGCCGCCACGCTCTCGTCTTTGCCTAGCATGATGGTGGGGCGCAGGAACACCAGCAGGTTACGCTTCACGCGGGTTTCGGATTCTGAGGAGAACAAGCGGCCCAGCAGCGGGATATCACCCAGCAGCGGCACCTTGCTTTTGCTCACCTGGTAGTCGTCTTTTATCAGACCACCCAGCACCACGGTTTCGCCGTCATCGGCCAGCACCGTGGTTTTGATTTCCCGCTTGTTGGTGATCAGGTCAGAAGCACCGGCCACGTTGGTGGTAGAGATATCCTCGGTGGTCTGCTCAACCACCAGCCGTACCAGGCCATCGGCACTGATGGTTGGCGTCACCTTCAGGGACAGGCCCACATCCCGGCGCTCGATGGTAGTGAACGGGTTGGTGGTGCCGTCTCCGGTTACCGTAGACTCACCGGTCCGGAACGGAACGTTCTGGCCCACGATGATTTCAGATTCCTGGTTATCCAGGGTAATGATGCTCGGCGTCGACAACAGGTTGGCGGCCGAGGAAGACGACAGCGCCTGAATCAACACGCCCCAGGTAATACCGTTTTCGTCACGCTCGCCGGCACCGATGGTAATACCGCCGCCAAGCTGGGGAATCATATCGCCCACCAGCGCACCGATAACCGAGTTCAGGCCCACCATGCCTTCACCGCTGGTCAGGTTGGTGCCGATTGCCGGTACCGAGCCAACAGATTCATCACCGGCCGCAAGCTGAACCCCCAACTGGTCGCCCAGCTCGTCGCTGATTTCAACGATGGCGGCCTCAATCATCACCTGGGCACGACGCACATCCAGGGCAGCCACGATCTGCTCCGCCTCCTGCATGAGAGAAGGCTCACCGCGCACCACCAGGGCGTTCAGGCCTTCGTCAGCAAACACGGAGAACGAGGAAGACTGGCGGCTACCAGACCCACCACCGGCAGCACCGCTGGCACCGGGCGCTTCACGGGCGACTTCACCCATCACACCCTTGAGAATCTCGGTCAGCACCTTGGCATCGGCATGGCGAAGGCGGATTACATTGGTGGTACCGCCGGTAGCAGAGGGCTGGTCCAGTTGGCGGATCAGGCCGCGCATCTTGTCGCGGAAGGTCTGGTCGCCCCGCAGAATCAGCCGGTTACTGCGCTCATCAGCCGTCACGTTATACTTGCGCGCCACATTTTCGCCACCGGAGCGGCCCAGCTCATCCGGGGCCAGTTCCTGCAGCAGCTTAACCATGTCACCTACCCAGGCTTCTTTAAGCTGGATAACTTCGACTTCGTATTTCGACGGGCTGTCCAGTTCGCGCACAATCTGTTCAATGCGCTGAATGTTGGAGGAATGGTCGCTCACAATCAGGGCGTTGGCTGCCGCCACACCGGCCAGGTGGCCATACTTTGCCACCAGCGGGCGCAGGATGGGCACCAGCTCCAGGGCGTTGGCGTTGTCGATCTGGATTACCCGGGTGATCAGCTGTTCCGAAGGGGTAACAGGGAAGCGATCCAGAATCTCGGCAGACTGCTTGGCATCTACCTGCTGAACAATCTTCACCACTTCCTCACCGGGTATGGCGGTGAAACCGTGAACGTTTAACACGGCCAGGAACAGGTCGTAGATTTCGTCTTTGTTCATGGGGGCGCTGGACAACACCGTTACCTTGCCCTTTACCCGGGGGTCCACCACAAAACTGTAGCCGGTTATATCGGCAACCTGGGTGACAAAGGCACGGATATCGGCATCCTTGAGGTTAAGCCGCCAGGTTTCCTCCTGAGCCTGAACCACCGACATCACCGGCAGCAGGATTACAAACAGAAGGGTCCGGAGAAGATTGGTTTTGTGGTTATACATCTGGCGATATCATCCTGTTGTAAATTACCCGTTCAGCGCCACTGTTCGGGTATGGCATAACTGACGGTGAGTATGGATCCGTCACGCTCTATTTCTATATCCAGCTGGCTCTGGTTCCGCCAGTCATCCAGCAACGCCTTGTCCTGTTCTACATCACCCAGGCGCTGGCCGTTAATGGCTGTAATGACATCCCCCGGGCGCAGATTGACCGCATTCAACATCGGGTTGGAACCATCATACACATAACCCGACTGCCCGGACTCGTCTGCCGGGCTCAAACCGTAGGCTGCCAGCGCTGCTGCGCCTTCGGAATCCAGCCTGGCCCGAGCATCGGCAAGATAGGAGTCTGGCGATTGTGCCGCCTGTTGCGGCTCTTCCGCAACCATTGCCTCCACTCCGATGTCTTCCTCGAACGCCAGGGATTCATATCGGCCCCCCCGGCGCAACAAAATCCTTTGGGGCTCTACTTCCGCTAACTCCGCGTTGCCTGGCAGCGTATCCCCGACCCGATAATACTCGGTTTCGCCGTTACTACCGGCGACAATAGCTCCGGACTCTTCCGGCACCGGACCAATCAGCACACCTTCAAGTTTCAATCGAAGGCCGGTTTCGGGTGCCGAGCGGCGTACAACATCCGCCACGCCAGCCTGCCCTTCCGGCCGCCCGAAAAACTCGTACCCGGCCACCGAAGCCAGCTCACCACCCGCCGACCCTGACGCAGGGCCACTGGCCTGGCCGTAAATCTCCGGAACCGGCCGGTCGTTCCAGGCGAACAACCAGGTGATCTTCGCCAGCTCAACGCCAAGAACCACGACCAACACCACCAGCAACAGATTGGCGACCAGCCGCGCTATGCGCTCCTGAACCTGTACCGACAAACCTGCCACCTCAGAACCCTCCGGGCAGCAGAGGCTGCCTGACCCGGAATACTACATCATCCGGGCTTGCGGAATCCGGCCAGGGTTGTCCGGCCAGGTCCACCATGCGCTTGTACACGCGAATCCCCATCATACCGTCGCGGCCTATGCTGGCATCGGCCGCCGGGCCACTGGCACCCTGCTGGGCGATGGTCAGGGCGACTCCGTCTGCCACGGTATCCAGGTTGGCCTGCATGGGCGGGAACCGTGCCTGGCCGGTGTCGTTACCCATGGGCCAGGTGACCAGCCCTCCGGGCCAGCGCCCTGAACCTTCCGCCTGCTGCAAACGGTTATCGGCCCAGGCCACCTGAAAACGATCAACCGATACCTGCCCTTCTATCATCGCACCACCGCTCTGGCGAATCAGGTCCCTGAATTCGGCCACGGTAACGGCACCCTTGCCGCTTACTTCAAAATTAGCGGGCCAGCCCAAGCTGGCAAGGCCTTCAATGCGGGATTGTGACGAAGACACTGAAAATTCGACAGGCAATGCCAGTTCCGTGACCGAAGGCCAACTTAACTGCCAGTGCACCCTTGCCGGGAAGCCTCCGAGGTTCAACCCGGCGGTGCCATTCCAGAGTTGCCCGGAAACCTGCTGCACCTGAACCTGGGGTGGTAACTGGATATGCCCGGAAGCCTTGTGCCAAAGCCATCCGGCAGGCACCCAGAACACCAGCGTTACCCCATAAACCACAAGGCCGAGCAGCAGCAGAAGAATAAACTTGCCGGGGCCAAGGAAGGATTTTTTCGGGGATTCGCTCATTGCATCCTGCACATTTAAAAACCGGTAGCCGAGTCTATCAAAGCCACCCTGCAAGTTCATGACAAAAAAACGAAAAACCCCGCGCCAGTGTGAACCAGCGCGGGGTTTCTCAGGGGTAGATCGGGCCAAGCCTCAAAAACTGAGACCTGGTCGGGACCTGGCCGGCATCACATCATGCCGCCCATGCCTCCCATTCCGCCCATACCACCCATGTCCGGCATGCCGCCGCCGGCTTTCTCGTCTTCCGGCTCGTCTGCAACCATCGCCTCAGTGGTGATGATCAGAGACGCAACAGAAGCCGCAGCCTGCAGTGCAGAGCGGGTTACCTTGGCAGGATCCAGGATACCCATCTCCAGCATGTCGCCGTACTCTTCAGTGGCCGCGTTGTAACCGTAGGCGCCCTGGCCTTCTTTTACCTTGGCCACAACAACGGAAGACTCACCACCGGCGTTGAATACGATCTGACGCAGCGGAGCTTCCATGGCACGACGCAGGATGTTAACACCGGCCTTCTGCTCTTCGTTGATGGCATCAACCTTGTCCAGCGCAGCGATAGCGCGGATCAGGGTTACACCACCACCGGCTACGATGCCTTCTTCAACGGCAGCGCGGGTAGAATGCAGCGCGTCTTCAACGCGAGCCTTCTTCTCTTTCATTTCCACTTCAGAACCGGCACCGATCTTGATTACGGCAACACCGCCAGCCAGCTTGGCTACGCGCTCTTGCAGTTTCTCTTTGTCGTAGTCAGAAGTGCTGTCTTCGATCTGCTTGCGGATCTGCTCAACGCGGGCTTCGATGTCACCCTGGGCACCAGCACCGCCGATAATGGTGGTGTTTTCCTTGGTTACGTTGACACGCTTGGCAGTACCCAGGTCATCCAGAGTGGTGTTCTCCAGAGTCAGGCCTACTTCTTCGGAAATCACAGTACCACCGGTCAGAATGGCGATGTCCTGCAGCATTTCCTTACGACGGTCACCAAAACCCGGCGCCTTGACGGCGTTGACTTTAACGATGCCACGCATGTTGTTCACAACCAGGGTTGCCAGCGCTTCGCCTTCGATGTCTTCAGCGATGATCTGCAGCGGCTTGCCCGCCTTGGCCACAGCTTCCAGCACCGGCAGCAGTTCGCGGATGTTGGAGATCTTCTTGTCTACCAGCAGGATGTACGGGTCATCCAGTTCAGCAGACATGTTGTCCTGATTGTTGATGAAGTACGGGCTCAGGTAACCGCGATCGAACTGCATACCTTCGACTACGTCCAGCTCGTCTTCCAGGCCACGGCCTTCTTCAACAGTAATAACGCCTTCTTTACCTACACGCTCCATGGCGTCGGCAATGATGCGGCCAATTGTCTCGTCGCCGTTGGCAGAGATAGTACCAACCTGGGCGATGTTGCGGCTGTCGTCGCACGGAGTTGCCATTTCACGGATGGCCTTTACGGCTTCAGCGGTGGCTTTGTCGATGCCGCGCTTCAGGTCCATCGGGTTCATGCCGGCGGTTACCGCCTTGATACCCTCGCTCACAATGGCCTGGGCCAGAACGGTTGCGGTGGTGGTGCCGTCACCGGCGGTTTCGTTGGCCTGGGAAGCAACTTCCTTGACCATCTGGGCACCCATGTTTTCGAACTTGTCTTTCAGTTCGATTTCCTTGGCTACGGAAACACCGTCTTTGGTGACAGTCGGAGAACCGAACGACTTTTCAAGAACCACGTTACGGCCTTTCGGGCCCAGCGTTACCTTTACGGCGTCTGCCAGTACATTTACACCTGCAACCATGCGTTTGCGGGCGCTATCACCGAATTTAACGTCTTTTGCTGCCATGTCTTCTATTCCTGTTCGTTAAACCGAAGTTGAATCAGATCGGGTTAATGAGCGTTCGTGCTTATCGCGGTTGCGATCACTCAAGCACGCCGTAGATTTCGCTTTCGCTCATAATGAGCAGCTCTTCACCGTCAACCTTAACGGTGTTACCGGCATACTGGCCGAAGACCACGGTGTCACCCACCTTGACCGCCAGTGCACGGGTTTCGCCGTTATCCAGAACACGGCCGTTGCCTACTGCAACAACCTCGCCCTGGGAAGGCTTCTCTTTGGCGTTACCCGGCAGCACGATGCCACCCGCAGTTTTCTCTTCTTCTTCCTTACGGCGTACGACAACACGATCGTGGAGCGGACGAATTTTCATTGCTCTGTTTCTCCAATAGTCAGATTAATGTGGCAATGACAATTGCATGTTAAAAATGTCTGGCCGGAGACCCGGACCCGACAAATTGCCTCGGCTTCCAAGCCACTGATAGACAGTGGTTTTCAGCCTGAGACGAATCTGTGGTGAGTTAATGGGGTTGCCGGAAACGTTTTCAACACCCCTGAACGAAAAATTTTTCACTTTTTTTCGAGGCGATCGCGGTCTGTCCGGGTCTGATCCTGGTACTCGCCCTCGATAATGTCGCCATTGGCATCACGGGATTGATAGAAAAAACTCCGGCTGTGAACCTGCCCGACCACGGTCATCCGCTTCAGTGCCTGTGCTGCCAGCCAGTGGCGTGTGCCAGGCAACAAACACAGGAACCCGAAGGTATCCGTGATGAAGCCCGGGGTAAGCAACATGGCACCACCTACCGCCAGAATCAGCCCCTCGGCCACCTCCCTGGCTGGCAGTTCGCCGCTGTTGAGGCGCTCATTGGCCCTCAGCAACGTTGCCAGGCCCTGCTGACGCAACAGCCAGGCACCGATCACCGCAGTCAGAAACACCAGCCCGACGGTGTTCAGTACACCAATCACACTGCCTACCTGAATCAGTACGGCCAGCTCAGCCACCGGCAGAATAATGAAAAGCAAAAGGAAAACGGGCAAAATGCCTCCTATAAAAACGACGCAGACACACAGAACGTAAAACCACCTGTGAACTTAGTTAGGGCAAACGATGAAAATTCAAGATTCCGTGATTGCAATTACCGGCGGCGGCCAGGGTCTGGGCCGAGCCATGGCCGAATACCTGGCAGCAAAAGGCGCCAAAGTCGCCCTGATCGATCTGATGGAAGACAAACTGGCTGAAGCCGCCGAGGCCTGCAAAAAAGCCGGTGGCGATGCCAAAACCTACGTCTGCAACGTAGCCAAAGAAGATGATGTAGAAGCCACCTTCCAGGCCATCATCAACGACTTCGGCCACCTGAACGGCCTGGTGAACAACGCCGGCATCCTGCGCGACGGCCTGCTGGTGAAGTTCAAAGACGGCAAGCTGGAAAAGCGCATGGAGCTGGCCCAGTGGCAGTCCGTCATCGACGTCAATCTCACCGGCGTGTTCCTGTGTGGCCGTGAAGCCGCCACCCGCATGATCGAAAACGGCGACCAGGGCGCGATCATCAACATCGCCTCCATCTCCCGCGCCGGCAACATGGGCCAGAGCAACTATTCTGCCGCCAAGGCCGGCGTGTCTGCCCTGGTTCCGGTTTGGGCCAAGGAACTCGCCCGCTACGGCATCCGCTGCATGGGCATCGCCCCGGGCTTTATCGAAACGGAAATGACCGCCTCCATGAAGCCGGAAGCCCTGGAGAAGATGACCGCCGGCATCCCGCTCAAGCGCATGGGCAAGCCGGACGAAATTGCCTCTGCCGTGGCGTTCATCCTGGAGAACGACTACGTCTCCGGCCGCATGATCGAAGTAGACGGCGCGCTGCGCCTGTAACCCGGCCAAACCCGGAGCTCTGAATGAACGAGTCCGAAAAGGAACCGACAAAGGAGCAGAAAATCTGGCAGGTAGTGGCCGCGATCCCTGAAGGGAAAGTGGCCAGCTACGGCCAGGTCGCTGCCATGGTTGGCCTTGGCCGCCAGGCGCGCTTTGTTGGCCGGGCACTGGGCAAACTGCCCGCCGGCCACAGCATCCCCTGGCACCGGGTTATCCGGAGTAACGGCCAGATCGCTTTTCCTGAAGGCACAGAAACCTGCCAGCTTCAAACCGAGAAACTGAGACTGGAAGGGGTGGACGTATATAAAGGAAGGGTAAAAATGAAAGACTTTCAGTGGCAGCCTTAGAAACCACTCAGACCTGCCCCAAGCCCGATTCAAGCGCCCTGGCCTGCGCCTCAAAATCTTCAGGTCGTCTCTTTCGAAACGTTTCAAGGTTACTGAGCTTCCAGCGCAATGCTGGCAGCTCTTGAGCATGACGACACATCAAGAGGGACCAGTCTGGCTCAGCACGAGCCAAGCCGATCAGAAACTGCCATTGCGGGCCCGTTAACCTCACAACCAGCTCTCGCTGCAACCGAGCCCGGGTCTCAGTCAGGGTTTCTAGCGAGCATTCAACTTCGCTCATGCCAACAAAGGCCCTCTCGAACTCATGGGCGATATTTTTCTCATTACAGAAAATCACTTCGTGGGATGGGCGGTTATGCCCCGCAAGATAGACGACAAAGCACTCAACCATCCCGTCGGTGATGCCGCCAGACTCATACAGCTGCCAAACGTCAAACAAATCCCGAGGGTGCTGTCGGTCAAGCGCAGCGACCAGCTTGCTCCCGTAAAGCTCATCGGGCGCCAGTATGGGAAGATCGAATTCAACGCTAAACCGATCGCTCGTGCGCGCACTCAACCGGCGCCGCTCTGGAGGCAACACGCTACCACGAAAGACGACGTTGACTTCGATTTTGACCTGACTGGTATCGCCAAGATTTCGGGCAGGAATCAGTCGCGCATGCAGCCCGAGCTTAAAGATGCGCTCACTGATGGCCGCCAGCTGCTGGTTGACGTCTCGCAAAGCCTCATCCCGGCTTTTCTCCCGCGGAAGATAAACAACATCAATATCAACCGATAACCGGGGCATATCCCGAAGAAACAGATTGATGGCGGTGCCACCTTTCATCGCGAATATATCGTTGGCGAACACCTCCGGCGCCACTGTTAATAACAGGCGCACCGTGTCAGCGTATGTTTTGCACATACTAATCCCTATCCTTGGGGGTTGAGGCTGAGTAATGGGCCATCATCCAGCCTGGTCATCCAGCGGGAGGAACTGCCGGCACGAACTGGAAAGTCCTCCAACAACGCATCAACATCCACTAATTCAATTTCTCTTGCCCAGGTAAGAAACAGGCGCACCGCTTTAACGCTAGTGCAACAGGAAAGCAGATCACCGAGAACCTGCTTTCTGGGTGAGCGCAGACCATCGAAGAGATTACGGGCTTCCTCTAGACTCTGTTTCACACCGACTTCATAAAGAAGCTCAAGAACCGCTCGCTCCGGACAAGCAACAAAAACACGTTCAGGCATTCCCGGCGGTGTGGTGAGAGTCTTTTTTACCAGCTCGTTATCCGGCCACTCAAACAATTTGGCATGACAATACCGTGAGGGAAAACGGGAGGTAAACCAGTCTGGCAAGGAATAGCGCTTATCTCCCCACAGCACACAACTCTCCATACTGCCCAGATTATGCCGAACCCCTTGCAGTGCCAGAGCGCTCTTTCCGCCGATGTGCAATCCTGCAATTCGGTTCTGCAACAACCTCAAGCCGCCGAAGATATCAAAATTGTCATTCGGGAAAGCATAGACCCCATGCCCCAGCCGAGCGAGCCAGCCGGCCTCTACATACTGAGCCGCCAGCTGCGGTGAAACTCCAAACTGGGCCAAGACAGACAAATCGAAAGGCCCGCCCCGGGGCAGTTCAGCCTGCAAACGTTTGAGTACCTGGTGTCGTGAAAATCCACTCATACTCTAAAATTAGCACACCATCTAATCGCCGCAAAGAAAATGCTTAGATCGTGCCAAAATAATCTTCTTTGAATATATTTATAGAGCCAATTCTAATCGGAGAATTTTAGGGACGGGAGAGAAGAAAAGTGCAGGGAAAACCTTGAAATTGATTTCAGTGGCAGCCCTGAGCCGAAAGCCCAGGGCCGCACTGATAATACTGCAGATTCAGATCAAACCGCCTTGGCAGCAATGATCTTATCGTGCCACTCAACAGGGCCGGTCTGGTGCACGGAGCTGCCGCGGGAATCTACCGCTACGGTGACTGGCATGTCTTCCACTTCAAACTCGTAAATCGCTTCCATACCCAGCTCTTCGAAGGCCACAACCTTGGCACCCTTGATGGCCTTGGACACCAGGTAAGCGGCTCCGCCTACGGCCATCAGGTACACCGCGCCGTGCTTCTTGATCGCGTCGATGGCAACCTGGCCACGCTCGGCTTTACCGATCATGCCGGTCAGGCCGGTTTTCTCCAACATGGTGTCGGTGAACTTGTCCATACGGGTAGCGGTGGTGGGGCCAGCCGGGCCGACCACTTCTTCGCGAACCGGATCAACCGGGCCCACGTAATAGATGAAGCGACCTTTCAGATCCACCGGCAGCTCTTCGCCGCGCTCGATCATATCCACCATCTTCTTGTGGGCAGCATCACGGCCGGTCAGCATCTTGCCGGACAGCAGAACAGTCTCACCCGGCTGCCAGTCTTTCACGTCTTCCGGAGTGACGTTGTCCAGGTTCACGCGGCGAACATTCTCGCCCACTTCCCAGGTGATTTCCGGCCAGTCGTCCAAGCTCGGCGGAGTCTGCAGGGAGGGGCCAGTGCCATCCAGCACAAAGTGCGCGTGGCGGGTAGCGGCACAGTTCGGGATGATCGCCACCGGCTTGTTGGCCGCGTGGGTCGGGTAATCTTTTACCTTCACATCCAGAACGGTAGTCAGACCACCCAGACCCTGGGCGCCGATGCCCAGATCGTTTACCTTCTCGAACAGCTCAAGTCGTAGCTCTTCAGCACGGCTGGAGGCGCCACGGGCCTGAAGGTCGTGAATATCGATCGGGTCCAGCAGGGCTTCCTTGGCCAGTTCCATCGCCTTCTCGGCGGTACCACCAATACCAATACCCAGCATGCCAGGCGGGCACCAGCCGGCACCCATCTGCGGAATCATTTTCAGAACCCACTCCACCACAGAGTCAGACGGGTTCAGCATGGCAAACTTGGACTTGGCTTCAGAACCGCCGCCCTTGGCTGCCACGTGGATTTCCACGGTGTTACCCGGCACCATCTTGTAGTGGATGATGGCCGGGGTGTTGTCCTTGGTGTTCTGGCGCTTGCCGTCCGGGTCTGCCAGCACAGAGGCCCGCAGCACGTTGTCCGGATGTGTGTAAGCGCGGCGAACACCTTCGTTGATCACATCGTCCAGCGCCATGTCGCACTCGAACTTCACATCCATACCGATGTTCACGAACACGGTAACAATGCCGGTGTCCTGGCAGATCGGGCGATGGCCCTGGGCGCACATGCGGGAGTTAATCAGAATCTGAGCCATGGCATCCTTCGCCGCCTGGGACTCTTCCCGCTGATAGGCCTCGTACACGGCCTGAATGAAATCCTTGGGGTGGTAGTAGGAAATAAACTGCAGCGCATCGGCTACGCTTTCGATCAGGTCGTCCTGGCGGATTACGGTGGTCATAGTCGCCTCATCAGCTTTCTGATTATGGAAATGGTGCGGAACTGCCAAGGCAGCCCCTGCCTTTAAATAAGGAAGCGAGAGTTTACCAGAAATTCCCGCCGGCGCGTGATGCGACGGAAGGCGAACGGCACTATTACCTGAAACGGCAAAATCTATGGCCCGTTCCGTTCATATTCGCAACAAATTGTTAAAAGCAGCGTTTCTGTGCGCCCGGCCACTCGACAAACCCCTCACCGCCCACTATTTTTCAGGAAGGCCACTCCAACCGTGCGAGGAGGGATTCCAAAAGCAGAATCACACTTTTGGCTGATCAACACTTGCCACTCTGTCGCTATAGTCAAAGCTACAGAAATTGGCTAAACGTGCTGGCTACAATTTCAGACAACCAAACAGACAAGCAGAACAGGCAAAAGAGCGGAATTCAGGGGCCGACCGGTTCCGTCTAAGCCGGATATAACGAAACAACAACAGGAAAAGGTTCCACCCATGTTCAAGAAAACTCTAATAAGTCTTGCCGTGGCTTCTTCCCTTGGGTTGACTGGCTGTTTTGACAGCGGCAGCGACACCAAAAACGCTAACCCTGATCCGAAGTACACTGATCCAGCGATTGATGGAAAGACCTGGCCGATTTTTAACCCGGCTACCAGTCAACTGCCGCTGCCGAATGACCTGATTTTCGACCGCGAACAAGGCGATGGAACCTTTGGTGTTGCTGACAGCACACCACCAGTAACTACTGCGCTGAATGAACTCTCTGGTGCCTCTACTGTGGCGCCAGCGGTCGTTCAGACTAATGGCCAGCTGGACCCTGAAACCGTTGTGTATGGTGAAACAGTTCATCTGATTGAACTTGAGTACGCCAGCGGAGACCCTGTACAGGCACTATCAATTGGGGAGCCCCCAACACTGGCAGGCACCGCAGTCCTCGCGCGAGCAGATGTAGAGACTCTGAGCGGCACTTCAGCAATCCGGATTCTTCCTCTGGAGCCACTTCAGCCGCGTAAACGTTACGTCGTTCTGGTAACCACTGGCGTAAAAGACATCAACGGCGATGCCATTGTTCAAGACCCGGTTTACGCCAATATTACGGCTGAGGGAACTGCTGACAACCCGAACGCAGGCCTCCTAAGTTCCGCGTTAGCACCCGTACGCACCCTGGTTAACAACCTGTGGGAGCCCATGGCTCTGGCCTATGCCAACGCTGCTGGCACCCCGATCACTGCAGACCAAATTGCCCTGACCTACGCGTTCACCACCTCTAACGATGAGAAAGTTTTGCAGTACATTGCAGAACCGGCTGCGTGGTTTGAGGACCAGCTGGAAACATTCGTAAAGGTCTCTGCAGCCAAGCAGGCTGTTGCCGGTGGCGCCAAAGATCATGCATCGGTTAAAGCCGTTGTTGACGGTGCTTACGCTGCGTTCCCGAACATCCCGCTGGGCGACACCACCGCCGTAGCTGCGCTGGCAAACCTCTATGGCGCTGGCGCCCCCTGTGAGCCAGCAGTCGCTGCAGGCGGCGATGCCGCTATTGACTGCGCGGCTGTAGCGCTGGCCTCTAACTTTGCGGCCGCAGGCGTACTGCCCACACCTACAGCACTGAACCGCAGCGCTGCAGACTTTACTCTTGGCGCACCGCAGCCAGTCGGCCTTGTTTCAGCAGTTGCGAGTCAAGTCCTGACAGCAATCGGCTCTACCACAACAGTCTTGGCAGCACAGGGCACAGTTAAGCTACCGTACTATCTGGGTACCTCCGGGGCCGACCTGGTAACCAAGTCCTGGGTAGCGGACAGCACCCTTGCATCTACTTTGAACACTGCATTTGACGGTGCCGGTCTCTCAATCCCCCAAGCGGATTCCAGCAAGTCAACTGCAGTAAACTACATTTTCCCGTTCCCCAAAAAGCAGGCTGATGTAGAGGCACCGGTTCTAGTACTCTACCCTGCTGCCGCAACGCTGAAAGGTGTAGTGATATTCCAGCATGGCATCACCACTGACCGAAGCACTGCGCTGACCATCGGCTCCGCCATGGCAGCAAACGGCTATGCGGTTGTTGCCATTGATCAGCCGCTGCACGGTGTTGCACCTTTTGACCTGGCAGCTCAACAAGACTGGGCATCAACTCTGTTGAAGGCAGGCATTGAGCAAGGCCTGCCTCTCACTAACGACGACGCAACTATTGATGCTCTGATTGCGGGCACGCTGAACGTAGGCTTTGTTATGCAAGCCACTGGTGCAGATGCTGCCACAGCTCAAGGGACTATCGATACCGTACTAACCGGCGGCACAACAGGGAACACAGGCCTTGACGCTGGCATTAAGTTCATAGCCTCGGCCCAAAATACCGTGGCTAGCGCCGGCAGCACCGTTCCAGGTATCGCCGCTCAGGATGACAAAGAACGTCACTTCGGCTTCTACGCCGCGCAACCAGGTGTACCCAGCCCAATGACCTCAACCGAGGGTGACTCTGGCAGCCTGTTCATCAACCTGACGAACTTCCTGAATACCCGTGACAACATGCGCCAGAGCGCTGTAGATCAGATGAACCTGCGCGCCAGCCTGGCCGGGCTGTCGCTTCCGCTTCCTGGTGGCGCTAGTGTGACCGTGGCTCCGACCACACCTGTACTGTTCGTTGGCCACTCTCTGGGAACGATTACAGGCACGCCTTTCGTGGCGGCAGTCAACGCTGACCAATTGGCGAACACTGTTAGCGATGGCACCGCTGAAGGGACGCTGCCGTCTGCCTTCAACAACATTGCCGGCGCCGCAATGCTTACCCCAGGCGGCGGTGTGGTTCGGATGCTGGAAAACTCCAGTACCTTTGCACTCCGGATTCTGCCGGGGCTCCAGCAAGCTGCTGGCCTGACCCAAGGCGATGCAAACCTGGAGACGTACTTCAACGTGTTCCAGGCCACCATCGACACGGCTGACCCCATCAACTTTGCTGACAACATCGCGAACCTGACCACTCCGCTGGACCTGGCGCTGGTTGAAGTACTTGATGATGCGGTAATTCCGAACTCGGCGGATGCCATCTGGGGTGGTGCGCCACTCACGGGCACCCTCACCTCGCCGGACGGCAGCGTAAGCCTCACGGTCAACAGCTTCAACGCACCACTAGCAGGCTCCCAGCCTCTGGCACTGACCGGCACCCCGGTGACCACAATCAATGTGGGTACCCACTCCGGCCCGGTGTCACCGCTTGATCCGGCCTTTGCGCAGATCGTGACAGAGACGCTGACGCTACTTGGTACAGCCACAGCCCCTCAGTAAATCTGAGACCTAAGAAAAACAAGAAACCCCGGGCCTTACCCGGGGTTTCTTATTTTCATCGGTCAGAAAACTCAGAATCTCTGTATCGGGCACCCCAACTGCCTCTGCCCAACACCATCCCCCCGATCCCCTTCACTCACCATCCCACGCGCCACAATCTGCGTATGCTCCGCCGCCTCCTCAATCGTCAGCACCGGCTCCACACAGGCATCCACCTCCGCAAAAATCGCCCGCCACTCGGCAAACGTTTTCCCGGCAATCTTCTCTTTAATCGCCGCTTTCAGCTTTTGCTGATGCTCCGGATTCTGGCTCAGGGCAAAGCTCTTCATTTCGCTGATCTCCAATGTGTCGCACAATCGCGCCGAGAACTGCGGCTCCAGGCTGCCCACAGACAACCAGCGGCCATCGCTGGTCTGGTAGTAGTCGTAGAAAGTACCGCCATTGAGCATACCGCCCTCGGGTTTCTGCTCCACACCGCCAGCCAGTGCGGCGGCGCCGGCCATGGCGTTGAGGGCGAAGGCAGCGTCGGTCATGCTGATATCGATGAACGCCCCCTGCCCGGTCTGCTGGCGCTGGATGACAGCGGCGAGGATGCCCATGACGGCGTGGTGGGAGCCTCCGGCTACGTCGGCAATCTGGATACCCATGGGGGGCGGGCCGCTGTCGGCGCGGCCGCAGTGGCTGGCAACACCGGAAATGGCCAGGTAGTTGATGTCGTGGCCGGCGCGGTCTTTGTAGGGGCCGGTCTGGCCATAGCCGGTGATGGCGCAGTAGATCAGTTTCGGGTTGATGGCTTTCAGGGTTTCATAACCCACGCCCAGGCGGTCCATTACACCGGGGCGGAACTGCTCCACCACGATGTCGTAGTCCTTCACCAATTCCTTGATCTTCTCCACGCTTTCCGGTTGTTTAAGATTGAGCTGCAGGGTTTGTTTGCCGCGGCTCAGGTAGGAGAACGTGGTGCTGAATTTGCCATCAAAGGGCGGCATTACCTTGGCCAGGTCTACCCGGTCGGGGGCTTCTACCCTCAGCACTTCGGCGCCCATATCCGCCAGCATCATGGTGGCGTAGGGGCCGGGCAGCAGGGTGCTGAAATCCAGGATTTTCAGGGTACTCAGTGGGCTGGGCATAGAGGTGCTCCTTCTCGTTGTTATGGGTATAGGTTTACTGTGCATCATGCTGCCGTGTTTTGCCGGCGGGGCCAACTGCCGGTTACTTCATTCCTATTGGCAGTTTCTTCCAATGGCCGGCAAATCAGGTGGTTGCATTGTGGCGCCGGCCACTTATGATGAAACACGTTTTTAATTTTGGCTCAGGTTATGTCTACCCTCACGGTTTCCAAACACTTTGTTGAAGCATCCCTGTCCGGCGCACAAAGGCTGGGGCTGGATGTGCACGAGTTGTTGCAGGAAGCCGGTATCTCGCCGGATTTGTTGCGTATCGAGAAAGCGCGGGTCAGCAGTGATCAGTTCAGCCGGCTGATGCAGGTAATCTGGAGCCGAACCGGCGATGAGTTTATGGGGCTGGGTTCACGCCGGGCCCGCTCGGGCACCTTTGCCACCATGTGTGCGCTGGTGATCGATTGCCAAACCCTGGAAGAGGTATATCAGCGGGCATTCCAGTTCTCCCGCCTGTTCGAACCCATGGTGGCCATGGAGCTGGAAGTGGGCGAAGACAGCGCCCGGCTGGTGACGCGAATCGAAGGTAAAATCCACGACCCGGACTACTACCTGCGGGAAAGCATTCTGGTGATCTGGCACCGCTTAGGCAGCTGGCTGATCGGCCAGCCGGTGGAGCTGGAGAAAGCCGAGTTCGATTACCCGCGGCCGGAGCATGGCGATGAGTACCGCCATATCTTCCACTGCCCGCTGAGCTTTGAGTCCGATTGCACCGCTCTCACCTTCAGCAAGCGCTTTCTGTCCGCCCCGGTGATTAGGGACAAGCCGGAGATGCGGCAGTTTCTGAAAACTTCCCCTGCGGACCTGCTATCCCGTCCAGATGAAAGCAACACCTGGACCGGCCGCATCCGGGGCCTGATTGGTCGAGATTTCTCCAGGCCCATGCCGGATTTCGACTGGATTGCCCAGGAGTTGCACACCAGCCCGCAAACCCTGCGCCGAAGGCTGAAGCAGGAGAATACGTCGTTTCAGGAGATCAAGGATTTACTGCGGCGGGATATGGCCATCTACTACCTGAGCCATCAGGAACTGCCCATTAACGATATCGCCGAGCGGGTCGGCTTTACCGAGCCATCCACCTTCCACCGTGCCTTCAAGAAGTGGACCGGGGTTACCCCGGGCGCCTGGCGGGAAGGCGAACGGGGCGACCTGGTGCAATAATTCCCGCTCAGGAGCCGGAACGGCCCTGCTGCAGGTTACGAATTAGCCTACCCAGGGTCTGGGCCGCCTCCCGGGCTTTGTCCTGGTTCTGGGCCATCTGGAACAGTCGGGAGCCATCCCTCGGGTCGTATACCCAGCAGGCCGCAACAGCGGGCTCGCAATCCCAGCGCAGCTGAGGGTTTACACCGAACACAGGCAACACGCTGGTTTTACGCACAAAGCTGTTATCCAGCTCCCGGCGAATCTCCTGGACATTCACGTTGCTGTTATCAATCGTCACCTGGTACTGAATGTCGGCAGGCCGGTCCAGCCGCACCACGGTTTTGTCCCTTCGCCAGCCTGCGGTATCCAGCACCGCATTCAGGTGAATAACCAGCGCTTCCCGGTCCGTTCTGGCCAGGTACAGCTGGCGCAGGGTTTTCAGGCTTTCCTGTCCGGCCGGTTCGATCACGGCAACCGGCTCTGCTACCTGCGCAGCGCCTTCAGCCAGAGCGCGTACGTTATCCCGGTTTACCTTCTCGATATCGGTAATCAGCTTCAGGGATTCCTGATAATGCTGGCCCTCGGCCCCTACCTGGCTCACGTAGGTTTCCAGTGCCGCCCGGGCTTCGTTCAGGTGATTAGCCTTGAGCATCGCACGGCCACGGTAATAGTAGTATTCCGCCGGTTTCTCACCTTCCATCGCCTGCAGGCGGTTCAGGAACTCGCCGGCCTCGGCCCAGTTGTCAGCCTGCACGGCGGCTTCGGTGGCCAGCATCAGCCGGCGGATTTCATGCTCGGGCTCCAGGGCAAACGCCGGTCCGGAAAAGGCCGCCAGCGCGGAAGACAGCACCAGGCCGGCCAGCCATGAACGCTTTGCCAGCGTTTGCCGCTTGTTCGATACCAACATTCTGCTACTCCTGAGTCTTCTCTATGCTGTCTTCAGGCTCATCGGGCTCGTAAGCGTCGTCCGCATCTACCTCAGCCTGTTCCGTAATACTTTTGGGCAACTCTTTTTTGACCCGCACGCCCAGCTCCACAAACCGGTTGGCCTGGGAAATCAGGTTACCGCGGCCACGGGTCAGGGTATTCATGGCGTTGTCGTAGGTGCCCTGCGCGGTGTGCAGCTGGCTGCCCAAACGCTCCATAGCTTCCACAAACACCCGCAGTTTGTCGTACACCGCGCTGGCCCTGTCGGCAATGCGCCGGGCATTCTGGCTTTGCCGTTCGTACCGCCAGATGTTCTCGATTGTCCGCAGGGTGGCCAGCAAGGTGGTGGGTGTCACCACAATAATCTTTCGCTCGAAGGCTTCCGCGAACAGGTTCTCGTCCTGCTGGAATGCTGCCACAAAAGCCGGCTCAATGGGCATGAACAAAAATACAAAGTCCGGTGAATGCAGGCCATTCAGCTGGCTGTAGTCTTTCTCGCTCAGGGTTCTGATGTGGTTGCGCACGGCTTCTACATGCTGTTTAAGGGCCTCTTCACGCGCGCTGTCTTCCTCTGCCACCACCCATTGCTGATAAGCCACCAGCGAAACCTTGGAATCGATCACCAGGTTGCGCTGGTCTGGCAGGTGCACAATCACATCCGGGCGCAGCAGCTGGTTGTCGTCATCCCGGTAACTACCCTGGGTTTCATACTCCACGCCCTTGCGCAGGCCGGAACGCTCCAGCACCCGTTCCAGAATCAGTTCGCCCCAGTTGCCCTGCACTTTCTTGTCCCCTTTCAGGGCCCGGGTCAGGTTGGCGGCTTCTTCGGTAATCTGCCGGTTCAGCTCCTGCAGGGATTTAATCTCGCTGCGCAGGGCCTGGCGGTCGCGGGTTTCGGTGGTGTAAACGTCCTCCACCCGTTTGCGGAAGTCCTGTAACTGGTCGCGGAACGGGTTGAGCAAGGAATCCAGGCTGGTTTTGGACTGCTGGCTGAAGCGCTCGCTCTTCTGGTCGAAAATGCGGTTGGCCAGGTTCTCGAATTCCTGTTTCAGGGCATCCCGGTTGCGTTCCAGCAGTTCCAGCTTTTCATTGGCATTGCGGCGTTCCTTATCCAGGGTTACCTGCTGCTCCCGCAGATCGGCTTTCAGTTCGGTTACCTGGTTACGCCAGCCTTCAATCGCCGCTTCCAGCTTTGCCGACCGCGTTCTCTGCTCTGTCAGCGACTGCTCCAGGTGCTGAACCTGCTGGCTGTGAAGGGCGCCAGCATGCTGCTGCCCGGCTTTTAGCCTGAACAGCGCCCACAGCGTCAGCACCAGCAGAACAACGCAGGCCGCAATCAGCCCCAGAAACCAGCCCGCCATCCACTCGGGGCGATCAGCCATTGCCCGGATGAGTACGTCTGTCACAAGATTGAACTCCTTGATACGGGAACCATCAAACCCGACAGTGTACCTGATTGCCACAAGCTTGTTACGGTGGCGGAACCACCACGCAAATCGGGTATCGACTGTTTGGCAATTAAAGGAATTGTATAGATCTGTTGCTGGACGCCCGCCGTAAATTCATCTAAAACGGATTAAAGGTTAATCAAAACCTTTCTCGTGTTGCGCTCACTGGCAAGGACAGGAGCATGTTGAAGGAACTCTGGAGAAAACTGGGAGCAGAATTTCTGCACAGCGATGGCGCCGATGGCCAGCGCAGCGACGGCTTGTATCCCGGCGGTGCAGGCGTATCTCACGGTGTACGGCTATTGCCTCACATTACCCACACCGGGGAGTTCCACCTGGAGCGCCTGACCACGCTGCTGCGTGCGCGCTACGGCAAAAGCTTTGTTGTGCCGGACGACACCGCCGCCAGCGACCAGTCGCTCAAGCAGGTGATCAGCTTTGCAGCACGCACCCAGGATCAGGATATCCAGCGGGAATTGCTGCTGTTCTACCTCAACTGTTCGCCGGTGATCCAGGAGTACCTGAGGGCGGAAACCCCGCTCGGGCAGGGTCCGTTTTTTGCCGGCTAAAGCGCCTTAACCATCTGTAAAGTCAACACACAGATGCTTGTAGTATACTTCCCCGCCTGACCGACAACACATCCAACGCTACCGCTTTATGACCACCGGCGGGCAGCCGTTTCAGGGGATATTCATGGGTTACAGGTTTCCGAAAGCCCGTACACTTACCTTTCTGGCCATTACCGGGCTCGCTGTAGCCTTGGCAGGCTGCTCCACAGACCGCTACCTTATGGTTCCCAAGGATGGGCTTGAAGACGTTCGCGCCACGGTAAAAACCCAGCGCTCCACACTGGTTACCATGGAAGAAAACGCCAACGTTCGGCACAACCAGCTGCTTACCGATAACCGCCAGTCTACCCAGACCATCCTGGATGCCATCGCCACCCAGGTTGAAAAACCCGTGTGCCCGCCGGTTAAAGAAAAAGTATGCCCTCCCATCCCCAAAGACACCGGCCGCGCAGACCGGTTGAAGGGCAAGGTGATTGTGGGCGAGGTGGAAAAATTCTATCTGGCTGACCCGGGGCTGATTTACACCGCCCGCATCGACAGCGGCGCCGAAACCTCCTCTATCCACGCCCAAAATATCAAACGCTTCGAACGGGATGGCAGCAACTGGGTACGCTTTGACGTGCCGGTGCCGGGCACCGACTACGAACAGTGGATTACCCTGGAACGGGAAATCTCCCGCCGGGTACGCATCATCCAGTCGGCCGCCGATGAAGCCGAACGCCGGGTGGTGGTCGAACTGCAGTTTGCCATTGGTGACCACCAGCAAGTGGCGGAGTTCACCCTGGCAGATCGCACCAACCTGACCCACGAAGTGCTGATCGGCCGAAACATACTGAGGGATGTCATGCTGATTGATGTTGGCAAGGAATACGCCACGGAACTGCCGGCCTCCTACCGCGAAAATGCTGAAAGCGGAGGCAATGAATGACCGCCCGCTCACGAGCTCCGTTCTATGTATTTGTCTTCCTGCTGATTGCGGCGGGGATTTCTATTGCCACCTGGCGCCACCTGGAACTCGGCATTCCCTGGATGACCGGCGAACAGCGCCCGGTATGGATGATTGAAGCCCGGGTGGATTTCGACGCCCTGGGTGACGCCGCCGAGGTCAGCCTGCACATTCCGGAGCAGCCGCCCGGCTTTCGCATTCTGACCGAACAGGCGGCCTCTCCCGGCTACGGCTTCTCCATCCTCGAATCCCCCAGAAGCCGGCGGGCGGAATGGACCAAGCGTGAAGTATCTGGCCCCCAGACCTTGTATTTCAAGGCCCAGTTCGTTCCGGATGAAGATGTTACCGAGCAAACGCCGGTGCGCACGCCCCGGCCCCAGGCGGTATTCTGGGAAGAACCCCAGGCCACCGCGGTTCGTGAACTGCTGGACCAGGCCATGGAACGCTCCAGCAGCCCGGAAAGCATGACCCGGGAACTGATCCGCCTGATGCAGCCAGACACCCGCACCCAGAACACCACCCTGCTGGTCTCTGAAGACAATTACCTGCAGCTGATGGTGCGCATGCTCAACCACGCGGGCATTGCCGCCCGCACCGCCGATGCGCTAAAGCTGGAAGATGCCCGCCGGCGCCAGCAGCTGGTGCCCTTCCTGCAAATCTACAACGGTGAACGCTGGCTGACCTTTGACCCCCGCACAGGCGAGCAAGGCGTGCCGGAAAACCTGCTTCTGTGGCGCCAGGGTTCGGAATCCCTGCTGGATGTTCTCGGTGGCGACAACTCCCAGGTCAGCTTCTCCATGCTCCGGCAAACCGTGCCGGCATTGCAGCTGGCCACGCTGGAAGCCAACCATAACGGGCTGGGCGTACTTAGTTTTTACCAGCTGCCCATCGAAGAACAAAGCATGTTCCGCATGCTGTTGTTGTTACCGCTGGGCGCACTGATTGTCGCGTTCATGCGGATTGTGATCGGCGTCCGCACCTCCGGCACTTTCATGCCGGTGCTGATTGCGGTGGCCTTTGTGCAGACCACCCTGGTGCCCGGCCTGATTGCGTTTCTGTCTGTGGTGGCCATCGGCCTGGTGCTGCGGGGCTATCTGTCGAGCCTGAACCTTTTGTTGGTCTCTCGGATATCCGCACTGATCATCCTGGTTATCTTTATTACCGCCGGCCTGAGCATTATCGGCTACCAGATGGGCTTCAACACCGGCATGACGGTAACCTTCTTCCCCATGGTGATCATTGCCTGGACCATCGAACGCATGTCCATTCTCTGGGAGGAGGAAGGTGCCCGGGAAGTTCTGGTGCAGGGCTCCGGCAGCCTGTTTGTGGCGATTTGCGCCTATTTGGTCATGAGCCTGCCGCTGGCCGGCCATCTCACGTTCAACTTCCCGGAATTGCACCTGGTGATTCTGGGGCTGATCCTGCTGATGGGCCAGTACACCGGCTACAAGCTCAGCGAACTGCGCCGATTCACCCCCATGAAGGCCTACGACTGATATGGGCGGCTGGATATCTCCGCGCAGGCTCACCCGGCTTGGCATGCTGAACATGAACCGGCGTAATGTGGATTACATTGCCAGGTATAACGAGCGCTCGTCTTACCCGCTGGTCGACAACAAACTGAAAACCAAGCTCGCTGTCAGCGAATACGGGGTAAAAACCCCGAAACTTCTTCAGGTTGTGCGCCAGCAGCACGAAATTTCCCACTTCCGGGAAATGGCCGAAGACCTGGACGGCTTTGCCATCAAACCCGCCAAGGGGTCCGGGGGCAAAGGCATTACCGTAATCACCGGGCGCGATGGTGACGACTTCGTAAAAGCCTCCGGCGCCCGCATCAGCGTGGCCATGCTGGAGCGACACCTGACCAACATCCTGGCCGGCCTTTACTCGCTGGCCGGTACGCCGGATGTGGCCATTGTCGAAGACCTGGTGCAATCCTCCCCTGCCCTGGCGAAATATTCCTATCAGGGCGTGCCGGATATCCGCATCATCATCTTCCAGGGCTACCCGGTAATGGCCATGCTCCGGCTGGCCACCAAGGCCTCTGACGGTAAGGCCAACCTGCATCAGGGTGCGGTGGGCGTCGGCCTGGACATCGGCAAAGGCCAGAGCCTGAATGCCGTGCAATTCAACCGCCCGATTACCCTGCACCCGGATACCGGCCTGGCCCTGGAAAACATCCGGATTGATGACTGGGAAAACATGCTGGAAATGGCCGCCCGCTGCTATGAAGCGACGGACCTCGGCTACATGGGTGTAGACCTGGTAGTCGATGCCCATCAGGGCCCGCTCCTGCTGGAGCTTAATGCCCGGCCGGGGCTGGCCATCCAGATGGCAAATGGCTGCGGCCTGCTGCCCCGCCTGAAGAATATCGAAGCCCTGAAGCGGCCCCACTTCAGCCCGAGGGAACGGGTGCACTACGCCATGGAGACGTTCGGTAAACTTTGAACGTTTTCTTAAGCCATAAAAAAACCGGGGCCTTTCACAGCCCCGGTTTTTTTATTCCGTTACTTCAGCTGATCAGAGCAATTCGCCCCGCTGAAGCAACAGTTTCCGCTCATGGGTGAGGCCCTTGAGCAAGCCCCAGGTCATGATCAGCAGGATCACCGTGAACGGCAAGCCCGCACTGATGGCCACGGCCTGAATAGCGCCAAGCGCATCATCACCGCCGCCAAAGATCAGCGCCGCAGCAATGGCACCTTCCATAACCACCCAGAACACGCGCTGCGCAGTGGGTGCATCGGTTTTACCGCCAGCAGTGATGCTGTCGATAACCAGGGAACCGGAATCCGATGAGGTTACAAAGAACACCAGCACCAGGATAATCCCGACGAAGGAGATAATGCCGGTCAGCGGCAGGCCTTCAAACATCTGGAAGGTGGCCAGGGACACTTCAGTCAGCCCGTTCTCTGCCAGCACGCCAACGCCTTGCTGGATCTGCTCCAGCGCGGTGCCGCCAAAGCCGCTCATCCACACGGTAGTGATCACGGTGGGAATAATCAGCACAGCAGTCACAAACTCACGCACGGTACGGCCCTTGGATACACGGGCAATAAACATACCTACGAACGGTGACCAGGAAATCCACCAGGCCCAGTAGAACACAGTCCAGCCCTGCATCCAGGCGGAATCTTCACGGCCGAACGGGTTGCTCAGGGGCACCACATTGGCCACATAGCTGGAGGACGTTACCCAGATCGTTTCCAGGATGGTCATGGTGGGGCCGGCGAACAGGATGAAGAACAGCAGTACGCCAGCCGTCATCATGTTGATGTTACTCAGCACCTTCACACCGCCGTCCAGGCCGCGGAGAACCGAGACCAGGGCCACTGCGGTAACGCCCACAATGATCGCCATCTGCACGTTGGTTCCGGAACCCAGGCCGAACAGGTAATCCAGGCCGGAGGCTGCCTGCTGGGCACCGAAGCCAAGGGAGGTTGCCAGGCCGAAGATGGTCGCTACAACCGCCAGCACATCAATGATGTGCCCCGGCCAACCCCATACGCGGTCTTTCAGCAACGGGAAGAACGCCGAGCGGATGGTCAGTGGCATGTTCTTGTTAAAGGCGAAGAAGGCCAGGGACAAAGCCACAATGGCGTAGATTGCCCAGGGGTGAAGGCCCCAGTGGTAGATGGTTGAACCCATCGCCAGGTCGCGGGCTGCGGGCGTGTTCGCCTCGACATTGAAGGGCGTTTCGTACCAGCCCGTGTAGTAGGCAACCGGCTCGGCGACGGCCCAGAACATCAGGCCGATACCCATACCCGCCGCGAACAGCATGGCAAACCAGGACATAGTGGTAAATTCCGGCTTGGCCTCCTGGCCACCCAGGCGGATTTTGCCCACCGGCATGAAGATCAGCGCCAGGCTGACAATCACGAAGATGTTGGCACTGAGCAGGAAAAACCAGTCAAAACTGGCAATAATTCCCCACTTTGCACCATCGAGCGTTTCCTTGGCCATAGCCGGAAACAGCAGAGTGGCTATAACAAACAGAACTACAATGACTGCTGTTACCGGGAACACCCAGTTATGCAGGTCCAGGCCAAACGGACTGATATTATCCTGGCCTGCGACGTAGTCCGTCTGATACTCGTCTTTCACTACCTCGCCCACGTTGGAGCCTCCTGATTCTGGTGTGATTTTTGACAGTTCTATATTCAGACGCATGAATGGATATTCAAACGTTACAGGCGCGTCATCTTATTACTTTGAACTCAAAATATCAAAGCAGCAAAACGATCACGCCACCAACCATAAGCATAGACAAACGTTCAGGAAGTGCCTGAAAACTTTCACAATCAGCGGTTCCAACCCGGCAAGGTTTCCGTAAGATAGGTTTTGTAGCTGCAGGCTTCACACATCCGTTCGTCCTCCAGAGGTCACTATGGCGAAAACCACCACCTTCCCAGTACGTTATTCCGCCTACGCCATCAGCATTGCCGGGCTGATCATCTCCCTGCCTGTTACCCTGTGGCTTGGCGGCTGGTACCTCATACCGGTGATCTTCGCGGCGCTGACCGCCCTGGGCACCTGGGACCTACTGCAGCGCAGTCATACGGTGAGCCGCAATTATCCGATCATGGCGAACTTCCGCTACCTGTTCGAATCTGTGGGGCCAGAAATCCGCCAGTACTTTATCCAGTCCGACACCGAGGAGCGCCCCTTCTCCCGGGAACAGCGCACCATCGCTTACCAGCGCGCCAAGCAGGTTCTGGACAAGCGCCCTTTCGGCTCCCAGCTAAGCATGTACGAGGAAGGCTTCGAGTGGATGAACCACTCCCTCACCCCGACGCGGCTGGATAACAGCGACTTCCGCATTGTGATTGGCAGAAACTGCGCGAAACCCTACAGCGCCAGTGTGTTCAACATTTCCGCCATGAGTTTTGGCTCCCTGTCCGCCAATGCCATCCTCAGCCTGAACGCCGGAGCGCGCAAAGGCGGCTTCTACCACGACACCGGCGAAGGATCGATATCCCGCTACCACCGGGAACCCGGTGGTGACCTGGTCTGGGAGATCGGTTCAGGCTACTTTGGCTGCCGCAATCCGGACGGCAGTTTCAACCCGGACATGTTCCGGCAGAATGCCACGCTGGACCAGGTGAAAATGATAGAGGTCAAACTATCTCAGGGGGCAAAACCTGGCCACGGAGGTATCTTGCCCGGCGAAAAAGTCACCCGTGAAATCGCCGAAGCCCGTGGCGTTCAAATGGGGGAAGACTGCATATCACCGGCCAGCCATTCCGCCTTTTCCAACCCGGTTGAGCTGTTGGAATTCCTGGACCAGTTGAGGGAACTCTCCGGTGGCAAACCGGTGGGCTTCAAGCTGGCGATCGGCCATCCATGGGAATGGTTTGCCATCGTCAAAGCCATGCTGGCAACCGGCAAGAAACCGGATTTTATTGTGGTGGATGGTGGTGAAGGTGGTACCGGTGCCGCACCGCTGGAATTCATCAACCGGCTGGGTATGCCGCTGACCGAAGCCCTGCTGCTGGTTCATAACACACTGGTTGGCGCCAACCTGCGGGAAGATATCGCCATTGGTGCCGCCGGCAAGATCACGTCTGCGTTCAACATTGCCCGCACCCTGGCCCTGGGCGCCGACTGGTGTAACGCGGCACGCGGTTATATGTTCGCCCTCGGCTGCATCCAGGCCCTGAATTGCCACACCGGCCGATGCCCTTCCGGCGTTGCGACACAGGACCCCCGCCGGGGTAACAAACTGGATGTCCCACTGAAGAGCGAGCGGGTGTACAACTTCCACAACAACACCCTGGATGCCCTGCAGAACCTGCTGGAAGCCTCCGGCCTGAAGCACCCGTCTGAACTGGGGCCGGAACATATTGTTCGCAGGGTTTCCAAAACCGAGGTACACAGCTACCTGGATCTCTTCCCCTTCCTGGAACCCGGCGCCCTGCTGGAAGGCAAAACCGGGCTGACCGTTTTCGACAAATACTGGGACGATGCCCGGCCCGACACCTTCGAGCCGCCGGAATTCATCCTGAAACTGCGGGAAACCAAGCTCCGGTAATTCCGCGAAGAAAATCGCCAGCCCCCTGTTTATTTTTACCGTGGGCTGGTGTAGACTTCGCTCCCGCTAAGCCACTGAGATAAACCTCTTTTCTTGGTGGACAGCAGTTTACGGGGCGTAGCGCAGCTTGGTAGCGCACCTGCATGGGGTGCAGGGGGTCGTAGGTTCAAATCCTACCGTCCCGACCAGAATTCCCTACACAAAGCCCGGGCCGAAAGGCCCGGGCTTTGTTGTTTCTGGTTCTCGGATTTCAGGACAGAGTATTCAGCTCGCAAACCAGTAAAACATCCGGGAATCCTTCCCCAACACTGTCACCGATTCCACCTCATCCGATGCTCGCCCGGCCATGCCGTAGCACACGTGCAGAGGCAACAAGTGCTCCTCCCTCGGATGGCAGTAGCGCGCAAAGGGCGCTTCGTCCCAACGGGCCAGACGTTCGGTACGCTCGGCTTCAGTCAGGTCCGCACCGGCACACGTCTCCGTCAACCAGTCCTGAAACTGCGCGTTTTTCGTATCCGCTTCGGTATCGGAGCGATCAAAGAACGCCCGCATGTTATGGAATGAGAACCCTGAGCCGATTACCAGCAGATTGTCGTAGTCCAGATCCGCCAAGGCCTGACCAATCGCCAGGTGTGCCCCGGCATCCAGGGAGTTCACCAGCGACAGCTGCACGCAGGGAATATCGGCATCCGGGTACATCAGTTTCAGGGGCACGAACAGGCCGTGGTCAAAGCCACGCTCGCCATCCAGCTTCGAGTCTATGCCCGCCTGTTCCAGAGCTGCCCGCACCTTATCCGCCAACACCGGCTCCCCCGGGCAGGGGTATTCAACACTGTAAGACTCCTCCGGGAACCCGTAGTAGTCGTAAATCAGTGGCGGATTAGCACCGGAGGTGAGCGTGGGCACCCCTTCCTCCCAATGGGCACTCACCACCAGAATGGCAGACGGTCTGGGCAACCGCTTCGCAGCAGCTTGCAGGCTTTCTACCATCTGACGATGCCCGGGATCCCCCAGCAGCGGCATGGGACCGCCGCCGTGAGACAGGTAAAACAGGTTCACCTTGCTCACCGCATCGCCTTCAGGGCCTGCGCCCACTTGGCCATTTCTTCGAGCATCACCGTTGCGGACTCGGAATGGGGCTGCGCGGGCTGAAACTTACCGGCATCGTCCATGTGCTCCCATGGCATCTGCACCATCACACCTTCCACCATCGGCATCATCTTCAGGGTGGTTACCAGCTGCTTGGCGTTCTGGGCCGAGCGCAAACCACCAGACACGCCACCGTAGCTTACAAAGCCGCACGGCTTGTAGTTCCACTCGTTGTAGAGATAGTTCAGTGCATTCACGAATGAAGGAGGCGGGCAGTAGTTGTACTCGGGAATGACAAATACATAGGCGTCGGCACTGGCCACGCTTTCAGACCACGCCTTGGTGTGGGCATGCTCATATTTTTGCATGCGTGGGTGGTTGGGCTCGTCGAAGACGGGGAGATTGAAGTCCGCCAGGTCCACCAGCTCGCTTTCAAAGCTTCCCTGTTCATTGGCATGGTTACTAAACCATTCAGCAACAGAGGGCCCCTTACGGCCCGGACGGGTACTACAAATAATGGTTTGGAGCTTCAGAGACATATCATTCAATCCTTTTTTAAGGGTATCCCGTTTGACTAATGACTATAGAAACAACAAGCGCGGAATGAAAACGGAGAAATCAGCAAAGCTTATTCAGTTTGTCTGATCAAGGCATCAAAGGGCGGGGTCTGACCCCGTGTCGAACAATCTGCGCATTTGCAGCAGGGCAACCACGATCAGTGCGCCGGAAAGCCCGAAAGCCAGCACAAAACCGCCCAACTCCAGCAAGGCGCCGAACATCAGCGGCGCCAGGAAGTGAATGGCGCGATTGGCCATCAGGCGCATACCGAGCGCACCGGAGCGCTTTTCCCGCTCCACGCTTTCGGCCAGGATAACCATCGAAAGTGGCTGAGTGAGGCCGGACCCAATGCCCACCAGCACCGCCAGCAGCCCCAGTAAAACCATGTGTTCGAACAGGCCCAGCAGGCCAATGCCTGCGGCGAGGGTTCCCAGAGACAGCAACACCGTATTCTCGCGCCCGCCAGCCAAGGCAATCATGCGCGCCATAAAGGGCCGGATCAGCATGGACACACCCGCCCGCAAGCTGACCAGTACACCAATCACCACCGGTGTCATGGCCAGGCTTTCCAGGTAAACCGGCAGGTAGCTGCCGTACACGCCCAGGGCAAACATCCCGAGCACAGTAACCAGCACCGACAGCTGGACGCCCCGGTTAGCCTTCATTAACGCCCACTGAGCCCGGAAGCCCGCCTGCTTTCGGGTGATCGCCATCCGCTCCCGGGCCTGGCCGGTGAGTAGTAATCCAGACAGGGCTGCCAGCACCGCAAACAGCGCCATCACCAAAAAGACATCCCCCCGGCCGGTTTCGCTTGCCAGCAGTGCCCCGGCCAGCAAGGGGCCCACCACCTGCCCGCCGGACAGCCAGGTGGAATACCAGCCGAAATATTTCTCCAGCGAGGGCCCGGTGCCCAGATTGGAAATAATGGTCTGGGCGGACAGCACCATTTGCAGATGCGCCAGCCCCACCAGCAGCTGGCCCAGCACAAGGCCGCCATAGCCATACCAGAAGTGCATGGACAACAGCCCCGCCACCATCAACACTCCGCCGGCGATCAATGTGGCACGGCCACCGTAACGGGTAACCACGCCCCCGAGGGGAATCGCCAGCAACAACGGCAGCAAATACTGGGTACTGAGCACCGCACCCAATACCAGCGGCGAGGCGCCCAACTGCAATCCATAAACCGGCACCGCCACAATCAGCATGGAATACACCACAAAGCAGAAGGTGAGCGAGAGGCAGACTGCAAAAAAGTTTCGGGCAGCGTCGAAGCTTATGGATGAAGGCAAGGGGTCGTCCTGCTGGGCCTGACGGATGGTTAGGCGACTATCTTAACGCGGCCGGCAAGCGGGGTGAAATCCACGCCCGTAAAAGAAAGGCCAGCCCCTTTCGGAAGCTGACCTTAATGATCAAGCCTGTCATCTCAGGCCTTTCAACCCCGGGGTCAGACCCCGGGTCTGACCCCGGGGTTGACGCCAGCTTATTCGGCTGAAGCGATCAGGCTGGCGTTGCCGCCGGCGGCGGTGGTGTCGATGCACAGGTGGCGTTCGATCACGTAGCGCTGGTCCACCTTGTGCTCGGTGATAATCGGTAACAAGGCACCATCGCGCTTGGCCAGGGCCTGGCGGTATTGCTTCAGCAGCGGCTTCTCAGCCACGCTGGTAACCGCTTCATAACCGTTGAGCTGAAGCAGCGCGTCGGGCTCCAGCAGGCCGTCTGCGGCGGCCACCGGCAGGCCGGCTTTGATGGCGTCGGCCAGCAGCTTTTCAACACCCGGCGCAATCACAACCACCTTGTTGCCCTGGGACAACGCAGTGCCCGCCTGCTCTATCGCAGATTCCGCATCCGGCCCAAGACAAAGCACAACACCACGGGCATGGCAGGACAGATGGTTCTGCTCGCCAGTCGGCCCCGGCATTTCCTCGTAACCCTCGTCCAGCGGTGCGGGCAGGTCGCCAAAGTACGGTTTGAGCGCCTGTTGCCGGCCTTCTGCGACCGGAGCATCCACCTTCGCCAGCTGGTCGATCAGCTTCTGCACCTTGCTGGCCGTAACCGATTTGGCATCGGCAGGGGCCGCCTTTTCAACCACCTCGCCTTTGATGAACCGGCGCACATACTGTGGGCCACCGGCTTTCGGGCCGGTACCGGACAGGCCTTCGCCGCCGAACGGCTGGGAGCCCACGATGGCGCCGATCTGGTTACGGTTAACGTAGGTGTTGCCCACCTTGATACGACTGGAAATGTGCTCAATGCGGCGATCAACACGGCTATGGATACCAAACGTCAGGCCGTAGCCCTTGGCGTTCACAGCATCGATCACCTTGTCGATATCCTTCGCGGCGAAGGTGGCCACATGAAGCACCGGGCCGAAGATTTCCTCTTCCATTTCCTCGATGCCGCTAACCTTGAGCACTGCAGGCGACACAAACCGGCCCTTCTCAGGCACCGACATTTTCTTCAGCAACTTGCCCTGCTGCTCAAATTTATCGCAATGATCGGCAATTTTCTTGCGGGCGTTCTCGTCGATCACCGGGCCCACGTCTGTAGACAGCAGCCACGGGTCGCCAACGCCCAACTCTTCCATAGCACCGTAGAGCATTTCCAGCAGGTTCTCGGCGATGTCTTCCTGCACGTAGAGCATACGCAGGGCGGAACAGCGCTGGCCGGCACTCTGGAATGACGAAGCCAGTACATCCCGCACCACCTGCTCGGGCAGCGCCGTGGAATCCACAATCATGGCATTCAGGCCACCGGTTTCTGCCACCAGCGGGGCATCCGGCGCCATGTTTTCTGCCATGGCCTTGTTGATGCGCTGTGCCGTGGCGGTAGAGCCGGTGAAACACACGCCGGTTACCCGGGCGTCTGAGGTCAGCGCTGAGCCCACGGTTGCACCGGTGCCCGGCAGCAACTGCACGGCGGCTTTCGGAATACCCGCCTGGTGCATCAGTTCCACCGCACGAACGGCCAGCAGGGAGGTCTGTTCAGCCGGCTTGGCCAGCACCGCGTTACCGGCGGCAAGGTTCGCCAGGATCTGGCCGGTGAAGATCGCCAGCGGGAAGTTCCATGGCGAGATACAGCACATCACACCCCGGGCCTGGCCATCGTCCTTGTAGCGGATGCCTTCGTTGGCGTAGTACATGGCAAAGTCGACGGCTTCGCGAATTTCCGCCACCGCATCAAGCAGGGATTTACCGGCTTCACGGGTGGTCAGCGCAAACAGCTCGTGCACATTCTCTTCGTACAAATCACCGACTTTGCGGATCATCTCGGCCCGGTGCTCCGCCGGCACTGCCGACCACTGGCTGAAGCCGTCCCGGGCGGCGTCCATGGCCGCATGGATGTCGGCTTCGGAGGTGTAGGTAATATGGCCCACCAGGTCATCCGGATCGGCCGGGTTACGTACTTCCACCACTTCATCACTGGTGGATTCCACCGCCAGCACCGGGCCGCCCTGCCACTGATGGGATTTGTACCGGTTACGGCCGGCGTCAATCTCCGCCACCGTCACCGGATCGGTAATGTCCCAGCCCTTGGAGTTACGGCGCTGGTCACCGAAGATCTTCGCCGGCGGCACAATGGCCTTGCTGGAAATGTCATGGCCCAGCTGCATCACCACGTCGATCGGGTCTTTGGCGATCTCTTCCGGCGTAATGCTGGTGTCGACAATCTGGTTTACAAAGGAGCTGTTGGCCCCGTTTTCCAGCAGGCGGCGCACCAGGTACGCCAACAGGTCTTTGTGGGCACCAACCGGAGCGTAGATACGGCACGGCACCTTGCTGTCTTCCAGTACCTGGTCGTGCAGCGATTCACCCATACCGTGCAGGCGCTGGAACTCAAACTTGTCCCGGCCCAGGTCTTTCGCCAGTTCCAATACCGCAGACACCGAGTGGGCATTGTGGGTAGCAAACTGCGGGTAAATCCGATCAGTCATGCCCAGCAACTGGCGAGCGCAGGCCAGGTAAGACACGTCACTGCAGGCCTTGCGGGTAAACACCGGGAAGCCGTCCAGCCCCATCACCTGGGCCCGCTTGATCTCGGCATCCCAGTAGGCGCCTTTTACCAGTCGCACCATGATACGGCGGTCGAGTTTTTCAGACAGGGCATACAGCCAGTCCAGGGTCTGGGAAGCCCGCTTGGCGAAGGCCTGGACCACCACGCCAAAGCCGTCCCAACCTTTGAGCTCCTCGTCTGAGAGGATAGCTTCGATCACGTCCAGAGACAGGTCCAGTCGGTCCTGCTCTTCGGCATCGATGTTGAAGCCCATATTGGCCGCAGCTGCTTTTTTGGCGAGTGTCAGGGCGCGGGGGACCAGCTCGGTCATCACCCGTTCCTTCTGGCCGTATTCGTAACGGGCCAGCAAGGCAGACAGTTTTACGGAAATGCCGGGATTAGTGCGCACATCGCCTTCGCAACGCTTGCTGATGCTGTCGATGGCATCCGAATAGGCCTTGAAGTAACGCTCGGCATCGGCATCGGTACGGGCCGCTTCGCCCAGCATGTCATAGGAATAGGTGTAGCCCTGCTCTTCCTGGGATTTGCCGCGATCCTGGGCTTCTTCAATGGTACGGCCCAACACAAACTGCCGGCCCATTTCCTTCATGGCCTGGCCGGCGGCAGTGCGCACCACTGGTTCACCCAGGCGCTTCACCATCTTGCGCAGGGTGTCACCCACGCTCTGGCGCTCGGAGTCTTTCAGCAGGTTGCTGGTCATCAGCAGAGCCAGCGTAGCCGAGTTGATCAGGCCGGACTTGGCTTTACCCACGTGAGCGCCCCAGTTACCGGAGGTGATCTTGTCTTCGATCAGATCCTGGATGGTTAGGTTATCCGGCACCCGCAACAGCGCCTCGGCCAGGCACATCAGGGCCACGCCCTCTTTGGTGGTCAGGCCGTACTCAGCCAGGAACTTTTCCATGATGGTGGGCTTGGCGTTATCACGCACATCCCGCACCAGGTCCGCTGCCCGGGCTGAAATGGCCTTGCGGGTTTCATCAGACAGCTGAGCCTGCTCAATCAGCTGGTGAATCACTTCATATTCATCCGCCAGGTAGTTATTGCGGATGGCCTGGCGAATGTCCTGAAGCCCGGGGGACACGGATTGCTGCAGACTCATGGATGTACCTCCTGATTATTTTGATTACTGACCGCATTGTAGCCAACGGGGAATATGCTATTTACCTAATACAGCGCGAAACACCGAGATACTTTCCTTTTCTGTTACGTTAAAAATTACCGATTCGCCCACAAATTCACTAAAATCAGCCATATTCACCAAACCAATGAAAGCCAGCCACCTCCTTCAAGGATAGCAGCCATGTCAGATCTCGACAGGATCGACCTTTCCATCATCCGGGAACTCCAGAAAAACGGGCGGATCACCGTCACCGAGCTGGCCTCGCGGGTGGGCTTGTCGAAAACCCCTTGCCAGGTGCGCATGCGCCGGCTCGAAGACCAGGGCTATATCACCGGCTACAGCGCCATGGTGAACCAGACCAAGCTGGGCCAGTCCCACGTCGCCTTCGCCCAGGTAACCCTCAACGACACGTCCAGCAAAGCCCTCGCGGCGTTCAACACTGCAGTCAAACAGATCTCGGCGGTGGAGCAATGTCACATGATGGCCGCCAACTTCGACTACCTGCTGAAGGTAAGAACAAAGAACATGGCCGAATACCGCCAGGTACTGGGCGAACAGATCTCCAGCCTGCCCCATGTACTGCAGACCAGTTCGTTTGCGGTGATGGAGAATGTGAAGGATCGGGGGTTATAACATGCGCATCGTCATCGCCCCGGACTCATTCAAGGAATGCCTGGCTGCCGAGCAGGTAGCCAGTGCCATCGCCCGCGGCTGGCGCCGGGCGGCGCCGGCGGACCAGATTACTGAAGTACCGCTGGCCGATGGCGGTGAGGGTACTACCGTTGCACTCACCGAGGCCCGTAAGGGCGAACTGCATGAGGTGACGGTTACCGGCCCGCTCGGGCAGCCGGTGACTGCCCGCTACGGGCTGGTGAATGATGGTGAGACGGCGATTGTGGAGGTGGCTGAAGGTAGCGGCCTGCATTGTGTGCCCGCCAACGCCAGGGATGCCCTGACCGCCTCCAGCCAGGGCACCGGAGAGCTGCTGCTTGCCGCGCTGGCTCACCGGCCGAAAACCCTGATCATGGGGCTAGGTGGCAGCGCCACCACCGACGGCGGTGCAGGAATTCTTCAGGCAATGGGCGCCCGGCTGCTGGACGCCCGGGGCCAGGACATTCCTGCCGGCGGAACCGGCCTGGAGCAACTGGCCAGTGTAGACCTTAAACCTGCTATTGATCGCCTGTCCGGAGTGCGTCTGGTCGTCGCTTGCGATGTGAATAATCCCCTGCTCGGCCCTAACGGCGCTGCCGCCGTTTTCGGGCCCCAGAAAGGCGCCAATGCCCAACAGGTTGTGCAGCTGGATGCCAATCTGGGGCACTTTGCCGCGCTGGTGCAACAGCAGGGCTTTGATATCGCGAGTTTTCCGGGCAGCGGCGCGGCCGGCGGTATTGGCGGTATGGTGGCCGGAATACTTGGCGCACAGTTGCGCCCAGGCATCGAACTGGTGATGGAAACCGTCGAACTGGAAAGCCATGTGAAAGGTGCAGACCTGGTGATCACAGCCGAAGGGGCCATCGACGCCCAGAGCGCCTACGGCAAAACACCGGCCGGCGTGGCCGGCCTTGCCAGCAAATACGGTGTACCAGTGGTTGGCCTGGCCGGCAAGCTGGGCGCGGAACTGGGGGAGCTACACCAGCTGGGCCTGACCGCTGCGTTTTCGATCACGCCCGCCCCAATGGACCTCCAACAAGCCTACCAGCAAGCTGAGGCCAACCTGGAGCAATCCGCCGAGCAACTGGCCCGACTGCTTCATGGCCTGTCAGGCCGTCGCTGACCGCTTCTTCAAACCTGTCAGCTCAATCTTGCCGCGGGCCAGGCCAACCTGGCCCCGGCGCTCCAGCTCTTTCAGCAAGCGGCTGATCACTTCCCGGGCGGTACCCAGTTCCGTTGCCAGCTCCTGATGCGTGATGGTCAGTGTCCGCTGCCCCTGCGCCGCCCTCGCCTGCAACCACTCTTCCAGGCGCTCATCCATGCGGTGAAAGGCGACTTCCTCTACCAGCAGCATGAGGTCGTCCAGCCGCCGACCATAGGATTCCATGATGCCCAGGCGGAATTCCGCAGACTGGTCCATCAGGCGGTCAAACAGCCCCCGGGGAATAATGGCGGCCTCGGTTTCTTCCTCCACAATGGCCTCGGCACGGTAGCCGCGGCCTGTCATCAGGCAACCGATGGACAAGGTGCAAATATCGTCAGAGCCCATGCGGTACAGCACGATGCTGTGGCCGGACAACCCGGTCATCTGGACTTTAATGCTTCCGCCCAGTACCAACGGCAGGCCACGGCAATGTTCACCGGCACTGAACAGCACCTGCCCGGGAGGAAAGCGCATGGTGCTGATGCCGGCTAGCGTATCTTTTCGCAGCGAATCGTTGAGGGTGTCCAGAATGCTGTGCCTTGCCATGAATGGCGCCCTGTTTGCTTGGTTTATTAGGTTCTGTGTGACTTTATCACTGAACAGTCACGGATTGCGGACTATAGTTGTTTCAACATCCGACATCACACAGGAGAAAGAACGATGACGGTTAATATGGGATCAGCAGACCGGATTATCCGCGCAGTTGTGGGCATTGTACTGATTGCCCTGGTATTTGTGGGCCCGCAAACCCCCTGGGGCTGGATTGGTATTGTGCCACTGGCCACTGCGTTGATGGGCAACTGCCCGGCCTACTCTATCTTCGGCATCAAAACCTGCAAGAACAAGTAAGCCCTGGCTCAGCCTTAACGCAAAAAGGCCGGGGCAAAATGCCACGGCCTTTTCGTTACAGTACCTTGCTGCGGGATATTCGCCTCAGGACGCTGGCGAATTCAGCACATCCAGTACTTCTTCCAGTTCGGTAATCATCTGGCGGATCAGCTGCTTGTACTGGGAGGTATCGTCTTTCACCTCACTGCTGCTGAGCTTTTGCTTGGCACCGCCGATGGTGTAGCCCTGATCGTAAAGCAGGCTGCGAATCTGGCGAATGGTGATAACGTCTGCCCGCTGATAGTAACGGCGGTTACCCCGACGTTTCACCGGCGACAGCTGCGGGAATTCCTGTTCCCAGTACCGCAGTACATGGGCCTTCACCGCACACAGATCGGCTACTTCACCGATGGTGAAATAGCGCTTCCCCGGAATGGCGGGGAGTTCGTTGTTATGACTCGGTTCCAGCATACGTTTCTACTTTTTGCTTGAGTTTCTGGCCTGGCCGGAAAGTCACGACACGCCTGGCACTGATAGGGATTTCCTCACCCGTTTTCGGGTTCCGTCCCGGCCGCTGTTTCTTGTCCCTGAGGTCGAAGTTGCCGAATCCCGACAACTTCACCTGCTCGTTGTGGCTGAGTGCGCCCCTGATCTCATCGAAGAAAGCTTCCACCATTTCCTTGGCTTCCCGTTTGTTAAGACCCAATTCCTCGTACAAACGTTCCGCCATGTCCGCTTTCGTCAAAGCCGCCATCTGTCAACTCCTCAGTGTTGCCCCCAACTCTTCCTTCAGGGCGTCGATGACCCCGTTGAAGAGCGAATGCACTTCGTCTTCATTGAGCGTGCGCTCAGGATGCTGCCAGAACAGGCTGACCGCCAGGCTGCGGTTGCCTTCGCCCAGGCTCTCGCCTTCGTAGACATCAAACACACGCATCGCTGTCAGGTGCTCGCCGGCATACTTGCGGGCGACTTCTTCAACCTGAGCAAACGCCACATCGCTCCCGATAATAATAGCCAAATCCCGACGAACTTCCGGGAATTTCGAAATATCTTTGAAATTAGGCACATATCCGGTAACGATCGAATTCAAGAATAGCTCAAACATCAGGATCGTGCCATTAAGTTCAAGATTTTTCTGCACTTGCGGGTGCAATGTACCCAACCAGCCCACATGCTCGCCGTCGCGCAGCAATTCGGCGGTCTGGCCCGGGTGCAGAGCCGGGTGCTGGCTGGCGAGGAACTGAATCTCGATACCCAGCACTTTGAACAGGCTCTCCAACTCCCCTTTTACATCAAAGAAGTCGGCGGTTCTGCGACCATTTACCCAGTTTTCCGGTACCTGGTTGCCAACCACGACACCAGCCAGCATCGGCTGCTGATCGATGGCATCGCCATTCTGCTCAAAGCGCAGGCCAGTCTCGAACAGGCGAATCCGTGGCTGCTGACGGTTCTGGTTATGGGCAACCGTCTTCAGCAGGCCGCTCCACAGGGTGGTACGCATGACTGAAAGATCAGCGGAAATCGGGTTCGCCAGGGCGATGCCCTCACGCTCGGGGTCCAGCAGCTGCTGAACCTTCGGGTCTACGAAGCTGTAGGTGACTGCTTCCTGGTAACCCTGCGCCACAAAGAAATTGCGGATAGCAGACAGCGGGCGAACCGCTTCTTCCCGTGCACGAAGACCCAGGGAACCGGTCGGCTCGGTAACCGGCAGGTTGTTGTAACCATAAATCCGGCCCACTTCCTCGATCAGGTCTTCCTCGATGGAAATATCCGGGCGGAAGCTGGGCACGCTGATGCGCCAGCCGTCTTTCAGCAGCTTGTCGGCTCGCAGGCCAAGGCGTGTCAGGATTTCTTCAACCGTGGTCCGGTCGATCGCCAGGCCCAGCACATCCGCCAGGCGCTGCTCTCGCAGGTCGATGGTACGCGCCTTGGGCAGGTGTTCGTCGCTGTACACTTCAACAATTTCGCCGGGCTCACCACCGACAATCTCCATCAACAGGCTGGTTGCCCGCTCCATGGCATCCCGGGCCAGCTCGTAATCGACGCCACGTTCGAAGCGGTGGGAAGCATCGGTGTGCAGGCCATACTCGCGCGCCTTACCGGCCAGGGTAATCGGGTCGAAATAGGCAGACTCCAGCACCAGGTCCCGGGTCTTGGCGCTCACACCAGAGTGCTCGCCACCCATCACACCGGCAATGGCCACCGGCTTCTCGTGATCGGCAATCACCAGGGTGTTTTCAGTCAGTTCCACTTCCTGGCCATCCAGCAACACCAGCTTTTCAGCGGGCTTTGCCATGCGCACCACAATGCCGCCCTTGATCTCTTCGCGATCGAATGCGTGCATGGGCTGGCCAAGTTCCAGCATGACGTAGTTGGTGACATCCACCGCCGCGTCAATGGAACGGATACCCGAGCGACGCAGCTTTTCCTGCATCCACAGCGGGGTTTCCGCCTGCAGGTTCACGTTACGCAGTACCCGGCCCAGATAGCGGGGACAGCCGGCGGGAGCTTCCACACGAATGTCAGGAACCTCTGAATGCACGGCTTCAACCGGCTCGATAGCCGGTGCGTTCACCAGCAGGCTGTTCAGAACACCCACTTCACGAGCCAGGCCTTTGATGGACAGGCAGTCACTGCGGTTCGGGGTGAGATCTACATCGATGGTGATGTCGTTCAGCTTGAGGTAATCCGCCACGGCCTGCCCCACAGGGGCGTCGGCAGGCAACTCCATCAGGCCATCATGGTTCTCGGACAACGCAAGCTCGGACTCGGAACAGAGCATGCCTTCGGAAGGCTGGCCGCGCAGCTTGGCCTTCTTGATCTTGAAGTTGCCAGGCAACACCGCGCCGACAACCGCGAACGGCACTTTCAGGCCGGCACGCACATTGGGCGCACCACAAACAACCTGCACGGTGTTGGTACCATCGCTCACCTGGCACACACGCAGCTTGTCAGCATCCGGATGGGGTTCGGCGGAGATCACCTCGCCAACCACCACGCCGGTGAATTCGCCAGCCACCGGTTCGAAGCCGTCCACTTCCAGCCCGGCCATAGTGATCTGGTCCATCAATTCCTGGGATCCCATATTCGGGTTAACCCATTCGCGCAGCCACTGTTCACTGAATTTCATCGTTCTTGCCTTGTCCTGATGCGATTTGTGCGGTTGATTCTGAGCTCTGCGTACGCCGTTCTGCCCTGGGGCTTACCGGAACTGGCGCAGGAAACGCAGGTCGTTTTCGAAGAACATGCGCAGGTCTTTCACGCCGTAGCGAAGCATGGCCAGGCGCTCTACGCCCAGACCAAAGGCAAAGCCACGATATTCTTCGGCATCAATGCCGCAATGCTCGAACACTTTCGGGTGCACCATGCCGCAGCCCATGACTTCCAGCCACTTGATGCTGCCGTCTGCTTCCCGGCCCCACTCGATATCCACCTCGGCAGAGGGCTCGGTGAACGGGAAATAAGACGGGCGGAAACGTACTTTCAGGTCACGCTCGAAGAACACCCGCAGGAATTCTTCCACCGTGCTTTTCAGATCCGCAAAGCTGACGTTCTTCTCAACCAGCAACCCCTCCACCTGGTGGAACATGGGGGTGTGGGTCATGTCGGAATCGCAGCGGTAAACGCGGCCCGGGCAGATCATACGGAACGGCGGCTTGCCGGCTTCCATGGTACGGATCTGGACCGGAGAGGTATGGGTGCGCAGCAGGGTACCGGGATTGAAATAGAAGGTATCGTGCATGGCGCGGGCCGGGTGGTGCCCGGGAATATTCAGGGCCTCGAAGTTGTGGTAATCGTCTTCGATCTCGGGCCCTTGCTCCACGCTGTAACCGGCGCGGGCAAAAATCTCTTCAATACGCTGCAGAGTGCGGGTTACCGGGTGCAGGCCACCCAGGTCCTGGCCACGGCCCGGCAGGGTAACATCAATGGATTCGCTGGCCAGCCTGGCTTCGATGGCCGCCTTCTCGAGATCCGCACGGCGGGCATTGATGGCCTGCTCAACCTGCCCCTTGGCTTCGTTGATCTTCTGACCGGCCGCAGGGCGTTCCTCTGCCGAGAGCTTGCCCAGGGTCTTTGCCTGCTGGGTGATCACGCCCTTCTTGCCGAGGTATTCCACGCGAATTTGATCAAGTGCCTGAAGGTTGTCTGCCTTTTCAACGGCGCTCAACCCGTCCTGAACCAATTGCTCCAGGTTTTCCATTGACCCTGCTCCAAACCAGAAATGGGGTAGGTTAAAACAAAAATAGGGGAAGAGCGTGCCCTTCCCCTATCAGAGGGTGCATTCACGATGACATGAAGCACCCGGATCGATCAGTCATCGATGAAAGAGCTTAAGCGATCACAGGGACGCTTTGGCCTTCTCAACAACAGCGGCAAACGCCTGCTGCTCGTTCATGGCCAGGTCAGCCAGAACCTTACGATCGATTTCAACATTCGCTTTCTTCAAGCCAGCGATCAGACGGCTGTAAGACAGACCGTTTGCACGGGCGCCAGCGTTGATACGGGCAATCCACAGTGCGCGGAACGCGCGCTTACGGTTGCGACGGTCACGGTAGGCGTACTGACCAGCCTTAATAACCGCCTGCTTGGCAACGCGGAATACACGACTACGAGCGCCGTAGTAACCCTTGGCCTGCTTGAGAATCTTCTTGTGACGACGACGTGCTACCACGCCACGCTTTACACGAGCCATACTATAATCCTTCTACCTTTACTTTCTAAGGAACGTTTCGCGCGGCTGGATCAGCACGCGGTCATGCGCTTGATAGATGCAACATCTGACTTGGCGATGAGCTTGGTGCCGCGCAGCTGACGCTTACGCTTCGGGCTCTTCTTGGTCAGGATGTGGCTGGTGAAGGACTGCTTGTGCTTGAAGCCAGTGGCGGTCTTTTTGAACCGCTTGGTAGCTCCACTCTTGGTTTTCATCTTCGGCATTTTTAAAACTCCGCATTCTATTTTTAAATAAAACAAATTGTGTCCCTGAACGACAAATCCCCCGCCAATGCGGGGGACCCGTCAGAGGATCAGGTTCACTTCTTTTTGCGGGGAGCCACGATCATGGTCATCTGACGGCCTTCCATTTTCGGCCGCATTTCAACCGTTGCAATCTCTTCGATATCGGCTTCAATCCGGCCCATGAGCTTCATACCAAGTTCCTGGTGTGCCATCTCACGGCCGCGAAACCGAATCGTGATCTTGCCGCGGTCCCCGTTCTCAAGGAAACGTACCAGGTTGCGTAGTTTTACCTGATAATCCCCTTCTTCAGTTCCTGGACGGAACTTAAGCTCTTTGACTTGCGTCTGCTTCTGTTTCTTCTTGGCAGCAGCCTTCGCCTTTTTCTCGTCGAAGATCTTCTTGCCGTAATCCATTATCTTACAGACGATCGGATCGGAATCCGTAACCTGTACCAAATCCAGGGTAGCCTCCTCCGCCATCCGGAGGGCTTCCTCGATTGCTACAACACCTACCTGGTTGCCTTCGGCATCGATCAGGCGGACTTCAGTTGCGTCAATATTCTCATTGATAGGCGCTTTAGGAGTGCGCCCACCCCGATTCGTTCGCTGTTTAATAATCAGTTCTCCGTCTTGGTTCTGCCCTTGCGTTGAATGTCGTCAGCCAGCAGCTGTTCAAACGCTTCGAGCGATAAGGTTCCCAGATCTTCACCTTTGCGAGTACGTACGGCAACGGCGTTGTTTTCGATTTCCTTGTCGCCTGCAACGACAAGATAGGGAACCTTGTTAAGAGTATGCTCGCGGATTTTAAAGCCGATCTTCTCGTTTCTCAAGTCAGCATTAACCCGATACCCCAAAGAATCCCACTTTTCGGCCAGTTTCTGACAGTAGTCACGCTGATTATCGGTGATATTCAGGATCGCAACCTGCGTTGGTGCCAGCCAGGTGGGGAAAGCCCCTTCGTATTCTTCGATCAGTATACCGATAAACCGCTCAAAAGACCCGAGCACCGCCCGGTGCAGCATAACCGGCGTTTTCCGCTCGGAATTATCGGCCACATACTGGGCGCCAAGGCGACCCGGCATGGAGAAATCGACCTGAATGGTACCACACTGCCACACCCGACCGAGACAATCTTTCAGGGAGAACTCGATCTTGGGCCCGTAGAAAGCACCCTCACCCGGCAACAATTCCCAGTCAACGCCTTCGCGATTCAGGGCTTCTTCCAGGGCGGCCTCGGCCTTGTCCCAGACTTCATCGGAACCTACGCGCTTTTCCGGGCGGGTAGACAGTTTGTACAGAATCTCGTTAAAGCCGAAGTCTGCATAGACTTCGTGCAGCATTTCGATAAATGCCGATACTTCCTGCTGAATCGCATCTTCTTCGCAGAAGATATGCGCATCATCCTGGGTAAATCCACGCACCCGCATCAGGCCGTGCAGCGCGCCGGAAGCTTCATTCCGGTGGCAGGAACCGAATTCCGCCAGGCGCAGTGGCAAATCCTTGTAGCTCTTCAGGCCCTGGTTGAACACCTGCACGTGGCAAGGGCAGTTCATGGGCTTGATGGCATAGTCATGTTTCTCGGACTCGGTGGTAAACATGCCGTCCTTGAACTTGTCCCAATGCCCGGATTTCTCCCACAAGGTACGGGACACCACCTGCGGAGTCTTGATTTCCTGGTAGCCATGCTGGTGTTGCTTGGCCCGCATGTACTGCTCAATTTCCTGATACAGCGACCACCCATCCGGATGCCAGAACACCATGCCCGGTGCTTCTTCCTGCATATGGAAAAGGCCCAGCTTCTTGCCGATCTTGCGGTGGTCCCGCTTCTCGGCTTCTTCCAGGCGATTCAGGTAGGCCTTGAGCTCTTTCTTGTTGCCCCAGGCGGTACCGTAAATTCGTTGCAGCTGCTCGTTATTCTGGTCACCACGCCAGAATGCGCCGGCAACCTTGGTCAGCTTGAAGGCCTTCAACTTGCCGGTGCTGGGCACATGGGGGCCCCGGCACAGGTCAATAAAGTCACCCTGACTGTAGAACGACAGGTCCTCTTCACCGGGAATATCCTCGATGATGCGCACCTTGTACTCTTCGCCCATTTTCTCAAACAGTTTGACCGCGTCTTCCCGGGACATCACAGAACGGGACACCGGCAGGTCCTGTTTGGCCAGTTCTTCCATGCGCTTTTCGATACGCGCCAGGTCTTCGTTGGTGAACGGGCGCTCGTATTTGAAGTCGTAATAGAAGCCGTTTTCGATTACCGGGCCGATGGTCACCTGGGCGCCCGGGAACAGCTCCTGTACGGCCATCGCCATCAGGTGAGCGGTGGAATGGCGGATAACATCCACGCCGTCTTCATCACGTTCCGTTACGATGGCCAGCTCGGTATCGTTCTCGATCAGGAAACTGGTGTCGACCAGCTTGCCATTCACCTTTCCGGCCAGGGCGGCTTTCGCCAGGCCTGCACCAATATCGGCGGCAACGTCGTGAACGGTTACGGGTTCGGCAAAACTACGGTGGCTGCCATCGGGCAGAGTAATAACGGGCATGATGCTCTCCTGTGGTTTCTCAGCGGTGATCTATACCAAAGATCACATGGTGGCCGGCTGCCGCGATACAAACCGCGGGTCGGTTTGGAGGCGAGTTTAACAGAAAAAAACCCGGCAACAATGCCGGGTTTGTACGAACGCCGATTCAGGTTACGCAGCCTGGGGCTGGGCATCCTCCCTGGCTTTCCGCTTAAGCTGGCCAAAGGCCACCAACGCAAGCAGCAACAGGGCCGGGATGAACATCACTTCCTTCGGCGGCCTGTCGAGCTTGGCCTGCACCGCTTCGATGTTCCAGCCGAAATCGATACCGGCTTCTTCCGCGGCACTGCCGAAGTTCACGAAGTCAACTGCCAGCATATCGCCACTGACAGACACCTCCAGGCCTGCAGCAGACAACCGCTCAGTTGCCGAATCGCCGGCAGGAATCTCCAGTTGGGTGTAGGTTGTGGTATCACTGCCATCCAGTGCCATACCGGAAACACGGAACACCACTTTCTCGTCTGGCTCAGCCTGCTCGACGTACTCCATGATAGCTTCGCCCTGGCGTTCCTCGTATGGCGGATAAACCATATCCCACCAGAAGCCGGGCCGGAACATGGTGAAGGTAATCAGCAGCAGCAAAACGGTTTCCCACTTGTAGCTGCGGGTAAACCAGTAGCCTTGGGTAGCCGCAGAAAATACCAGCATGGCGGTCACCGCACTGAAGACTGTAATCAACAGATCCACCCAGCCGGTCAGCCCGATCAGCAACAACTGGGTGTTGAAGATGAACATGAACGGCAGGATCGCGGTCCGGATATCGTAGGTGAAGCCCTGAATACCCGTTCGTATGGGATCTGCCCCGGATATGGCGGCCGCCGCGTAGGCGGCCAGCCCCACGGGCGGCGTATCGTCCGCCAGTATGCCGAAGTAGAACACAAACAGGTGCACCGCAATCAACGGCACCAGCAGGCCGTTCTGGGCCCCCAGAGTCACAATCACCGGCGCCATCAGGGTGGACACCACAATGTAGTTGGCCGTAGTGGGCAGGCCCATACCCAGGATCAGGCTGATCACCGCGGTAAACATCAGCATCAGCAACAAGTTACCGCCAGACAGGAACTCCACGAACTGGGTCATCACCAGCCCGATACCCGTCAGGGTAACCGTACCCACCACGATGCCGGCAGTGGCCGTTGCCACACCGATACCCACCATATTCCGGGCACCGGTGGCCAGAGAGTGGAACAGATCACCGATACCACCGATGAACTCCCCCATGAAGCCGCCATGCTTGCGGAAAAACGCCTTCAGCGGGCGCTGGGTGATGACGATGAACACCATGAACAGGGTGGCCCAGAACGCCGACAGCTGGGGCGAGAAACGCTCAACCGTCAGGCACCAGACCAGCACCACCACCGGAAGCAGGTAATACAGCCCGGTTTTCACCGTAGGGCCGACTTCCGGAAGTTCATCCATGGCCTTGTCCGGATCATCTTCCTCCAGTTCCGGGAAGCGGGTGGCATAGCCAATCAACGCCACGTAGATGGCAACCAGGACGGGGCCAAGCACCCAGGGTGCCGCTTCTCCAAGCACACCCTTGGTCCAGCCGACGCCATAATAGACGGCAAAGGTCAGCACAATCAGCCCGATCAGTACCACCACCCAGTTCAGCATGCGCTGGGCCAGGGAGGGACGGTTCGGCCGCTCAATGCCGTGCATCTTCAGCTTGCAGGCTTCCAGGTGCACGATGTAGATCAGTGCCACATAGGAAATCAGCGCCGGCAGAATCGCATGCTTGATCACTTCCAGGTAGGAAATGCCGACATATTCCACCATCAGGAACGCCGCAGCGCCCATGATCGGCGGGGTCAGCTGACCGTTGGTGGACGCAGCCACCTCAACCGCACCGGCCTTGGTAGCCGGGAAACCCACCCGCTTCATCAGCGGAATGGTAAAGGTACCGGTAGTCACCACGTTGGCAATGGAAGACCCGGAAATCACACCGCTCAGGCCACTGGACACCACCGCCGCCTTGGCCGGGCCGCCCTTCATATGGCCGAGCATGGCGTAGGCCACCTTGATGAAATAGTTGCCGGCGCCCGCCCGCTCGAGCAGAGCACCGAAGAGCACGAACAGGAAGACGAAGCTGGTGGAAACCCCGAGGGCAACACCAAACACGCCTTCGGTACCCAACCACTGGTGTGAAGCCAGTTTATTCAGGCTGACCCCTTTGTGGGAGATGACATCCGGCATGTAGGGGCCGGCAAGGGAATAGCCTATAAACACCGCTGCAACAATCGTCAACGGCAGGCCAAGCGCCCGCCGGGTTGCCTCAAGCAACAGCACAAGACCAAACAGCGCCACCCAAAGATCCGCGGTGATAGGGGCACCCGGTCGCGTCGCCAGCTGATCGTAGAAAACGTAGAGATAAGACGCCGCAAAGGCCGCGGCCAGGGCCAGCACCCAGTCATAGACGGGCACCTTGTTGGCATGAACCCCCTTGATCATGGGGAATGCCGAAAACGCCAGAAATACCGCAAACGCCAGGTGAATGGAGCGGGCTTCTGTAGAGTTGAAAATACCGAAGTTCAGAATGAACGGCAGGGGTGATGCGATCCAGAGCTGGAACAAAGACCAGCATACCGGAATGATGAAGAGGAGTACCGCTGCTGGGCCCTGCAGGGCACGGCCACCGGTTTCGGTCTGCAGTACCTCGCTTACCTTTGCGGCATCCGCACCTGCCCCGGTGCCCGGGTCATTCGTTGCCATAGAACGTTCCTGCAAATAAAAAACAGTCTGACTGAATCAACAGAGCGGGCTTGGCGCCCGCTCTGCTCTCTACCCGGCTGATCAGTCGATCAGACCAGCTTCACGGTAGTACTTGGCCGCACCCGGGTGCAGCGGTGCACTCAGGGCATCAGAGACCATTTCTTCCTTCTTCAGGTTGCCAAACGCCGGGTGCAGGCGTTTGAAGCTGTCAAAGTTCTCGAATACCGCCTTGACCACTTCGTATACCACATCGTCCGGCACATCGGTGGAAGACACAAAGGTAGCTGCCACACCGAAAGTGGTTACGTCATCGTCGGTACCACGGTACATGCCGCCGGGGATAACCGCCTTACGGTAGTATGGGTTATCGTCGATCAGCTTCTTGGTGGCTGCGTTATCCACGTTCACCAGTACGCTGTCACAGGAAGTGGTGGCTTCCTTGATGGCACCGGAGGGGTGGCCAACGGTATAGAAGAAGGCATCGATATTGCCATCACACAAGGCCTGGGACTGCTCTGCCGCCTTGATTTCGGCCGCCAGGGAGAACTTGTCCATCTCCCAGCCCATTTCCTTCATGAGAACTTCTGCGGTAGCGCGCTGGCCGGAACCCGGGTTACCCACGGAAACCCGCTTGCCTTCCAGGTCTTCGAAGTTCTTGATGCCGGAGCCTTTGCTGGCAACAACGGTGAACGGCTCCGGGTGCATGGAGAATACCGCGCGCAGCTTTTCATTCTTGCCCGCGTCAGTGAACTCGCTGGTGCCGTTGTAGGCATGGTACTGCCAGTCAGACTGGGCAACCGCCAGGTCCAGTTCGCCGGCACGAATGGCATTCAGGTTATAGACAGAACCACCGGTGCTCTCTACCGAGCAACGGATACCGTGTTCCTTACGATCCATGTTCACGAGACGACAGATCGCGCCACCCGCCGGGTAATAAACGCCGGTTACACCGCCAGTGCCGATGGTTACGAAGCGCTGCTCCTGGGCAGATACTGCAGTCGATGCAGCTCCCAGAGAAACAGCTGCAGCCATGGCAAAAGCGGACGCTTTGAGTTTCAGTGTCATGTGTGCTCTTCCTTTTTCTTGGTCGTTGTAATCAATTGCCCGCCCAGAAATACGGACAAACATCCGGTTCGTTTAAAACATAGAACACTTCGGGCGATAAATAAAGAAAGGATTAGTTCGCTAACCAGCTGAGTAATCAAGAAAAAAGCCCGCTTACGCGGGCTTTCGGGGGCTTTCGCCAATCATTAAGACTTGGCTGCGCGGGCTTTCGCCAGCATTTTGTCCGGTCTCAGCAGGAACCGGGCCAGTGCTGGCAGCAGCCAGATCGCTCCCACCATGTTCCACAGGAACATGAAGAACAGCAGGAAGCCCATATCCGCCTGGAACTTGATCGGCGAGAAGATCCAGGTCACTACACCAAGGCCCAGGGTCACGCCGGTGAAGATAACAGCCTTACCGGTCGAACGAAGGGTTTCATAGTAAGCCTCCTGCAGCGTCTTGCCTTCCAGCAGGAACTTCTCGAGCTTGGCGTAGATGTAGATACCGTAGTCGACACCGATACCCACGCCCAGCGCGATTACCGGCAAGGTCGCTACCTTGATACCGATACCGGACACCGCCATGATCGCCTCACACAGAATGGAGGTCAGGCCCAGCGGAATTACGATACAGGCCACCGCACGAAGTGAACGGAAGGTCAGGAAGCACAGCAAGCTCACAACACCGTAAACCAGCATCAGCATCATATCCTTGGCGCTGGAAATTACCTCGTTGGTGGCCGCCTCGATACCTGCGTTACCGGCCGCCAGCAGGAAGGTGTGCTCTTCGTTGCTGTTGGTCTGGGCGAAGGCTTCAACGCGCTCGACCACGGTTTCCAGGGTTTCCGCCTTGTGATCTTCCAGGAACACCAGCACCGGAGTCAGGTCGCAACTGGTGTTGATCAGGCCGGCCGGCGCGTCCCGGATAGACGCATTGATGATGGTCTGGTTGCGGGAAATCTCGAACCACTTCCAGTTACCCTCGTTCAGGGCCTTGGTCACCAGCTTGGAAACATCTGCCAGGGATGCGGAACTCTGCACGCCCGGGGTGTTCTGCAGCTGCCACTGAAGGCTGTCCATGGCGCGCAGCACGTTGTACTGGGTACACTGCTCTTCCGGGGTTTTCACCATCACCACCAATACATCGGCACTGGTGGAGTAGTTGTTGATGATGTAGGCGTTGTCCTTGTTGTAGCGGGAATCTGCACGCAACTCCGGCGCACCCTGGTCAAGGTCACCTACTTTCAGATCCTGCTTGTAGTACAAGCCGAGACCAAGGCCGATCACGGCTATCAGCAGGGAAATCGGTGCCACACCCGGATGGGAGAAGTAAGACATAACCCGCCATTTGCGGTCCTGCTTGTCGCCGTGGTTCTGCACATGGCGCACACCGCCCTTGGAAATACCGATGTAAGACATGATCAGTACATGCAGCACCAGGTTGGTGATAATCACAAACGCCACACCCAGGCCGGCGGCAACGGCGAGGTCACGGATAACGTCGATTTCGATGAACACCAGGGTCAGGAAGCCCATGGCGTCGGAAATCAGCGCCAGCATGCCCGGGATATACAGGGCACGGAATGCCAGGCGGGCTGCAGTGACAGCATCAAAGCCCTTGGCCGCTTCCACAGCCATGGCGTTAACAATCTGTACGCCGTGGCTGATACCGATCGCAAACACCAGGAACGGCACCAGCACCGAGTACGGGTCCAGGCCATAGCCCAGAAGCCGGAGGGTACCCAGCTGCCAGAACACAGCGATAATGGAGGTCAGCACCGGGATCAGCGTGCCGGCGATGCAGCGGGAATACCAGAACAGCAGCAACGTGGTCAGCAGGATGGTGATGCCGGCAAACCAGGCAATGGAACCGATACCTTCAATCAGGTCGCCCACTTTCTTGGCAAAGCCAACGATGTGGATGCTGATTTCCGGGTTCTGCTCCTGGTATTTGCTGCGAATCTTTTCTTCGAGCTCTTTGGAGAACGCGGCGTAATCCAGCGGCTCGCCGGTTTCCGGGTTGCTCTCGTACAGCGGCGCGTACACAATCGTGGAACGGAAGTTGTCTGAAATCAGGCGGCCTACTTCGTTCGAACGCAGTACGTTCTGGCGCAACTGCTCAAGACTCTCGCGAGTGCCGTCGTAAGTGTCCGGAATCACGGTACCACCCTGGAAGCCCTGCTCGGTCACTTCCACCCAACGCACGTTGGAGGTCCAGAGAGACTTCAGGCCGGAACGGTCAACACCGTTCAGGTAGAACATCTCGTCGGTAATCTGCTTCAGGGTTTCCATGTATTCGGCGGTAAAAATGTCGCCGTCTTCCACCGCAACCGCAATACGCACGAAGTTACCCAGGTTTTCCAGGTCGTCCCGGTGTTCGAGCATATTCACAATGTACGGATGCTCGAGCGGAATCATCCGCTCGAAGCTGGCGTCTGGCTGGATCTTCACGGCGTTGTAGCCGAGGAACAGCGTCAGCACAAAGAACGCGATAAGAATCAGCGCCCGGTTATTAAAAATCAAACGCTCAAGGAACGGCTCCGCCTTGGGCGTTGTCAGGTAATGTTCACCCCTGTCATGCATCGGGTTAGACATTAAAAAACCCCTCTATCCATTAAATCCGTTGATGCCACACCAGGGCGTTATTACAGGTCCCGGCCGCGGGAATCGGTGATCATCACACCGCCCTCGCCTACCAGAAGAAGATTGGTTCCGCTCAGTGGAACCACACCCATGACACCCTCCCGGTCGTTCCGGAAGTGCGCGCGGAAACTTTCGCCACCGTTGCTGCTCATCAGTACCGCGCCGCTGTTACCCACCAGGGTGACCCGGCCATCGTCTGCAACCGAACCGTTGTTCAGGGTGGTACCGCCTTCATTAGCAACCATGGTCCAGCTGCGGCCCAGATCCGTCGATAACATGGTGTTACCGCGAAGACCGAAGGCCAGCACTTCATTCACCTTGCCGGTACCCATCACGCCGAACAGTGAGCCATCGTAGGGGCTCTCGCGCCGCTCCCAGGTTTCACCATTGTCTACGGATACATGCACCTGGCCGGCTTCGCCCACGATCACCAGCGCACCACCGGTTACCCGGGCTACGCTGTTCAAATGGAAGTTCTGCGGGTTGCTAAGCTGCGGGCCCCAGTCTTCCCAGGTTTCACCGCCATCCTGGGTGCGCAGGACCATGCCGTAGGCACCCACCACGAAACCGTGCTGGTCGTCTTCAAACCACACATCCAGTAACGGGTTAACCGGGCCGATTTCCATGTCTGCCTGCACGTTCTCCAGGGCAAAGAACAGGTCATCCAGCGCCCATTCCAGGTCGCCCTTTTCGGCTTCCGGAGCCTGTTCGATACGCTCTTCCATCGCAGCAATCTGCTCTTCCCGGCTTTCGATCACCAGCTCAGCCGCCTGCAGGCCATCGAACTGCAGCTGCCAGGTAGCCCCGGCATCCCCGGAATGCAGCACCACACCACTGTGGCCAACAACCCAGCCGCTGCTGTCGCTGCCAAAATCCACGGCGTTCAGTGTCACCGATACAGGCACCTCGGCCTGGGTCCAGGTTTGCCCTTCATCATCGGAGTAAATCACATGCCCGCGCTCGCCAACGGCAACAATGCGGTCACCCGCACGGGTGGCATCGTTGAGCAGGGATTCCGGAGCCAGGTCCGACATTAAAGCCGGGGTCTCGATGATATCTGTCAGCGCAAACGCCGCAGGTGCTGCCAATGCCATGGACAGACCAAGACAGGCAGAACCCAGTGTCTCGCACATGAACCTATTAGCCATTCAGATTGCCTTTACGTTGGTTAGATCAGAAAGCTGCCGGCGCGGGCCTGAGCCCGCGCCAAAACTCAGCGTACACTTCGTCTGCGCAGGGAAGCCGGCGAGAAGTAACGCTTGCTGGGTACGTCGTCGGTGAACACACGGGTGTTGGGTTCTTCGGTATCCAGGCCCAGAACATGGTAACGACGGGCCTGCAGGTCGTGGTACACATCCAGTGCTGTCCACACACCCGGCATATCGTAATAGTTCTTGGCGATACCCATGGTTACGCGCCAGAGCTCACCACGGCCGTCGTACTGGTCGAGCAGCAGGGTGTTCCAGCTGTCGGCATCGACATAGAAACGACGCTTGGCGTAGATGTGGCGCTCACCATCCTTGAGAGTGGCTTCAACCACATGCACCCGGTGCAATTCCCAGCGGGTAAGGTCAGGATTCAGGTGGGAAATACCCAGAATCTCGGAATACGGAGTGCCCTTTTCGCCAATCTTGTAGTTGTTGTAGGGCACGTAGATTTCCCGCATCCCTTCGTAATTCCAGTTATAGCGATCCATGGCACCGTTGAAAATATCGGTGTCGTCGGCCGTCCGAAGGTTATCGGCCGCCGCGATCGGGGAGTCGTAACCCAGGTTGGGTGCCCGGCGCACACGGCGCTGCCCGGCGTTATAACCCCAGCCATTACGGGGGCTGACGATCTGGTTCAGGGTTTCATGAACCAGGATCGCACCACCGGCAAGGCGGGGCGGAGACTGGGTGAAAGACAGGTAGTAGAAAATGATGTTATCGAGATCTTTTTCACTGCCTTCAGGGCTGTAGAAGTTGAAAAAGGCTTCCTGCTGGGACGTCACCAGGCCGTAATCCCCATTGGGCTGCACGGCCACTTCACTGGAACGACGGGTAAGGGATATACCGCGCCAGCGGGTCAGGTGGTTCCAGATCACCTGCCAGGCTTTTTCTTCGTTATTGCCATGCAGGATCGGGAAAGGATAGCCACCGAAGGCGCCTTCCAGGCCCTCGGATTCACCCACAATTTCCGCATTCACCGCGTTCTTGCGGGTATTCTCGGCAACCCAGTCAGGAACCGCATGGGTACGGCGGGACTGGTAAACCGGAATCTGGAAGGTGGTCGGGTAGGTTTCAAACATGGCCTTCAGGCCATCGGTCAGGTGCTCGCTGTACTGGTCCATGTTGGACGCATTGATGGTGAACAGCACCTGGTCGTTCGGAAACGGGTTGATATGGTGTTGGCCACTGCCCTGATAGCCGGCCGGAGGCTCTGTCAGGCCACCGTCCCACGCCGGGATGGTGCCATCGGCGTTTCCGGCCTTGACCGAACCGAAAGGGGTCAGGTCATTACCCAACCGTGCTGCTTCTGAAGCAGACACAGCCGCGTAAACGGGGGATGCGGCAAAGGAAGCTGCCAGCAGCCCACCCAAAAGAACGTTTTTGTTGTATCTCATTGTGCAACCTTTCCGTCTGGAAGCCTCTGTCGGGCTTTATTGTTATGGTCTGATGCAATCGCAGACTTTCCAACAGATTAGCCGATTGAGCAACATTGTCTATCGACCGAAAGTGCGATTTTGTATCAGGCTGTGACGACGGTTGAAAAAACACAAAACGATACACAGCCAGCGCGGGCCCGTGCGCCTGGCACGGGCCCCGCCAGCAGGTCAGCCTGCCAGGCTCTTGTGCACAACTTCGTACAGGTCACGGGACAGGTTATCTTTGTCCCGGATGCCTTCCAGTGCCGCTTTCATCTGGCTGGAGTAGGCAGGTGCGAACTTCCGCCAGCGCGTTAACGGCGTTACCAGGCGGGAGGCAATCTGCGGGTTGCTGTCATCCAGGCGGCAAACCTGCCCGGCCAGGAACTGATAGCCACTGCCATCAGGATTATGGAACGCCGCCAGGTTCTGGCCGGCAAATACACCCACTACGGAGCGCACCTTGTTGGGGTTTTTCCAGTCAAAGGCCGGATGCTCCAGCAGCTGCAGGATGTGTGGCAGCTGGCCGGCCTGGCCGCTGGACGCCTGTACCGAGAACCAGAGCTCCACCACCTGCGGATCATCGCTGAAGCGCTGGTAGAAGCTCTCGAGGGCCTGCTCACGATCTGCTGCAAAGCCGGAATTGACCAGCGCCCGCAGGGCACCCAGGCGATCCGTCATATTGTCTGCACTGCGGAACTGCTCTAACGCCAGCTCCCGGGCCCGCTCATCGTCAATACTCATCAACCAGCCCAGTGCCGTATTACACAGGCTGCGACGGGCAATGGCATCCGGGCCCAGCTGGTAATCGCCCTGCTCCCGGTTGCGCTGGTAACAGGCCAGCAGGTCATCTTTCAGCTCTTGTGCCAGGTGCTTCAACACCCGCTCCCGGGCCGCGTGGATAGCCGGCACATCGGCCTGCTCCGCCAGTTCTACCAGGTAGGCTTCCGACGGCAGCAACAGCATCTTGGCCACCAGCGCCTGGTCCAGAGAGGCATCGTTCAGCAATTTGCGGTAGGCATCCGCCAGCCGCGGCTCAACCTCGGCCTGCTCCGGCGTACCCACCAGAGACTGGATAACATCCACGGCCAGGCGCTGGCCCGCATCCCAACGATTGAAGCCGTCCGGATCGTGGCTCATCAGGAACAACAGCTGTTCACGGCTCCACGGATAGTGCACCCGCACCGGCGCCGAGAAATCCCGCAGCAGGGACGGCACCGGCCGTTCAGCCAGGCCATGGAATTCGAAACGGTGCTCGGCCTCAGTCAGCTCCAGCACCCGCTCCAGCGGGCCGTCCTGTTCGCCAGCGCTGATATTCAGCGGCAACGGCTGGCCTTTGCTGTCGAGCAGGCCCATGGCGAACGGAATGTGCTGCGGCTTTTTGCCGGCCTGCCCCGGCGTGTCGGGAATGTTCTGGCGGATGGTCAGGCCATACACACCCTTATCCGCATCGTAGTCATCTTCCACGCTAACCACCGGCGTGCCTGCCTGTTCGTACCACAACCGGAACTGGCTCAGGTCGCGGCCGGACGCATCTTCCATGGCCTTGACGAAATCATCCGTGGTCACCGCCTGGCCATCGTGGCGCTCGAAGTACAGATCACTGCCCTTGCGGAACAGTTCGTCGCCAAGCAGGTTGTGAATCATCCGTACCACTTCCGCCCCTTTCTCGTAGATGGTCAGGGTGTAGAAGTTGGAGATCTCCATGTAAGACGCGGGCCGCACCGGATGGGCCATGGGGCCGGCATCTTCCGCGAACTGTGCGGTGCGCAACAGGGTAACGTCTTCAATGCGCTTGACCGTTGGCGATCCCATGTCGGCGGAGAACTGGGAATCCCGGAACACGGTGAAGCCTTCCTTCAGGCTCAGCTGGAACCAGTCACGACAGGTGACCCGGTTGCCGGACCAGTTGTGGAAGTACTCGTGGGCGACGATGGCCTCGATGCGCTGGAAGGTGGCGTCGGTCGCCGTGTCCTGGCTGGCCAGCACGCAGGAGGAATTGAAAATATTCAGGCCCTTGTTTTCCATGGCCCCCATGTTGAAGTCATCCACCGCCACGATCATGAAGATATCCAGGTCGTATTCGCGGCCGTAGACGTCTTCATCCCAGCGCATGGAGCGCTTGAGGGCGTCCATGGCGAAATCGCACTTCTGCGCGTTGCGGGGCTCCACGTACATGCGCAGGTCAATGTTACGGCCGGAACAGGTAGTGAAGGTGTCTTTTTTCTCTACCAGGTCTCCGGCAACCAGCGCGAACAGATAAGCCGGCTTGGGGAACGGGTCTTCCCAGGTGACAAAGTGGCGGCCGTTTTCGAGCTCGCCCTGCTCTACCGGGTTACCGTTAGACAACAGTACCGGGTAGGCGCCTTTATCGGCTTCAATCCGGGTGCGGAACCGGGCCATCACATCCGGGCGGTCCGGGTAGAAAGTGATGCAACGGAAGCCCTCGGCCTCACACTGGGTACAGAACATTCCGGAGGACTTGTACAAACCTTCCAGCCGGGTGTTGTTCTGCGGCTCGATCCAGGTAACCACCTGCAATTCGAATTGCTCCGGTACCGAAGGCACGATCAGCGCATCGCCACGGTCTTCGAAATCACCGGCAGCCAGCGCTGAGCCATTCAGGGCCACCGACTCCAGCTTCAGGCTATCGCCGTGCAGGAACAGGGGGGCACCGGTGTCTACCGACTCAGGATTACGGCGTACAGACAGGGTACTGTGCACCCGGGCGCCGTCTTCAAACAATTCGAAACGCAGATCCACGTGGTCAACCAGATACGCAGGAACCTTGTATTCACTCAGGTAAATGGTTTGTGGCTGGTTGGTTCGCATTCATACTCTCCAGACAAAAGACATGGCGGGCTCAGTCGAGAACCCGGAACCGGACTTCATAGCCGGTAAATTTGCGGATATTGATCACCCCGGTGTCCAGCATCAGGTACTGCCCTTTGATACCTTCAAGCAGCCCTTCCACTTCCGGCGTTTTATCCAGATTATGGGTTTTCACTTTCGCCGGCCATACCTGAACCGGATAACCCAGCCCAAGTGAGGCCTCGTCCACAATCCGGATGCTGTCTTCGCCGTGCTCTGCACGCAATTGCGCCAGGTCGTCTTCGATCAGCTCCAGGATTCTCTGGCGCTCCTGAGCCAGGTCCAGCTCCGGCACATCGCCCTTGAGCATGGCCCGCCAGTTGGTGCGATCGGCCACATGGCTCTTGCACGCCACTTCTACCAGCCCGGAAAGGTACCGGCTGGAAACCCGCAGCATGGGGATCGCCGTCACCGCGCCCTGGTCAATCCAGCGCGTAGGCACTTGCGAGCCCCGGGTAATACCCACTTTCAGGCCACTGGAATTGGCCAGGTACACCACATGCTCCACCATGCAATTGGCTTCGCCCCATTCCGGCTCCCGGCAGGTGCCCAGGTGAAAATGGCATTTTTCCGGGCTCATGATGCAGCTGTCGCAAGCCGCCAGCTTGCGGAAGCAGGGGTAACAAAAGCCCTGGTTGAAACTCTTCTTGGTGGTGCGATCACAATGGATGCAGCGAATCACACCCTCGAAATCGATCCTTACCTTTCGCCCCATCAGGTCGTTCAGGGCAATGCGGGCATCACCCACCGCCAGGGCATAGGCTACCGGGTCGCCGGCTTCCGCCGGCATCTTGCGAAGACGGCCGGTTACATCAATGGAGTCGCTCAAACCTTGACCTCTACAAACTGATCCGGATCGACATCATCGTTGCCCTGGCGATCCTTGCGGAACTGCACAGACGGGTCACAGGCGGTACCCGCCTTCTCACCCCGGTCGAGGTAGCCGACACGCTGTTCTTCCGGCACCTTGTGCTTTTCTTCGTAATAGATCACCGCTTCCAGGCTGATTTCCCGCTGCTCACGGGTCAGGGCACGGCCGTCCGGCCACTTGCCCAGCTCAATCGCCTGTTTCAGATTGCGGTACACGTTCGGATCCAGCCGCTCGATCAACTCTTCGTAGGTCATTGCCCACCTCCTGAAAATTTGTTCATTGAAAAATCGGCAAATCCGTTTGACAGACGCAAATGATAACAATTATCATTAATTCACCAAATGACAGACGGTCGTATCATTTGGTCTCTCTCATCAGGAGCTAAAACGCTCTTTTTATGCCCCACCTTCCGGTGGGGCTTTTTTTTGGTTTATCGCCAGCGCTTGCCCCGCAAGGGCGACAACGCGGCCACCAGCAACCCTGCCACAAAACCGCCCAGATGGGCTTCGTTGGCCATGCGGCCAAGACCAAGCATTTCCGGCAACGGCGTAAAGCCGATCACCATCCACACCAGCGCAAAGGTCACCAGTGCCGGCGGGAACTGGAAACGCGGGCGCCTGCGCTGGCTCATCCAGCAGTAACCCAGAATGCCGTACACCACACCGGACAAGCCACCAAACAGCGGGCCGGACACCAGGTACTGCAGGCCATTGGACAGCAGGCTTGCCACCACAAACAGCACCGCCAGCCGGGCACGGCCGTCTATCCACTCAATCTGACTGCCCAGAAACCACAACATCACCGAGTTGAAGATGATGTGGGTCCAGCTGAAGTGCAGGAAATCCGGGGTAATCAGCCGCCACACCTGGCCACTGGCCAGGGACGCCGACAGCGCCTCCAGGCGGCCAGCCAGCGAGCTGAACACCTCCCAGCTGAATGGCCGGGGATCCACAAACATCAGGTTTGCCGCCAGGGCGTTCTGGCCCATGCCGGTAAACCACACCATCACCACCGCGATCACTATGGTTGCGATCACAAACGGGGCGTGGCGGGGCGCGGGCTGCCAGCGGCCGTCCGGGGTAATCGGGTAAGACCTTTCGTTATCCACCTGCTCTCCCCGTCTCAGCGTGCCACACTGTCTTCACTGGTCGGATAATCCGGCTGTTCCGGCCGGTCTACATCCACCCAGACAAACTTGTCTTTCGACAGCACGTCTTCGTCGTCCATCCGGTACGCCACCAGCTTGCCGTACTTCACCGCACTGTAATCGATACAAGCCACATTGGCCTTCAGCGGCGCCGGTTTTCCATCCATCCAGTAATGGCCCACAAATACCGGGGGCGCATCCAGCGGATAGGTGATCAGCTGCCGGTACTCGGCATCCGTCAGCTCCATACGGGCCACTTCCGGGGGCAGCGGGTCTGGCTGGAACACCACGTCGGCGTAGGTTTTCGGATCATCGGCCCAGAACTTGGTGCGGAAGAATTCCCGTACATAACCGTCCTTGCCGGTAATCGACATGCCTTCCGGCAAGCGCAGGTCGGTTCCCCGCAGCAAGGTATCCATCACCTGCCCGGCAAACGACTCGATCGCTGCAGAGGCATGCAGGAAGTCTTCATCAATGCAGGCTCCGCCCTGGTTTTGCCTGAACTTGTCGATCAGGTCCTGGTCCCAGCACGCATGCACCACCCGGAAATCCTCATCGTCGATGAACAGCGGAATGGTATAGAACCATTCCAGGAATTCATTCCACTCATGAGGATACGCATCAAACTGCTCAAGGGTTTCCTTGATCAGCCGGTCGTGCCGCGGGTTGTGCTCCCGAAGGAACTGCTTGCCACTGCCCGGGCGGGCCCGGGTGCAGTAACCCAGCGCATTGTACTCATGGTTGCCCATGACAATACGGGCAGCGCCATGCTCCACCATATCCCGCACCAGGTGCAGGGCCTCGCGGATGCGCGGGCCGCGGTCGATAATGTCACCAATAAAAATTGCCTGCCGCTTCGGGTGCCGGTAAACCCCGTTCACCTTGCGGTAGCCCATCTGATCCAGCAGCCGCTGCAGCGTATTAGCGCAACCGTGGATGTCGCCGATAATGTCGTAACCCGCCATACTCAACTCGCTGTAATCGTGCTTGCCCAGCCCAGCTTGTCACGGCAGGTGGCGTAGAAGTTGTGGTCGGTGGGGTGAATCAGCCGAACCTTGAAGGGCTTCTTGGTGATGCGAATGATGTCACCCGGCGCACAGGAAATGTTCATCTGGCCATCGAAACTGATCTGCGGATAGGTTTCGTTGGTCTCGCCGATCACCAGTTTGATCTCGCTCTTGCCATCCACCACGATCGGGCGACTGCTGAGGGTATGGGGGAACATGGGCACCAGCACCACGGCATCCAGCTTGGGATGCATAATCGGACCGCCGGCAGACAGTGAATAAGCCGTCGAACCGGTGGGCGTGGCTACAATCAGGCCGTCAGAGCGCTGGCTGTAAACAAAGTGGCCGTCGATAAACAGGTCGAAGCCGATCATCCGGGTAGACTTGCCCGGGTGCAGCACCACGTCATTCAGGGCAGAGCCATAGCCAAGAGGCTGGCCGTTGCGCTCTACGTGGCCGTCCAGCAGAAACCGGGATTCTTCGATGTAGTCACCGGCCAGCACCTGGGCCAGCCGCTCTTCTAGGTCGTTGGGGGAGATATCGGTCAGAAATCCGAGGCGACCCCGGTTAACACCCAGCAACGGAATCTTGGCCTTGGCCATTTCCCGGGCGGCACCCAGCAAACTGCCGTCACCACCGACCACGATTACCAGGTCACAGATTTCACCCAGGAGCTTCTTGCTGGCCACCTGCAGGCCGTGGCCCGGAATCATGGTCGCGGTGTCTTCTTCGATAATGACGTGGTAGTTGTTTGCGGTCAGGTACTGTTTCAGCTGGCGCAGCGACTCAACTACCTTGACGCTGCCCATGCGCCCGATAATCCCGATATTCCTGAACTGGTCCATGAAGTATCCCGTGGTGTCTGAATGAGACGAACAGACCCACAGTTTAACGAAACTCGGGCGGATACTGAAAAAACTTCGCGGGATCAGGCTTTATGCTGTTCGCAGCGGTCGTCTTTGCCGGCCTCGAAATCCGCCGGCTGGGACACTCTCATGATCGGTTCACCGCACGCATTGCCGTCGGTATCGGCATGGTTGCACACAGGGTTTTCATAGTGGGCCAGCCACTCCCGGTAGGCGGCCTCGTTCATGCCGCACTGGTCAGCGGCGTAGGCCTGGGGATTGGCAAAGTAAGTTTCGATATCATCGTACGGCAGTGTAATGTGGCCGACACCCGGGTGATAAGCCACCAGGAACACCACCTGGTTTCGCAACTGTTCCAGCAGCGAATCTTCCGGCACTTCGCGATTTCTGAGTTCCTGGTTTTCCTGTTCGAGGGCAACCAGCCTTTCCTCCCGCAGCTCCAGCTCCCGCTCCTTGCGCTCCAGCTGCTCCCTCAGCAGGACCGTTTCGGCATCCGATTTGCCGCCCTCAACATCGGGCCCTGCTTCCGGATCGGCCGGGGCCTCTTTACCCAGCTGCTCCTGTAGCGCGAGGTATTGCTCATTACGTTCCTGAAGGCGATTCTTGAGCTGCTCCTTACTGACCCGAAGCCGTTCGTACTTCTGGTCCAGCTCGGTCATCTCTGAACGCAAAGCCTGCATCTCCAGGCGATGGTCACGCTGCAGGTCAGACACCGCATCCCGGTGCACGCTCTGCAGGGTTTTGATGCGCAGCCGTTGCTCCCGAAGCACCTGGGCCAGGCGGGCACGTTCGATATCGACACGCTCGTCGGTGGCTGCAGACGACGAATTCACCAGAACAGGGATATTCTCTTCTGCCGGCTCGGCCTGGCGGAAATGCAGGGTATTGGCTTCAACAGCCTTGCGAATCGAGTGGAAATGGTTGCTGCCCGGGGTCATATCCGGGTCCCAGAGTTCCTCGGCAAAAGCAGGGTCCGGACACTGGCTGCGACACACCAGGCGGATAGCGCCACCGCCCAGGTCGGGGCCCTTGGCACCCTTTTCCGCCAGCGCTTCGATGGGCACGTTCCAACTGCTGTCTGCGCGGCCTTCTTCGTCAAACCAGATCCGGAAGAACACCAGGGAGGCCACTGTCAGGTCAGGGTTGAGATTGACCAGCACGGCGCGCACATCGGTTTCGGCAAGGTCCGAAAGCCCAACATAGCCATCCAGAAAGGCACCAAACTCCGACCAACGCATCTGCCGGGATACCTGGCTACCATCCATCAAGAAGACAGCTGAGTTACCCTCGGCTACCTGGGCGGCACTGACCATCAACCTTCTCCATGCTTGTAACTTGTTATTCGAACGACAGGGCCGGCCTGAGGGTTCCGTACCCCCTTGCCGGATTTCCATAGTCTAGCCAGACCGGCCCCAAAACACAGAGAAAAACTGCAACGATTTGTGATCAGATCTCCGCTGCCAGGCGGCTGCCCTGATCAATCGCCCGCTTGGCATCCAGCTCTGCGGCGACATCGGCACCACCAATCAGGTGCACCGGCAGGCCTGCGGCTTCAAGGCCTGCCTGCAGTTCGCGCAACGGCTCCTGGCCGGCACACACGATGATGGTATCCACCGGCAGCAGCTTGTCTTCGCCCTGCTCCGCGCCCTTGGGCGTAACCGTGATGTGCAGGCCTTCGTCGTCAATCTTGCGGTAAGACACACCCGGAACCATCTGCACATTGCGGTTCTTCAGAGATGTACGGTGAATCCAGCCGGTGGTCTTGCCCAGGTTCTTGCCGACCTTGGAAGCCTTGCGCTGCAGCAGGAACACCTCACGGGCCGGGGCCGGTACTTCCGGCTGTACGCCCTGAATACCACCACGATGCGCCACGGTCAGGTCGACACCCCACTCTTTCATAAAGTGTTCGGTGTTCAGGGACGGCGATTCACCCTGATGCACGATGAATTCGGACACATCAAAGCCGATACCGCCAGCACCGATTACCGCGACACGCTGGCCCACCGGCTTGCGCCCCATCAGGGCATCCAGGTAGCCGATCACCTTCGGATGGTCGATACCTTCGATATCCGGGGTGCGGGGCTCGACACCGGTGGCCATAACCACTTCATCGAAGCCACCGGCTTTCAGGTCGTCTGCACTGACCCGGGTGTTCAGGCGGACATCCACGCCGTGCTTGTCGAGCATCACACGGAAATAACGCAGGGTTTCGTAGAACTCTTCCTTACCCGGAATCCGCTTGGCCACGTTGAACTGGCCGCCGATCTCGCTGCCGTCATCAAACACCGTCACCTTGTGGCCACGCTCTGCGGCTACGCTGGCAAAGGCGAGGCCTGCCGGGCCGGCACCCACCACCGCGATGGATTTGGGCTGAGCCGTTTTCACATAGGTCAGCAGGGTTTCGTTACAGGCGCGCGGGTTCACCAGGCAGGTGGTGAGCTTGCCGCTGAAGGTATGGTCCAGGCAGGCCTGGTTACAGCCGATGCAGGTGTTGATTTCCTCGGCACGGTCTTCGGCTGCTTTCAGTACCAGCTCGGCATCCGCCAGGAACGGCCGGGCCATGGAGACCATGTCGGCATCGCCTTCGGCCAGGATCTTCTCGGCCACATCCGGCATGTTGATCCGGTTGGTGGTTACCAGCGGAATGCTTACCTCGCCTTTCAGGTGGGCAGTTACCTTGGTAAAGGCACCGCGGGGTACCGAGGTGGCAATGGTAGGCACACGGGCTTCATGCCAGCCGATACCGGTATTGATAATCGTGGCGCCGGCTTTTTCGATTTCCTTGGCCAGCTGCACCACTTCTTCCCAGGTGCTGCCGTCTTCGATCAGGTCCAGCATGGACAGGCGGTACACAATGATGAAGTTCTCGCCCACCCGCTCACGCACACGGCGCACGATTTCAATCGGCAGGCGAATGCGGTTTTCATAGCTGCCACCCCACTGGTCGGTACGGTGGTTGGTGTGTTTGACGATGAACTGGTTAATAAAATAACCCTCGGAGCCCATAATCTCGACGCCGTCGTAGCCGGCGCGCTGGGCCAGGGCGGCACAGTTCACGTAGTCGTCAATCTGCTTCTGGATACCCGCTTCATCAAGTTCTTTGGGCTTGAACGGGTTGATGGGTGCCTGGATGGCAGAGGGCGCTACCAGCTCCGGAGAATAGGCATAACGGCCAGCGTGCAGGATCTGCATACAGATCTTGCCATCGGCCTCGTGCACGGCCTGGGTGATCACCTTGTGCTTGTCAGACTCTTCCTCGGTGCTCATCTTGGCCGCGTGCTGGAACACCGCGCCTTCGCTGTTGGGGCCGATGCCGCCGGTCACAATCAACCCGGCGCCGCCACGGGCACGCTCGGCATAGAATGCCGCCAGCCGGTCGAAGCCACCCTTCACTTCCTCAAGGCCCGTGTGCATGGAGCCCATCAGCGTACGGTTGCGAAGTTTGGTAAAGCCCAGGTCCAGGGGCTCAAGCAGGTGCGGGTACTTGCTGGTGCCAGGTGTTGCGGTCATTGCGGTGCTCCTCATCGGATTATCAGGCGGGATGTCGAGGCTCCCGTTGTTATGGGCCTACACTACCCAGCACCGAAGGCGCCAACAATATCCAAACCAAACATTTTATTATCTCTGGATAACAGCAATAATACCGATATGCCTGAAGCTAACACCCCAAAACATAACGCCCTCGGCGATATCAGCCTGCTGTATGCGGCAGTACTGCTGCGCGCAACCGAGGCCGAAGGCGGCAATATCGACAAACTGAAAGCCAGGTTCCGACTGGATGATGCCGCACTGGCCTCGGCTGATGCCCGCATCAGCATCCCCCGCTTTATGCGTCTTGGCCATGCTGCCATCACCGCAACCGGCAATCCCGCCCTGGGCCTGCGCATGGGCGCCCTGACCCGGCCGGTGGATGCGGGCATGGCCGGGCTGGCCGTAGAAACTGCAAATTCAGTCAGCCAGGCCTTCCGTAGCCTGATTCGCTATTCCCTGCTCACCAGCCAGAATTCCCGGGGCGAACCCTCGGTCGATGAATTCCAGCGCACCGTGCGCTTCTACTCGATCCAGCCCTACAACCCGTACAACTACTTTGTGGTGGATTCCATACTGGCGGCCTGGACCCAACTGGCCCGGCATATCACCGGCCGCTATGACGTGCTGGAAAAGGTATGGATAGAGTATCCATCCATTGGCCTGGACGACGTGTTCGAAAGCTGGTTTCGCTGCCCGGTAGAGTTCGGCGCCCGGGAAAACGCCATCCGCTTCAAGGAAAGCGTGTGGCGACAAAGCCCGTCCCAGGCCCATGAGGGCATGTACGAGAAGCTGTCAGGAGCCTGTGAACGGGAGCTGCGGCAAATCCGCAAAGGCTGGAGCGTGGCCGACCGGGTGCGCCATCTGTTAACCCCCCTGCTGCGGGGTGAAACACCTACGCTGGAAACACTGGCGGCCCGGCTGGGCACCACGGCCTGGACCCTGCAACGGCAACTGAGCGCCGAGGGTACCGGGTTCCGGCAACTGCTGGACGACACCCGCAAACAACTGGCAGAGGATTACCTGAAGGAAACCGATACATCACTGGCGGAAATTGCCTGGCTGCTGGGCTTTGCCAACCCGCCGGCCTTTCACAAGGCATACCAGCGCTGGCACGGAACAAGCCCGGGCGAACGGCGAAAACAAATCAGGTCAGATAGCTGAGAAAAAGCTGGAAATAAAAAGGGGATATCGAAAACAAGGGGGAGGAGATAAATGGCGGAGCGGACGGGACTCGAACCCGCGACCCCCGGCGTGACAGGCCGGTATTCTAACCAACTGAACTACCGCTCCGCGCGGCGTGCCTGAGCTGTCTTGCGACTGCTCTGTGACAACGAGGGCGCATTATAAAGACGCCCCCGTTTATGTCAACGCTTTTGAAGAACTTTTTTCAGATTTTCAGAAAACCGCCTTACATGGCGTCGACCATCACATCCTTGGTCTGGGCGGTTTTACGGTACTCGATCGGCGTCATGCCAGACCAGCGCTTGAACGCTCGGTAAAACGTGCTGGGTTCGGAGAAACCGGTCAGATACACGATCTCGTCGATGGACTCGTCGGTCGTTGCCAGCAGCTGTCGGGCCAGCCGGTAGCGGAAATCCGCCAGCACCTGGTTGAAACTGGTTTCAGCTTCGGTCAGCCGGGTGCGCAGGGTTCTGGGCTTGATACCCAGCCGTTCGGCCACCGCATCCAGTGTCACCTCACCGCTGTCCAGCAGCTCGGCAATAATCCGCTCCACCTGCCCTACGATGTCTTTCTTCTCGAGCCTCGCTACCTGCTCACTGGCAAAACGCTCGTGCAGGGCCAGCAGTTCCGGCTCGGCATGGGGCGAGGCATAGGACAGAATTTCCACCGGGAAGTACAGACGGTTTTCACGGGCGCCGAACACCACATCACAACCGAGCACTTCCTTTGCGTGGTCGATACCTTTTTCCCGCTCATGCTCGAACTCGATGCGGGAGGGATAAAAACGGCCATCGGTGATGGATTTGAAGAAGGTAATCAAGCCCTGCACAAAACACTCGTTGAAGTGCCGCAGCCGGCTGACTTCTTCCGAGGCTGCATCCAGCACCATGCAGGCTTCGTCGCCTTCCACAAAGAAATCGGTATTGGCCGCATCACTCAGCAGGCGCTGATAGTTCTGGGCCCGGCGAAGACCTTCGCCAAAGGTGGGGCTACTCAGGAACAGGTATTCCAGTACCTGCCCTTTGTAGGCCGGCAACAGTGGCCCCAGGTGCAGGCCAACATCTTCATCACCGGATACATCTTCAACCGCCTGCCAGAAATACAGCTGGGCATTGTGGGGAGTTCGGAGCTGATCGGTATAAACATACTGCTCGTCTACACCCAGACGGCTGAAAATAGCATTGGTATCAATGCCCTTTTTCTTCATCGCCTCATAAATCAGGCGCAGCATCACGCCCGCATCACGTAGTTCCTGCATAGAGTCCCGCTTTTTTATTTATCAGTTACCACTTTGACCCACCGGACAGGGTTCGGAGCACGCCGGGTCAATGCCACCTCTGGCCGGGTTTGCCAGACTTTCGTCGTACATTAGAGCATATCAGGCCACGCACGCACAGTTGTACCTGAAACCATTAATAATCGGGAGAAAGCCTTAATGCCGGATTCACTGGTCTACCACAGCGCACCGCCGGCCTTGCTGCCACTGTATGGCAAGGCCCTGCTGCCCAAACAACACAAGCCGGGCGAGCAAACCCGCATTCCGGACCTGCAGGCAGACCTGCTGGGGATTGCCACCAACACTCCGGCCCTGAAAACCTATCAGCGCATATGCGGGTTCAAGCCAGGCTCCCGGGCCCCCATTACCTGGCCCCACATCCTGGCGTTCCCCCTGCACCTGAAGCTGCTGACGGAAAAATCCTTTCCCCTGCCCTTGCTGGGGCTGGTGCACCTGCGCAACACCATCATCCAGCATCGCCCGGTCAGTGCCGGCGAAAACCTGGATATACAGGTAACGCTGGGCAACCAGCAGCGCACAGACAGGGGCATGGAGTTCGACCTGATTACCGAAGCCCGGGCCGCCGGCAAGCTGATCTGGGAAGAAACCAGCACCAACCTGTTCCGGATGGCCGGCCAGGGAACCTCCGGAGGCAGCAAGAATCCGCCGCAACTGGACCATTACCCGTTCTCTGAAGCCATCAAGGCGCCGGAAAGCATCGGCCGGCAATATGCGAAGGTATCCGGTGACCGCAACCCCATCCACATGCACGCCCTGAGCGCCCGGGCTTTCGGTTTTCCGCGGGCGATTGCCCATGGCATGTGGACCAAGGCCCACGCACTGGCGCTGTTGGAACAACAGGAAGGCTGGCAGTCAGGGCCGGTGAAGGTCAGCTGCCAGTTCAAGAAGCCGCTGTTCCTGCCCGGCACCGCGCAGCTGAACTGGCGCACCGGGGCAGACGGCTGGGACTATCAGATTCTGAATGCCAAGGGAGACGCGCCCCACCTTACCGGGCGCATAGACTGGCTATAAGGGGTCAGGCTTCGTCGGGGGTGCAGGGCGCGCCCTCGGCGCCTGCAATGGGCAACACAAACCAGAAACAGGCACCGTCGCCTTCCGGGCGCTGGTACCCGATATCGCCACCCTGGGCCTGCATCAGCGAGCGACAGGTAGCAAGGCCAATGCCCATGCCATCTTCCTTGGTGGTGTAGAACGGGTGGAACAGCTTGTCCTCGGCCTCTTCCGGCACACCGACACCGTGGTCACGCACCTCTACCCGAACACACTGATCGCCACAACGCCGTGCTGAAACCTCCACAGGCTGGGACGAACCGGCACTGCGGGTTGCCTCCAGGGCGTTGCGGATCAGATTCAGGGCCACCTGCTGCACCTGGATGGGGTCTGCCAGTACACCCGGCAGATCGTCGTCTACCCGCACCTCAATGCCGCCTTCGTTGTTGCGCATGTCCACCTCGGCAAACTGCCGGGTGTCTTCCAGCAACTCGGGCACCGACAATTCTTCCTTGCCAGTGGCAGGCTTTTTCATAAAGCGGCGGATGCGGCGGATAATCTCGCTGGCCCGGTGGGACTGGGCATCGATTTTATCCAGGGTTTCACCCAGCAGCTCAAGGTCCGGCTCGTCCTTGGCCATCATGCGCTTGGAAACCCGGGCATAGTTGGAAATCGCGGTCAGCGGCTGGTTTACCTCGTGGGCAAAGCCGGCGGCCATCTCGCCCATGGTGGTCAGGCGGGAGGTATGGGCCAGCTGGTCACGCTGCTCCTGCACCAGCTCACGGGCTTCTTCCAAGGCTTTTTCGCTTTCAAGCTCGGCGGTAATGTCGTGAAACACCACCACAGCGCCATGCAGCTCATCGCCATCAAGCTTCGGGGTGGCCCGGTATTCTGCAGGGAAGCTGCTGCCATCGGCACGCAGCATCTGGATATCCCGCTGGTGTTCAGGCACACCTTTGTTACAGGTCGCCATCACCGGCAGGCTGTCACGGCATTCTTCAGCCGTGGCAAAGTGCAGGTCAAAGAAACATTTGCCGATCAACTCTTCAACCGGACGGCCGGCAATCGCGGCGGCAGCCGGGTTGGCAAACTCGATCAGGCCGTTTTCGTCCAGCCCGTAGATGCCTTCGCTGATGGAATCCAGAATGCGGGTCTGGTCGCCCTGCAGTTCCCGGTTACGGGCCTGCAGCTCACGTTCGAGCCGGATAACCCGGGCATGGGTTTTCACCCGGGCAATCACTTCCAGAGACTGGAACGGCTTGGAGATGTAATCGGCCCCGCCCAGGGAAAAGCCCTTCACCTTGGCCTGCAGGTCGTCCAGGGCGGACAGGAACACCACGGCGATGTCGGCGGTTTCCGGATCGGCCTTCAGGCGCTCGCACACCTCATAGCCATCCATCTCCGGCATCATGATATCCAGCAGGATCACTTCCGGGTGGTGACGGTGTGCCAGGTCCAGTGCTTTCTCGCCTTCGTTGGCAATCAGCAGGCGGTAGCCTTTGTCTTTCAGGGTCTCGTAGAGGACTTTCAGGTTCTGCGGGTTGTCATCAACCAGCAGAACCGTCACCTCTGAGTTCTCACTGACAACTTCAGTCATACAAACGTGGCCGGTTATAAACGTTCTGGCATGATGACCACAGCAACCGGCTTAGTCGATAAGGTCCTTTACGGACAGAACCATACGCACCAGATGTGCAAGGGAATGTGTACCCATCTTGTGCATAACCCGGGAACGGTGGATTTCCACGGTGCGCTGGCTGATTTCCAGCTCGATGGCAATCACCTTGTTGGCCTGGCCGGCAATCATGCGGTCCATGATTTCGGCTTCCCGTGGGGTCAGGCTTTTCACCCGGCGGATGATTTCCTGTTTTTCGTCCAGGGTCTTGCGCTGCTCGAGGTCCTGCTCCAGGGCCGCCTCGATCTTTTCCAGCAGGGCTTCTTCCCGGTACGGCTTCTGGATGAAGTCCACTGCGCCTTCTTTCATGGCGTCTACCGCCATCGGCACGTCACCGTGGCCGGTCACAAAGATAATGGGCAGAATCGAATGCTTTTCGTTCAGCTTCTTCTGCAGCTCCATACCGTCCATACCCGGCATACGGATATCCAGCACAATGCAGCCGGCCATTTTATCGGAGTAGTCCTTCAGAAAGGCGTTGGCGCTTTCGTAGGTCTTCACCGGCTTGCCATCGGATTTCAGCAACAACTCCAGGGAGTCGCGGACGGCTTCGTCGTCTTCTACCACGTACACAGTTTGCTGGATATCAGTCATGGATCTCTATTCTCCTGTCCGTTTTATTATGGTCCCGGTCAGTGGATGGACGGGTCTTTGTGCTCGTCCCGCTCGTGTTCCCGCATTTTCTCAAGCCGCTGCTGAATAATGCCAAAAACACTCTGCCTGGGATACCGGCCTTTGTCATTCGCCTTGCCAGCGGGCTTGCCCAGCAGCAAGGTAACGGCCTCTTCCACCCGGCTTACCGGGTAAACCGCAAACTGGCCATTGCGCGCACCCTGCACCACTTCACTGTCGAGCATCAGGTTCTGCACGTTGGTTTCCGGAATGATCACACCCTGGGTGCCGGTCAAACCACCCTTGAGCTCGCAGGTGGCAAAGAAGCCTTCAATTTTCTCGTTCACACCGCCAATGGGCTGCACCTCGCCAAACTGGTTCACTGAACCGGTAATGGCCAGGTCCTGGCGCACCGGCACACCGGACAACGACGAGATCAGCGCCACCAGCTCCGCCAGCGATGCGCTGTCGCCGTCTACCTCACCATAGTTCTGTTCCATGGTCAGGCTGGCAGACAGGTGCATGGGGTCGTTCACCGCAAAGTAAGAGGCCAGCCAGGAGCTGAGAATCATCACACCCTTGGAGTGAATGTTGCCACCCAGCTTTACGTCACGCTCGATATCCATCACGGCACCATCACCATAGTAGCAGGTTGCCGTTACCCGGTTAGACAAGCCGAACTCGAAACCGCCGGTAGACAGCACAGACAACGCATTCACCTGCCCCACGCAGGTGCCGGAGGTGGTGACCAGCGTGGTGCCGTCGCGAATGGAATCGTAGAACTGGTCACGAATGCGACTGCTGCGGTAACGGGCACTTTCCAGCGCCCGCTCCACGTGCACCTCGGTAATCAACCGGGCACCGGCCTGGCGGGCCCAGAAATCCGATTCACGCAGCAGATTGGCAATATCCGCGGCATGCAGAGATAACCGGTCCTGGTGGTCGGCCATACGGGCGCTGTGTTCGATTACCCGGGCCACCGCCCTGGTGTTGCAATGCAGCAGTTTCTTTTCCACCACCAGGCTGGCAATAAACTTGGCGTACTGCAGCTGGCTTTCCGCCGTGCGGTACATTTCATTCTCGAAGTCCGCCGTTACCCGGAACAGCTCGGCAAACTCGGAATCGTATTCCTGCAGCAGCATCCAGGTTTCGCGGTCCCCGAACAGCACAATCTTCACGTCCAGCGGCACCGATTCCGCCTCGATGGAAATCGTCCCGGAGAGGGTCAGTTCCCGCTCCAGGGAGTTGATCTGAAGGGTACGGGAGCGCAGCGCCCGCTTCAGGCCATCCCACACGAAGGGCTGCTCCAGCACCTTGATGGCATCCATCAGCAGGTAACCACCGTTGGCCTTGTGCAGGCTGCCGGGGCGAATCAGCGAGAAGTCAGTAAACACCGTGCCCTTGTAGGTGACGTTTTCCACGTAACCGAACAGATTGTGGTAGGTGGGGTTATCTTCCACCACCACGGGTACTTCGTTGCTGGTCTGGTGTACCAGCACATTCACGATGTAGCGGCGGGGTGTTTTCTTGTCCAGCGACGCATAGGCAATGGCCGCCTGTTCTTCGTCGTCTTCCAGGAATATATCCAGGTTTTCAGCCAGGTCTTTGCGCACCGCTTCCAGGTAGGCCGTTACGTCTGGCAGCTCTTTATACTTGTCTTTCAGCTCGTCAATCTGGTGGCCGGAGATGCCTTCCAGGGTTTCCTGGTTCAGGGCCTGTTGTTTCTCGGCGTATTCCTGCTCCCAGTCTGCCAGCTTGCGCAGAACCTGCCGGAGTTTCTTCTCCAGCTTGTTGATGACTTCCTCGAACTTGTCCCGCTGCTCCTGGGTGAGGGCCTGGAAGCTTTCCGCCGTGTGGGGCTCTTCGCCGTTCATAGCCACCAGCCGGTATCCGCCGGGGGTGCTGATGGTCAGGCGCACTTTCTTGCGCTTGGCCTGGTTGGCTACTTTTTCGAGTTCGTCTTCCTGCAGCTTGACGTAGTCGTTCTTCAGCTGCTCCGCACGCTCCAGAAAACTGTCGCCCTCGAAGGTCTGGGGAATCATCTTCACCAGCCGGGCCATCAGCTTTTCCATGTCCTGCTTCAACTGGGTGCCCTTGCCCGAGGGCAGCTTCAGCAGCTTCGGGTTACGAGGCTCTTCGAAATTGGCCACGTAACACCAGTCATGGCTTTGCTGCTCGGTGTCTACATGGTGCTCCAGGTAGCGCAGCATCATGGTGCGCTTGCCCAACCCGTTCCGGCCTACCGCATACACGTTGTAACCACCGTGGGGCATGGCCAGTGCGAAGCGCACGGCTTCCTGGGCACGGTTCTGGCCGACGATCTCAGCCAGCGGCTCCAGTTGCCGGGTGGTTTTGAATGGCAGCTCTTTCAGAACACAGGATTTGTAGAGTTGGTGCAGCGGCAATGACTTCAAGTTTGCTTCCCGTCGACATCGTTTTGAATGGTTTTGAACCCGCCATTGTAGTGTTTGCCAGACAGACTGTCGCCTACCGGTTCCGGTTTTATCCGATCAGGCCGGAGCAACTGCCGGGTGAGACGCCAGTCACACTTTTCATGTTGATCAATTTTCAGACAACCCGGTGCTGGCTACACTTGAGGGTCCGGATGGCTTCCGGAAACAACAAAGACAAAAAGACAGTGGATGCAGCCATGGCAAGTAAGCCCTCAGATCGCCGAATCAAGGAACGGTTTCCCGCCACCTGCCTGAGCGTACAGCTCAGCGAGCGCGGCTTCTTTGGCCGTGGCAAGAACCCGGTGGCGGTGAACTGCCTGGATATGAACCGCTACGGCATGGCGGTTCAGTGCCCCCGGCCGGTCGAACCCGGTGCCCGCCTGTACCTGCAAATCCGCGGCAAATACATAAACGAACCCCGCGTAGCGGCCCGCGTAGTCCGCTGCCAGCCATGGCGCACCGGCTTCCGGGTGAGCGTTCAGTTCAGTTACTGCCTGGACCAGAAACGCTATTCCCGGGCCGTCGACAATGCCCTGTCACGCATTGAAGGCTTTTACAGCCGCCTGGCCGGCTAGGCCACCGCCTGCCCGCTTACCCGGCTTTACCAATCCACTGCACCAGATCCTCGAACAACATGGGCCGGGCAAAGTAGTAGCCCTGGAAGCTCTCGCAACCATGGCTCTTCAGGTAGCAAAACTGCTCCTGGGTTTCCACGCCTTCGGCCACCACGTTCAGCCCCATTTCCCGGGCGAGGGTAATCACACCCTTGCACACCGCCGCGTCTTTCTCGTTGGTGGTGACGTTGTCTACAAAGCTGCGGTCGATCTTGATGTTGTCCACCGGCAGGTCTTTCAGGTAACTGAAACTGGAAAAACCGGTGCCAAAATCATCAATGGCCGTGGCAACCCCCATGTCGTTCAGGGCATTGAGGATATCAATGGCGCCTTCGCTGTCTTTCATCAGGATGCCTTCGGTCAGCTCCAGCTCCAGGTGTTCCGGTGCAAGACCGGTGTCTTCCAGAATCGACCTGAGCACCGTCAAAAAGCCCGGGCGGTGGAACTGCAGCGGCGACAGGTTCACCGCCATACGGCCCTTCAGCAGCCCCATCTCCAGCAACCGCCGTGCATCTTTACACGCCTGGGTGGTTACCCACTTACCCAGGTGGGCAATCTGGCCGGTTTCCTCGGCTACGGGAATAAAGTCTGCCGGTGAGATAAAGCCTTTCTCCGGATGCTTCCATCGAACCAGCGCCTCCAGGCCGCAAAGGTGACCGTCCTGATCCACCTGGGGCTGGTAATTCAGGAACAGCTGGCCGGTTTTGATGGCTTCCTGTAATTCATTACGCAACTCCACACGCTTGGACAGCTTGGAATCCAGGTCTTCGGAGTACACCACATAGGTATCACGCCCCTGCTGCTTGGCCTTGTACATGGCCATATCAGCCTGCTGAATCAGCTTTTCCGGCCCAGTGGACTGCTTGTCCAGCAAGCTGATGCCGATGCTGGCAGAAATATAAAGTTCATGACTGCCCACCTGATGAGGGTCCGCAATGCTATCCAGAATCCGGTTTGCCACTTCGTCAGCCTGGGCCGGGGAGGTCAGGTCAGGTAACAGCAACACAAACTCGTCGCCTCCAAAACGGGCCAGCGTATCTTCCGGCCGGGTTACCAGCTCCAACCGCCTGGCAATGCTGATCAGCAGGCCGTCCCCCACTTTGTGGCCAAGAGCATCATTGATCGGCTTGAATTCATCCAGGTCTACAAACAGCACGGCCAGCTGTTGATCATTCCTCTGGGCCAGCGCCACGTCGTGAGTAAGCCGATCTTCAAACAGGCTGCGGTTACCCAACCCGGTCAACACGTCGTGAGTAGCCTGATAGGCAAGTCGGTTTTCCTGCTCTTTCTTCTCCGAGATGTCGGTCATGATGGCGGTAAAGTGGGTAACCCGGTCATCGTCATCTTTCACTGGCGCCAGCGCGACATGGTTCCAGAACGGCGTTTCGTCCCGACGATAGCTTTTCAAGGTGACACTGGCTGCACGCCCAAACCGAACCGCGGTCCAGATAGCGTCCATATCGCTCTCTTCGGTTTCCGGGCCGGTGAGCTGCTTTACCGGCGCTCCGATCACTTCCTCGCGGGAATATCCCGTGATGGCCGTGAACGCAGAGTTCACGAACACCACCGGCATGTGGCTTTCCCGCACATCAACCACCACCACAGCGTTCTCGCTGGACTCCAGGCTGCGCTGCAGAATCCTCTGGTTTTCCTGCGCCTGGTGCCGGTCGGTTACATCCTTCACCAAGGCAAAGACACCCACTACCCCGGCATCTACCACAATCGGAACAAACGCACATTCATAGTTCCTGCGTTTGCCCAGGGCGTTCAGAAAGGCCACTTCAAAGGTCTGAGGATGGCCTGCCACGGTATTCTGAAAGGCCGTATCAAACACAACAAAGTCGGCCTCATCCATAGCGCCGTGAGTCAGAACATCCTGGTAACGGGTAACCCCCAGATCCCGGTTGGTAAACCCCACGATCTTCTGGGCTACCGGGTTAACCGCCTGGTAAACCCCTTCGCGGTCGAAGGCAAACACTGCATCCGGCGACTGAGAGAACAACGACCGGAAGCGTTGCTCTGCCACGTTGATTTCCCTGGCCTGCCGTTTCTGCAAGCCCAACAGGCTGCGCCCCATAATCAGCATGTAACTCATCAACAGCCCGAAACCAAACAGTGCCGGCGGCAGCATTCCCCGCAGAGAAAGTACCGATGCCGGGCCAGCCGTGGCACTGAGCACAAGGTCCGGGCCGTTGGGAATGTTTACTGGCACATGCTCGTAAACCTCATGTTCCAGGTGATGAAGTGCAATAGCTCGCTCCACAGCCGGGCTGTCCGCTCCCTCAAGCCGGATCTCGAAATCGTAATAGTCCCTGGATGATTCAAGCGCCAGCAACTCCGCCACATCAAAAACCGCGAGAAAATACGCACCCGAACCCAGGTCTGGCCGCACCAGGGCGATCGCCGAAAACGGCTTAGCCGGGTCCGGGAATATCCAGGCGCTGGCCAACCGTTCGTCGCGCGCTTTGCGAACCCAACCCAACACTTCCGGGTTGACGGTCTGATCCATCACCCACAGCAGATCCTCAGGGTTACGACTCCGCCGCCACACCGGAGACCGACCATCCCGGAACAACATCAGGGACTTCAGGGCCGGCGTATCTTTGAAATACCAGCGCATTTCGGTTTGCTCGAGAGCTTCAGGCACTTCATAGCCCAGCGACGCCCACCGGTTGGCCAGCCGATCAATCAACGCAACAGAAGACTGCAACTCCAGTTTTAGCTCGCTGGCATAGTACTGAATGGTAGAGCGGGCAATGTGGTGTCGCTCTTCATGGGTGCCCCAACTGGCAATGACCGACAACACAAACGTGCCAAATACGCCAGCCACCCCAGCAACTACGCCGTCTCGCCGCAGCATGAACGGTTTGCCTGAATCACGCTGCGCCAGGATGATCAACGCGATGCCAAATCCCAGGCAAAACAACCCGGCAATCAGCGAAAAACCTTCAACCAGACCGCCCGGAGCACCCAACAGGCCCGGGCGGACATTCTCCAGCACCGCATAGGAGCCAATGGCCAAGCCAAAACAACCGGCCAGCAAGGCATACAACCGCCCTGCTGCTCCGCGCAGCCCGATGAGAGATACGCTGGCCAGCACCAGCACGGCGACTGCAGGCAGGTTCATCAGCCGAGACTGTCCACTGAGCAGCGACACCGCTGAGCCGTCCCCGCTATCCAGTAGGTTGTGGCCCAGACTGTATGCACCCAGGCCCACCAGCATTATCCCGAACGCGAGTTGCCAGACGCGCTTTCGAAAGAAAATAGCAGTCATTGCCCCTGCACCGGCAATAATCGCCAGCGCCCCCTCTGCCGTAAGCATCAGACTCTGAGGCATCGGCACCATCGGGAAGGCTGTGATAATTAATGCCAGGACGCCGGCCTGAAGGCCGCACAGAAAGAGAATCAGTAAGCAGGCCTGGAGCCTGAGGTCGCGAGTTGGCTGTGGCATGAAAAAACTTTGTTGTCGCTCGGAAGTAAGGAGAAATTAACAAGTTACTAGCACCTGAATACTAGCAGTTGATTTTAGCCAATTCCGTTGTTTCCTTGTTACCGAATAGCCCTCCTCGCCTATCGGCGGTGGCCAGCACCAATTAAACGCCGTAGCGCCAGGATTTTCAGATAATCCCGGCATCCAGGCTGGCCGCCACAAACAGCCCCAACTCTTCACACTGGTCGGCAAATTCGGGCTGGTAATCACCCCGGCACAGCAGGGGTTCCTGGATAAGTTTCCAGCGCAAGCCAGTGGTGATGCTGTCTATGGCGCGGCGAGTGCCGGTGCCGTCGTGGCCGGCGCGGATATAGAAAGTAAAAGGCAGGCCCTGGGTTTTCTCCAGGCAGGGGTAATAGCTACGGTCAAAGAAGTCTTTGAGGGCACCGGACATATAACCGAGGTTTTCGGTGGTGCCGAGGATGATGGCGTCGCAGGCGAGGACATCTTCGGGGCCGGCTTCGAGCGGCGCTTTTACCACCACTTCCACCGCTTCAATATCCGGGTTACGGGCGCCCTTTTCGACGGACTCCCGTAACCGCAGGGTATTGGGAGACGGTGCATGGGCTACTATCAACAGTCGCTTCATGTAACGCCTCCCGGGGTCTTACTTAGAGCAATTCACCGTTCGCTTCCACCGGCGCTTCTGCCGCTTCTTTCTTCACCGGCTTGGGCATCAGCTTGTCACGAACCTTGGCTTCGATTTCGTTGGCGATGTCCATATTCTCTTCCAGGAACTTGCAGGCATTGGCCTTGCCCTGGCCGATCTTGTCGCCGTTGTAGGCGTACCAGGCACCAGATTTGTCGACGAAGCCTTCTTTCACACCCATGTCCAGAACTTCGGCCATGTGGTAGATGCCCTTGCCGTACATGATCTGGAACTCGGCCTGTTTGAACGGCGGCGACACCTTGTTCTTGACGACTTTTACGCGGGTTTCGTTACCTACCACTTCGTCGCCGTCCTTCACCGCACCGATGCGGCGGATGTCCAGACGTACGGAAGAGTAGAATTTCAGGGCGTTACCGCCGGTGGTGGTCTCGGGGCTGCCGAACATCACACCGATCTTCATACGAATCTGGTTGATGAACACCATCAGGCAGTTGGCGTGCTTCACGTTACCGGTCAGCTTACGCAGCGCCTGGGACATCAAACGGGCCTGCAGGCCTACGTGGCTGTCGCCCATTTCGCCTTCGATTTCCGCTTTCGGAGTCAGGGCCGCTACCGAGTCGACGATGATGACGTCGATGGCGTTGGAGCGTACCAGCATGTCAGCGATTTCCAGGGCCTGCTCGCCGGTGTCCGGCTGGGAGACCAGCAGGTCGTCGACGTTTACGCCCAGCTTTTCAGCGTAGATAGGGTCCAGTGCGTGCTCGGCGTCGATGAAGGCACAGGTTTTACCGGCTTTCTGCGCTTCGGCGATCACTTGCAGGGTCAGGGTGGTTTTACCGGAACTTTCCGGGCCGTAGATCTCTACAATCCGGCCATACGGCAAGCCACCAATACCCAGGGCCACGTCCAGCCCCAGGGAGCCGGTGGATACCGCAGGAATGGCTTCACGGGGCTGGTCGCCCATTTTCATCACGGCGCCCTTGCCAAACTGGCGTTCAATCTGGCCCAGTGCTGCGCTGAGTGCTTTCTTGCGGTTGTCTTCCATTGTTACCTGCCCCTCACTATTCGATATGACGACACCGGAGGTGTATCCAGTGTTTTCCTGTATATTTGAACAGTATTAAAACATAAGCCTTGGCACAGACCAACCCCTGCCGGGGTGAAAAACATCACAGTGTTTTCAGAAACTCCGTAACCCCTTGCAACACATACAAAACCGATTGCCGGCGTACCTGTTCCCGGTCGCCGTCAAAGTGCTGAACACGGGTTTGCGTGTTGTCCGGGCCGGTTCCCCAGGCAAACCATACCGTGCCCACCGGCTTTTCCTCGCTGCCGCCGCCAGGGCCGGCAACGCCGCTGATGGCCACGGCCACATCCACACCGGTGGCGCGAACGGCACCGGCCACCATCTGGCGGACCACCGGCTCGCTGACGGCGCCGTGCTCGGCCAGCACCTTTTCTTCTACGCCCAGAATGGCCTGTTTGGCCTCGTTGCTGTAGGTCACCAGCCCGGCCATTACATAGGCAGAGGAACCCGCCCTGTCTGTCAGCACCTTGGCCACCCAGCCACCGGTGCAGCTTTCAGCGGTGGCCATGGTTCTGCCCTGCTGTATCAGCAAGTCTCCCAGCGCATTGCCGGCGGTTTCCAGTTGCTGATCGGTTGCTTGCATAGCCGTCTCCAAGCTTCTGTTGCCAAACCCTTCGTTTCATCCCGGGCGTTATTTTCTTACAATCCCCGCTTTGACCCAAACGCACGATCAACCGGACGCTTCCATGCCTGCAACCCAGACCGATCTTTCCAAGCATACTCCCATGATGCAGCAGTACCTGAAGATCAAGCGGGAGCACCCGAACGAGCTGGTGTTCTACCGCATGGGTGACTTCTACGAGCTGTTTTATGACGATGCCAAAAAAGCGGCCGAGTTGCTGGACATTACCCTGACCGCCCGGGGACAGTCCGGTGGCAACCCTATTCCCATGGCCGGCGTGCCTTTCCACGCCGCTGAAGGCTACATTGCCCGCATGGTGCGCGCGGGTCAATCCATTGCCATTGCCGAACAGATTGGCGATCCGGCCACCAGTAAGGGGCCGGTGGAACGGAAGGTGGTGCGCATTGTTACCCCCGGCACCCTCAGCGATGAAGCCTTCCTGGAAGACCGCCGTGACAACCTGCTGGCGGCTATTTTCAGCCATAAAGAGCAGTTCGGCTTTGCCTCGCTGGATATTTCCAGTGGTCGCTTTGCGGTGTCTGAACTTGACAGCCTGGAAGCCCTGCAGGGGGAACTGCAGCGGCTACGCCCGGCCGAGATCCTGATCAGCGAAGACTTCCCTTTCGGTGACCTGCTGGAAGGCTTCACCGGTGTCCGCCGGCAAGGCCCCTGGCTGTTCGAGCTGGATTCGGCCCGGCGGGTGATTACCCAGCAGCTACAGGTGCGTGACCTCACCGGTTTTGGCTGCGAAGACCTGCACCTGGCGATTTGTGCCGCCGGCTGCCTGCTGCAGTACGCCCGGGAAACCCAGCGCACCGCCCTGCCCCACATTCGCAAGCTGACCCGGGAGCGCCGGGAAGACGCGGTGATCCTGGATGCCGCCAGCCGTCGCAACCTGGAAATCGACACCAACCTGATGGGCGGCCAGCAATACACCCTGGCCTGGGTAATGGACCGCACGGCCACCGCCATGGGTGCCCGGGAATTGCGCCGCTGGCTGAACCGCCCGCTGCGGAATGTGGAGGTGGTTCAGCAACGCCAACAGTCAGTCTCTGCCCTGCTGGACGGTTTTCACTATGAACCGGTGCACGACCTGCTCAAGCGTGTGGGCGACATCGAACGAATCCTGGCCCGGGTGGCCCTGCGCTCTGCCCGGCCCCGGGACCTCGCCCGCCTGCGGGATGCTTTCCAGATCCTGCCGGAGCTTCAGGAAGCCCTGAAGCCGGTTAATTCCAGCCATGTAGCCCAGCTGGCCGGAACCATTGGCGAATACCCGGAGCTTGCTGACTTGCTGGAGAGGGCCATCATCGAAAACCCGCCGGTGGTGATCCGCGAGGGCGGCGTGATAGCCGAGGGCTTCGATGAAGAGCTGGACGAGCTGCGCAACATCAGCGAGAACGCCGGCCAGTATCTGCTGGATGTAGAAACCCGGGAGCGGGAGCGCACCGGCATCTCCACCCTGAAAGTGGGCTACAACCGGGTGCACGGCTATTACATCGAAATCAGCCGGGCCCAGTCTGCCCAGGCGCCGGTGGATTACATCCGCCGCCAGACCCTGAAGAACGCCGAGCGCTTCATTACGCCCGAGCTGAAAGAATTCGAAGACAAGGCCCTGAGTGCCAAGAGCCGCGCCCTGGCCCGGGAAAAAGGTCTGTACGATGACGTTCTGGAAACCGTCGCCGAACAACTGGCGCCGCTGCAGGATGCCGCCCAGGCCCTGGCCGAACTCGATGTGCTGAGTAACTTCGCCGAGCGCGCCACCAGCCTGCGCTTTACCGCACCGGAGTTTTCCGACCAGCCCGGTTTCGATGTGGAAGAAGGCCGGCACCCGGTGGTGGAGCAACTGCTGGACGAGCCTTTTGTGCCCAACAACCTGCTGATGGATGCCAGGCGCCGGATGCTGGTGATTACCGGCCCCAACATGGGCGGTAAGTCCACCTACATGCGCCAGGCCGCCCTGATTGCCCTGCTGGCCTACACTGGCAGCTTCGTGCCCGCCAACCGGGCGGTGCTGGGGCCAGTAGACCGGATTTTCACCCGCATGGGCTCTTCCGACGACATCGCCGGTGGCCGCTCTACGTTCATGGTGGAGATGACCGAAACCGCCAACATCCTGCACAACGCCACCGAACACAGCCTGGTGCTTATGGACGAAGTAGGCCGTGGTACCAGCACCTTTGATGGTCTGTCCCTGGCCTGGGCCACGGCAGAGCACCTGGCGAAGGACATTTGCTGCTACACCCTGTTCGCCACCCACTACTTCGAGCTGACGCAACTGGCGGATGACCTGGAACATGCGGTGAACGTGCACCTGACCGCCACCGAGCATGATGATTCCATCGTGTTCCTGCACAATGTGCATGACGGCCCCGCCAGCCAGAGCTATGGCTTGCAGGTGGCCAAGCTTGCCGGCGTGCCGCAGGATGTTATCCGTAACGCCAAGGCCCAGCTGGCACACCTGGAAGGCAGTGCCAGCCCGTCAGCGCCGGCCCCGGAGCATGTGCATGAACCGGCACCGAAAGCCGTCAAACAACCGGCCAGCGCGGAAACGGTTTATCAGGGTGATATGTTCGCCATGGCGGAGCCAAGCGCGGTGGAAGAGGCCTTGCAGCAGCTGGATGTTGATGGCCTGTCGCCTCGGGATGCTCTGATCCAGCTGTATGAACTGCGGGCATTACTGAAGAAATAACAGAAAACTGGGCCAAACTTGATCTGTGTAATAAGGTTATAGCAGCCCAACGCTTGCGGCTGCGGGGGCCGCTCCCTACAATATCGCGCACAAAATTATAGATGGGGCCGGATTTTCAGGGCTCCTGATGAGACTGAATGTTCTACGAACCAGGGATCTGACTATGGCGTTTATCGTTACTGATAACTGCATCAAGTGCAAATACACCGACTGCGTGGAAGTGTGTCCGGTAGACTGCTTCTATGAAGGCCCCAACTTTCTGGTGATCGACCCGGACGAGTGCATCGACTGCGCCCTGTGCGAGCCCGAGTGCCCGGCGGAAGCCATCTTCTCTGAAGACGAACTGCCGGCAGGCCAGGAAGCCTTCGTTGAGATCAACGCGGACCTGGCCGGCAAGTGGCCGAACATCACCGAGAAGAAAGACCCGCTGCCAGACGCCGACGAGTGGGACGGCCAGCCCGACAAGCTCCAGTACCTGGAGCGCTGAGGCCAAAAGCTGTCAGCAGCTACAAAAAAGCCGGAAGAGCGATCCTCTTCCGGCTTTTTTATTTCAGGCCTGTGCAGCCCGGCTTACCCCTCTGCCAGCAACTTCTTCGCGGCAGCAGACTTGTAGAAGCTTCCCAGCCTTCTGCGCACCAATGCCTCCATATAACCTTCCTTGTGCAGCACATCGATAATCGGCAGGCCGAGCTCGGCAATTTCCGTAACAATCACTTCCCGGGTCACCCCGATATCATTCAGCAGGTCCATCACCGGCCGGTCGCCATACTTGGCAAACAGGTGCTCGACCACGGCCCGGGCGCAGCCTTCAAAGTAGGCGGTTTTACGGAAGTTCAGCCAGAAGTCATAACCCAGTACCACAAACTCCTGTAGCTCCACCTCACCCAGCCCGTCCTGTAGCTCGGCAATGGTCTGGTTCTCCAGCGATACCCAGGCCGCCATCACGCTGTCGCGCAATTCATCGTCGGTCAGTGCCCGGTGCAGGAACTGCTCGCTGCGTACAATCAGCCCCGGCAAGCTCTCTGCCAGCCAGGCCTTGATGCGACGTTCGAAGGTTTCATCCAGCCCCGGCACGGCCTTGTTGGCCATTTTCTTGCCGAACTTCATCACCGAACCCACTCCCGGCACCGAGCGGGTAATCAGGTTATCTTCATAAAGGTAATTCACCAGCCCGTGGTACACCACGTTCGACACCAGCTCCTGGTACACCGGGTGCGCCATGATCTCGCTGATGATCCGCTCCCGCTGCTGGCGCAGCTCCAGGGCCTCTTCAATAAAGCCGCTGGCCTGCTCCCGTGACAGGATTTCGCCCAGCGTGGTGTCTGCCTGAACCGGTGCCTTGAGCACTTCTGCCGCCATCTCCGCAGCCAGTTCCGGAATGCCGGCATCCAGTTCCATGTTCACGGCGATGCGCTTGATCACGCCCATTACCTGCTCGGGGCTGATCAGCCGGCCCAGCGGCACTTTTTCGGCATAGCCAAGCAATTCATCCACTTCCTGTTCCAGGAACTTCTTCAGCTTGGCGCCTTTGAGGGCGGCCACTTCGTGCTTTACGTGGGCTTCAAACAGGGTATCGACAAGACTGGGGGCAGTTTTGCTCATAGAGCTGGCATCCTTTGGCTGAATTCCTGAAGTATGCCGATGAGGCTAACACGGAAGCAGGCAGCAAGGGTTTGCCGGAATTACCGGCGAACCCGTGATTATGGGCCAGTCCGGCAACCGGCCCGGCAAAAACAGACGGTTACTGGAAGTCTGAAAACTCGTGGGGTTCCGCCGCCAGCGCCAGGCACAGGCTGCCGGGCCCAACGTAAATGGAGCTGGTAATGCCCATCTGCGACAACAGCAACTCTACACCGTGCTTTTCACAGGCATCGCGCAGGCGATTCAGGCCCGGCAGCTCTTCGATCTCAGTCCAGCTCAGGCCGCAGGACAAACTTACATAGGGTGTCAGCAAACCAGCTTCCAGACGGCCGATGGCGTAATTCATCACCTTTTCAACCGCCACGTTGAAGTCGCGGGTTTTGGCCACCGGCTTGCCTTCCACGCCCTGCCCGAAGATCACCGGGTTGATGTTCAGCACCTTACCCATGAAGGCGGCCATCGCAGACACGCTCTTGTCGCCGCGGCGCCGGGCCCGTTCACGGATGTAATGCAGGTCGCGGGGAATCACGCAGGTGTAGATCTTGTCGGTGAAGGTTTCCACCTCGTGGCGTAGGGCATTCTTGGAGACTTTCTGGTTGATCAGCCGCAGGGTGTGGGCCGCCAGCAATCCCTGGCCCGCAAAGATCTGCTTACTGTCGATGACCCGCATGGAGAATTTGCCTTCCCGGCCGGCGGCCTTGCGGGCGCCTTCGTAGTTGGCCATCACGGTGTTCATGGCTTCGGAGGCGTGGTCGAAAATCTGGCTGCGGCTTCGGGTGACGGTTTCACAGATGGCCACATCAAACTGAGTGACAATCTTTTCCATGAACAGGTTGTGGATCTGTTCTGCGGAAAAGGCTTCGGTTTCCGCCTGGTGGCCTTTATCAAGCAGGCCGCTCTGGTAGAACTCCTGGGTACGCACCGGATCGTGGGTATCGATGTAGGTCTGGCCATCAATAATGGCCGTTACCGGCAGCACAAACAGATCGTGTTTGCGGGAAAATTCATAGGGTAGATCACAGGCGGAATCAACGATCAAACCAACTCGCATGTGCAAAAGCCTCCGGGGTTCGGGTGTTTCCTCAGGCGGGAGCACCCTTTCTTGTGATTATTCTGGAGACACAAGTCTTGCACATGCCGGCGATAATTTCAGCCGCCCCGTGAAGCAGTTAACAAAAAGGCCCACGACAACAAATCCGGTAACCGAAAACAAAAAAAAGGAGGCCGAAGCCTCCCAAGGACACACAGTGGGTTGGTACCGCTGCTAGCTCAGCGGCACCGGGTTCAGAATTACTCGCTCGTCTCGGCGCCCGGCGCTTCCGGGTCAGAGGTAAACTTCAACAAGTGAGTACGCTCGATCAGGTAGTACAGGATGGCACCGGTGGCCAGGCCCCAGCCTGCGCCGTACACCGCCAGTACCACACCCATGGTGCCGGCAATGCCACGCTCGGTGTTGTTCTCCAACTGCTCCAGGCCCACCATCAAACAGATGTAACCGGTCAGCAGCAGGGTCAGCGACAGGGCAATCGGCAGCACCGGCTGGAAGAAGCTCACCAGCGGCAGCACGAACAGCGCAATGAAACCGGTAATCCAGAAGGTGCCACCACCGCTGTAGATGGAATCCATAGCATTACGGCCATACTTGTAGCGCTCGGCCATAGTAGCGGTTACGGCGGTCCAGATTGGGCCGGCCAGGCCAGGATACGGCGCGAAGAACGCATGGCCACCGTTCCGGATGGCGGTTACCAGGTGGGCGCGGTCGATGCTGTTGTCGATGTCTTCATCTTTGCGCAGGTGATCGACACGGCTCATCAGGGATTGACCCACCACGATGTCACCAAAGGCGATGACGTAGGCGATAACCGCGGTCGGAATGGCATACAGGAAGATGTTCAGGTCCGGGAAGCCCACGCTGAACGGCAGGTAGTTCCACAGCTGGTCAAAGGCCGGCTTGGTGATGCCCCACTGCACGTCGGGGACTTCATACTCGCCAACGGCAAAGCCCACCAGGATAGCCACAACCATGCCCGGCACCATGCCGTAGTTGGCAATCTTGCGGGCAATGTTGCTCTTGTCCACAAAGCCTTTGAAGGAAACGGAGAACATCAGGTACAGGCACACCAGGCCACCCACAATCAGGGAGATCGGTGTGTTGGCCAGACGGCCACCGGCTTCGATTTCACCCATCAGTGCAGCAATACCGGCACCGATGATAATACCGCCCTTCATGGACCGGGGAATCCAGTTCACCAGCTTGCTGCCCAGCCGGGTAACACCCAGGATCAGGAAGATCAGGAACACCAGGAATTGCAGGGCAAACAGCGCCTGGATGGCCTCGGGGCCGGGTTCGTAGTCTGAAAGGAACAGCAACACCACGGGGATACCCGGGGTAATCCAGCCGGGCACCAGCGGTACACCCAGCAGGGCCGGCAGCATGAAGCCGACACCACACACCACAACGTAGGCCAGGGCCACGTCGTAGGGAACGCCCAGGTATTTTTCCAGCAGGGGAATCATCGCCAGGCTGACCACGAACATGATCAGTGCCTGCACCATCTCCGCGAATTCCCAGCGATAGTGAACAAACGGCAGACGGATTTTGAACGGACCAGCCGGCCAGAACGGCTGCTCTTCACCATTTTTTCTATGGAACATTTGCATAACAGTACCTCCGGGCACACCGGTGTCGGGTGCCAGTCAATGTTGTTTTTGTGGAAAGAGGTGTGGCTGCGCCCGGCGGCGCAGCCTTGCCGGATCAGTTCAGTTCTTTGGCCTGGTCCCGCAGTACGAACTTCTGGATCTTGCCGGTAGAGGTCTTCGGCAGCTCCGAGAACACCACGGTTTTCGGCACCTTGAAGCGGGCCAGGTGTTCGCGACAAAAGCTGATGATGTCTTCTTCAGTGACATTACCGGCTTCCGGCTTGAGGGTTACGAAGGCGCAGGGAGTCTCACCCCACTTTTCGTCTGGCCGGGCAACCACCGCCGCTTCCATCACCGCCGGGTGGCGGTACAGGGTATCTTCAACTTCGATGGTAGAGATGTTCTCGCCACCGGAGATGATGATGTCTTTCAGGCGGTCTTTGATTTCCATGTAACCGTCTTCGTGCCATACCGCGAGGTCTCCGGTATGGAACCAGCCGCCCCGGAAGGCTTCTTCGGTGGCACTCGGGTTCTTCAGGTAGCCCTTCATCACCGTGTTACCACGCAGGAAGATCTCGCCGATGGTCTTGCCGTCTTTCGGCACCGGCTGCATGGTGTTGGGGTCTGCCACCATAGTGCCGCCCAAGGTGTGATAGCGAACGCCCTGGCGCGCCTTGACCTGGGCACGTTCTTGCAATGGCAGCGCATCCCACTCGGATTTCCAGGCACACACGGTAACCGGGCCGTACACTTCGGTGAGGCCGTATACGTGGGTTACCTTGATGCCCATCTCTTCGATGGCACCAATCACCTGGGCTGGGGGCGCCGCACCGGCGGTCATGGATTTCACTTCGTGATCGATGCCGGCTTTCGCTTCCAGCGAGGCATTCAGCAGCGCGTTCAGGACAATCGGCGCACCACACATGTGGGTTACCTGGTGGTCGCGGATCAGCTTGAGGATTTTCTCAGGGTCTACGCGGCGCAGGCACACATGGGTACCGGCCATGGCGGTGATGGTCCAGGGAAAACACCAGCCGTTGCAGTGGAACATCGGCAGGGTCCACAGGTACACCGGGTGCATGTCCATAGACCAGACCGCCTGGTTACCCAGCGAGTTAATGTAGGCACCACGATGGTGGTAAACCACGCCCTTGGGGTTGCCGGTGGTACCGGACGTGTAGTTCAGGGAAATGGCATCCCACTCGTCGGCGGGGAAACTCCACTGATATTCGGGGTCACCCTCCTGCAGGAAGGCTTCGTAATCCAGGTCGCTTACCTGAACGCCTTCGCCGTACTCGGGATCATCAACATCGATCACCAGCGGCTTGTGTTCAAGGTGACGAACAGCATCTTTGACCACCTGACCGAATTCACGGTCGGCAATCACCACCTTTGCTTCACCATGCTCCAGCATGAAGGCAATGGCTTCGGCATCCAGGCGCACGTTCAGGGTGTTCAGCACAGCACCAATCATCGGCACACCAAAGTGGCATTCCACCATGGCCGGAATGTTCGGCAGCATCACCGCAACGGTATCACCACGGCTGATTCCGCGGCCCTTCAGGGCAGACGCCAGCCGGCGGCAGCGATCGTAGGTTTCGGCCCAGTTGCGACGGATGGCACCGTGAATAATCGCCGGATAATCCGGGTAAACACTGGCGGTACGTTCGATGAAATCAATGGGGGACTGGACCGCGTAGTTTGCGTTCCGGGGCTCAAGGCCCTGATCAAAGATCGAAGTCATTGGTGTGGTCCTCGTATGCTTATGTTGTTCTTATGCGTGTTCAGTAGAAACGCCAAAGCAGCTATACTTTGCATTAACAACAATGGTAGTTAACGAAATCAATACTAGAAACTCTACCATGGTATTATAGGAACATTACTATAATCTATGAAAATCCCCGAGAAAGACCCCCAACCCACACTCGTGACCAGCGCCGATGCCCGGGTTTTAAGCTGCAATGCCGCCGCCCGCCAGCTGGTGGAAGCCGCGCGCCTGGCCGAGGCCGGGGAACTCTTGCCGGTAAACGCCCCGGCCCTTGCTGCCTCGGCCCTGAACCAGGACCGGGCCATCGAGAACGTGGAATCCCGGTTTGCCGACAAGATCTGCCTCTGGACTTTCATTCCGGACTCCGACAAGCAGCAGGTCATGATTCGTGGGCGAGACGCCACCACCGATGTACTCACCCAGGAAGAAGCCCTGCGCTCCAGCCGGCTTTACCGGCTGATTACCGAGAACACCACAGACCTGATCTCCCGCCACGCCCCGGACGGCCGGTTTATCGACGCCACACCGGCCTCCTGGCGGCTGCTGGGCTACTGGCCGGAAGAGCTCAGGGGCAAATCCCTTGAAGAGGTTTTCGGCAACGACAAGGTGGCGGAACAACTGACTCACACCCGTAATCGCCTGCAGGAAGACGGCTACGCCACCCTGACCCTGGAAATCCAGCACCGCAACGGCAGCCGCCGCTGGTTCGAGATTGCCAGCCGGGCCATCCGGGAAACCTATACAGGCGCTGTGGTGGAAGTGATCAGCGTGTCCCGCGACATCACCCCCCGCATCGAGCAGGAAGAACAGAACCGCCTGCTGGCCGAGGAGCTGGCCCACACCGCCCGGCTGGCCACCCTGGGCGAACTGGCCTCGAGCATTGCCCATGAGATGAACCAGCCGCTGGCGTCGATTGTGAATTTCGCCAGTGCCAGCCAGCGCTTTCTGAAAGAAGCCGACAAGCGCCCGGAGAAACTGGCCAAGGTAGAGGATGGCCTGCAGAAGATCGTGCACCATGCCAACCGGGCCTCGGAAGTGATCAAGCGCCTGCGGGCCTTCCTGCGCAAGGGCCAGAAACAGATGGCCCCGGTGCAGCTGAACGCCGTGGTTAGCGACGTGGTGCGCCTGTGCCAGTGGGAAGGTGAAAAGAACGGCGTGAGGCTACAAGAGAACCTGGCGGAGAATTCCCCGGTGATCACCGCAGACCCGATTTTGCTGGAGCAGGTGTTGATTAACCTGATTCGTAACGGCATTGAAGCCAACGTGGAAGCTGCCAGCCAGGGCGAGAACCGGGAACCGTCCCGTATTACCGTATGCACCTGCATCAACGACCAGCAGGAAACCCTGATCCAGGTAACCGACGAAGGCCCGGGGCTGGACGACGAAGGCATTCGCCAGATGTTCCAGCCGTTCTACACCAGCAAGCCCAAGGGCCTGGGCCTGGGGCTGTCCATGAGCCGCTCCATCATCGAAGGCTTTGGCGGCTTCCTGGATGCCATTCACGCAGACACCGGCGGCCTGTCACTGATTTGCCGATTTCCGGCCAACCTTTCCTTCAACAACAGCCGCGGGGGCTCTAGAATGACCGCCGCCAACAATAATACGGAGAGATCCCCTGATGTCCGCTAGCACTCCTGCCGAAGCCAACACCGTGTTCGTGGTAGACGACGATGCCGGTATGCTCGAGTCCACCCAATGGCTGCTGGAATCGGTTGGATTACAGGTGCGGGCCTACAGTGACGGCCGCCAGTTTCTGAACGATGTGGCCGAAAACCGCCCCGGCTGTGTGGTGCTGGACATCCGCATGCCCGGGCTCGGCGGCCTGAACGTGCAGGAAGAACTGCAGAAACGCGGGCTGGAGATTCCCATCATCTTCGTATCCGGCCATGCCGATGTGCCCATTGTGGTGCGCGCATTCAAATCCGGCGCCTTCGATTTCATCGAAAAACCGTTCAACGAACAGTTGCTGCTGGACAGCGTGCAGCAGGCCCTGCAAGACACTGGCGACGTCACCGGCAAGATGGCCGCAAACAGCGATACCGAAGCCTTGATTGCCACCCTCACCCGCCGGGAAAAAGACGTCTTCCTGCCCCTGGCCCAGGGCTACACCAGCAAGGAAATTGCCGAGCAGCTGGACGTCAGCGTAAAAACCATCGACCTGTACCGGGCCCGCGTGATGAAGCGCCTGGGCGCTGAACGCCTGCCGGATGTGACCGGCATTGCCATTGCGGCAGGGTTGCTGGACCCGGTGCACCTACGAGCGTAGCTGATATACTGCCCGCCGGTTTTCTATCAGCGGCGGGCAGGCAATGGCAGTATCCACATCCCAGTATGACGTGATCATCATCGGCGCCGGTGCCGCCGGGTTGATGTGCGCGGCCACCGCCGGTTATCGCGGGCAAAAGGTGTTGGTGCTGGACCACGCCAACAAGCCCGGCAAGAAGATCCTGATGTCTGGCGGTGGCCGCTGTAACTTCACCAATCTGAACAGTACGCCGGCGAACTTCCTTTCGGACAATCCCCATTACTGCATCTCTGCCCTGAAGCGCTATACCCCGCAGGATTTCGTCGAACTGGTGGACCGCCATGGGGTGGAGTACGAAGAAAAAGCGCCAGGACAGCTGTTCTGCAAAGACAGCGCGAAAGACATTCTCAATGTGCTGTTAACCGAGTGCGAGTGGGCGGGTGCAGAAATCCGTATGAACACCTCCGTTTCCGGCGTTCAGGCCTCCGGTTCCGGCTATACCGTCAAAACCAGTGCCGGCAGCCTGAAGTGCAAATCACTGGTGGTTGCCACCGGCGGCCTGTCCATCCCTACCATGGGCGCGACCGGTTTCGGCTACGAACTGGCAAAGCAGTTCGGGCTGGCAGTATTACCCACCCGCGCCGGGCTGGTACCTTTCACCCTGCACCCGGAGCTGAAACAACAGCTCGCGCCACTGGCAGGTGTCAGTTGCCCCGTGGACGCAAGCTGCCGCAAACAACATTTTCGCGAGCCCATGCTGGTCACCCACCGGGGCCTGAGCGGGCCGGCCATGCTACAGGTGTCCAGTTACTGGCAACCGGGGGACGAGTTGCACATCAACCTGCTGCCGGCACAAACCGTCCAGGACGACCTGTTTACCCTGCGCAAGCAGAAACCCCAGTCCACCATGGCGCAGTACCTGAACCAGCACCTGCCCAAACGCTTCGCCCAGGCCTTTAATGAACTGCAGGGCTGGAGCCGGCCGCTGCAGGAGTACCGTAACCAGGATATCGAGCGGATTGCCGACACCCTGGGCAACTGGACCATCAAACCCGCCGGCACCGAAGGTTACCGGACCGCCGAGGTGACGTTAGGTGGGGTGGATACTCGGCAGTTATCCTCGAAAACCATGGCCGTGCTGGAGCAGCCAAACCTGTTCTTTATTGGCGAGGTAGTGGATGTGACCGGCCACCTGGGCGGGCATAACTTTCAGTGGGCGTGGGCTTCCGGCGTGGCGGCAGGCAACGAGGCCTGAGCCGGTTACAGATACTTCTCGATGGGTAACCAGGACAGGAACCGCGACGTCGCCCGCCGCCAGAAACCGACGCCGGGCTCATGGCCAACCTCCTCGCCCGTAGACTGCCAGACCAGATCGCCCTGCTCGTCCAGCGAAACCTGCCAGCTGTTTTCCGGGGCCATGGCATAACGGATGTCTTCGGCAACAGCAGTCGCCAGTTCCGGGCTATGAATAATCAGCACGGTTTCGCCATTCAGGTAGATCGAGCGCAAATTGACGTTGAACGAGCCGATGAACAGGGTTTCACGATCAAACACCACTGCCTTGGAATGCAGGCTGACAGCGCCCTGCTCGCAGGCCGCGCGGCTGGCAACCCAGTGCTGGCAGGCCGGCGCATCCGGGCGCAGTTCGTAAAGTTCGATGCCCTGCTCCAGCATTTCCCGGCGCCAGCGGGCGTAGCCGGAGTGGTTGGTCACCAGGTCGTTGGTTGCCAGGGAATTGGTTAATGCCGCCACCTTCAGCGGCTGGTTATCCAGCGCACCAAGGTTGTCGAGCTGGTTGTCTGCCAGGATCAGGTAAGCGGATTCAATCAGGATTTCGGATTGCGCTGCCTGAACCAGTCCGTACAAGGCCCGGGCGGTGTTCTGGGGGGAATCCGCCGGAACCTGGGGATCTTGCGGTGGCGGGTCGAACACCAGTTCGCCGGGGGCCTGCACCATACCGGCAAACCAGCCCCTCAGATAGGTTTCCGCCGCGTCCTGTTCCTGGTGGGGAACGGCCCGGATGCCCGGATCAGCCGCCGTTTCCCTGAGCAGTTGCGACAGCGCATCGCGGCCAGCGAGGTTGTCAGGCAGGTCATAGAGGGTAGCCAGCGGATAGGCCCACTGATTATTCCAATAGGCCTCGAAGTTGGCGGTCATATCTTCAGCAAGCGGCCCCAGAACCATCACATCCCGGTCCCGGAAATTCAGGCTGGGATGTTCGTCAAAATATTCGTCACCAATGTTACGCCCGCCGGCGATGCCCACCTGTCCGTCCACCACAAAGGTTTTGTTGTGCATGCGCCGGTTGATGCGGTCGAAGTCGGTAATCAGCGACAACCAGCGCCCCACCCCGCTGCGGGAACGGGCCGGGTTGAAGATACGCACCCGGATGTTGGGGTGTGTTGCCATGGCGGCAAACAGTGGCTCCTTGCCAGCCACGTTGATGTCGTCCAGCAGCAGGCGCACCTGAACGCCACGGCCTGCAGCGGCTATCAGCCGGCCGGCCAGGTAGCGCCCGGTGGCATCGTTATTCCAGATGTAATACTGGGCATCGATAAACTGTTCGGCGGTTTCGATCAGCGCAGCCCGCACCAGGAAGGCATCACGGCCACTGTCCAGCAGCTGGAAGCCGGTGTTCGGGGAGTCTGTGGCAAGGTGCATCCGGCGCTGGTCCGCTATGAAGGAATCCTTCACCGAGGATAGCCGGAAATCCGGTTCATGCACGACCGGTTTCAGGGCGGTGGAGCACCCGGCCAGCATCAGCAAGGCGCAGACGCTGGCGACAAGCGAAAGCGATCGCTGATCGGGCATAGGCTGGGCTCCCTAGCGAAGGATAACCAGGGGCTTCTTCGCGGTTTTCAGCATGGTGGTTGTGGTACTGCCCACCAGGAACTGGCGAATGCGGGAATGGCCATAGGCGCCCATTACCAGCATGTCGATGTCGTGCTCGTCCTGATAGGCATGGAGCGTGGGCTCCACATCGCCGGCGCGGATGGCGAGCGTGATCTCCACATCCAGGCCTGCCAGCATTTTCTCGGCCTTCCGTAGCTGTTCCCAACGGTCTGCCGTATCTGCCCCTACCATCACCAGGTGCAGGGGCATGCCTTTCAGAACCGGGCTGGCGGCCACCATTTCCACGCCTTTGAAGGCGGTTTCGCTGCCGTCAAAGGCCAATATGGCGCTCTTCGGCTGGGTGAACTCGTCGGGCACCAGCAAAATCGGGCGGTGAACACTGCGGATCACGGTTTCCAGCTGGCTGCCGATGTGAATATCCCGGTCGGAGCTGCTTTCACCGTGCAGGCCCATCACGAACAAGCGGGTTTCTTTCTCCAGGGCCAGCAGGGAATCGGTCAGATTATCATGGCGCTGGCGCTTTACCACTTCGGCAATGCCGGCCTTCTGTACCCGGGCTTCGGCTTCATCCAGCATGTGGTGGCCGTGCTCCAGGGCCAGTTTGGAGCGCTTCCGGTCAAGGTCTGCCAGCTCATCCAGCAAGTGTTCCCGGCTACCCAGCCCGATGCTGCCAGCCAGGTCCGGTTCCGCGGGGTAGCGCCCTTCATCCAGAACGTGCAGCAACATCAGGGGTGTTTCCATGTGCCGGCTGGCCCAGGCGGCGTAATCACACACCGCCGGTGCTGCCCGGGAACCGTCGATACAGGCCACTACTCGTAACATGTTCGCCTCGCCTTTCTGATTCATGGTCAGTGCCCTCCCAGCAGCTGGTCAACGGCTTCGGGCTTGTCATGCACCCCGAAACGGTCAACGATGGTGGCACTGGCTTCGTTCAGGCCGATTACCTCAACGTCTGCACCCTCACGGCGGAACTTGATGACCGCCTTGTCCAGCGCACCTACGGCAGTAATATCCCAGAAGTGTGCGCGGCTCAGGTCTATCACAACATTATCCACCGCTTCCTTGAAGTCAAAGGATTCGAGGAATTTTTCCGAAGAACTGAAGAATACCTGGCCTACAACCGTGTAGCGACGGGTGTCGGTTTGCTCGTCCAGTTCGGAGGTCACCAGCATGTAATGGCCCACCTTGTTGGCGAAGAACAGGGCTGCCAGCAAAACACCGGCCAGCACGCCGAATGCCAGGTTATGGGTGGCCACCACCACAATCACCGTCACCAGCATGACAATGTTGGTGGACAGGGGATGCTCCCGAAGATTGCGAATGGAATCCCAGCTGAAGGTACCGATGGATACCATAATCATCACCGCCACCAGGGCGGCCATGGGAATCTGTACCAGCCACTTGTCCAGAACCAGCACCAGAATCAGCAGGAACACGCCGGCTGTCAGCGTCGAGAGCCGGGTACGGCCGCCGGATTTCACGTTAATAATGGACTGGCCGATCATGGCGCAACCGGCCATGCCACCCAACAAGCCGGAACCGATATTGGCAATCCCCTGGCCTTTGCACTCTCGGTTGCGGTCACTGGTGGTATCGGTCAGGTCATCCACAATGGTGGCGGTCATCAGCGATTCCAGCAGGCCCACGACGGCCAGGCCGAGGGAGTACGGCAGGATGATCATCAGGGTTTCCAGGGTCAGGGGCACATCCGGCCACAGGAAAATCGGCAGGGTATCGGGCAGCTCACCCATATCTCCGACGGTGCGGATGTCCAGCCCGACAATCATGGCCACGGCCGTCAAACCCACAATACACACCAGCGGCGAAGGGATCAGCTTGCCGACAACAGGCACCAGCGGGAACAGGTAGATAATGCCCAGGCCCGCAGCCGTCATGGCATAGACGTGCCAGGTTACGTTGGTCAGTTCCGGCAGCTGGGCCATGAAAATCAGGATAGCCAGCGCGTTCACAAAGCCGGTAACCACCGAGCGCGACACAAAGCGCATCAACCCACCCAATTTAAGGTAGCCGGCTGCAATCTGGATGACACCGGTCAGCAGGGTAGCCGCCAGCAGGTACTGCAGGCCGTATTCTTTCACCAGCGTAACCATCAACAACGCCATGGCGCCGGTGGCTGCAGAGATCATCCCCGGCCGGCCGCCAACAAAGGCAATGATTACGGCAATACAGAAAGAGGCATACAGGCCGACTTTCGGGTCTACGCCCGCAATGATGGAGAACGCGATGGCCTCCGGGATCAACGCCAGCGCCACCACAATACCGGCGAGCAGGTCGCCACGAATGTTCGAGAACCAGTTTTGCTTGAGTGCATTTATCATGGCAGGAAATATCGCTTTGACTTATTGGGAGGTCATATCGGGGCCGCGCAGGTTACCAGAAACCGCCTGAAAAGTATGGCAGCGCGATGTTGCTAACCGGCTAAAGGGTGACCTGGCCACCGGTAATTGCCTAGAATGCAAGGCAAATCTATTTTTTCAGGGACACGCGGCCTGTGGATGACGTAGCCAGCCAGTTTATTGCCTCTAACCAGACCACCATTAACCTGGCCGTGGCCCTGTTGCTGGGCGCGATCGTTGGCCTGGAGCGGGGCTGGGATGCCCGGGAGCAGAAGTCCGGGGAGCGAATCGCCGGTATCCGCACCTTTTCGCTGGTGGGGCTGCTCGGTGGCATCTCGGCGGTGCTGGCCTCGGAGATTACGGTTTGGGCATTCCCCGTGCTTTTACTCAGCGTAGTGGCCATGGGGCTCGTGGCTTACAGCGAGCGGCTCGAGCACATTCGCAATTTCAGCATCACCGGGCTGGTGGGCATGCTGCTGACCTTCTGTTTCGGTGCGGTGGCGGTCGCGGTTGACCCGGTTATTGCCACGGCAGCGGCGGTGGTCACCGCCATTATCCTGGACAACAAGCAAGAAATTCACGGCTGGGTGCAGAAGCTCCAGGCCCATGAACTGGACGCGGCCCTTAAACTGCTCCTGATCTCCGTGGTGATGCTGCCCCTGTTGCCCAACGAGCGCATGGGACCGGGTGGCGTACTGAACCCCAGGGAAATCTGGTGGATGGTGGTGATGATTGCCTCCATCTCCTTCGTCGGCTACTTCGCCATCCGGGTAGCCGGCGCCCGCAAGGGCATCCTGTTCACCAGCCTGTTTGCCGGCCTCAGTTCGTCCACCGCCCTGACCCTGCACTTTGCCCGCCAGTCCCGAAGTAACGAAGGCTTCAGCCCCCAGTTTGCCGCCGGCATCCTGATTGCCTGCGGCACCATGTTCCCCCGCATCCTGGTGTACTGCCTGGTGATCAACACTGCCCTGCTGCCCAGCCTGGTCTGGCCGGTGCTGGTTATGACTATCCTGCTCTACGGCCCGGCGTTGTATATCTGGCAGAAAAACTCCAAACAGCTGCAGGTCAGCCAGCCCAGCTTGTCCCAGAACCCGCTGGATCTGTCTTCCGCACTGGTGTTCGGGTTGCTGCTGACCGCTATCCTGCTGCTGGGGGAATTCCTGAAAAATGCCTTCGGCGATGCCGGCATCTTCGCGCTGGCGGCCACGTCCGGCGTGGCAGACGTGGATGCGATTACCCTCTCGCTCACCCGTATGTCCAACAACGGACTGGCGATGGACACCGCTGTGCTGGGCATCGTGATCGCAGCGGCGGTGAACAACCTGGTGAAGTCCGGTATTGCCTGGAGCATCGGCAACCGGCAGACCGGACTGCTGGTGGCCGGGCCCATGGTGCTGTCACTGGGCGCCGGCTTGCTGGTGGCGTGGATTCAATAACTAACTGCCTGAATTTTCAGCGCAAGCGTCTAAACTGACGGTAGGCTTCCATTTCCTTCAAGGGCTCTCCATGCTGCAACACCGTCAACTCGCCCAGGTTTCACTGGCTTTTTTGATTGCCTCCGCAGTTACCCTGGGCATGTTGATTCTGACCATCGTTCTGTTGGGCCAGAGTTTCCGTGGCATGGAGCAAGCCAAGGTCACCGCGGCCACGGCCACCGCCCGGCAGCTGGCGATCAGTGTGGATGACCGGATTCAGGCCATTACCCAACCCCCGTCCACCGCCCTTGCGGTGCTCCGGCACGACCCACTCACCGAAGCCGATACCCTGGAACAACGCCTGGACCGCCTGCCGGTTGTGGCCGACATCCTGGCCAGCAGCGAGATTGTCAGTGCCGTATACGCGGGCTATGAAAACGGCGACTTTTTCCTGTTCCGGAAATTGCAGAATTCGAGCGCCAGGCAGTTTCCGGATGCACCGGCCAACAGTCATTACCTGCTGCAAAGCCTGGTTCGCACCGGCAACGATCACCAAGGCCGCTGGCATTTCTATGACCGCAACCTGAACTTGCTCGAGCAACGGGACCTGGCCAGTTACAACTTTGATCCGCGCGAAAGGCCCTGGTACCAGGCCGCCCGGGAATCAGGCGCCCTGACGTTATCTGCGCCCTATGTGTTTTTTACCACCCAGGAAACCGGCATCACCCTGTCGCAGCGTGCCAGCGAAAAGGCAGGAACCGTTCTGGGCATTGATGTCACGGTCACCGACCTTGGTGCCCAGCTGGCGGAGCTGAAGCAAACCCCCGGCAGCCGCATTGCCATCCTGAACGCCTCGGGCCAGCTGCTGGCCGGCTCGTCACAGGATAGTGAGCCAGGCGAGGTAGTACTCCAGGCCCTGCAACCGGAAAGCCATAGCGGCATCAGCCAGTTCACCCGCCACGGGCGAAGCTGGTACGGCATCAGTGAACCCCTTGAGTCTCTGCCCGGCGAGGAATTGTCCATTGTTGTCGCCATACCCTCCAACGAGTTACTGGCCGATGTCTGGGCCGCCCTCACCCGGCAAACCCTGATCGCCGGGGCCATCGCCCTGCTGTTACTGCTGGCAGGCTGGGTACTGGGCAGGCAGGTCGGTAAACCTATTGAACTGCTGACCGGGCAGGTCAGCCGGCTGTCCAGGTTCCGGTTTGATACGCCGATGCGGTCGACCTCCCACATTCGCGAAGCCTCCGAGCTGAGCATCGCGCTGGACGATATGGCCCACACCATTCGAAGCTTCCAGAGTATCTCGACCGTGCTGAACCGGGGCCAGGATCTCAAACAGTTGCTAAACGACATCCTCGAACAGCTTGTGAGCATCGTCGGGCAGGAACGGGGTGCGGTGTATCTGTTCAACAGTCGCGTGCAAAAACTGGAACTGTCTGTTAACCGGGGGCTGGAGTTGCCACAGGCTGTAAACCCGGTCGCCCCGGACGCCAGCGACTACGACGTTATTCAGGAGCTTCGCCGATACATTGCCGGGCACCCGGTGTTTGCGGTACTCAGGAACCGCCGCAGGAAACTGATCGGTGTGCTGGTTATCGAGATCGAAAACGGTGATCAAACCAACCTGAGTGATGACCTGATTACCTTTGTTGATGAGATTGCCGGCTCTGCCGCGGTTGCCATCGAAACCCGGGAACTGATCGAAAGCCAGCAGGCCCTGCTGGACGGCATTATCCGGCTGGTAGCAAACGCCATTGATGCCAAGTCACCCTACACTGGCGGCCATTGCGAGCGGGTTCCCAAACTGGCGCAGATGCTGGTTGAACAGGCGGAGCAGAGTTCCGAAGGCGCCTTCGCCAGCTTCGGCATGACGGAAGACGAGCGCTACGAATTCCACCTGGCGGCCTGGCTGCACGATTGCGGCAAGATCACCAGCCCGGAATACGTAGTCGACAAAGCAGTGAAACTGGAGACCATCTACAACCGCATCCATGAAATCCGCACCCGGTTTGAAGTGCTGCACCGGGATGCCGAAATCACCTGCCTGAAGGCCATCCTGGCCGGTGGGGATCCGGACCAAGCGCGGCAAGACAAAGCCGACGTCCAAACCCGCCTGCAGGAGGACTTCCGCTTTCTGGCCGCCGTTAATCAGGGCAGCGAGAGCATGGAGGATGCTGACATCGAACGCATCCACGCCATTGCCGGGCAAACCTGGACCCGCCATTTCAGTGACCGGCTGGGGCTGTCAGAGGAAGAGCAACAGGCCCTGAAAGGCCATCCGGAGCCCCCGATGCCTGCCACCGAAACACTGCTGGCCGACAAACCCGGCCACCTGAGAGCCTGGGGCGAGCATGTGCCACCGGTACGCAAAGATGACCCGGAAAACCGCTGGGGCTTCGACATGGCGTTACCCGAATACGCTTTTAACCAGGGCGAGCTGCATAACCTGACGGTGCGTTACGGCACCCTGACCGAGGAAGAGCGCTTCAAGATCAACGAGCACATTGTGCAAACCATCTGCATGCTCGATGCCCTGCCCCTGCCCGACCGCCTGGCCAGGGTACCGCGACTGGCGGGCACCCACCATGAGCGGACTGACGGCAACGGCTACCCCTGCCGCCTGACCGGCGATGACATGGGCGTTCCGGAAAAAATCATGGCCGTTGCCGATGTGTTCGAGGCCCTGACCGCCTCGGATCGTCCCTACAAGCGGGGTAAAACTTTGTCGGAATCCCTGGCCATTATGGCCGGCATGGTTGAAAACGGGCACCTGGACGGCGAGGTTTTCCGGCTGTTTGTAAGCTCCGGCGTCTGGCGTGACTATGCCGAGCAGCACCTGCATTCCGACCAGGTCGATACCGTGGATGAAAGCCTGTTCATGAAGCCTTGACCAAAAACCCGTATATTCTACGGACTGATTTACTAGCGAAGGAACTCTGAATGCTGTTTGCAATTATCTTTGGTGGCCTGATCGGTTATGCCTTTGGCCGTTTTCCGGGATTCCTGGTGGGGGCTGCCATCGGTGCCTTCCTGTTCCAGCGCATGAAAAAGCGCCTGATCGGCAAGCTTCAGAACCTTCAGTCCGGCTTTATCGAATCCATGTTCGCGGTGATGGGCGCCCTGTGCAAGGCAGATGGCGTGGTCACCCGGGATGAAATCCGCATGGCCGAGACCATGTTCGCCCGGTTCCGTCTCAACGAAGCCCAGAGAGCCGTGGCAAAGGAAGCCTTTAACCGGGGCAAGTCGGAGGATTTCGACCTGGATGCCGAGCTGGACCGGTTCCTGCGCAGCACCGGCCGGCAGCCGGCCTTCCTGCAGATGTTTCTGCAGGTTCAGGTTTCTGCCGTGGCCGCCGATGGCGTGGTGCACCCGGCCGAACACGAAATGCTGGTACACATTGCCCGCAAGCTGGGCTTGCCGGAAAGCCAGGTAGACCAGCTGGAAGCCATGTTGCGGGGCGCCCATGCCGGCCAGGCAGGCGGTGCGTCCAACTATTCCACCAGCCAGCAGCTGGACGATGCCTACAAGGTGCTGGGGGTGTCACCCTCGGTGTCTGACGCCGAACTGAAACGGGCCTACCGGAAGCTGATGAGCGAAAACCATCCGGACAAACTGGCCGGCCGGGGCATGCCGGAAAGCATGCGGGAAATGGCCGAAGAGCGTACCCGGGAGATCAGCCACGCCTATGATGTGGTCAAGGCGGCCCGCAGCCGGAACGGCTAATACCCGAAATGACATATCGTCACATTTGAAGGTGCGGTATGGTTCAGGGCAAACAACAAGCTCGGAGTGAACCATGCCCCACACGTCTTCTTCCCCTTTCCACTGTTTTCGAGATGATGCGGTGGGCGAGTCTGATGCCACGGAGCTTGCCGCCCGCATCCGCAGCGGCGAAGTTTCAGCGGAAGACGTAGCCCGGGCAGCGGTACAAAGGGCAAGGCTGGCACAGCCCGTTCTGAACGGTGTGGTGGCAGAGAACTACGAGCAGGCCCTGAAGCAGGCCGCCAGCCTGCCCGACCCGGACGCCCCCTTCGCCGGCGTGCCCATGTTTATCAAAGACAACACCGATGTCGCCGGCCTACCCACCGGCCATGGCACTGCAGCGGTAGCGGTGCCCGCCAATGTTGCCAGAGCCACCGGCGCCTTCGCTCGGCAGATGCTGGCCCAGGGTTACCTGAACCTGGGCAAAAGCACCCTGCCGGAGTTCGGCTTTAACGCCACCACAGAGCCGGCCCACGCCGAGCCTACCCGCAACCCATGGAATCCGGCCTATTCCTCCGGCGCATCTTCCGGTGGCGCTGCGGCGCTGGTGGCAGCCGGGGTGGTACCGGTGGCCCACGCCAACGATGGCGGCGGCTCCATTCGCATCCCGGCGGCCTGTTGTGGACTGGTCGGTTTGAAACCCACCCGGGGCCGGGTGGTGGATAACGATGCCGCCAGGGATCTTCCGGTCAACATCGTCAGTGATGGCGTGGTTACCCGCTCGGTTCGGGACACCGCAGGTTTCCTGGGCCATGCCGAAGACTACTTCCGCAATCGCAAGTTGCAGCAAATCGGCCATGTGCACGGGCCCTCCGGCCGGCAACTGCGCATTGGCCTGGTGCTGGATTCAGTGAATGGCCACCCGACGGACCCGGTTACCCGAAGCACGGTGGAGAACACCGCCCGCCTGCTGGAAAAGCTTGGGCATGTGGTCGAACCCATGGCGGTGCCCATCAATAAATCTTTCCCACAGGACTTTGCCTTGTACTGGGCCATGCTGGCTTTCGGCGTAAAAGCCCGGGGCCACAAGCTGATGCACCCGGATTTCGACAAGCGTAAAACCGATGGCCTCACCAATGGCCTGGATGCCATGTTCCGGAAGCATTTCTGGCGCCTGCCTGCGGTTATCTGGCGCCTGAAGCGCTCATGGAACGACTACGCCCAACACATGACCAACTACGATGCGGTACTGACGCCGGTGCTGGGCCAGACCACCCCACCACTGGGCCATCTGAGCCCCACGGTGCCGTTTGACCTGCTGTTCGAGCGGCTGAACAGCTATGTAAACTTCACCCCGCTGGCCAACGCCACAGGCGCTCCGGCGATCTCGGTACCCATGGCACTGACCGGACACAACCTGCCGGTTTCGGTGCAGTTCATGGCCCGCCACGGGGATGAACGCACCCTGCTTGAACTTGCCTACCTGCTGGAAGCGGAGCAGCCCTGGCCACAGATTACGCGGTTCTCGGCAACAGCCTACGACAACGCAGTTGCCGAAATGCTCTGACACTTGTGCGGGTCTGAAGCCACACGGTTCCGGCCCAGATTCTTGGCCTGGTACAGGGCATCATCCGCGCAGGTAAAGATTTCCTTGGTGGCGTCGGCCCTGGCTGGCGTGGCACTGCAGACGCCAATGCTGACCGTTACCCGCAGAACTTCGCCGGATACCCGGAACCCGGTTGATTCGATTTCATTCCGTATGCGCTCGGCCACCCGGAGGGCGCCCTCCTCCGGAGTATCCGGCAACAGCACCACAAACTCTTCACCACCGTAGCGGGCCGCCATATCCTGGGGACGGGTAATGTGCCGGCCTATGCACTCGGCGACCATCCGCAGGCAATCGTCCCCCACCAGGTGGCCGTAGGTGTCGTTAAACGACTTGAAGTGGTCGATATCCACCACCAGCAGAGACAACGGCTGCTGGAAACGATAGGCCCGCACCACATCCTGCTGGAAGACTTCATCAAAGTGGCCACGGTTCTTCAGGCCGGTCAGCGGATCCCTGGCGTTCAGCTCCAGCAACTTCAGGTTAACGGCCTCAAGGTCATGGGTGCGCTCCTGTACCCGCTGTTCCAGCATGGTGTTGGCTTCCTGCTGGACGCGCAATGAGTCTTCCTGGGCCATGCGGGCTTTTCGCTCCTCGGCCAGCAGGCGCTGCTGAGCGGCGAAGGCCCGTTTCTTTTCCCGGTTGATGCGGTCAGCCAGCGCAACAGACAGCAGGATAACCCCCAGGGCCGAACCCACCTGGGTGGCGTTTTCAGTGATCAGGTTACGGGGCAGTACGGTGAATTTACTGAGCGCCAGAACAATGCCGCCGAACAGCATAAACACCCAGGCCACGGTGTAATAACGCGCGGCTGGATCGCGCTTTATCCAGCGCACCACACTGAGCATCAGCATGGTGGAACACCCCACAAAGGCCGCCAGGATGGTAGGCAGTATCATGCGCTCGTAAGGCAAAAACAACCCGGCCAGCGCCAGCAGGCCGGCGGTCATAACCATGGCCATGGTCCAGCGGTTCAGGTAAGGATGGTTTTGCCGGGTCACGCTGATAAAGCGGATGCTGAACACCCCGCCAAACAACACCACCAGGTTGAGGAACACGATGATGGACTGGTCGTTCCACCAGGTGGCCTCCGGCCAAAGGTACTGGAACGCCACCCCGTGCAGGCTGGCGAGGAACAACGGCATACTGCTTATGTAGCCCACATAATAGAGGAAACTGCGCTCCCGGACCGCCATGTACACAAACAGGTTGTACAGGATCATCACCAGGACAATGCCGTAATAGACCCCTTCGAACATGCTGCGGGACTGCTCTGCCGCGTAGAAGGCCTCCTGGTCCCAGAGGGTCAGGGGCACCTGCATGGAGCTGGTAGTTTCAACTCTCAGGTAAAGGGTTTCCGTGGTATCCGGCGCTATGGCGATAGGCACCACAAAATTCCGATGGTGAATGGGGCGCTCGTGGAAAGGTTGTTTGTCGCCCAGAACAAGTGGCTGTGGCGGGCTGGCACCAGACGAACGATACAGCTCGATACGATCAAGCACCGGATAGCTGATTTCCAGGAAGGTCAGGGCTTCAGCCGCCCGGGCATTTCGTAAACTGACGCGGAACCAGTAAACATCGCCGCCATAACCCAGGCTGACACTGTCACTGCCGTTCTGTTGCCACTCCGCCTCCGGCAACGCCTGCACCTGGGAAAACGAGATAGGGCTGGATTCAACACGGTAATCCACGAACCGGGACAACTCCAGCCGCTCGGACTGCTCGTTCCAAACGGCGGTCTCCGCCTGGACCAACGCAGGCAGTAACAGGCCGGTGATGAACGCAAGGACAAGACAGAATCTGGGCACGGGAAGCCTCGATAACGAGCTTTATTATTCGGTTATAAGCTTATTTTCGAGTATGCACCAAAGGGTTCTGTGTTTCCGCCGATCCCAACCAATCGAAGCAAAACGATATAAAAAGATACACAAATCACATCAAAGAGTGACAGGCAGGGGCGTTTAGCCGGCACCCGGCGACGGAAAGATGGACAGAACATCCATGAAACTCTGCTCCGGCGGAGCTTTCAGAGCCAGCTCCTCGCCGGTTACCGGATGCGTTAACACCAACTCTGTCGCTGCCAGCATCAGCCGCCCCTGCCCGAAGCGCTCGGCAAAATACCGGTTATGCCGGCCGCGGCCGTGGTTGGCATCGCCGATAATGGGGTGGTTAATGTGCTTCATATGGCGCCGCAACTGGTGTTTGCGCCCGGTTTTCGGATACAGCTCCACCAGGCTGTAGCGGCTGGTGGGATAACCTTCAATTTCCACCGGGATTTCGGTGGTCGCCAGCCGGCGATAATGCGTAAGCGCTTCCCTTACCGGCTGCTCGGTTCCGCGCAAACGCCGGTCTTCCGGCTCGTCCTTCAGCGGGTGATCAATGGTGCCGGATTCCGGCGTCCAGCCCCGAACTACCGCCAGGTAGGTTTTGCTCACCTCGCCCGCCATCATGGCCTGGCCGACTGTCCTGGCGGTGTCCGGGTCCCGGGCAAACAGCAACACGCCGGAGGTGGGCCGGTCCAGCCGGTGCACCGGGTACACGTGCTCGCCGCCGTTCAGGGCCCGGGCGTACTGCAGGGCAAACTCGGTTTCATGCTTGTCGATCGGGCTGCGGTGCACCAGCAGGCCGGCGGGTTTGTGCACCGCCAGCAGCCACGGGTCCCGGTAAATTTCCGTAAGCGGGTTGTTCTGGTAGTCCATCACTGCCCCCGGCCAATCAGCGCCCGGAACCGTTCACCGGCCTTGTCGCCCAGCACCAGTAAGGCCGGTGTCAGCAGCAGGGTCAGGAAGGTGGCAAAGGCCAGGCCACCGGCAATGGCGCTGGACAGCTGGGTCCACCATTGGGTAGACGGTGCACCCAACCCCAGTGACGGAGACAAAAGATCTACGTTAATGCCCAGCACCATGGGCATCAGCCCCAGTATGGTGGTAATTGCAGTAAGCAACACCGGCCGGAAACGCAGACAACCGGTTTCCAGCGCCGCGTCATAGGCGGCTTTGCCTTCCTGTTTCATCTGGTTGTAGGTATCAATCAGAATGATGTTGTTGTTCACCACAATGCCGGCCAGGGCAATAATGCCCATACCCACCATCACCACGCCAAAGGGCTGGCCGTTGAACAGCAGCCCCAGCAACACGCCGGCGGTGGACAACACAATGGCCGACAGAATCAGGAAAGTCTGGTACAGGGAGTTGAACTGGGTTACCAGAATCAGCAACATCAGCCCCACCGCCACCAGGAAGGCTGCCACCAGGAAGTTTGCGGCCTGTTGCTGGTCTTCGTTTTCACCGGCAAAGCGCACGGTGACGCCTTCCGGCGGCTCCGGCATCTCTGCCTGCAAAGTGCGCAGCAGTTCATCCATCCGCTGCCCGGGGGCTACATCGGATTTGAAGGTAACGGTACGCTGGCCGTCTACCCGCACAATGGTTCCGGTCTTGTCGCCCGGCTCCAGGGTCACAAATTCGGACAGCGCCACCTGGCCCCTCGGCGTGTTGATGGTCTGGCGTTGCAGCTGCTCCAGCTCACGCCAGTTGTTGGGCACCCGCACGGCAATGTCCACTTCGTCCCGTACGTCTTCAGGCCGGTAGGTGGCCAGTATCAGGCCGTTGGTTACCAGGCGCACGGCGCTGCCAATACTCAACACATCGGTACCAAAGCGGGCGGCGGCCTCCCGGTCTACCTTCAGGCGCCACTCAATGCCGGGCAGGCTGCGGTCGTCTTCAATGTCGACAAAGCCACCCTGGGCGCGCATTTGCTGTTGTATCTGGTCCACATAGCCGTCCAGGTCGCCGCTGTTCATGCTGCTGACCAATAACTCCACCGGCTTGCCCTCAGCGGGGCCGCCTTCCTGTTTGCGGAATTCCAGCTCTACCCCGGGAATGTCTGCGGTACGTTCACGGAAATCCTCCAGGATCTCGGTGGCAGTCCGGCGGGTGAACCAGTCATTGAACTGGAACTGCAGCACACCGACAACATCCGGTGCCATCTGGGTACTGGTCGACAGCATGGAGCGGGCGTACAGCGCTTTCACCTCCGGCATATTCTGCAGGCGTTGTTCTACCTCCCGCACAATGGCATCCCGCTCCCGGATGGAAAGGTCGCCCCGGGCACGCACCTGCACCTGGGCGGAATCCGGTTCAACACCGGGAAAGAACTCCACCCCGTGATTGAAGCGGCCGTAGGCGGCGTAGATCAGGATTATCAGCACCAGGGAACCAAGCAGGGTCAGCCCCGGACGCTTGAGCAGAGTCGCCAGTACCTTGCGGTAGCCCTGAACAAACCGGCTTTCTTCCGGATCATGGTGCGAGCGCTTGCCACCACTGACGCCCCCAAGCACCGGCAGAAACACCAGTGCCATGGCCAGGGACGCAATCAGGCAGATCAGCACTGTCATGGGCAGGAATTTCATGAACTCCCCCACCACCCCGGGCCAGAACAACAGCGGCACAAACACCGCCAGGGTGGTGGCGGTGGAAGCAATCACCGGCCAGGCCATGCGGGATGCGGCTTCTACCCAGGCTTGCTTGACCGTCTGACCATCACTCAGGTTTCGATCCGCCAGTTCCGACACCACAATGGCGCCGTCTACCAGCATGCCGGCCACCAGGATCAGGCTGAACAGCACGACAATGTTGAGGGTGAGGCCCATGCCCCAGATCACCAGGATGCCGGTCAGGAAGGCACCGGGAATGGTCAGGCCGACCAGCAGTGCCGAACGGGGGCCCATGGCGGCGATGACCACGATAATCACCAGCACAATGGCGGTCAGTACGTTGTTGAGCAGGTCCGAGAGGATGTCCCGCACTTCCTCGGACTGATCCATGATGTAGCGGATTTCCAGCGTCTCCGGCAGCCGCGGGCGGGCGTCATCAATCAGGGTGCGAATCTGCTCGATGGTTTCGATGATGTTGGCCCCGGAGCGCTTGGACACCTCCAGCACCAACGCCGGCTCGCCGTTAATCCGGGCAAAGCCGGTGGGGTCTTTGAAGGTACGCTGCAGCATGGCAATGTCGCCGAAAGTCACCACGGTATCGCCATCCACCTTCACGGGCATGGACATCACATCTTCAATGTTCTCGATGACCCCGGGTACTTTCAGGGCCATGCGGCCATTGCCGGTATCCAGCGAGCCGGCGGCCACCAGCTGATTGTTGCGGGTAACCAGTTGCGCCAGCTGGTCGAAATCGATGCCGTAGCTTTCCAGCACCTGGGCATCCACCACGATTTCCAGCAGGTCTTCCCGGTCGCCGCCAATCTCCACTTCCAGCACATCGGGAATGGCTTCAATGGCATCCTGCAGGCGGCGGGCAATGGTGATTAGCTCCCGTTCAGACAAGGGTCCGGATAAGCCGATGGAGAGCACCGGAAACAGGGACACGTTGATTTCATGCACCCGGGGCTCGTCTGCCTCCTGGGGCAGCTTGGAGCGGGCGGTGTCCACTTTCTCGCGCACATCCTGCAGGGCTTTGTCGGGGTCGAAACCGGCATCAAACTCCAGCATCACCGAGGCATGGCCTTCGGCGGAGGTGCTGCGCATTTCCTTGATGCCTTCGAGCGCCCTCAGCTCCTGTTCCATGGGGCGCACTAACAGGCGCTCCGCATCCTCGGGGCTGATGCCATCCAGGGTCATGGACACATAGATCATGGGAATGGTGACGTCCGGGTTCGATTCCTTGGGGATCGCCTGGTACGCCGCCATGCCGCCAAGAAGCAGGAACAGGAAGGTCAGCAGCGTGGTGCGGCTGCGGTCCATGGCCGCAGAGATCAGTGCTCTCATGCTGGTCAGCCCCGCTGGTCTGAGCGGTCGACCGGCTGCACGGCTTCACCTTCGGCCACAAACCCGCCACCCCGGGTAATCAGCCGGACCTGGTCCGGCAGGCCGGACACCCAGGCGCCATCGGTCGCTACGTTGAGCAGTTTGACGGTCTGGAACATCACCCGGTCCTGCCCGTTGACGTACTTCACACCGGGCCGGCCGTCGTCGTCCAGCGTCAGGTAGGCCGGTGAAATGAACTGGGCCTTTTGCTCCGGCAAGCGGATGTTCAGGGTAGCGGTGCCGCCAGCCGCTCTCAGCAAATCCGGGTTCTCCACCAGGATTTCCACCGCAAAGCTGCGGGTTTCCGGGTCTGCCGCACTGGCGACAAAGCTGACCACACCCGCCATGGCGGTGCCATCCAGCAATTTGATCTCCACCGCCTGCCCGGGCTCGACCGCAGACACCGACTGCTGGGGAATCTGCCCGGTGGCTTTCAGGCGATCAACCTGAACCAGCTCGAACAGGGGCGTGCCCACCTGCACCAATGTACCGGGGTCTACTTCCCGACGATTCACTACCGCATCAAAGGGAGCGGCCGGTTTGAGGTGTTGCAACGCCAGTTCTGCGGCAGTCAGCTCGGCCTTGGCGGCTGCCAGTTCACTCTGCAGCCGTAACACTTCGGTTTCGGAAGCCAGGTTATTCGAACGCAACCGGCGAGCGCCGGCAAGGTCGGCTTCCAGCTTGCGGATATTGGCTCGCCAGCGCTCAACCACGGCCTCCCGGCCATCGGTTGACAACGTCAGCAACGACTCCCCGGCTTTTACCTGATCCCCCAGTTGCACGTGCAACTGCTCTACCGTTCCGGCCACCCGCGCACCCACCATCACCGACTGCCAGGGCTGCAGCTGGCCCTGCAGTTTCAGTACCGGCCGGTAGTTGGTGGCTTCCAGCATTTCCACCTCTACCCGGGTGGGCTGGCGCTGCTCCTGCCCGGGTTCGGCCGGGGCATCATCACTGGCCACTTTGAGCTCACCCGTAGCCATCCAGATCACCAGAAGAACAACAACCAGAAGAGATAAACCGAGGGATCCGAGTTTTGCTTTTGTCATGAAATGCTCATCACTTCCGTATTTGAGGCAATAAAAGGGTTGCAACCGCTTTAAAACGTGGGTTAGATTCTACACACATTGTTTTTACGAATTCAGAGCAGATTGCCGATTTTATGAATCTCAACGCAGTGATTGTCCTTGTAAAGCTAGTCCTGGTGGTCGTGGTACCGTCCGGGGGCTTTTGCGTGGACAAGCGGGTGAGATAGCGACAACCTGACTCAAACACCAGAAACCCCCGGCACCGAAAGGTCCCGGGGGTTTCTTTTTTGCGGCAAAGAAAAAGGGAAAAACGACCATGAACGGCGCACAGCACATTCTTGAAGCGTTCCACCGCCATAACATCAACACCGTTTTCGGCTATCCGGGCGGCTGCATCATGCCGCTATACGATGCCCTGGTGGACGATGTCGGTGTGGAACACGTGCTGTGCCGCCACGAACAGGCCTGCGCCCTGGCTGCGGACGGCTATGCCCGTGCCAGTGGCGAGATTGGCGTGTGCATCGCCACCTCCGGCCCCGGTGCTACCAACCTGATCACCGGCGTTGCCAATGCCTATATGGATTCCATCCCCATGCTGGTAATCACCGGGCAGGTAGCCACCAGCATGATCGGCACCGATGCCTTCCAGGAAACCGACATCCTGGGCATGACCCTGGGCATCGTTAAGCACAGCTACCTGGTGGACGATGCCGAAGCACTGCCGGTGATCATCGAAGAAGCCGTCCAGCTGGCCCAAAGCGGCCGCCCGGGGCCGGTGTGGATTGATATCCCCAAAGACGTCCTGCTGACGGAAGTTGCGACTGCCTCACCGGCCACTGCGCCCACACCGGACGCCCACTGCCCGGACATCACCCGCGCCCTGGCCATGCTGCGCTCGGCACGGCGCCCCCTGCTCTACAGTGGCGGCGGCGTTTCCCTGGCCCAGGCCGAAGACAGCTTCCGCGCCTTTGCCGAAACCTCCGGCCTGCCGGGCGTTGTTACCCTTAAAGGCATCGGCAACGCTGGTAAGCACAATCCCCATAACCTGGGCATGTTAGGCATGCACGGCTCCCGCGCCGCCAACAAGGCAGTCGAAGAATGCGACCTGCTGTTCGTAGTCGGCGCCCGCCTGGACGACCGCGCCACCGGCAAACTGGACGGTTTCGCCCCCAACGCGAAAATGATCCACATCGACGCCGATGCCGCCGAGATCAATAAACTCCGGGAGGCCGACCTGGCGCTGCGCGGCGACCTGAACGCCATTCTGGTGGCATTCATTGCCGCTCTGGAAAGCGAGTCGCTGGCCATCGCCGACTGGCAAAAGCAATGCCAGACCTGGCACACCACCGGTGGTTTCAAGGCCGCGGATAACGAAGAGCCCATGGGCCCCATCACCGGCCCGGCCTTCATCCGCCAGCTGTCCCGCACCGCCCCGGATGACACGGTCATCGCCTGTGACGTAGGCCAGCACCAGATGTGGGTTGCCCAGCATTACGAGTTTGACCACCCCCGCCGACACCTCACCAGCGGCGGCCTGGGCACCATGGGCTTCGGCCTGCCGGCGGCCATCGGCGCGCAGTTTGCCGACCGAAACAGCACCGTCATCAACGTAACCGGCGATGGCTCGTTCATGATGAACGCCCAGGAACTGGCAACCATCCGCCGGTACAAGTTGCCCCTGAAGCTGATCATCCTCGACAACCAGTGTCTGGGCATGGTGCGCCAGCAGCAAGAGCTGTTCTACAACAACCGGGAAAGCCACATAAACCTGGACGACAACCCGGATTTCGTGGCCATGGCCCGCGCCTTCGATATCCCGGCCCTGCACATAGACCGCACCGACCAGATCCGCCGGGGCATAGAAACGATCCTGGCCTACGATGGCCCGATGCTGCTGCACGTGGCCATCAGCCGGGAAGAAAACGTATGGCCGATTGTTAAACCCGGCGGCAGCAACCGTGACATGATCGACGAAACCAAGCGCACCAGCACTGCAAACAAGGAGAACGTAGCATGAACCCGCAATCCCAAACGGCTATGCCAAGCTACACGTTAAACTGCCGCATGAATCAGGAAGCGGCTGCACTGGAGCGCCTGTGCCAGGTGGTTCGAGTTCGGGGTTTCCGGATTTCGCGCATGTCTATGGAGGCCGCCGAAGACCACCTGGATATCGCCCTGACCCTTTCGGGCAGCCGGCCTATCGCCATGTTACGGTCACAGCTGGAGAAGCTGCATACGGTTGTTGAGGTGGCCCTTCAGGAACAGGCGGCTGTTCGTTCGGTTTCTGCCTGAGGGTCTGCTTGGGCTCCCAGACTTCCGGTTGTGCGGGCGGGCTTGCGGTGTGGCTGTTGGATTTTTTTTGGAAAAACAACTCGCTTCGCTCAGACATCTTTTTCCGGCAAAAAATCCAACAGCCACCCCGCGCCGACGGGCATTGGCGGGTTCACGGGAAAACTTCCCGGGCGCGTGTTGTCCCCACTACCGACGGCCTCTCTGATATAGGCTTTTTTGCCTGCGGCGTTTTCCTGGAAACTGTTGCACTTTGGTGCTTTGTGGGTTTCGCTGGTGAGAGGCTGATTTCGTTAACGACTTTTATTGGGAGGTTTTGTTATGACCACGGATAAACGACGTCGTTATTCCGCACCGGTGGTGGATGGTATTAACAAGTCTGCCAGTCGCGCGATGTTGCGGGCGGTGGGGTTTCAGGATGAGGACTTTCGGAAGCCGCAGGTGGGTATTGCCTCTACCTGGAGCAATCTGACGCCGTGCAATATGCACATTGACGGGCTGGCCCGGGAAGCCGCCAAGGGCGCCGATGCCGCCGGGGGCAAGAGTCTGATTTTCAATACCATCACGATTTCAGACGGCATTGCCAACGGTACCGAGGGGATGAAGTATTCCCTGGTGTCGCGGGAGGTGATTGCGGATTCGATTGAGACGGTGGCCGGCTGTGAGGGTTTTGACGGGCTGGTGGCGATCGGGGGCTGTGACAAGAACATGCCGGGCTGCATGATGGGGCTGGCGCGGCTTAACCGGCCGTCGGTGTTTGTGTATGGCGGGACCATCATGCCCGGTGAGAATCACACCGACATCATTTCGGTGTTCGAAGCGGTGGGTGCCCATGCCCGCGGCAATATGGACCTGATTGAGGTGAAGCAGATCGAGGAAACCGCCATTCCGGGGCCGGGCTCCTGCGGCGGCATGTACACCGCCAACACCATGGCGTCGGCCATCGAGGCAATGGGTATGAGCCTGCCGGGCAGTTCGGCTCAGAATGCGGTGTCTGATACCAAGCTGGCCGATTGTGAGGCTGCCGGTGCGGCCGTGCTGAAGCTATTGGAGGCAGATATCAAGCCCTCCGACATCATGACCCGCGAGGCGTTCGAGAATGCGATTACCGTGGTGATCACCCTGGGCGGTTCCACCAATGCGGTGCTGCACTTGCTGGGCATGGCCAGTACTGCCGGCGTTGAGCTGTCGCTGGAGGATTTCGTGCGCATTGGCAAAAAGGTGCCGGTACTGGCCGACCTGCGCCCGTCCGGTCACTACATGATGTCTGAGCTGGTCGCCATCGGCGGCATTCAGCCGTTGATGAAAATGCTGCTGGAGCGGGGACTGTTACACGGCGACTGCATGACGGTAACTGGCAGAACCCTGGCTGAAAACCTCGCGAGCGTAACCCCCTACCCGGAAGACCAGCAGATCATCCGGGCCTTTGAAAACCCGATCAAAGCCGACAGTCATTTACGCATCCTGTTCGGTAACCTCGCGCCGGAAGGTTCTGTGGCCAAAATCACCGGCAAGGAAGGCACCCACTTCTCCGGCCGCGCGCGGGTGTTCCATTCTGAAGAAGAAGCCCAGGAGCGCATTCTCGACGGCACGGTGGTGGCCGGCGATGTACTGGTGATCCGCTACGAAGGCCCCAAAGGCGGCCCCGGCATGCGAGAGATGCTCAGCCCCACCTCCGCCATCATGGGCAAGGGATTGGGCAGCGACGTCGCCCTGATCACCGATGGCCGTTTCTCCGGCGGCAGCCACGGCTTCGTGGTCGGCCACATTACCCCGGAAGCCGCCGTGGGCGGCCCGATTGCCCTGGTGGAAGACGGCGATACCATCACCATCGATGCGGTCAACAACTCGATCCTGTTGGAGATTTCTGACGAGGAGATGACCAAACGGCGAGAAGCCTGGACCCCGCCCGAGCCAAGATTCACCCGGGGTGTGTTGGCGAAATATGCTCGTACCGTGAGTTCGGCGTCTACGGGGGCCGTTACTGACTTGCCATAGTCTGGCTTGGGCTCCCAGCGGTCGGGCTTGGGCTCCTAGCCTGTTGGTTGTGGGGGCGGGTACGCGGGGTGTGGGGTATTTTTCTTCTGGGAAAAACAACTCGCTTCGCTCAGACATCTTTTTCCCTGCCAGAAAAATACCCCACACCCCCCTACCGACGGGCCTAAAGGGAATAGGAAAGTTTAAAGACAAAGCGAAAGATACAAACTCAGATACAGACAAAGGCAAAGGCAAAGGCAAAGGCAAAGGCAAAGGCAAAGGCAAAGGCAAAGGCAAAGGCAAAGGCAAAGGCAAAGGCAAAGATTGTGTGGGTTAGCTGCCACTAACAAGGGTAGGCACTAGGTTTTCCCAAAAATGTCTTTCCAAACGAGAACCCGCCAATGCCCGTCGGCGCGGGGTGGCTGTTGGATTTTTTGCCGGAAAAAGATGTCTGAGCGAAGCGAGTTGTTTTTCCAAAAAAAATCCAACAGCCACCCCGCAAGCCCGCCCCCACAACCGGCAGTCTGGGAGCCTCTGGGAGCCCAGGCCGGACTCCCAGGAAGCCAAACTTAAATCAGCTCCACAGCCACGGCAGTCGCCTCACCACCGCCAATGCAGAGGGACGCCACACCGCGCTTCAGGCCGCGCTGCTTCAGGGCATTGATCAGGGTGACGATGATACGGGAGCCGGACGAGCCGATGGGGTGGCCCAGGGCGCAGGCGCCGCCGTGGACGTTGACCTTTTCAGCCGGCAACTTGAGTTCGTTGATCGCCGCCAGGGTGACCACCGCGAAGGCTTCGTTGATTTCGAACAGGTCGACATCATCCAGAGTCCAACCGGCTTTTTTCAGTACCTTTTCGATGGAACCGATCGGGGCCAGGGTGAACTCCGCTGGCAAGCGGGCGTGGGTGGCGTGGGCTACGATTCGCGCCTGCGGGGTCAGGCCACGGTTCTGAGCTTCCTCAACGGTAGTCAGGACCAGGGCCGAGGCGCCATCGCTGATGGAGCTGGAGTTGGCAGCGGTTACGGAACCGTCCTTGGCGAACGCTGGTTTCAGCTGGGGGATTTTCTCGGGTTTCGCATTGCCCGGTTGTTCGTCGATGTCGACTTGGGTATCACCACCACGACCGGAGACGGTCACCGGTACGATCTCATCCCGGAACCAGCCATTCTCAATCGCCGCCAGGGATTTTTGCAGGGAGCCAATGGCGAATTCGTCCATGGCTTCACGGGTGATGTTGAATTCATCAGCCGTACGCTGTGCGAAAACGCCCATCAGGCCACCCTCGTAAGCGTCTTCCAGGCCATCCAGGAACATGCTGTCCATCACCTGGCCGTGGCCCATGCGCATACCGCCGCGGGCTTTAGGCAGCAGGTACGGCGCCTGGCTCATGTTTTCCATACCACCGGCGATCATGATGCTGTTGGTGCCCGCTTTGATCTGGTCATGGGCCATGATAATGGCCTGCATGCCGGAGCCGCACATTTTGTTGATGGTGGTACACCCGGAGCTATCCGGGATCCCGGCCGCACGAGACGCCTGCCGAGCCGGCGCCTGGCCCAGGCCAGCGGGCAGCACACAGCCCATGATGACTTCCTGAACGTCCGCCGGCTGCAGCCCTGCGCGTTCAATGGCTGCCTTAATGGAAACCGCCCCCAGTTCCGGCGAGCGAACAGAGCTCAGCGAGCCCATCATTCCCCCCATCGGAGTCCGGGCGGAGCCTGCAATAACGATGTCGTTGTTCATGGATTTCGTTCTCCTTCAACAGAACTTAGTTTGTATTCTTGTTTTGCCGATCGGTCTTGTGTGGGTTTCTAGCCTGATAGTTTGGGCTCCCAGACTTCCAGCTGTGCGGGCGGGCTTGCGGGGTGGCCTTTTCATTTTCCTTGAAAAAGAACTCGCTTCGCTCAGACATCTTTTTCTGGCGAAAAATGAAAAGACCACCCCGCGCCGACGGGCATTGGCGGGTTCTCGTTTGGAAAGACATTTCCGGGAAGAACCAATGCCTACCCTTCTGACTGGCGGCTAACCCACACAATCTTTGCCTTGGTCTGTGTCTTTAAACCTTCCTATCCCCCTGCTGCCCGTCGGTAGGGGGGTGTGGGGTGTTTTTCTGGCGGGAAAAAAGAAGTCTGATCGAAGCGAGTTGTTTTTTCCCAGAAGAAAAACACCCCACACCCCGCGTACCCGCCCCCACAACCGGAAGGCTAGGAGCCCAAGCCAGACCAAAGCACCAAAGTCAGCGCCCAAGCACCGAACGGGCAATGATCTCCTTCATAACCTCCGAAGTGCCGCCATAAATCCGCTGAACCCGCGCATCGATGAAGTTGCGGGAAATCGGATACTCGGTGGTGTAACCGTAACCGCCGAACAGCTGCAAACAACCATCCGCCACGCGACACTGCATCTCAGTGGCGCTGTACTTGGCCATGGATGCTGTCGGCGCATCCAGCTTGCCGTCTTCGTATTCGCGGATGCACTGGTCGACGAATGCCTTGTTAATGCGGTAGTCGGTTTCCATGCGGGCGATTTCGAAGCGGGTGTTCTGCAGTTGGCTCAGTTTCTGCCCGAACAGTTCCCGTTCCTGGGTGTACTGGATGGTCATGTCCAGTGAGCCACGGGCGGCGGCAACACCCAAGGCGCCGATGACCAGTCGCTCCCTTGGCAGTTCGCGCATCAGATACACGAAGCCCTGCCCTTCTTCACCCAGCAGTGCCGAGGAAGGAATTCGCATGTCGGAGAAGAAGAGTTCAGAGGTATCGCCGGAATGCTGGCCGATTTTGTCCAGGTTGCGGCCTTTGCTGAAGCCCGGCAACGAGGTGTCGACCAGGAACAGGCTGATGCCCTTGGCGCCGGCATTGGGGTCGGTCTTGGCGGCGACGATGACCATGTCGGCGTGCTGGCCGTTGGTGATGAAGGTTTTGGAGCCGTTCAGGATGTAGTCGTCACCGTCTTTCACTGCGCTGGTGCGGATGGCCTGCAGGTCGCTGCCTGCCCCCGGTTCGGTCATGGCGATGGCGCCGACGGCTTCGCCGGAGACCATTTTCGGCAGCCATTGCTGTTTCTGCTCATCGTTACCGATGTGGCTGAGATACGGCGCCACGATGTCGGAATGCACCATCACGTTGGTGGACAACGCACCGAATCCCATCCGGGCCAGTTCTTCGCCCACCACAACCGAATACTGGAACGGCGCTCCGCAACCGCCGCAGTCTTCTGTTACGTCGACACACAGCATGCCGGCTGCGCCCAGGGTGTTCCAGAGTTCCCGGGGTACGATGCCGCTCTTTTCCCAGGCTTCATAATGGGGCGCCACTTCGGTTTCGAGGGCCTTGATGACGGCGTCCCGGAACAGTGCCAGTTCTTCCTGATCAACGGTGTTGGTCATTTCGCTCACCTTTTATCCTTGTTATCCGTGCCTTATCGGGGCGCCATGCGCAGGGCGCTGTCGAGCCGGATGACTTCGCCGTTCAGAACGGGGTTGCGAACCATCTGGTCGACCATCATGCCGAACTCTTCCGGCTTACCGAGGCGCTTGGGGAACGGCAAGGTGGCGGCCAGGCTGTCCTGAACTTCCTGGGGCATGCCGGCCATCATCGGGGTCATGAACAGGCCCGGAGCAATGGTGTTCACCCGGATCCCTTCGCGGGCCAGTTCCCGGGCTGATTGCAGGGTCAGTGCTACCACACCGCCTTTCGAGGCACTGTAAGCGGCCTGGCCGATCTGGCCTTCGTAGGCGGCAACCGATGCGGTGTTGATGATCACACCCCGTTCGCCGTCGGCGTTGGGTTCGCGCTGGGCCATGTCTGCTGCCGCCAGCCGCAGGATGTTGAAGGTGCCGATCAGGTTTACCTGGATCACCTTGCTGAAACTGTCCAGCGGCATCACGCCTTCGCGGCCCAGAATCTTCGACGCCGGGGCAATGCCCGCACAGTTCACCGCAATACCACAGGGGCCATGGGCTTCCCGAGCGGCTTTCAGTGCAGCTTCCGCGCTTTCTTCCGAGGCCACGTTGCATTCGATGAAAATGCCGCCCAGCTCGGCGGCCACCTGTTCGCCACGCTCTTTGTTCAGGTCCAGGATAGCCACTTTGCAGCCTGCAGCAGCCAGCGCCCGCGCAGCGCCTTCACCCAGGCCGGAGGCACCGCCGGTGACGATGGCGGGAGTGTTTTTGAAATCCATAACTTGCGTCCTGTTATTGGTTTTAGCGCGGCCAAAAACTGGCCGCGCATAGTTTACGTTTACGTAAACTTAACCCAGATACCCTGTTTGAAACAACACCCGTTTCAGTCGAGGCGCTCAACAATTAGTGCAATACCCTGCCCGCCACCGATACACATGGTGATCAGGCCGTAACGGCCACCGGTACGCTCCAGTTCCGCCAGGGCTTTGATAATCAGGATGGAGCCGGTCGCACCCACCGGGTGGCCCAGAGCGACCGCGCCGCCGTTCGGGTTCACCTTGTCTTCCGGCAGGCCAAGCTCGCGGCTGACGGCCATGGCCTGGGCGGCGAAGGCTTCGTTGGATTCGATCACATCCAGGTCTGCCACAGACAAACCGGTGTTCTTCAGAACCTGGCGAACCGCCGGAATCGGGCCCACGCCCATCACTTCCGGATCTACGCCGGCAAAGGCATAGCCTACCAACCGGGCGCGGGCTTTCAGGCCACGTTTTTCGGCTTCCGCGGCACTGGTCAGTACCATGGCTGCGGCACCATCGTTAAGGCCGGAGGCATTGCCCGGGGTCACGATGCCGTCTTTCTGGAACGCAGGCTTGAGGCCGGCCAGGCTTTCTACCGTGGTGCCCGGGCGCACGTGTTCGTCTTTATCGAACACGACTTCCTTGCGACCCTGTTTGACGGTAACCGGCACGATCTGGCCATCGAAGTAGCCTTTCTCGATGGCATTCGCCGCCCGGCGGTGGCTTTCGGCAGAAAACGCATCCAGGTCTTCCCGGGTCAGGCCCTGATTGGCGGCAATGCGCTCGGCGGTCATACCCATGTGGCCACTGCCAAACGGATCGCTCAGAATGCCCAGGGTCAGGTCTACCGTGCGGCCATCGCCCATGCGCAGCCCTTTGCGAACGCTTGGTAACAGGTAAGCACCCTGGCTCATGGATTCGGCACCACCAGCCAGCGCCATTCGGCTATCGCCCATCACAATCAGCTGGGCCGCGCTGATCACCGACTGCACGGCAGAGCCACACAGGCGGTTTACGTTGAACGCCGCAGAGCTTTTCTCCATACCCACATTCAGGGCAATGTGCCGGGCCAGGTAAGCGTCCTGGGGGCCGGTGGTGATGATGTGGCCGAATACCGAATGGTCGATATTCGCAGCTTCTACGCCAGCGCGGCTGATGGCCTCACGAGCGGCGGCGGTGCCCAGTTCGGCCGGAGCCAGTGAGCTCAGGCTGCCGCCAAAGCTGCCGATAGCGGTGCGGGCACCGTCCAGAATGACTACGTCTGTCAGTTTCATGTTCTTCTCCTGAATATAAGTGTTAGAAAGGCTCATTTGCCCAGCATGGAGCGGGCAATCACTTCTTTCATGATTTCCGAGGTGCCAGCGTAAATGGTCTGCACCCTGGCATCCACAAAGAACCGCGAAATGGGATATTCCAGGGTATAACCGTAGCCGCCAAACAGCTGCAGGCATTCATGGGCGATATCGCACTGCATTTCGGTCAGCATCAGCTTCAGGACGGCCGCGTCTGTCGCCGTCATGGCACCCTGGTGGTATTTGCTGACGCACTGGTTCAGGTAGGCACGGGCCATATCAATACGGGCCCGGGCTTCTGCCAGCTTGAACCGGGTGTTCTGGAAATCGGCAATGCGCTGGCCGAAGGCCTGGCGTTGCTGCACGTAATCCAGTGTCAGCGCCAGCGCGCCTTCGGAGGCACCGATCGCCTGGGCACCCACACCCAGCCGCTCCCGGGGCAGCTCCTGCATCAGGTAGGCGAAGCCCTTGCCCTCTTCCCCGAGCAGTGACTCCTCAGGCACCACCAGATCCGAGAAAAACAGCCCGGCAGTATCACTGGCGTGCTGGCCGATTTTCTTGATGCCCTTGCCCCGGCTAAAGCCCGGCAGGCTGGTATCCACCAGGAACAGCGACACGCCCTTGGCCCCGGCTTTCGGGTCGGTCTTGGCGCAGACAATCACCATATCGGCATGCAGGCCGTTGGTGATAAACACCTTGGCGCCGTTAATGCGCCAGCCGCCCTCGGTGCGTTCCGCCGTGGTGCGCATGGCTGCAAGATCACTGCCGGCACCCGGCTCGGTCATGGCGATCGCCCCCAGCACCTGGCCAGAGATCATCGCCGGTAACCAGGCCTGTTTCTGCTGTTCATTACCCAGATGCAGGATGTAAGGCATCACAATGTTGGCGTGGATGTTATAACCGGATGCCAGCCCGCCAAAGCCCATGCGGGCGATTTCTTCGATCGCCAGCTGGCTCACCTCGAAGTTTGCAGCCGCACCGCCATACTCTTCGGGCAGATCAATGCCGAGCATGCCGGCCTGCCCCAGGGTGTGCCACAGCTGCCTCGGAATCTCACCGGCCTCTTCCCACTGCTCATAAAAAGGTGTGACTTCCTGCTCCAGAGCCCGGACAATCATGGCCTGGAATAATTCGGTTTCTGCCTGTTCTGCTGACATGGGCGCCCCGCGTTTAAATTCAGTGAATAAAATGGAACACTATTAGACTCCGTATGCCTCCGGGCTAGAATGACCCTTCTTGCCGAATTAATTGACCTGTTACGCGGCTGCGCTGACCACTATGGCCAAGGCTCACATTGCCAACCACTACCTTCAAGCAACCCTTCGTGGCGCGGAACGCCAGGGCCACGACGGCCCCACACTGCTTGAGCAGGCAGGCATCCCTGCCGGCTGGCTGAACACGCCGGAACAGCTGATCACCGAACAACAACTGACCCAACTGGTGAAATCGGTCTGGCGCGCCACCCGGGACGAATTCCTCGGCTTGTCATCGGAACCCTGCAATAACGGCACTTTTGCACTGATGTGCGACTACTGCCTGGGCTCGGCCACTTTGGGCGCCGTGCTTCGAAAAAGCGCGCACTTTTACCGGGTGATCTGCCGGAATCTTGATATCGCGATGGAAGAGCAAGGCAAGCAGGTGTTCTTCCGTTTGCACCTGAAAGACGCCCGCAACGACACCGACCACCTGCTGCAGGAATTCTTGATTCTGATGTGGGAACGGCTGTCCTGCTGGCTGGTAGACCAGCAAATCCCCTTCGCCCGCACCCAGTTCAGCTACCCTGCCCCGGCCCACGAAGCCGAGTACCGGGCCATGTACCCGGGCGAACTGAAATTCGAGCAGCCGGTGTGCGGCTTTCTGTTCCATGAAAAATACCTGCAGCTGCCCATCGTGCGCAGCGAGGAAGAACTCCGGCAATTCCTGCAGGCGGCTCCGGCCTACATCCTGCACCGCCCCAGCCAGGACGAAAGCCTGCGCGCCCGCATCCGCGCGCTGCTGGCCCGCTACAATTACCCGGACATGCCGGGGCTCGACGCCCTGGGCCGGGAGCTGCACATGACACCCCGCAACATCGGCCGAAAACTGCAGGACGAAGGCACCTCCCTGCGCAAGATCAAGGAAACCCTGCGGCGGGAACACGCCACCCGCCTGATGACCAGCGAAAGTCTGAGCATCAGCGAAATCGCCGAACTGGTGGGCTTCTCCGAAACCGCCGCCTTCTCCCGGGCCTTCAAGCGCTGGACCGGCTTGTCGCCGGCCCGATGGCGTGGCAGCCAGGTTAACGGGTAGTGTGGGCCTGGCTTGGGCTCCTAGCCTGCTGGGTGCGGGGGCAGGTACGCGGGGTATGGGGTATTTTTCTTCGGGGAAAAACAACTCGCTGCGCTCAGACATCTTTTTCCCTGTCAGAAAAATACCCCATACCCCCCTACCGACGGGCAACACGGGGATAGGAGAGTTTAAAGACGCAGGCAAAAGCAAAGATTGTGGAGGTTGGCAGCCGGTCAAGAGGTTAAGCTTTGGATTTTCCCAGGCACGTCTTTTCAAACGAGAACCCGCCAATGCCCGTCGGCGCGGTGTGGCTGTTGGATTTTTTGCCGGAAAAAGATGTCTGAGCGCAGCGAGTTGTTTTTCCAAAAAAATCCAACAGCCACACCGCAAGCCCGCCCGCACAACCGGAAGTCTGGGAGCCCAAGCCCAATGGGAGGCTAGGCATCTTCAACAGCAAAGGCTTCCCGCAATTTGCGTTTGAGGAGTTTGCCAGCGCTGTTTTTCGGCAACTGATCGACAAACTGGATGTGTTTCGGAATTTTGAAACGGGCCAGCTTGGCTCTGGCATGCTCAAGCAGCGACTCAGCACTTTCAGGGTAGCCGTCACGTACAACGACAATCGCGCAGATGGCTTCGATCCACTTTTCGTCCGGAACACCAATCACCGCCACCTCAGCTACCGACTCATGCTGGTAAAGGGCTTCTTCCACGTCCCGGCTTGCCACCAGAACACCACCGGTATTCACCACGTCTTTAATCCGGTCAACAATATAAATATAGCCCTGTTCATCACGGTAACCGAGATCGCCGGAGTGGAACCAGCCGCCCTCGAAGGCTTCTTCTGTGGCTTCAGGTTTTTGCCAGTAACCGACCATCAGCTGTGGAGACCGGTGCACCAACTCGCCTTGTTCTCCAGGCTTGCAGTCCTTTCCGGTAGCAGGGTCTACAATCCGGGTCATAACGGTTTGCAATGGTTTGCCGGCAGATGTCGGACGGTCGTGGTGTTCCTCGGGCCGCAATACCGTTGCCAGCGGAGCAATCTCGCTCTGGCCATAGCAGTTATACAGCCCAGCCTGTGGGAGTTGCTGGCTCAGTTTCCGTACAACTTCGCCGGGCATAATGGAGGCTCCGTAGTAAATCTTGTTCACGTGCTGCAGCTTGTTGGCATCAAAGCCTTTGAACTGCAGCAGCGAGATCCAGACCGTTGGTGGCGCAAAGGAGGCATTTAACTGCTCACTGGCCAGCAGGCCAAGGATGGCATCTGGTGTTGGGGCATTGATCAGCCGGGTATAACCGCCGGTCAACAACATGGGCATCATGAACACATGCATCTGGGCGGAGTGGTACAGCGGCAATGCCGCCAGGCAACGGTCACCCGGAACAATGTCGAGATGGTACTGGGCCGCCCCGTACTCAGTCATCAGTGAGCGGTGGGTGTGCATAGCTCCCTTGGGGTCGGACGTGGTGCCTGACGTGTAGAGAATCTGGACAACGTCGGTATCGGACTGGTCGGTATCCGGCGGCAGATCGCTGGCTCCGGAACAGGCCATTTCAAGAATATCATCAGGGGAGTGGGCGCCGTGCAGGCTGCCGAGGATTTCAATATCGACCGTTGAGGCAACGCTATCCACCTGAGGCTTCAGATCATTGTCGTAAAACAGTGCCCTCGCTCCCGACTGATTCAATACGTAGGACAGCTCATGCTCCACCAGGGCATAGTTGACCGGGACATGAACCAGCCCCGCTTTTGTGCACGCCAGCCACAATAGCAGGTAGGCATCGGAGTTCTTACCGTAGGCAGCTACCCGCTCGCCTTTATTCAGTCCCAGGGCTATCAACTGGTGAGCAACACGGTTACTCGCAGCTTCAATGTCCCGAAAAGTCCATTGTCGGTCAGCGAATGCCAGAGCTACCTTGTCGCCATGACAGGCGGCTGAACGCGCGATGGCGTCACCAATTGTGTTCCTTAAGGCCCTGATAACTTGGTTATTGTGCTGAGTGAGCGTTGAATCTGACATGCTTACCTCATTTCCTTGTTGTTGTAACCGGCTGCCGGCCATTAAGGCAAAGGTGCAGGACCTGTTGGAATGACCCTTCTGGCCCAAAAAATTGACCCGTTCGGACAAGTCCACTCTGCCTTGGGTTGGGCTCCTAGCCTTCCGGTTGTGCGGGCGGGCTTGCGGGGTGGCTGTTGGATTTTTTTTGGAAAAACAACTCGCTTCGCTCAGACATCTTTTTCCGGCAAAAAATCCAACAGCCACCCCGCGCCGACGGGCATTGGCGGGTAGTCGCGAGATAACAGCAGCAGTATTTTTTTGCCTAATCGGGGCTAGGAGTCTGCGCGGCAGGAGCCACCTTCTGGCATAATACGTAAAAATTCTTCAGCACCGGAGAATCCGATGGGAACCACCTTCCGCCCCTATTCACCTGATCAGGAACTGCTTCTTCCCCCGAG
>Ga0315334_10000020_pt1 | contig 168901 bp, 150 predicted proteins | sample M150034915metaG_FD_205555 | JGI IMG/M metagenome (GOLD analysis project Ga0315334, IMG submission 205555) | Ammonia-oxidizing marine archaeal communities from Monterey Bay, California, United States - M1 500m 34915 | ecosystem: Environmental > Aquatic > Marine > Intertidal zone | place: USA... | reverse complement strand
TTTCACAAAAAGCCCAGCAAAGAGTATTTGGAGCCAAAAAAGCACTCTATCGCCAATATGCCCTACAAGCCTTCTTTTCCTACTTATTAGTAACAACACCAGCCAATGGGGATCACCTCCCCCCCTTGCTGCCCATCTCTACCATGGAAAGGAAAGCCAACCCCCTCCTGATGACCTCTGTCTATTATGTCCTTGCCTATTGGAATCATTGCCTAAGCAAACTATACTGCACACAATAATGCGCATTTAAATGCGCATCAATTCACTGCAATTCAGTACAATGCGAGTTCCCCTATGGACAAACTTTATGATTTAACAGCTGCAAAGAAGGCCACTAACTTAAGCATAAACAGTGACTTACTGAACAAATCTAAAGCGTTGAGGATAAACCTCTCAGCCACCCTGGAACAGGCTCTGCAGGACAAACTGGCAGCAATCAAAGCCGAAAAATGGGCAAAATCCAATCAGCAGGCTATAAGTGTCTATAACAACTTTGTCGAAGAGCATGGTGGTTTTGGCGATGAATACAGGAAATTCTGATGGCGCAGTTTGATGTGTATAAGAATTCAAATGCCACTACGAAAGCAGCCTATCCATACTTCGTAGATGTCCAAAGCAATATTCTCTCTGAAATTTCCAGCCGAATTGTCATACCTCTCGGCACATTAACCAACTTTAAGAAGCAACAGCTCGAAAACCTTACCCCTGTCATTACATACAACGATGAAGAGCTGTTACTACTCACCCCTCAAATCGCTTCTATCCCTTTGAAAAGTTTTAGCAAACCTATAGGCTCAATTGCCCACCTCCATTCAACAATCCTTGCTTCTGTAGACTTTGCACTTTCAGGGTTTTAGATCCCTTTTAAATTCCGAGGCAGCACAAACCAGGATCTACTCCTACGCCAACCTTAGCTGTTGCGCAGTACTTGCCAAAATGAATCCCATTCCCTCAGGTCAACGAGACACTCAATACAACTAAAAACGAACTCCTATCTACCCTAATGCTTGTCAAAGTGTACTTTTCACATAAAGCTCCCTCACCGCAAAGATCGCTTCACTTGAAATATTTGCTCATATCCCCATATCAGAAAACGTAGCAAGTGCTCATGAGAGGCTTGCTCACTGCCTGATCGAATCGATAGGCAAGAAACTTTAACTACATATTGCTTAAAAGGAAGGATATGACTATGCGTACATTAGATTTTTCACCCCTATACCGTTCCACTGTTGGCTTTGACCACCTTTCCTCGTTGCTGGACTCCATAAACCGCAGCGACGCCAGCCAAACAGGCTACCCTCCATACAACATAGAGTTGATGGACAAGGATCAATACCAAATCACCATGGCTGTGGCCGGTTTCCTGGAAGAAGAGCTGGATATTCAGACTGAGAAGGGAACCCTGACAATCACTGGCAAGAAGGCCAGTGAAGACAGCGCCGAGCGCAATTACCTACACCAAGGTATTGCTGCCCGAAACTTTGAACGACGCTTCCAGCTTGCAGACCACGTAGAAGTTACGGGTGCACGCCTAGCTAATGGCCTCTTACATATCGACCTGGCACGCGAGATACCAGAAGCCATGAAGCCGAAAAAGATTGCTATCGGCACTGAAAAAGCGGCACTAATTGATGTAAACAAGCAGGATGCCGCGTAAACGAACTATTAGGCTCTCTGCAAGTAATCAGAGCACCATGTATGAAGAAAAGAACAGCCTCCCGCAAAGGGAGGCTGTTCACTATAAAAGCTGCCCGCTCGACAAAGGGCTAGTCGAGTTTGTGAACTACCAGACCACTCTTTAGTTTCGGCTCGAACCAAGTCGATTTAGGCGGCATTACCTCATTTGCATCGGCAATGGCCATCAAGCTGTCGATTGATGTTGGATATAAGGCAAAAGCCGCTGCCCATTCACCGGAATCAACCCTCTTTTCTAGCTCTGCAAGACCTCTTATGCCACCAACGAAATCAACGCGCTTATCGGTGCGTTGATCAACAATATCTAAAAGCGGCGCAAACACGAAATCATGAAGTATGCTGACATCCAAGCTACTGACCGGGTCAGTGTCGTCAACTTTTGAAGTCAGATTTTTATTGCTACGCAATGTGTACCATTGCTTTTCAAGATATAAAGCAAACTCTCTTGCCGCACCTGGCTTGGCTGTCTGTAAATCTACCTTCTCAATATCAAAATTGGCACTTAGCTTCTCCAGGAAAGTTGCAGCGTCAGCGCCTCGCAAATCTTTTATTACTCGATTGTAGTCAAGGATTTGCATTTGATTGTCAGGGAATAACACCACCAGAAAATAATTATAAGACTCATCACCGGTGTGTTCAGGGTTTTGCTTCTGACGCAAATGCTTTACTCGCGAAGCAGCAGCTGAGCGATGATGACCATCAGCCACGTAGAGGTGCTTTATCTCAGAAAAGGCAGCCTCAATATTTGCGGAGAGCGTCAGGTCTTCAATAACCCAGAATACATGTCGGGTACCATCCTCTGCCTCAAAGTCATACTCCGCCTCTGTAGCCGTAACCTCGGCAATTAGAGCATCAACATCGCTATGGGCTTTATAGGTTAGAAAAACTGGACCCACCTGCGCATTGAGGGTCCGTATGTGATTTACTCTGTCATCTTCTTTTTCAGGACGCGTAAATTCATGCTTCTTGATCAGATTGTTTTCGTAGGCTTCGACTGAAGCAGCAGCTACAAGACCTACCTGTTCGTGCTCCCCCATGACCTGCTTGTAAACATACAGCTTTTCTTCATTGTCTTGCTTGAGTATTTCCTCAGCTTGAAATCGCTCAAGGTTCTCGCGACCTTTTTCATAGACAGATTGATCGTGAACATCCACCGATGCATCCATATCGACTTCCGGCTTGTTGATATGTAAAAAACTGTGAGGATTATCTTTGGCAAGCTCTAATGCCTCCTCTCTATTGAGAACATCATAAGGATGGGACGCAACTTTCGCTGCCAGATCTCGAGTCGGCCTAAGACCTCGAAAAGGTTTAATCAATTTCATTGTGGTGTGGATTCCAATTGTGTTCGCGTTTATCTAGGAATTAACTGACTTCCTAGCTCTAATTCTAGTTCTAGTTCTCTTACTTCTATTATTTTTATTTACTACCGAATATAAATTCGCCCTGCCAGTTGGGAGCAGGCGGGCTCTCTCTAAACGTCTCTATCCTATCCAGAAATACCTGACAGAGCTGCGCATTGTCGCATGTTATCTGCAGTTGAGAAAACAGCTGTTCTGCTTCATCCCAGTTCTGTGCTCTGTATGCTTCTAGCGCAGCAGAAAAGGCACTAATTTCTGTTTTTGTGGAATCACTTAGCTCGCCTTCGATACCTAATAATTCGAAGATACGGACTGACTGTGACTTGCCTGCGACACAAACGATATCGAGTTCTCGGTAGGCAAATTCTGGCGCATCGATTGCACTCGCCTCGCTTACAATATTTGAAACATTATAGAGCCGTGTAAGACTTTCTAAGCGTGCTGACAGGTTTACCGTATCTCCGATCACGGAATAATTCATGCGGTTACTGGAGCCCAGATTGCCTGCAACAACGACACCCGTATTAATCCCCACGCAGGCTGACAAACGTGAGTCCATATTCTCTAACGCGCTGGTGATTTCCATGAGCGCACGCATAGCGTTTGCGGTATCCTGCTCTCCCTTGATTGGCACACCAAACAGGGCCATCACCGCATCTCCATTGTATTTATCAACGACTCCCTGGTGTGACTCGATGATATCGCTAATCGTGCTGAGCACCTTATTCAGAGCCTTCAACACCTCCTTAGGGGGGAGGCCTTCACAGAAAGTGGTGAAGCCACGGATATCAGAGAAAAGAATAGTCGCGACGCGTTCCTCTCCGCCAAGCTCAACCGGATTGTTGAGCAACTGTTCGGCGATCTGATGAGAGACCACTTTTCCTAACAGATCGCGAACTTTTTCTTTCTCGGCGAGGCCGCGGGCCATAGAGTTGACGGACTCGGCCAACTCGCCAATTTCATCCCGTGACTCGACAACTACCGAGCGTTCGTAATCCCCTTCCTCTATCTTCTTTACCACACCGACAAGCTTCAATAAGGGAGTAGCAATGGAGCGAGCTAGAAACAGGACAGCGAGCAGGCTAAGCACGAGCACCAGCAGATAGAACTGTATGAGCAATGACCTGAACTGCACCACGTTCTCACTGTTCTCTTCATAGGAGCGCTGGATTATCGCAAACACTTGCAATGGAGCGCCCTCCTCTCCATAGAGCCGGCGCAACAGGGAGGTATAATCCTGCGAGGCAGCGCTGATTCGCTGCAGCATCGACAGTTGAGAGCCAGTGAATTCTATCTGCTCAGCAAGCGAGTTTTGATCGGCTATCGTGAGTGTTGAAACGATTACCTCGAGAGCATTCATATCAGGCCCGCTCTCTGGCTCCAACTTTAGGCTCTCTAATTTTACTATGCTAACTTCAGACAAGGTCGTTTCTTTAACTCGATCTACAAACTTTTGGTCTAAGGCAAAACCGCCGATGATCCATGCCACCTGTCGCGGGAGATACAGTGGCAAGGCAATCACCTGAAAGGGCATACCGTCGATAGCAATGATCATCTCGGCATGACCGTATTCATCGGCATCTGCTGCATTCAGCAGCTCTCGCCACGAGCCCGTGAGCGATTCCATGCCCTGCGTTTCCGTGTCGATAATTACCTGCCCATCGAGGTCGACAATCAGCAGCATATCAGCGCTATCAAATGACCTATCCATCACATTGAGCGCTGCATCAAATAGCGTAGCTGGATCATTCGCCGCATAAGCAGTGCGAAATCCAAAATCCCAGGTTAGGCTGTTCGTTATCGCCTGCAATGTTAGTGCCTGTTGATCTCGGGTGTAGTCGAATACGTCCGCACCGAGCTCCAGATAAGTATTGATAGTTTCTTCGGTATATTCGGTGTTGTTTGTATTGACGTAATAGAAGATTCCCCCGAGTACAGGGATGAGCAAACCCAAGAGAAATACGATCAGGCGTAAACGAAAACTTCGGAAAGAAAATGGGGAGTTGACCAAACTCATCTATCTGAATTCCCGTATAAAAAGGAGGTGCTTAATTCTTCATCCATGCAGAAAGAGCGCGCATGATCTAGCGGTAACGCTTCCGGCTAGCAGAGGGCGCACGACGCACTCTGCGATCCCGGACTAACTGTAGAGTCATGTCTATCTCTTTAGTGCCGCCAGCTTCGATAAGCACAACTTGCTGCAAACTATTCTGCGGAGCGTCCAATCTCGAATGCCAGACTTTCAATGTATATTCGCCAGGTGGGATACCAGTCAGTGTTGCAATACCCTGCCCGTCACTTATCGCCATCAAATCGGATTGGCCAACGTAGATGTAAGCGAGCATCCAGTCATGAATATTGCAACCGATCTCCACCACTCCTGGGACGTCGAAAGTCTCATGGTACTGACTATCAGCATCGCTTCCATACAGTGGCGTATCGAAGGTTTTCGCTGGCGAGAATGAATAGACGTGATGAAGAATATCATCGCTGTTAGGAAAGCTTGCGTTCCCGCCGGCTACGATTGTAGTAACGGTGGGGACAAATTCTTTGTCTAGTTGGTCAATCTGCGCTTCGCGCATTCCCATCGATGTTGAATCAAGTACAGACTCTGAAAGCAACTCCATTACAGTACCTGCTACTGCAGAACCGTCCCCATCGATGAGTCGGAGAGTAATTTGCTGCGCGGATAAGCCAGGCACAAATAGAAACCAAGTGCTTAGCGAAACCAGAGTAAGTTTCTGCAACATTTCGAGAAAAGCCCTGGGATTGCTTTCAGTTTGAATCACTCGACAGCCGCCATTAGAAGTTATAAACATAACTGACAGAAAATATTCTATTCACGTAACTGTTCCCACTCACGGCCGAGATATCATAAAAGCTATAACCAAGATTTATTGAAGAATCGAGTCCACTTGGAATACTTAAGCCCAGCGACCACTCGTTTGTATCTGCCTCTAATTGATAGGCGACCCAACCTGCGTCAAATGCCGGGTCTGAATAGATCGCATCAGCCACTTTATAGAGTGCCAATGTGGGCGTAGTGGTACTAGAAACAGTGAAGCCATCTACTCTACGATATCCGGCATTGAGCAGCATGCCATTCTCGAAAGAATATTCGATATCTGTATACACACTTGTAGAATCATAATCGTACAATTCGAATGGCAGATTTCGGTCTGGATCGTAACCAAACATGTCAATGACCGGGTCGTGAGGAAGCGAGTCTGAACTACTTTTTTGGTAGTCGACACCAAGAGTCAGAAACCAGGCTGGCGATAAACGTTTGAGATAACTGAGATCCAGTGTCAGCAATCCATTGTCTCGCGCTCGGCCTTCATACTCTTCCACGGCATAAGAGGTACTAAAAGACACAGCGGGGGCATAGGCACCCAGTGCCCATTTATAGTTGTAGCTCGCAGCAATATTAAGACCGAGCTTGTCGAATCCTCTCTGCTCATTAAATCTGGCAGCACTTACACCACCGCTGAGGACTAAAGTATTTTTCAGCCCCAATTCATACAGTTTACCTATGCGGTAATCTACCGCCAGAAAAGTCGATTCTTCCCTGTGAGGACCATCTTGGCCGCGTGGCACATTGCTTTCATGCCCCGCATTGACGCCAAGCTGAGAGAAAATATTAGCGTGCGCAAGCGTGCCCGGGAATGAAAGGGCAGCTAAGCATACGGCTATGCTTAGCTTGGGGCTTCGTACTGAGAATAGCGACTTCATCTACTAGCCTCTACTGTGTGATTAGAGCGGAATTATAGTCTATTCCTGGCCATTTAATCAGTATCGACCGAGTTTTCATGAAATGCTATTCACACTAGGTGCTTTTCAAGCGCTTTTCTAATCTGCAGGGAGGAGAACCCTCGCGACTCAAGAAATCTTGAAAGTTTTTTGTGGGGCTTTGAACCATAACAGAAAGGTTCTTGACTGCGGAGTTTTTTGATTAGCAGTTCGTCCGCACTGATCTGCCAATGCTCTTCATCGGCAATAAGGTACTTATTGATCAGGTTGTTGCTCACTCGCCGCGCTGACAGGTCAGCCTTGATATGCAGATAAGCAAATCCTCTCGATTTGCGATACCTAGTGTAAGATTCGGTAAAACGCTCATCAGATTGTAAATTTTCAGCCTTCAACGCCTCTAGTACTTCGAGAAGCAACTCTCTATCAGTATCTGGGTATTTTTTGCTGAGCTTTTGTTCAAGCTCAAAAAAAGAATGTTCCCGGCGAGCCAGATAGTCCATTACGGCCCGCCGGAGAACAGGGACATCGTTAGAAGATGCTGCTTCAGGCACGTGGGTAGGTTTGTAATTCTTCGATCTTTTCTGTGGTCTTTCCTTTGACTTTTCCTTCGACCTTTCCGCCGACATTTTCTTTGAACCGCTTTCTGAGCTACCAATGCTTTCAATCATGCCTTCGCTATCAGCTGAAACTGCGATTTCCGATAACAAAGGCATTGGATTCACTCTGCAACAATCCAGTTAGATAATGTTGCTAACTTTTCTTCTTCGTGCCCGTTAGAACAACAACATCATCGTTAGCAGGTATTTCCTCCGAATTAGCTGCTTCTTCAGCGAGGTCTCCGCCTAATAACTGTGCGCGAATCTGCAGTTCTATTTCATCCGCTATATGGGGGTTCTCCTGCAAATATATACCTGCATTTTTCTTGCCCTGGCCAATTTTCTCACCCTTATAGGCATACCAGGCCCCCGACTTTTCAACCAGGCCTTGCTTCACACCAAGATCAATAACCTCACCCAGGTGATGAATGCCCTTGCCATACATAATCTGAAATTCTGTCTGTCTAAAAGGAGGCGCTACTTTATTCTTAACGACCTTCACCCGCGTCTCATTACCAACAACCTCATCGCCTTCTTTAATGGAACCTATGCGACGAATATCCAAACGTACGGAGGAGTAGAACTTCAACGCATTACCACCAGTGGTAGTTTCAGGCGAACCGAACATCACACCGATCTTCATGCGAATCTGATTAATAAATATAACCAGTGTATTGGAGTTTTTGATATTGCCTGTCATCTTACGCAGCGCCTGTGACATCAATCGAGCCTGTAGCCCCATATGACTATCACCCATGTCGCCCTCAATCTCAGCTTTCGGAGTCAAGGCTGCAACAGAGTCAATTACTACAACATCCAATGCGCCGGAACGTACAACCATGTCACAGATCTCGAGCGCTTGCTCACCAGTATCTGGCTGGCTCACTAACAAATTATCTACGTCTACACCCAGATTCTGTGCGTAGATAGGATCAAGTGCGTGTTCTGCATCGATGAAGGCACAGCTACCACCTGCTTTCTGTGCTTCAGCGATAACCTGTAAGGTTAATGTAGTCTTACCCGATGATTCTGGTCCGTAAATCTCCACCACACGACCACGTGGTAAACCACCAATACCCAAAGCTACATCCAGCCCTAATGAGCCGGTAGAAATAGCGGGTATTGCTTCGCGCTCAGTATCACCGAGTCGCATCATGGAACCCTTGCCAAACTGCCTTTCGATTTGCGAAAGCGCCGCTGATAGTGCCTTTTCTTTATTGCCGTTATCTTCAATCATCTTGATTTCCTTGTGTTTAAAGTCACAACTGAAGCCTGGTTCCATGAGTAAAGCAGTTGTCGGGTTGCCCCTTACATAACTCAGTTTCCTGAGTTCTAAATAGTAGCCTGTCCCCAGCTACTTGCTAAATTTCTTACAATCTTTCTTCAGCTGTTTCCATGCAGCTAAGCTGCAGCAGCTTTTCCGCTAGCCGCTGGCTGTTTATTTCTATTGGGCTTATCTGGTGGCTCGAACTCGATGTCACTCTCGTGACCATCGATGGACTCACAATAGGCGACATCGAGTTCAGCCATAAATCGTATAATCCTGCAGAGGTTAAGCTTGCTGCGTGTTTTATCGAATCTCTCATATTACTCATCGTACTTTACGTTGCCTTAACTTTATCAGTTGTGTTGAAGTTGCCTGTAATAAGCTTCTTAGTCGCTCTATGCCTCTTGCACCAAACACTGTATAAACAAACAGCGCAGATTTAAGCAAATTATTACTGTATATACAACCAGTATATTGGCAAAAAATTAGAATCCTTTAATTTTTATCTCTAACCAACAAGTAACAGGCTACCTTCCAGCGCAGCATGGGCTGTTGCCTTTCGCACAGCCCCACGATCACCCTTAAAATGAAAACACCGGGCAAGGCTTTTATTTTCATACTGCCATGCTATCCACACTGTCCCTACCGGCTTCTCTTCAGTACCACCATCAGGACCGGCTATACCGCTCACTGCCACGGCAACATTGGCACGGCTATTTGCTATCGCCCCTGCGGTCATGGCAAGTACCACGGCCTCACTTACTGCACCGGGGCCATTACTTGCAAATAATTCGGCTGGCACATTCAGTAAACGCTGTTTTGCCGCATTGGAATAAGTAACGAAGCCACTATCAAACCAGTTAGAGCTGCCAGCAACGGCAGTAAGTGATTGCGCAATGCAACCTCCAGTACAAGACTCGGCGGTGGCCATGATCAGATTTTTGGCAAGAAGTTTGGCGGCCAGCTGTTGCACCAATGCAGAAATAGAGATAGAAGATGTATCTGACATTACTACATGTTAGCGACTCCATCGCACTAAAGAAACCTCGCTGCCAAAACAAATATGTTTTCATTTACTAACACTTCACACAGCCTTGAAACCGGGTCTACCCTAGCCAACTAAAGCGTGTAGAATTCCTCAATCACAAAAACAGTAAAATCCTTTAACGAAATTTAGCAGACTAACAGTTAGGCTACTTGAGCAACACCAGAGCTAACCACAGATAGAGCCGGAAATAGAGTCGGAATCAATTTGATAGTCATAGCGAATATCAACAACTAAACCGTTGCCATTGCCATTGCCATCACCAATATTAGACAGCCCCCGATATCTCGATAGATTTTTGGTTACCGGGTCATAGCCAAGTTCAATAGGCGCCGCCAATAAGCGGAACAGCCAGTTGGACAGTTCCAGGTGAAAGCACTGATCGTTTTCTGATGAATAGCTACACTCAGCCCGCTGAATACGCAATTCAAGTAACTTTAAATTATCGACAAAAGCAAACAGAAAAGTCTTACCTTTGTCGTTTAACAACTCATCCCAATGTTGTCGAACAAACCTGTCGAAGCCAGCGTCAATAACCAGGGTTATGGTTTGATCAGCAGGCTCTTCACTCGCCCTCTTCACACTGGAACGATCATTTTTAAATACCGCCATGCGAACAGCGTCATCCTGCAAATCAACCTCGATGATTTCATCCGAGTAAAAGTTCTGCTGCACAAAAGACGGAGTGAATGGCCCAGACACATAATCAAGCTGCTTGCGCGCCAAAAGCTGCCCTTGTTTATCTTGATATATAACTAGATTTTTATCGGCATCACCGTCAGTACAATAGGTTTCCCGATACAATAAATCTTCCTCATCCTTCAGGCCATAAGCCTCTCCTATCGCATAGACGGTATAGCTATTGGCATTAAGCGCTGATGGCAGAAAACAGGAAAACAGAAACAAAAAATAAAAACTTCGCCGCATTTAAACACCTGTTAATCTTTTGACTTGCCCGCATAATAGAGACAACAAGGGAACAACAGAGCCCAACCAATCGCCATGATGCCAAGCGAAAGTAGCACTGGCGATGCAATGCTGGCTTCGGTAATTTTAGTGCCAAGCCAATAGTTTGCCGGGCCCACCAGCGCAGCTAATAACGCCGTAAGCCAAAGGTTTTGCCGCAGCCAGAACAGCGAATACCTAAACGTCGTTGCGAACAATAACCAAAGGCATAACAACCATAGGGGTATGCCAAACAACAAATCACTGCCATAGTGCATAACACCGACCTGCACCATCAACACATCCCAGCAACTACCAACAATGGCAACCGCCAAGATCAGCCACCACTCACCGCGATCGGTCAATACCAAGCATTGATGCAGCAGCAATGCTATAGGCAAATAGACAAGCGCATATAAATCACCACCGAGAACACAAAAAAACCAGCCAAGCTGGAACAAAATCAAATTGATGAGAATTTTTTTCATCACTCATCACCAATCGCATTTCATGGCGAGAAAGATTTTCTCCAGTCGGGTTTAGCCAATAAGATTTGCGAAGTACCAATAGCACGCTCTTCAAACCCCCCCTGGCAGTAACATAAGTAATAGTCCCACATGCGAATAAAGTGCTCATCAAAACCCAAGGCTCGAACACTCTCAAGCTTTGATAAAAACCCTGCCCGCCAATGTGCCAGAGTTTTGGCATAGTCTTGACCGATCTCCTGCATACCAACCATTTCCAAATCAGTATGCTTTTTAACTGCAGATATAATGAGTTCATGACTGGGTAGAGAGCCACCGGGAAAAATATAACGACTAATAAAATCAACGGATTTTCTGGAGCGCTCAAAACGCCGGCCTGGAATCGTAATCGCCTGCAGCAACATCACGCCCCCACCCTTTAATAAAGCATTGCAGGTACTAAAATACTGCTCGTAGTATTCATACCCCACGGCTTCAATCATTTCGATAGATACCAGTTTGTCAAAACGCCCCACAAGCTTACGATAATCATCGAACAGCACGGTCACCTGGCCAGCGAGTCCCTCGGCATCGACACGCGCCACGGCAACATCGTACTGCTCCCTGGAAATGGTTGTTGTGGTTACCCGGCAGCCGTAGTTCTTTGCAGCATAAATAGCCAAACCACCCCAGCCCGTGCCAATTTCCAATAAATGATCACTCTTCTGTAAGTCGAGTTTGCGACAGACAACATCGAGCTTATGCAGTGCAGCCTCATCAAGGCTAGTCTCCGCATGGGGGAAAATTGCTGATGAATACATCATCTCCGGATCGAGGAACAGAGCAAAAAACTCATTACTCAAATCGTAATGGCGAGAGATATTGTCACGCGCCTGTTTTTCTGTATTGCGGTTCAGCCAGTGGACCAGCTTATCTGAAAAGCGTTGCAGCAATGATCGCTCGCTATCCACCCCGTTGAGAAAATTAATATTGACGGACATTAGGCGAACCAGCGACACCAAATCAGGTGACGTCCACTTACCTTGCATATAGGACTCGGCGGCACCCATAGATCCACGCAACGCCATATCTCGATAAGCACTAACATCTTCCATAACAATTTTTGCAGTGGGCATAACACTGTTTTCACTCTCACCAAAAACGAATGATTCTTCGCCCTCCTCAATCATCAACTTTCCTTTAGGCAACTTTAACAATTGCTTAAACAACTGGCGTCGCATAAACGTATTGCTGTCGTTCAGGCTTGGCATTATTTTTATTGCAGATGTATTAGCCGTGTTCATATAGTCATCTTCTATGGTCTGGTTATTTTTCGTTAATCAATCCTGGTTGTTCGGCACTACCGGGGTGCTTATAAAAAAGCATACGCTTAAACCACAGCTTTAATGCCTGCCAGTAGATCAGCACAGCAACTTTGCCTGTCATCCATGGATACTTCAGCAACACTGCTGTCAGACTTCTTGTGCTGAGATGGCGACGTTTAAGCATCATCCTTGCCGCCATATGCACTTGCCCATCCTTTTCGGTGTTCAGCTTAAGTCCCAAGTGTTCACCCGGTGTATTGCTGCACCACTCATAGTGCATATCCATCGGGTTGAACGGTGACACATGCATCAATTTCTGAAAATTTATACGCAGGCGACGCTGCTCAGGATCACAGGGCAATACATAGCTGCAGCGCTCATTCCAGGGGGTATTAGTGACTTCAGCAATTACAAAACGTAATTTTTCATCACGATCAAAGCAGTAATAACAGCTGATCGGGTTAATAATGAAACCAAAATAACGCAGATTAGCGAGCACCCTGACCGGGCCTTCATGGTATAAACCAGTAACTTCTTTAATACGCTGATACACCGCCTGTTTCAGGGGCATTTTCGGGTCACCCAGAAAATCACTGCGCGCAAAACGTGCTGGGTACCAACGCTTTTGAGACCACAACGGTGACAAAGCCAACACCTGATCCAGCTCATCGAGATCGAGGTACATCATAAACACCGGATAAGTGAACTGATGCGCCCGCGGCAAGAAGCGACTGTGGCTTACATAACCTTCATAAATAGCACTATACATACATCCCTACCGTGCGAGCCACTTCACTTCCACCAACTGGTTGATTGCTGTAGCAACGCGGCGACCACTAACAACGCCGTCTTCGTGAAAACCGTTACCCAACCATGCGCCGGCAAACCAACTACGGTTAGTGCCATTGCATTGCTTAATTTTTTCTGCCGCCGCAATCCCCTGAAGCGAAAATACCGGATGACTGTATTCAAAGCGCTGAATAACTCGCTCTGCTGCAATTGAATCGCCGGCATTGAGCGTGACACAAAAATTGGTATCTGAATCAAGCCCTTGAAGGGTGTTCATATGGTAAGTCAGCACTGCGCGCTGCTGCTCGCGCTCGCGCAGCCAGTAATTCCAGCTCGACCAGGCCCGTCGTCTATCCGGCAGCAAAGATTCGTCAGTGTGCAGTACCACCTCATTGGATTGGTATGGAATGGCACTCAACAAACTGTGCTCATCCTTACTGGGGTCGGCGAGCAGCTTAAGTGCCTGGTCACTGTGGCAGGCAAACACAACCTGCTCATAACGCCGGCTGCTGCCACCAACCATGTGCAGGTCTACCCCATCAACACCTCGGTGAACACTAGCAATGCTTGCATTGCATTCAATAGCATCGTGAAATCCCCGCGTTATTGGTTCCAGATAAGCCCGCGAACCTCCTTTAATAACATGCCATTGAGGGCGGTTCTTAACGCTCAGCAAGCCGTGGTTCTTAAAAAAACGCACAAAGAAAAGCAGAGGGAAGTCCAACATAGACTCCGTAGAAGCCGACCAGATCGCGCATCCCATTGGCAACAAATAGTTAAACTTGAACGTATTACCGTAACGTTTCTCCGTTAAGTATGCCCCTAGGGTGATATCAGCAGGAATACGATCATTATCAAGATCACTAACTGCCTCGCGATTGAAGCGCAGAATATCCCGCAACAGGCTGTAGAAAGAAGGCCGCAACAAATTACTGCGTTGAGCAAATAACGTATTCAAATTACTGCCACCATATTCAAGGCCACTGTCATCGCAACGCACGCTAAAGCTCATTTCTGTTGCTTGTATTGCGACCCCAATCTCCTCTAACAAGGCAATAAAATTAGGATAGGTCCAGTCATTAAAAACAATGAAACCGGTATCAATGGCATATTGCTTTCCTTGGTACTCAACATCGATAGTCGCGGTGTGACCACCAATCACTGGAGCGGACTCATACACAGTTATATCGTGCTCATGTTGCAGATAGTAGGCAGCGGTAAGCCCTGATATACCGGAGCCGATGATGGCGATTTTCATTGTTCTAAATCCTTTTTGAGCAACATATTTGAGCCTCTTTTAGCGGGAAAGTAGTTTCTGCCATAGGCCTGGAAATAGCCGCGACAACAACAGCACAAGTGAAAGGCGTTTGGGAAAACTGTAGCTACGTGGTCGCGCATCGAGCCGCTTGATGATGCGCCGAGCAGCGTCATCGACATCCATCAGAAACGGCATGGCAAAATTATTTTTCTGTGTGAGCGGAGTATCGACAAAACCGGGGTTAATCACACTAACATCAATACCTTCACCCACCAGATCAATACGCAGACTATTAAAGAAATATTGTAGAGCGGCCTTAGAGGCTCCGTAGGCTTCAGCCCGGGGAAACGGTGCTGCCGTAACCTGGGAGGCAATCGCCACAACTTGGGAACGACGCCCCTGATCAGATGCATTCATCAGCAGCGGTAATGCAAGCCTGACGCAGTTGACCGTGGCAAAGTAGTTCACTTCCATAACCCGACGCACGGAGCCCCAATCAGGGTTGGGAAAATCCAGGTACTCACACACCCCAGCATTCAGAATTACCTGATCGAGGTACGTATGATCGGCCTTGATAACATCGATAGCCCGCTGCAGTGATTGCTCATCGCTAATGTCACAGGGAACAGCGACGATATTGCTATCCAACGCTAACTGCTCAAGCGCTGCCGCCGTCCTGGCCGATGCAATAATACGGTGACCGTTGGCTGCTAATTTTATGGCCAGCGCCCTGCCTAGGCCACTGCTAGCACCGGTGATCCAGATTGTTTTAGACAATTGGCTGCGCATTTTGCTAACCCGCCAGCCGGCCTTTCAACCACTTGGTTAACGCACCGAACACCGGCACTTGCTCATATAACAAGGCCCCCATGTCGTAAAAATCCTCTTGGTACTGGATTTTTTCACCACCGATCAAAAAATGGCTAACGCCGTACACACTGATCAAACGGTTACCCAAACGTGGGTGCCGAAAATGCATGACCCACTTAATGTAGGCAGCATCATCACTCAACAACTCGCTAAGGTATTCAAAGCGGCACTCACTCAAATCGGCACACAGCGAGGCAAAATAGTCCTCAAGTTGGATCAGCCCGTGCACCTCGTGCACCGGGTCTTTAAACACAACATTGGAGTCATAAAAATCACCCAACCGGCTTAAGTCGGCGCCATGCAACTGCTTAAAATAGGATTTAAAGCCCGCAACAAGTGACATGCTTGTATTCATTGACATAACTCTGACAAATTAATCATTAATAACCCTACATACGCACGCAGGTTTATAATGGATCAACCAGTGATCCACTATCCGGCGCCAAACGTAGTAATAGATGAAAAGCTGCCCAGGCGTATAAAATGTCAAACATGGTTGATAGAAATAGCTCAAGTGAAACCCTTAGTGAACTCGCTCACTGCATGTCACGTGTGGCCAATGAGCGTGATAAATCCGCGTTTGCTGCCCTATTTGACCACTATGCGCCACAAATCCGCGCTTTCAGTCTTACTCGCGACCCTGGTGCCGACCTCGTCGCCGACGAGCTGGTACAAGAAGTGATGACCCGTGTCTGGCTCAAGGCAGACAGGTACAACAAGCGGCTTGCTAATTTGAACACCTGGATTTTCACGCTAGCCCGCAACTGCCGCATCGATTACCTGCGGCGAAATGGGCGTCATATCAGCGACATCGACCCGACGTATATATTCGATACCCTCGAAGACAATAGCTCTGGCCCCTTTCAACAGGCACAACAAAACCGCTCGGAAGAAGGTATCCGCGCAGGGCTGAAACAATTGCCCCGCGAACAAGCAGAAATCTTGACCCAGGTTTTTATGGAAGGAAAAAGCCACCAAAAAGTCAGCGAAGAATTAAAATTGCCTCTGGGTACCGTTAAGTCACGAGTGAGGCTAGCACTGAAGAAACTTGAAGTGCTGATAGAGAGATGATCATGCGCACATTAAACAAACATCCCGCCTACGAACTGCTTGCAAGCTATTCAGCAGGCTCCCTGCCCTTGAGTCAGGCTTTATGTGTGTCGGCCCACCTAGAGCACTGCCATAGCTGCACACGGCAATTACAGCAGCTTAACCATGTAGGCAGCGAACTGATGCAGGAATTGAAACCGGCCTCATTATCCAGTGACTTGAAGACCCGACTGTTCGACAGCCTTGATTCGTTAGACGAGGCAGCGCTTAACGCAATGCCGGAAACAACAACGAAACAAAGTGATCCATCGGTGCCACGCTGCCTGCAGCAGTTTATCGTTGACAATTACGCCGATTTAGCGTGGAAACGCGTATCCACCGATATTCACAGCGTAGAACTGTGCCGTGATGCCAACGGCGCAAAGGTAGAGTTGCTAAAAATCAAGCCGGGGGGTTCAGCCAGTCAACACACCCATCTCGGTGATGAATACACCGTTATTCTCGAAGGCAGTTTTTCCGATGAATCAGGCCTGTATCAACAGGGTGATTTCATCGTCAAGGATTCCCGCGACCGACATAAACCTGTCGCGACCCTCGACAAACCCTGCATTTGCCTTGCGGTTACCGAAGGCCCTATTCAGTTCACTGGTTTTTTCACCCGCCTGCTTAACCCCTTACTGCGGCGAAGCTACGCCCTTAAACAACTATCGCAATACTAAAACCGTTACATTCTACTGGTCAGCTGGGCCAAATTGCGCATCTCTTTGAACACAAAAGTGAACCATCTTTAACGCTGCTAGGTACACAAAACACCGAACCAGCATTTACCAAAAAGGCTAATTGCAGCTAACCCATGTCAAAAAACACTATTAAATTTTATAGCGCTGGAGCGCTTTTATTGTTGGCACTCATTAGCCTGAGCAGCTGCAACTCTACTAGTGTCGAAGCTTATCAAAACAACACGCCAAAGCTGGAGCTGGAATCATTCTTTAATGGCCAACTCACTGCTCACGGCATTATCAAAAACCGCAGTGATCGTGTCATACGCTATTTTAACGCTGACATCAAAGCCAGCTGGCGTGATGATATTGGCACCCTGGAAGAGCACTTTGTATTCAATCACGGTGAGCGCAGCACACGAATTTGGACACTAACTCCACAAGATGATGGCGATTTCATCGGCACCGCTGCTGACGTTGTTGGTAATGGGCAACTCAAGGTCGCAGGGAACAGCCTATTTTTAGATTACATTTTGCAAGTCCCCTACAAAGACAACACAATTAAACTACGCATCGATGACCGCATGTATCTAACCAACGAAAAGACTCTCATTAATGAGTCAATAATGTACAAGTTTGGTTTGAAGGTCGGCGCCATTACTCTGGTTATACTCAAACAACCGAATAACTCTGTAAGCCAAAACAACCAACATTAAAAAAAGGGATCATACGGGCACTGCAGTAAAGCCGGCGTTGCTGGTGAGAACAACCCAAATCAGGAATGGTGAGTGCATCGGCCTGAATAATCACGACAACACCATTGGAACAATGTCCGTGGATCGCACTCAAGAATTCAAGGTTTCGCCAGAGAAACATTTAAGTATTAGCCGGTGATGATAATGACCCGAGCAGGTTTCTGGCTAGGAGCACTCTATATACCCACAATCAAAGATCTTGCTATCTGAATTTCCACAACCTCCATGCAGGTCCCAATTCTCCCCTGTACCAACTAATACTTTTACTGCTAGGTTTCATGGCTTTAAGTGCCATCGATGATAAAGGTTTGCTATTCTTCAACCCTGACATGATCCCTCCTGTTTTTCGGTGCAATTCTATACTTGCAAGCTGAGATCAAGAGGTTTGTAGCAAAGACACGAGATTTACGGAAATACCAGGGGACTGCGATATAGCAGAAACAACTGTTAGATTGCTTTAAAAACAAAAAAATTAATGAATAAAATAGCAGCAAAAACAAAAGCCAAGCATCAAGAACACACCCCGATGATGCAGCAATTCCTGCGCATCAAAGCCCAACATCAAGACAGCCTGTTGTTTTACCGCATGGGCGACTTCTACGAATTATTTTTTGAAGACGCCAAATCCGCAGCTAATATTCTCGACATTACTTTAACCGCCCGCGGTAAATCAGCTGGCGAACCGATACCTATGTGCGGCATCCCCTATCATGCGGCTGATCGCTATTTAGCAAAATTAGTAGAGTCCGGTGTATCAGTCGCTATTTGTGAACAAATAGGCGACCCCGCTACCAGCAAAGGACCGGTAGAAAGGCAGGTGGTCAGGGTTATCACGCCTGGCACCGTCAGTGACGAGGCCTTACTGGACGAACGCAAAGATAATTGCCTGTTAGCAATTAGTGCTTGCCTGGACTCTACCCAGGCATACAAAGAGAAAGGGCAGGGAAAAACTTACGGCATCGCTTTTATGAATATCAGCAGCGGCAGGTTTGTGCTCAGCGAGTTGCAAGGCTTAGACGCGCTCATCTCCGAAATAGGCCGCATTAAGCCTGCTGAGATTTTAGTGCAGGAAGCACTCTCGGAAGTTGAAGCTGCCCTTAACCACCCGGCCAAGCGCAAACGCCCGGTTTGGGAGTTTGAATTAGATAATGCCAATAGAATTCTCACGGAGCATTTCAACACGCGCGATCTCTCTGCCTTCGATTGCCAGGATTTGACTGCCGCCCTACAGGCCGCTGGTTGCCTCATTCAGTATGCGAGGGAAACACAAAAATCTGACCTGCCCCATATACAGGGTATTCAAGTAGAACGCCTGGAGGACAGTGTTGTTCTTGATGCCGCCAGTCGACGCAATTTGGAGCTGGATACCAATTTAGCCGGGGGCAGAGACAACACCTTGCTCTCAGTCATAGACCGTACCGCAACGGCCATGGGCAGCCGCCTGCTCTCTCGCTGGATCAACCGCCCACTACGGGACCGCACCCGGTTGGAATTAAGACAGCAGGCAGTCGCTGCATTGAAAAGCGACTACCATTTTGAAAAGTTGCATGAAATTCTGAAGAACATCGGTGACCTGGAGCGCATCATTGCCCGCCTGGGCCTGCGCACAGCTCGCCCACGAGACTTGGCAAAACTCCGGGATGGAATCAGCTTATTACCGGACCTACAACAACAATTGAAGCAACTCGATTCAAATTATATTGCACAGCTTTCTGGTCTGATTAGTGAATTCCCAAAACAATGCGAACTGCTGAAGCGCGCACTGGAAGAAAACCCTCCTGTAGTTATTCGAGAAGGTGGGGTCATTGCTCAGGGCTATGATGCAGAATTGGATGAACTCAGAAATCTCAGCAGCAACGCTGGTCAGTATCTTGTAGACCTGGAACAACGTGAAAAAGAACGTACCGGCCTGGGCACTCTCAAAGTAGGTTATAACCGTGTCCACGGCTACTATATCGAAATCAGCAAGGGCCAGGCAGATTCAGAACTCCCTGCAGAATATATAAGACGCCAGACGCTAAAAAATGCGGAGCGTTTCATTACTCCGGAATTGAAAGAGTTCGAAGATAAGGTACTAAGCGCGCGCAGCAAGTCACTCAGTCGTGAAAAAGCATTATATGACTCACTACTGGAAGAGTTGGCAACAGAATTAACACAGCTAATAGCAAGCGCCGAGGCCCTGGCGGAACTAGATGTACTGAACTGTTTCGCTGAACGGGCAGTCAATTTGGAATACTGCCAACCAGAACTTAGCGATGAGCCGGGCATCACCATTGAAGATGGCCGACATCCAGTGGTAGAAAAAGTCAGCAGTGAAGCATTTGTTGCCAACGATCTCTGTCTCAACCTGCAACAAAAGATGTTGATCATTACTGGCCCCAATATGGGTGGCAAATCCACCTATATGCGCCAAACTGCTCTCATCGTTTTGCTTGCACTCTGCGGCAGTCATGTCCCTGCTTCCTCAGCAAAGCTTGGCCCTATCGATAGAATCTTTACCCGTATCGGATCATCCGACGACTTAGCTGGAGGCCGCTCCACCTTCATGGTCGAAATGACTGAGACGGCCAACATTCTGCACAACGCTACCGAGAACTCCCTGGTACTGATGGACGAAATCGGGCGTGGCACCAGCACCTTCGATGGACTCTCACTAGCGTGGGCAGCTTCAGTGCATATCGCCGAAAAAGTCCAAGCCTATACTCTTTTTGCGACACATTACTTTGAACTCACCAGCCTGCCTGAGTCTTTTGACAATATTATCAACGTCCATCTGGATGCAGTTGAACACGATAACGGCATTGTGTTCCTGCATGCAGTCAAATCAGGACCAGCCAATCAAAGCTATGGACTACAAGTGGCTCAATTGGCGGGGATGCCTCGCGCTGTTATCGAGCAGGCGCGTAGCAAGCTGCTACTGCTTGAAACCGAAACACCAGTAGCAACAGCAGCGCCGGCCCAGGCGCCAGAACAGCCTGTACAGAGTGAGATGTTCGCAACTCTACCCCATCCCGCCGTTGATTATCTACAGCGCCTGGAGCCGGATGAAATCACGGCCAAGGAAGCACTCAAAATCCTGTACGAACTAAAACAGAAAGTCGCTAATTAATAAGAGAGACAGCGGGCATCAATTGTCAGCTACCAGAGAAACCTTTGGAAACAGACCCTGCAATGTATGCAGCCACAGCCACTGCGCTGGGAAGTACACATTTTGACGCTGCTATTTCTAACAGTATTATGTTGAATAAAAGCTCTAGGCAGATGAGAAACTGCCGAAAAAAACTGATAGAATGCACGCCGCAAGGCCGCTGCCGCCAAGCTAGTCAATAGCCAGAACAAATCGGCAATGTAAACGGCGAAAAATTGAAGTACGAATCATAGTTAGCTTGGGCCAAGAGATGGCATCAAGTAGCAGAGCAAGTAACAGAGCTTGGAGATAACATGACGTTCATAGTAGGTGATAATTGTATTCGTTGTAAGCACACTGACTGTGTTGAAGTATGCCCCGTGGATTGCTTCTACGAAGGCCCGAATTTTCTGGTAATACACCCTGATGAGTGTATCGATTGCGCGTTGTGTGAGCCGGAATGCCCGGTCGATGCAATCTATGCAGAAGATGAACTACCTGAAGACCAGCAAGAGTTTCTTGCCCTGAACGCCGAACTGGCAGAGACCTGGCCAAACATTACAGAGAAAAAAGACGCTCTGCCCGAGGCCGAAGAATGGGCTGACAAGGAAAATAAACTTCAATACCTGGAGCGTTAACTCTCCACTCTCACTAACTCAATGAGTGGATCCTAGCGTGAAGGCAGAAACCGCGATGGATCCACCGAGTTACCATCTTCACGTATTTCAAAGTGCAGCATTGGCACTCCAGCAGGGTTCTCTCCAATCTTTGCAATTCTGTCCCCCGCCCGAACGTGAGCACCCTCGCTCACCAACATCGCACTATTGTGTGCATAAGCACTCAAATAACGATCACTGTGGCGGATAATAATTAAATCTCCCGTTCCCTGAACACCTCGCCCCGAGTAAACCACATCACCAGCACCAGCAGCGAATACAGGGTCACCAATTTTACCGCCGATATCCAAACCCTTATTAACTCCCGGTTGAAAGGCTTTTAATAAACGTCCCTGATGAGGCCACTGCCACTGAACATTGCGAGACGCAGACGCTACCGGCTGGCGCAGAACAACAGCGGAAGAGCCACCTCCAGCTCTGGTTCTTGCTACAGAATTATTATCAACGACGGCACCTATATTGGTTGACGCTACCACACTGGAGCCACGGGGAATGGCATTCAACTCAAGGTTGATCTCCTGCCCAACAAAAATGGTATAGGGAGGGTTCAATCCATTTGCAATCGCCAACTTTCTAAAGTCCAAATCATGCTGAAATGCTATGGAAAATAATGTATCGCCAGAGCGCACTCGATACGTACGTGGATTTAGCACAGTAGATTCAGCAACATGTTGGCCAGATTCACGACTAGCGATGGCACTCGTATTACTGCTTGCAGAAGAAACTATTACTGCTTTGGATTCATCAATGCGGAAGCTACTACCGGATGCTGAACTGTCGACAATAATAGGCGCTTTAACTATTTGTCGCTCTCCTTGATCGGAAACAGGGGCTTGATAACCGCCTGCACAGGCAGCAACTAACAGAGCACATCCAGATAATATCGAGATGCGGCGAAAACCTGTATTAGTGAATAGCTGAATCATACTAGTCAGAGTTTTTAACTGAGCGTGCTGCAAATGCAAGATGTAGTAATACAACAACCGCAACACCCAACACAATAGTGATTGCTGATACCAACAGCATCGGGGGTTCATTGGCATGTTGCCACGGCCATAGGGCCGATATTGAGCCTAATAACATACCCGCAATGAAAGCATAGCTGAGCTGGTGATGCCCAACCAATACCCAGGCCAGGACACGAGAAAAAGCCAATAGACCAAGCACACAGCCTGAAACAAAAACCAGAATAACGGGCAAATCAAAACTGATCAAAGCATTCAGAATGAATTCATAAACACCTAATAGCAATAATATAAATGCACCGGATAAACCAGGGAGGATCATCGCACTTATCGCAATGACACCACTCAGAAAAAGATAGAAAAGTGAGAATTCCACCGAACGTGGACTGACAAATCCTATAGACACTGTAAGCAATACACCTAATAGTAGCGCAATAATATTTTGCCAGGCAGCAAGAGAATATTCTCTCCTTAAGAGCCAAGTTGATGCTAATACCATGCCGATGAAGAATGCCATCAAGGCCGGAAAATAATTTTCCAACAAATACAATACGGTATTTGCCGAGGCGAGTAAGCCTGACAAAATGCCAAGCGCCAGGAGCAACAGGAAAGTACCGTTGATATGTTGCCAAACTGCCCTGAATTGAGCAGAAGTCAGCAAGTGACATGCTCGCAAATCGAATGCGCGAATTGAAAAAATGAGTTGATCATAGATATTCGTGATCACAGCGATAGTGCCACCAGAAATACCAGGCACCGAATCTCCCAACCCCATCGCCACACCTTTGAGATACAGCAGGAATTTAGCGCGCGGAGAGTTCAGTTCCATACGGGAACGCTGTAACTGTGTGCTTGAGTTATCAGGCATGGTCAAGCCATTGGGTTAGTTGTAATGGAAATCTAGTGTTGAAGCTGACCTAGTAGAAGAGGCACAAATCTTACCTCCTCCAGAACCTCGGCACTAAAATCGTTGCCATGACGAGTGATTAACTGCAGCTCCTGCTGATTGTCTCCACCAACAGGGATCACTAGCCGCCCCCCCTCTTTCAATTGCTCAAACAGCTCTCTCGGAATCTGTTGCGGTGCAGCCGTCGTAATAATTGCATCGTAAGGGCCGTTATTTTCCCAGCCGGCACTGCCGTCACCGTGCCGAAAATTGATATTACGTAGCTTAAGCAACTTGAGATTTTTCTTGGCACGATCAAGCAGCGGCTTAATCCGTTCTACTGTATAAACAGTTTTCGCCAACTGCGCCATTACCGCTGTTTGGTAACCACACCCGGTACCAATTTCTAGCACCGTCTCTAACGGCCCACTCGTTAGCAGCGCCTCGGTCATCTTTGCCACGACATAGGGCTGGGAAATGGTTTGATTATGACCAATGGGCAGGGCTACATCCTCGTAAGCTCGATGGGACAATGCCTCATCGAGAAATATGTGTCGAGGCGTCGAGCGGATAATATCCAGCACTTCCATGCTGGAAATCCCCTGATCCATCAACCTGCCTATAAGTCGTTCCCGCGTGCGTTGAGACGTCATCCCAATACCACTCAAATTTGGCTTATTGCTTCCTATACTACTCAAGGCTGAATCCCTATTTGTAATTATTTTATGTATTGCCCGATTCTGTGCTGACACAGAGTTCACGCAGCAAGCTAGTGGCATAGGCCCCTTTAACCAAGGAGAAATCCAGAAGCAGATCATGCCCCGAGCCTCCTGCCTCCGCCTCGCTGGGTAGCCATTGCCAATTCAGGTCAATCGGGCGAAAGCGAAGCGCTCTACGCGCAGACTGGAGGCCGAAATGCCGCAAGCCTTGCAACAGACTATCGAATTGTTCGCACACTGCATTCTCAATATCGGCAGCTTTACCGCTGCTTATATATTTATCTTTAGTATCGACCAATCCTGGCAGCAAACCGGTAATATGGATATCAAAAGTATCCAACCTCTGCTGCAGTAAGCTGTCCCACTCTGACTCGCTTTTCAACACAAATACGCGGTCAGTACCATCAAGGTTCAAGACATCCCCCGCCAGATATTGATTCCAGCTATCTTGCTTCAGCCTGCTCGAGAGAATCTGGTTAAACAAATAGGATCTCGCCGCCGAGAACAACATGCTGCGCTTAAAACGCTGCTGAGGAAACGCAGGCTCACCAACTCTTGTGCCAAGCTCCTGCTGTGTCCCCGGCACAGACTCCATCAATGCTTGCACCTGGCTTAGGTTACTCATATCCCTGCCAAAGCGCTGTGCCCCAAAGTAATTAGGCACACCATGAGACTGAATATTTTTTAGCCTCTCCTCAAACTCTGACTTCGTGCCTCTGCAATCTCGCAGCCTAATAGTGAAGTGATTGGATTTGTGACTGCCAATTTTAATTTTGCGGGAATTTCGAATACTTTCAACTATGTGCAGTGAAGTGCTTTCAAAAGCCTCGAGTCTTGCTTCACTCTCAGAGGGCAGTTTTAAACTGAACCATTGTCTTGTTCTGGCTCTGCGATCCTTCATGCCCGCATAGCCAATTGCTGATCGCCCCACTCCAGACACTTCACTTAATTTTTTAGCAACATCAACAGTAGAATGATCAATTTTCTCAACCTGAACACAGAGGTGCTCACCTTGCCCCGAGAACTCAAAGCCTAATTGCTCATCAACAAGGAAATCCTGATACTCCTGTTTTAGCTTGGCACTTATAGCAGGCTGACCATAAGCAAAAGACAGTTTATCCAGGCCAATAATATCCTGGGCTTCGGTGCTTTCCACAGGTTTCATAAAACTATCAGGCATTACCGGCAAGAAGAACCACAGCAGTACATGCTATTCCTTCTTTCCTTCCAATAGCACCCAAACCTTCTGTGGTGGTGGCCTTGAGGTTGACTTGCTGTTCCGGCAACTCAAGCAAGTTGGCTAAGCTTGATACCATATTCACTCTATGTGGATTTAGCTTTGGCACTTGCGCAACCACAGTAATATCCACATTAACCAAATAGAGCTGGCGCGCATCCATTAATACCAAAACCTGCTTCAATAAATCGCCGCTTGCTACACCAGCAAATTGCGCATCAGTATCAGGAAAATGCTGCCCGATGTCTCCCTCACCCAAGGCACCTAATATGGCATCACATACTGCATGCAAAATTACATCGCCATCGGAATGTGCCAGCAGACTATATTGCTCAGGAATTTCGATGCCTGCTAATGTGAGAGGTTTCGCAGTATCGTACTTCTCACTAAAACGATGCACATCGTAACCGTGCCCTATCCGCATACTATTCGGATTCATGTTCTCGCACCTGTGTTTCCAGTATCTGCGCCACCAACTGCAAATCAGCTGCATGTGTGACCTTGATATTATCTTTGTTGCCCGCCACCATAGCTGGCCTGTGTCCTGCCGCCTCCAATGCAGCCGCCTCATCTGTCACGGTCGCCCCCGAAGCAACTACGGTCTCTATCGCTTCTCTCAGCATTGCATATCGAAACATTTGCGGGGTAAGAGCATTCCAATAGGCCTCACGGTCTACCGTCTCAATTACCTCGTTGTTCTGCTCAACGTGTTTCAGGGTGTTGTCCATTGGATAACCAAGCAATCCTCCAACCGGATGATGTTGCAGTGTTGCAATGAGGTGTTCAATATCTGAAGTTCGCACGCAAGGTCTTACTGCATCATGCACCAACACCCAATCGTCGCTCTTTGCTTTGGTCGCCAAACTGAGCAAACCATTAAGCACCGACTGGTAACGCTCATCACCACCTATAACACTTTCTATACGGTCTTCGAATTCGGCCTCAATACTGGAATAAAGTTGAGACCAATAACAGTCATCAGGATGAACAACGACTATAATTTTTTCAATTGCAGAAACCGCACTCAAACGGCGCAATGAATGCAATATTAGAGGGGTAGCACCGACATCAAGATACTGCTTAGGAGTACTAGACCCCACCCGGCGACCGACACCAGCGGCCGGTAAGACAGCCCAAATTGTCATAGCAATGTCTTCTTTTTAGATTAAAGCAAGTTACAGTGAAGGCGGATTATTTTCAGCAGGCACCAGCAGATAAAAGGTCTCTTCCTTCTCTATCATGCCAAGCTCAGATCTTGCTCGCTCTTCTACGGCTTCAAGCCCGTTCTTTAGATCCAGAACTTCAATCTCGACCAGCCTATTACGCTGCTCTAACTGTTCATTACTTGCACGCTGGGCATCCAGCTCCTGCTCTAGAAAATTCAGTGTGCGCACACTGTCTTCACCAAGCCAAAGCTGATATTGCAGCACCACAAATACGAACCCCAAGAATCCAAATAAAATTTTCATAAACGACTTTGTTGGTTCTTGCCAATCGAACAGCTGGCATAAGCTTACTAAATTCAGCACCGGGAAGGTTGCCCCTCAGGCTAGCTGTTTATTCAGCCTGTGAACTTTGAAAATTCCTTGATGCCATTAAATACTGCGCCACTGCCAAGTTCTTCTTCTATTTTTAACAGTCTATTGTACTTGGCAACCCGGTCTGACCTACACAGTGACCCTGTCTTTATCTGACCTGCCGCAGTTGCAACAGCCAAATCCGCGATAGTCGTATCCTCAGTTTCTCCTGAGCGATGCGAAATTACAGCAGTGTAGTCTGCTGCTTTTGCCATGTTAATAGCAGCTAATGTCTCTGTCAGCGAACCAATCTGATTAAACTTGATTAGTATGGAGTTAGCGATGTTCTCGCTGATTCCACGCTGCAAGATACTGGTATTAGTAACAAATAAATCATCCCCTACTAATTGAACTTTATCGCCTATCTGCGCCGATAATTTAGCCCAGCCCTCCCAATCGCTCTCATCCATACCATCTTCTATGGACAGAATCGGGTAATTTTCAGCCAGCCCTTGCAAATAATCAGCAAACTGCCCCGAGTCATAGCTTTTATTCTCACCCTTAAGCAGGTACTTTCCATCCTCATAGAACTCCGATGCTGCACAGTCCAGCGCCAGATGGATATCTGTGCCGGGTTTAAAACCAGCCAGCTCAATCGCTTGTAAAATCGAGTCCAGTGCTGCCGCATTGGACGGTAAGTTTGGCGCAAAGCCGCCCTCATCCCCTACAGCAGTACTCAAACCCTGTTTACTCAATACCGATTTTAAAGCGTGGAATATTTCCGCCCCATAGCGCAGCGCCTCGCTAAAACTGGGAGCACCCGTTGGCTGAACCATAAACTCCTGAATATCAACGTTATTATCAGCATGTTCACCGCCATTCACTATATTCATCATGGGCACAGGCAGTGAATAATTCCCAGCACTACCATTTAATTGGGCTATATGTGCGTACAGAGGTGTATTGGATTCAGCTGCTGCAGCCTTGGACGCGGCCAAGGACACGGCCAAAATGGCGTTCGCTCCTAGCTTGGATTTGTTGTCAGTACCATCCAAATCCAACATGACAGCGTCTATGGCTTGTTGATCAGCCGCATTTTTGCCCACTAACGCCTGCCTGATATCAGTATTTACATTTTGAACCGCCGTCAATACTCCCTTACCTAAATAACGCTGGGGATCCTTATCTCGCAGCTCAAGAGCCTCACGGGAACCGGTGGAAGCCCCTGAAGGCGCGCAGGCAGAACCCAACGCCCCACTCTCTAATTCAACATCGGCTTCGATGGTGGGGTTCCCGCGAGAGTCCAGAACTTCACGGGCTTTGATGTTTTTTATTGTAGCCATTTTAGTACCTTATAGATTATATCTAAGACTTTAAAAGAGGTTTTGTAAGAAGATATTAAGCGGTGTCCAGATCTGGCATGGACTTTACAAGGTCATCCAAATCTCGCATTTGTTGCAAAAAGGGTCGAACACTATCCAGTCGTAACGCGCAGGGGCCATCGCACAAAGCCTTCTCCGGCTCCGGGTGCGCCTCGATGAAGAGGCCTGCAATGCCTTGGGATAACCCTGCTCGCGAAAGAGATGTCACATCTGCACGGCGACCATCCGCAGCATTACCGAGCCCACCCGGTTTCTGTAAGGCATGGGTTGCATCAAACATAAGCGGGCACTCAAACTGCTTCATCACAGAGAAGCCCAGCATGTCGACTACCAAATTGTTATAGCCGAAGCTGCTGCCACGCTCGCAAAGTATTACACGATCATTGCCTGCCGATTCTATTTTCTTAACGATATGCCCCATTTCCTGAGGCGCTAGAAATTGTGCTTTCTTGACATTAATGATGGCGCCACTCTTGGCCATAGCGACCACCAAGTCGGTCTGTCGTGACAAAAAGGCAGGTAGCTGCAAAATATCCGCCACTTCGCTGGCCGCTTGAACCTGATCAATCTCATGCACATCCGTGATGACCGGCACCTTGAACTGAGAACGTACTTCCTCCAGTATTCTCAAACCCTCCGCAAGACCTGGCCCACGAAAAGAACTTAAAGACGAGCGGTTTGCCTTGTCGAAAGAAGCCTTAAACACATAAGGAATGCCCAAATCAGAAGTGACAGTATGGAACTGTTCAGCGATGGTCATCGCCAAATCGCGAGATTCGAGTACATTCATGCCTGCAAAAAGCACAAAGGGTTGATCGTTGGCAATCGTGAAATTCCCAAGCTTGATTTGCTTCGCTGTCATGCGTTTCTCTGGAGTCCTATTATGTAACCAATTAGTGTATGGCTGTGGCTAAGTCGGAGCGTTGTTTACCGCCAGCTTCGGTGAAGCGGCCTGCTGCTCCGCCTCACTGACAGATTCATGCCGCACTATGGCAGCCTCAATGAATCCAGTGAACAGCGGATGTCCATAGCGTGGCGTGGAAGTGAACTCGGGATGAAACTGACAACCGACAAACCAAGGATGATCCGGGATTTCAACAACCTCAACCAACATACCATCGACGGACTTGCCTACCAATTTAAGCCCAGCTTCCGTTAGCACATCAATGTAATCGTTATTAAATTCATAACGATGACGATGGCGCTCCACTATCTCTTCATTTTTATAGCAGGCGAAAATCGTCGAGTCTTTGTCTAGCACACACTTCTGAGCGCCGAGGCGCATCGTGCCACCAAGGTCCGAATTTTCATCACGGAACTCTGTCGCGCCGGCTCTGGTAGTCCATTCGCTGATAAGCGCAATAACGGGGTTTTCACACGCCGGAGCAAATTCGGAGCTGTGCGCATCTTTCAACCCAGCTACGTTTCTTGCGTACTCGATAACCGCTGCTTGTAAGCCGAGACAAATTCCCAGATAAGGAACCTTATTCTCGCGCGCATACTGCACCGCCATGATCTTGCCTTCAACACCACGCTCTCCAAATCCTCCAGGAACCAGAATTGCATCTTGATTGGCGAGTACTTCAACGCCTTTCTCGATAACATCCGTTGAGTCGATGTAAGTGATATTGACCTTGGTACGAGTTTGAATACCTGCGTGAATAATCGCTTCATTTAGGGACTTGTAAGCATCCAGGAGCTCCATGTACTTACCGACCATGGCAAGATTAATTTCTTTGTCAGGGTTCAGGTTGGCATCTACCACCCGATCCCATTCGGTGAAATCAGCCTGCGGACATTCCAGTTTAAATTTCTTTATTACAATCTCATCAAGTTTCGCGCTACCGAGAATCGAGGGTATACGATAAATTGAATCTGTATCTGGAAGCGAGACAACTGCTTCCGACTCAACATTAGTGAACAAGGCAATTTTTTTGCGTGCAGATTCATCGATCTCCACATCGGAACGACAGACCAGAATATCAGGCTGTATACCGATAGAACGCAGCTCCTTGACTGAGTGCTGGGTAGGCTTGGTTTTCGTTTCACCAGCAGTAGCGATGTAAGGAACTAGAGTAAGATGCAGAAATAACGCCGCATCAGAACCAAGCTCAACTCTTAATTGCCGCACCGCTTCCAGAAATGGCTGTGACTCGATATCACCAACGGTACCGCCAATTTCCACCAGTGCTACGTCAGCATCACCGGCTCCTGCTATTACGCGGCGCTTGATTTCATCTGTAATATGAGGAATGACTTGAATTGTCGCGCCCAAATAATCACCACGGCGTTCACGCTTTAATACTTCTTCATAGACCTTACCGGTGGTGAAATTATTTTTCTGCAACATGGTTGTGCGACTGAAGCGTTCATAGTGGCCAAGATCGAGGTCGGTCTCTGCACCGTCTTCAGTAACATAGACTTCACCGTGTTGGAACGGACTCATGGTGCCTGGATCCACATTGATATAAGGATCCAGCTTTAACATAGTGATGTTTAAGCCGCGGGCTTCAAGAATTGCCGCAAGAGATGCAGAAGTAATGCCTTTGCCCAGTGAAGAAACAACACCACCGGTAATGAAGATATAACGAGTCATTCGAGCCCCATCTAAATAGAAAAATTGGTCGTGCAGCGACCCACGCAGATGGAGCTACAGCCTACCAGAAGCCCCCTCATAGAACAATCTGAAATATCGTTTTGAGCATCTATAATTTGCGCAATTTCGCAAGCGGAAAGCCCCATCACGAGCGCTTCAAATGTATTTGCAGGTCCGGGCGATGCCACTTCAACAAAAGCCCTGGCTCACCCTCTGCGGCAGCGAACTCTTCACTGACCCCGACTCCGGGGATACATACTAAAATGTTATCTCTATACAACAGAGGAATACGGCCACGTAGCCAAGGCTCGATATCAGCCTCCTGCAAAACTTTCTTCAGCGCTTTGGTCCGGCGACCTGCCAAACGACAAACTTCTCCCCCCTGCCTATAACGAATTTGCAGAGTGTCGCATTTTGACAGTGCCAGACCCGACCCTTCGCTCTTATCGGCAATCAGAGCCCCATTGCCCACTAAAGTAATTTCTGCGGATGTATTAGGGCTCCAACTCTCTGTGCCAGTTCGAAGCGCAGCAGCCACATCGAAATCATCCGTGCGCAGAGCATATAAATTATTCCGATAGCAATGTAATACATAGCCCTCCCCGACAAACTGAGTATTTGCGTCACGCTTCAACACTTGCTTACTCAGTTGCTGCAAGCGGTTCCAGCCTGGCTCAGGCACTCCTAGAGTGGTCAGCCAGTGACGCAGCAGATTGCGCCTTCTAGGTTCTGAGAGAGTCAGTAATTTCTCAATGCGGATTAGCCCATCACTACCGGACATGGCCGCTTGCAAGTCCATAGCAGCCAGCTCCTGAAGCAAGAGTTCACTCTCCTGCGCCAACACCGCCGACTTACTCCAACTCTCCCTAAAACCGGGCCATCGGGATTCAATCACTGGCAATAGCTTATGCCGACAATAATTCCGATCAAATTGTTCATCTTGATTCGAGTCATCTTCGACCCATTGCAACTGCTCCTCTTCGGCATACTGTTGCAGCATCTGCCTGTCGAATTCAAGCATAGGTCGCAGCAAGCTTCCTTTCCCCAGCGGCCGGGAACGCGGCATAGCACTCAGCCCTCTTGAGCCAGAGCCGCGCATAAGCCTTAGTAACAGGGTTTCCATCTGGTCGTCACGATGATGGGCTAGTAGCAATACCTCACCGGCCCTTAGGGTTTCCGAAAAAGTTTGATAACGCGCATCTCTAGCAGCATTTTCTATGCCGGTTGTAGCAGCGATATTCACCTTGATGCCACTAAACTCCACATCCAACCGGGTACAAATATTCTGGCAGTGTTGCTGCCAAGCATCTGCGTTATCTTGAAGCTGGTGATTAACATGCAAAGCACGTAACTGGCACTTGATCTTCGCCTGAGCTCTTAATTCAGCAAGGGCATGCAATAGCACAACAGAATCAAGACCGCCGCTAAGTCCGACAAGCACCGACTCACAAGAAGCCACATCGGAAAGTGCCTCTAGCAATTTTTTTTGAAATACACGCGCAGAATCGCTCATGATTTGAAGTGCATGACTGTGGGTGTGAACTTTTGATTCGAAAGCCTAGGGACTACAGCGACAGACTAAACGATGTTTGTGTTGCTAGCTCGATATACCGTAACTCATTAAGCGCTTATAGCGGCGCTCTACTAATTCATCGGTATCCATCGCAGTCAATCGATCGAGTTGTTCGATCAAGGCCGCTTTGATATTTGCAGCCATTGCCGATACATTTCGATGCGCTCCCCCCAAGGGCTCAGGTATCGTATGATCTACAATACCTAACTCTTCAAGACGCTGAGATGTCACTCCCATTGCATCAGCAGCAGTTGAAGCATGCTCGGCCGACTTCCACAAAATAGTGGCACAACCCTCAGGAGTAATCACCGTGTAAGTGGAATACTGCAACATATTTAATTGATCGGAGACACCGATGGCAATAGCGCCACCCGAGTTAGCTTCACCGGTTACTGTGGCGATTAAAGGCACTCTAACCTTCGACATCATCGCCATGTTCTCGGCAATAGCTTCATTGATACCTCTCTCTTCTGAGTCGATACCAGGATAGGCGCCAGGTGTATCTATAAAACTCAATACCGGCAAATTGTATTGTTCTGCCAACTTAACAAGACGACGTGCTTTTCGATAGCCTTCTGGTCGGGGCATACCAAAATTGTGTCTGACCTTTTCCTTAGTGCTTCTACCTTTTTGGTGCCCAATAACAACCACAGGGCGATCATCAATCTTGGCAAGCCCACCAATCAAAGCCAGATCATCAGCAAACAAACGATCACCGTGCAGCTCATCAAAGTCGGTAAATATATGCTCCAGGTAGTCCAAGGTATAAGGACGCAAAGGATGTCTCGCTACTTGTGAAATCTGCCAAGAAGACAAATTTGAATAAATTTTCCCCGTGAGTTTGATGCTCTTGTCTTTCAGGTTTTGAATTTCTTCACTGATATTCAACTCATTGTCGCTACTCACCAACCTCAACTCGCTAATTTTAGCCTCAAGCTCTGCAATGGGTTGTTCAAACTCTAGGTAATTCGGATCCATGTTGTACTCAATCTGCTACACAATTGTATTAAGGTGTAATCGGCTATTTATAGCTCAACACCACTTTATCTTTGCCATATTCCAAACGCAATCGCTGAATTAGCTCGTCAGACGGCAACACCGCCCACTCTTGGCCCAGCATTATACACCCTATCGAATCAGCGCGCTGATATTGCACCATGACCTGGCACCCCTCTGATTCAGGACTATCAGACTCTGGAGAATAGCCGTTGCCCGCGCCATTAATCACCTTATTCCCATCCACGCCATTAGCAACGGCTGGCAGCATAGCTTTTGGGCGTGTTGATTTGCGATAAGGCTCTAAAATCTGCGCCAAGTGCTCACAGAAACCTCTCGGCAGCAATTCTGCTTGCAGGTTTACGGCAAGCCTGTGAGCGTGCCGTTTACGAGCTTCAGAAAGCGTCATCACACTTTTAGCACGGCCACGCATACCACCACTGTAGTCATCAACGCTCACACTACACTCAACTACCATAATGACATCTTTTTGCAGGGTTTCTCTGTATTGCTCATACTCCTTGGCAAACAGAGAAACTTCAAAACGTGCGCTACGGTCATCCAACACCAGAAAGGCAATTGTGTCTCCTGCCTTGTTCTTCATCGTACGAATACTGTGAAGCACCCCTGCAACTGTTTGTGGGGCTCTTTCCGGACGCAAGTTCACCAATCGATCCCGGGTGATATGTTTCAGCTCCGGCAAGAACTCATCGATAGGATGGCCTGAAAGCCACAGGCCCAAAGTCTCTTTCTCTAGGTTAAGGCGATGTTGTTCTGCCCAGGCACGCACCGTGATATTTGATGCACTAAGATCCGCATCCTCGGTACCCGCTGGTGCAATCTCGCCAAACATGTCATCAACACCACAAGCCTGATTACGGCTGGACTGTTCCGCCGCTTGCATCGCTTGTGGCAACATTGCCGAAAGTAACGCCCTGGAATAGTCGATATTACCTTCAACCATATTGTCTAATGTGCCCGAGCGAATCAGTGCTTCCATAGTACGCTTGTTAACATTTTGTGAATCGACACGCTGACAAATATCTAACAAGTTTGCAAAGGGCCTCTCCTTTCTTGCCGCCAAAATACTATCCACTGGCCCCTCACCCAGACCTTTAATTGCGCCAAGACCATAAATGATTTCATCATCATCGTTAACGGTAAAATTAAATTGGCCTCGATTAATATCGGGCGGAACTATCACCAGTTCCATCGATCGACATTCGTCAATCAGGGTGACTATCTTATCTGTATTTTGCATATCAGCAGATAGTACCGCCGCCATGAAACAGGCAGGGTGATGTGTTTTCAACCAGGCCGTTTGGTAAGAGACCAGAGCATAAGCTGCCGAATGCGACTTATTGAATCCATAGCCTGCAAACTTTTCCATCAGGTCGAAGATAGACCCTGCCAGCGTTGCATCAATACCTCTCGCCTCGGCACCAGACATGAACAAGCTACGCTGCTTGGCCATTTCTTCTGGTTTCTTCTTGCCCATTGCCTTACGTAAAATATCAGCGCCTGCCAAAGAATAATTGGCCAGCACCTGGGCTATTTGCATTACCTGCTCCTGGTAGAGGATAACGCCGTAGGTATTGCTAAGTACTGGTTCTAGCTCCGGGTGCGGATACTCCACCTGCTTGAGCCCATGTTTTCTATCGATAAAATCATCCACCATACCTGACTGCAACGGGCCAGGACGGAACAGCGCAACCAAGGCGATAATATCTTCGAAGCAGTTTGGCACCTGTCGCTTGATCAGGTCCTTCATTCCTCGGGATTCCAGCTGAAACACCGCCGTAGTTTCACCTTGCTGTAAGAGCTTATAAACTTTTTCATCGGTGAGGGGCAATTGAGTGATGTCTACTTTCGCATCCTCGTCAGCCGCTCGATCGTTAATCATCTTTACTGCCCAATCGATGATCGTCAGCGTTCGTAAGCCAAGAAAATCGAATTTAACAAGGCCTGCTGTTTCAACATCATTCTTGTCAAACTGAGTAACCAGACCCTGCCCAGACTCATCACAATAAAGTGGGGTAAAATCGATCAGCTTCGTCGGCGCAATTACCACACCACCGGCGTGCTTCCCTACGTTGCGTGTTATGCCTTCCAGTTTGAAGGCCATTTCCATAATTTCTTGAGCGTCTTCATCCGAGTCAACGAACTCACCCAGAAGAGGCTCATCCTCGAAGGCTTTCTTCAAGGTCATTCCAGGCTCGAAGGGAATCAATTTCGAAAGCTTGTCAGCAAGGGCATAGGGTTTTCCTTGTACCCGTGCAACATCACGCACCACCGCCTTTGCTGCCATGGTACCGAAAGTTATTATCTGCGATACCGCATCCTTGCCGTACAGTTCTGCCACATGCTGAATAACTTTGTCACGACCTTCCATGCAAAAGTCCACATCAAAGTCCGGCATCGATACACGTTCAGGGTTTAGAAATCGCTCAAATAGCAGATCGTATTTCAGCGGGTCCAAATCGGTGATACCCAAAGCATAGGCAACAATGGAACCCGCACCCGACCCTCGGCCAGGACCTACTGGAATACCGTTGTCTTTAGACCATTGAATAAACTCCATCACTATCAGGAAATAACCAGCAAAGCCCATCTGATTAATAACCTGAAGTTCGAATTCCAATCTTTCCAGGTAAGGCTTTTCGATACCTTGTGATTGATAATCTTCACCGTACAGGCTGCCCAAACGCTTTCTCAAACCTTCAGAACTCAGATCAGAGAAGTATTGTTCCATCCCCATATTCTCGGGCACTGGATAATTCGGCAGGCAAGGTGTTCCTAAATCCAAAGAGAGGTTACAGCGTTTAACTATTTCCCAAGCATTCTCTAACGCTTCTGGAATGTCAGCGAATAGCTCGGTCATTTCTGCCACGCTTTTCAGGTATTGCTGATCGGTATAGTTGTGGGGGCGACGGGGGTCATCCAGAGTACGCCGCTCATTAATACACACGCGAACCTCATGGGCATCGAAATCATCCTGATCAATAAAGCGCACATCATTCGTCGCCACTACCGGGCAAGCAGTTCCCAGGGCCAGCAACACTGCCGCATCGATATAATCCTCTTCTTCAGGCTTACCAACTCGCTGCAGTTCGAGATAAAAACTATCCGGAAATAACGCCTGCCATTGCTGCAATAACTCTTTCGCGAGTTCTGGTTCCCCCCGCAGAAGCGCCGCACCAACATCGCTGTTCTGCGCACCAGATAAGGCAATAAGCCCATCGACCCGCCCGGCCAACATAGATTTACGAATTATCGGTTCACTCTGCCCAGGGTTCTCTGTATACAATTCCGATATCAGCTTGGTTAAGCTGAGATAGCCTGTCTGGTCTTTTACTAATAAAAGCAAGCGGGTTTGCTGTGAACGATCATCACTCTCTACCAGAACATCACAGCCACACACCGGCTTAATGCCCGCCCTTATGGCAGCACTGTAAAATTTAATAAGGCAGAACATATTCGCCAGGTCTGTGATTGCAACAGCAGGCATAGAATGCTCGCGAAGCTTGGCGATAAGCGGCTTGATGGTAACCAGACCATCGTTGATAGAAAACTCGGTGTGTAATCGCAGATGGGCGAAAGATTGCTTCGGTGAGTTCTCGGACATTTAGCAGAATATTATTGGTTGTTGAGACCCACAATATACCCTTTTTTCATTCGAAAGTTTAGCGGGCTGAAGCCAATTCTGAGCCTGCTTTCAATAACTTTGCCACGGGTGCAAAGGTACGCCGATGAACGGGCGTAGGCCCCAGAGATTCGAGCGCTGCCAAATGTGCCGGCGTAGGGTACCCCATGTGACTAGCGAAGCCGTAACCTGGATACTGTGCATCAATCTCTAACATTTCCCGATCCCGGCTCACCTTTGCCACAATCGATGCGGCAGAGATGCTGGGGATTAACGAATCGCCTTTAACCACTGCCTCACAAGGATAGTCCCATTCAGGGCAACGATTGCCGTCCACATAAACAAATTCAGGCTGCAAAGTCAGTGCAGCAACAGCACGCCGCATCGCGAGCAGGCTCGCTTGTAAAATATTGATTTGCTCTATTTCTGCAACGCTGGCCCGCCCTACGGCATAGCAACGTGAATTCGCAATTATCGCTTCGAAGCACTGTTGGCGCTGCTTCGCATTCAGCTTTTTCGAATCTGCCAAGCCAGCGATTTCCTTATCCGGGTCCAGTATCACCGCAGCAGCAACGACGTCACCTGCCAGAGGACCACGCCCTACTTCGTCGGTACCCGCAATCAACCCGAAAGCAGCACCCGAATTTGTAGGCAAAGTTTTTTTAATCACGGCGTAGGATCTTTTTCTTGCAACAATGCAGAGATTGCGGTGGCAGCTTGCGCGGAAGCATCAAGCCTCAAACTTCTATGAATTTTTTCAAACTCCTGCATTAAAGACTCATGGCTTTCTGGTTCATTCATGAATTTAACAATGTCAGCCCGCACTGTCTCAGTAGTTAGTTTGTGCTGAATATATTCCGGCACCAACTGCTTGCCCGCCAACAGATTGGGCAGCGCGACAAAGGGAATCTTTACTAAACGCGAGGCTATCGCATAGGTAGCAGCCGCCAGTTTATAACCGACTATCATTGGGCGCCGCAACAACAGCGTTTCCAAGGTTGCCGTTCCAGACGAGAGCACAACCAGGTCAGCCGCACTGATCGCCGCATGAGAATCATTAACCAATTTGAACTGATCACCACTAAAAACACCATTGTTTTTTAACATGGTATTTAACAGCGCTTTGTTCGAAGCGCTACTGTAGGGAAGCAAAAACCTCAGCTGTGGGTGATCTTGCAAAGCTTCCAACGCCGCCGAGAGAAATACTGGAGCAAGTCGTTTAATTTCTCCGCTGCGACTACCGGGCATCAATGCTACTACAGCATCATTTACTCCCAGCCCAAGTTGTTCACGGCACAACTGCTTTCTATCATCAAAACCTATCGTATCGGCGAGAGGGTGACCCACACACTTCACTGCTACATTATGCTGTTCATAAACCGCAGTTTCAAAAGGGAACAGTGTCAGCATTAAATCAACTGAACGCATTACCTTGTAAATTCTTTTCTTCCGATAGGCCCACACACTCGGACTGACATAGTGCACAGTTTTTATATTTTGTTGCTTAAGCTCTTCCTCTAAACGCAGATTAAAATCCGGGCTATCGATTCCAATAAAGGCGGCAGGAGGGTTTGCGGAAAAATACTTTCGGAGCTGCTTCTTAATGGCAAATAGCTCAGGCAGTCTGCCAAGAGGTTCGACAAAGCCCATCACCGAAAGACGCTCCATCGGAAACAAAGACTGGAAGCCCAAGGCGATCATATCCGGACCCCCTATGCCTACGAACTCGGCATCTGGGTATCTTTCACGAAGCGCCACCATTAAACCTGCGCCCAGAATATCGCCGGATTTCTCTCCAGCGACAATTCCAAAAATGGGGGCTTTACTCATAATAAGTAGGTGGGTGTGATTTAATTGAAACCATCGCTTTTTTAAGGTCTGGCCGCACTGAATACCTCAATGCTTATCGGTGAATCCCTTTCTCCGAGCCCTCAAGAGAATCGATCAACACTTGCAAAGCGTCACAGTCTTCACGCATAAGCTTCAATTCTGCTATCGCTTCTTGCAAGCTGTGCCCTCGAAGATAAATCACTTTGAATGCCGTACGAAGTTTTTTAATAGTGTCTTTGTCAAATCCACGTCGCTCCAGCCCAATCGTATTGACTGCTCTAACGGCTGCGGGTTGACCACTTACAATCATGTAGGCAGGAACATCATGATCAATATGGGTGACACCTCCCACCATCGCATGAGCACCAATTTTCAGGAATTGATTAACTCCCGCATAGCCCCCAAGCAAAGCCCAGTCATCAACTTCAACATGGCCGGAAATACCAACATTATTTGCAAATATAGTATTGTTACCCACCATGCAATCATGAGCGATGTGAACATAAGGCATGAATAAGTTATCGCTGCCTACGCGCGTCAGCCCGCCGCCTGAACCAGTACCCCTGTGCAGATTAGAGCCTTCACGAAGGACATTGTTATCACCTATCTCAAGCCAGGTCTCTTCGCCAGCGAACTTCTTATCAGCAGGGTCTTCACCTACTGAGCTGAACTGAAAAATGCGATTATTCTTGCCAATTTTGGTATTAGAGCGGATCAGCACATGAGAGTCGATAACCGTACCAGCACCAATTTGTACATTGGGTCCGATAATAGTCCATGGGCCAATCGTCACACCTTCATCGATCTCCGCTTTGGGATCTATTCTGGCGCTGGAATCAATCGACATTTTCCTTCCTCTCAGCACACATAATTGTCATTGTTCCAACCAAGTCATCACCTACTGAAGCACGACAGGCAAATTTATAAATACCTCGCTTATTGGTGATAACTTCGGCGGCCAGGGTAAGACAGTCACCCGGAACTACCGGCCTTCTTAAGCGCACATCATCGGCTCCCACGAAATAATAGAGATAGCCATCTTTTGGCTTTTTCTCCTGGCTCTTAAAGCCCAGCACACCAGCGGCTTGCGCCAGAGCTTCAATAATGAGCACCCCTGGCATTATAGGCTGGTTAGGAAAATGGCCATTAAAAAACGGCTCATTCACAGTGACATTCTTGTAGGCAACGATTGATTTGCCCAGTTCCATTTCAACAACCCTATCAACCAGAAGGAAGGGGTAACGTTGAGGAAGATATTCTTTTATCTCTTCGATATTCATAATCATGTGCTGCTCTCTTTACGGACTAGCACACGAAATAAGATGTGAGCTAATTGGTTTCTATACATTAGTTACTCTGGTTTCGACCTATAGAACGAACCCTTTGTTAAATTAACCCAGGGTTTTTATCATCTACGCTTTATCGGAAGAAGTCTCAATTTCTTTCAGTTTCTTCGCAATACTATCTAACTGTTGAAAACGCAGCGCATTTCTCTTCCACTGCGCAGTTTTCATTTGAATAGTGCCTGAAGAATACCTGCCAGGCTCCGAGATAGATTGGCTCACCAGTGACATCGCACTTACCTGCACCTTGTCAGCAATACTGATATGACCAACAGCACCCGAGGCACCACCCATAATACAATATTTTCCGATGGTGACACTTCCGGCTATACCAACGCAGCCACAAATGATGCTGTGCTCACCTATTTTACAGTTATGGGCAATTTGTACCTGATTATCAATTTTTACGCCGTGGTGAATTTCTGTGTCTTCCAGAGCGCCGCGGTCTATAGTTGTGCAGGCGCCAATCTCCACATCATCACCAATAACAACACGGCCTAACTGATGAATTTTTATTGATTTTGTTCCATCGAAGGCAAAACCAAAACCATCAGCGCCAATCACTGCCCCCGAATGTATCTCGACATTTCGGCCCAGCGTCAGCTGATGGTACAAAGTGACGTTACTATGCAACTTACACGATTCACCCAGGGTGGTCTCTGCACCTATATAACAACCGGCGCCAATCACTACATTATCTGCAAGCTGGACACCTTCCTCAATGACCGAATTTGCACCAATGCTTACATTGCTCCCTAACACCGCCGTCTCTGCAACGCTTGCTGTCGCATGAATACCCGTGTCAAAAGTCGGCGAATTGTTAAACAGTTGTGTTGCCTTCGCAAACGCAACATAGGGAGCAGCAGCGACCAGCTTATTGCCAGACCATGAATCTGCAAATTCCTCTTCGAGAATGACTGCAGAAGCTTCACTTTGAGCAAGCTGACCTGCATAGGAGGGATTACTTAAGAAGCTCAATTGTCCTGGCTTGGCTCCTTTCAGAGTAGCCAAGCCAATAATTTCACACTGGCCATCGCCAACTAATGTAGCATCGAGCAATTCTGCCAGGTCCGCCAGCCTGTAGCTTTTTTTATGCATCACCTGGCGCTAACCTGAAGAGGCCTACTGCTCTATCTGAGTGTTTTCGTTTAACTTTGCGGTAACTCGAGCTGTAATATCCAATACCGGCGCAAAATAGGGAGCGCTATCGGAGTTCAAAATCAGATCAAAGCCACCCTCGGCCACTACGTCAGTCACTGCAGTCGCCAAATCATTCTGCATGCTTTCTAAAAACTGTTGATTCTTCTCTTGCAACGCAGTCTGAACACGCTCCTGGATCAACTGCAATTGCACTTGCAAGTCTTGTGCATTCGCATTCATACGACGAATTTCTTCTTCGCTCATAACCGCTTCATTCTGCTGAAACTCTTCGCCCAGCTTGGTTAACTGATCCGTTAAATCTTGTGCTCTTTTCTCATCAACACTAAATTCCTCTTCCAGTTCCTGCTGTACGACACGCGCCGCATCCGAATTAAATAAAGCCTGTAATGCATTTAGAACACCTATCTTGGTGTCCTGAGCAACAACGCCTTGAGAAACAAACAACAGGCTGAGACAGACTATTAAACTCTTAAATATTTTCACGGTATTTCTCCAATTAATGCTACAACTGTCAACTTATAAACAGACAACAACTTCGAATATATTATTTACAAGAATACACATATCTACTGCGTATTTTATCGCGTGTTAACCCTCAATCCAGGACATCAACAATGCCAGGGCTTACTAAAAACCGTTACTGATAGTGAAATCAAAAGTCTTGGTATCGTCTCCATCCTTACCGAACGGCTTCGCCACATAAAATGTGAGCGGCCCAAACGGAGAAAGATATGTGACACCGATTCCCGCAGAATATCTAATCTCACCCAGATCAAAGTCTGAACAATTACTTAAAAGTTCCTGTCGCTCCGTACAATAGGAGGAAAACACATTTCCCGCATCAACAAAGAAGGCCGATCTCACTCGCCCCGACTGCTCAATAAAGGGTAAGGGAAATAGCAGCTCCAATGTCGCGGTGGCCAGTATATTACCACCAAAACTGTCAAAGTCATCGTCCAGGAAGAAATTTTGTACAGCCAGTGCTATCTCTTGATTTCCATTGGGGTCCAGCACTGGATTCCCGTCCCCATCCACTGCAGGAACCGTTTGATAGGCTTGGTCGCGATTAAAACCAACTGCAGAACCATCTTCGTTGAGCAGAATTTCTCCGTCTTCTCCCCTTTGCAGAGTAACGCCGAAGCCTGTCAAGTAACGCGCCCCAGGTGTACTCTGGGGTCCCAAGCTATTATCTTCAAATCCACGTATTATCCCAGCAGAAGTAAGGCCTCCTGCAAAATAATTATTGAAGAAAGGCAATTCCTCGGTGTCACCATAGCCTAAGCCATAACCCAGATTTGTACGAAAACCAACAACCCAGCTGTGATCCTCTGTTATTGGCCAATACATCTGGTTATTGTAACTAAAATTAGCATATTCCAAGTCACTTCCTGGCAAAGTGACCTCAACACCAATCTTATGAAGCGAGCCAGCAGTCGGCAACTGCCCTTTATTCAGAGTATTACGAAGCCAGCTTCCAGTAATGGTAAAGTTGTCAAAGGTATCACCAAATCTATCAATGAAGCCTGGCTCAGAGTTAGCTTGCAATTGCGCAGGCCTTAGGTCAGAAACATTTCCCAAAACAGCATCAACGACCGGGCCATCGGCAATATTCGGATTAGCTGGGGTAATAATAAAGCGGTCAATACCGTCAAGTAAAATTGGACTAGATGCAATTTCTTGCACAGAACCAAAACCTGCACTCAACTCTGTATGTCTGTAACCTAAATCAAAACCTAATAGTTCAATCTCGCTGAGTGGGTAACTAAAGCTCAGCGAACCACCAAACGAGGTAGTATTGAAATCAGAAACGTTGAATGGAGATTCAATATCTTGTGCAAACAAACTAAACCCTCTGCTCACTCCGTCTGGAGTAAAGTACGGATCAAGATACTGAAAATTCAAACCTGTCTGGAAACGGCTTTTATTGACACCAACCGCTACTGTCTTACCTGTCCCCAAGAAGTTCTGCGCTTGCAAATTGGAACTTAGAAAAAAGTTACCTGCCCCGCCTGTTCCCACCTGAAAACTGATGGCTCCAAAGTTTTGCTCTTCCACATCATAATTAACGTCAATTTGATCTTCCGTGCCGGCAACCTCAATTGTTTCCACTTCTACAGTTTCGAAATAGCCAAGTCGTTGGAGCCTTATTTTTGATTGCTCGATCTGTAAACTTGAAGCCGGAGCGGACTCAAGCTGACGCATTTCCCGTCTTAACACATCATCAGCGGTTGATGCATTACCAGCAAAGTTTATTCGGTTCACATACGTTCGATTTCCAGGCTGCACAAAAAAGGTAACATCAACATTCTGCCCCTCCTCGCTGACTTTCGGCACACCGGTAACTTCAGCAAAAGCGTAACCAAGATTACCAAGAAGCTGCACCATGACTTCCTCGGTTCCAGTAACCAAGCCCTGTGAATATATCTGCCCTGGGCGCACAAACACCGCGCTACGAAGAAGACCTTCTATTTCTACGAGATCACCAGCAAGGTCAACCTCATTAATAGTAAACAAATCCCCTTCTGTGATATTGATTGTTATATACACTTCCTTGCGATCAGGACTGATAGCGATAGGCGTTGAGTCAATATTAAACTCAACAAAGCCATTATCCAGATAGAAAGACTCCAGGCGTTCCAGGTCACCGGAAAATTGCTCGCGAGAATAGCGATCTTTAGCACTAAAAAAGAGATACCAAGGTCTTGTACCCAACTCAAACAAACCTAACAGCTCTTCTTCGCTAAACGTCTTGTTACCCACTATATTAATATGGCGTATTCGAGATTCCTCACCCTCGTTAATATTAAGGCTAATCGCAACTCGATTACGTGGCAGCTCTTCAACCTCAATATCTACCGCAGCACCATAACGACCTCTTGATGAATAAACATCCTGTATGCCTTGCCGTATTACTTCAAGCGCAGCCCGGGTAAAAATCTGGCCTTCTGCAATGCCGGCATCACTCATATTGTCGATAATGTCCTCGGTCTCAAGAACACTATTCCCTTCGACAGTTATTTCAGCAACAGACGGTCGTTCCAATACCGTAATTATCAGAATATTCCCATTTCTAGAAACCTCTATTTCATTGAAATATTCTGATTTGGATAATTCACGAATTATTTGCGCCGACACGCCTGCGCCCACCTCGTCACCTATACCCACAGGCAATAGGTTGTAAATTATTCCAGGGGAAATACGTTGATAGCCATCAACTATAATGTCGGCTATAACAAATTCTTGGGCGTTGAGGGATTTTGAAATTCCAAAAGCCACCAACAAACAAAAAATTACTTTTTTCATTTGTGCTGCATTCTCAAATTATTGTGTTACTTGGCGGCGAGTGATTAGTATCTTCTTTTATTTATTATTATTATTACAACAAGCGGTTTACATCATTGTAAATCGCTAAAACCATTATTCCTGAAATCAACAACAAACCAAGCTGCAGACCCCAAGCCTGAATTTTCTCGGGAACAGGGCGTCGTATAACTGCTTCAATAGCGTAGTACAGCAAATGGCCACCATCCAGTACTGGAATGGGCAGCAAGTTAAGTACACCCAGAGAAATGCTTAATAAGGCCAGGAAGCCTAAATAAAATTCAAGGCCGTATGTCGCCGTTTCTCCCGCTACCTGCGCAATTGTTATCGGCCCATTTATATTTTTAACCGAGATTAAGCCAGCAATCATTTTCTTGACAGAATCAAGCACAAAAACTGACTTGTTCCAGGTATCCTGCAATGCCGGTTGCACAGCAGAAAATACATTGTAATTGACCTGGCGCTGCATTTCCGGTGGCAGCAACTCCGCCAGAGTAGTTTCCTGTACATAAGCACCGATACTACCTATAACCGTACCGTCTTCTAGATTTGCTATATCTGGTCGCAACAACAAGCCGGCTTCTCTTTCACCCCGTTGGACCACCACATCCAGAGTGAGTTCCGGGCTCGCACGAATTACCTCTACCCAATGCGTCCAGCCCCGAATTGAGCGGCCATCAACAAAGATTATCTCATCACCTGGCTGTAATCCTGCAAGCTCAGCAGCCCCACCCGGCACCAGGCCTGCAATTTTTGCTGGAATTTCAAACTGTATTAGACCCAGGTCAGCCACTGGATTCGGTGCAGCTTCATTTCTCAACCAATCTGCAATGGGTATCTGCACCTCTCGCACTGTACTCGAATCGGCAGGGTCTATAGTTAAAGAAACCGAGCCTGTTTCACCAAGGCGGGCAAGCATCTGTAACGTAACTTGTTGCCAGATGATCGTTGTTTCGCCATCCACCGCGAGTATTTCATCACCCGCCCTTAAGCCCGCACGATCCGATACCGATTCCTCAACAACATTGTTGATAACAGGAGCTATCCCGGAGGTTCCATAGGAAATATTGATTAGCCAAAATATGAAAATTGCCAGCAAGAAGTTGGCTACAGGGCCGGCGGCTACTATCGCCATCCTTTGCCACAAAGGCTTGCAAGCAAAAGAGTGGTGGCGCTGACCAATAGGCACTGAACTGCTATCAGCAACAGTGGCATCTTCCTGCCCCAACATCTTCACATAACCACCGAGAGGAATGGGGGCAATAACATACTCGACCCCATCCTTACCGATCCAACTTTTGACAGCCTTGCCGAACCCGATAGAAAAGCGCAACACCTTCACACCAAAACGTCTGGCCACCCAAAAATGGCCATATTCGTGAATAGTCACCAATATGCCGAGGGTCACCAACAAGGCGAATATGCTTATTAAAATCTCAAATATCATAATTAAACTTTCAGGCGCCGCCTACAATCATCAATACCTAACAAAAATTCTTAAATATCAGCTCTTTAGATAGTCTTCTTGCTTCCTTATCAAGGTCTTGAATAATAGCGAGACTTGGCGCTACTTCACAAGGTATTTTCGACCTAACCGCCTCAATTATTGAAGGAATTTCTTTAAAGCTGATTCTACCTTCCAGGAACGATTCTACAGCAATTTCATTAGCAGCATTAAGCACTACAGGGGCCGTGCCTCGCTCTTGGGCTGCTTCCATTCCGAGCCTTAAACAAGGAAACCTGGTTAAATCTGGCTCAAAAAACTGCAAAGGCTCCTGCTTTGTCAGGTCAAGCGCTGCAACCCCTGAATCTATGCGCAACGGCCAGGCCAGACCATAGGCAATGGGTATGCGCATATCAGGGTTCGCCATCTGCGCAATCACCGAGCCATCTTCATAATAAACCATTGAATGAACAATACTTTGCGGATGTACCAGTACTTCCACTTGCGACGCATCAAGGTCAAACAAGTAGCAAGCCTCGATAAACTCCAGCCCCTTATTCATCATGGTTGCTGAATCAACCGAAATCTTGCGCCCCATCGACCATTTAGGATGGCGGCAGGCCTGCTCTGGAGTAACAGAGGCCAGCTGATCTAATGGCGTATTCAAGAAAGGACCACCAGATGCAGTCAATACAACTTTCTCAACACTGCTGTGCTGTCCAGTGTTTAAGGTATTGTCAGTAACAGGCAAACACTGGAATATCGCATTGTGTTCACTGTCGATGGGTAAAATCTCCGCGCCAGACTCTAATGCAGCATGCCTTAACAAGTCCCCAGTCATAACTAGAGATTCCTTGTTAGCTAACAACAGCCTCTTGCCATTAGTCACAGCCGCAAGCGTGGACTCCAAACCGGCCGCACCCACTATAGCAGCCATCACCATCTCAACCTGCGGGTCGCTTGCCGCCCTCACCAAGCCAGGCTCACCTACTAGCACTTCAATGTCCAAGCCACTTGATTGCAATAGCTTTGAAAATTTATCAGCACTCTCTTCACTACCCAACACAGCAATACTCGGCTTATATTTCTGACATTGCTGAAATAACAAATCAACATTCTTTAGCGCACTGAGAGCAAAAACCTCATACTGAGGATTACTATCGATAACGGCAAGTGTGCTACAGCCTACTGAGCCGGTAGATCCCAAGATGCTGATTTTTGAAGAGTTATCTGTCGTCATAAACTCTCTCAGGAATCGCTGCTCAGAACCAGCATCATTACCAATGCGAATAGTGGAGTAACGGCTATCAACCCATCTACACGGTCTAAAATCCCACCATGGCCTGGTAGCAATGCGCCACTATCTTTTACTCCACGATTACGTTTGAGCATGCTTTCTATAAGGTCCCCCACTATGCCAAAAAAGGTAATACCAATAGACAGGGTGAGCAGAATTATAATTTCAGTGAGAGCTAGGGGAGTTATATAGCGGTGCAACAAGAAAACAAAAGCGATACTAATAAGAAAGCAGAGTGTCATACCTCCCCAAACTCCTTCCCAGGTTTTATTAGGGCTAAGCTTCGCAGCTAGTTTTTTCGAGCCGAAATTGACACCAGCAAAATAGGCACCTACATCTACAGCAGCTACCAGAATCACCAAGGCCAAAACCAAATAACCGGAGGGCATTAAATATTTTAAGGTCACAACACCAACGAATGCAGGCACCAGCGCCAGCACACCCATCAGCGCCATTTTCGAGGCATCATTCCAGCGACTACTATTATCCGGATAAGCTGCAAGCGGTGATAAGGATGCCAGCCAAAACAACAGGCCAAGAAACAGGATCATGCCGGCTCTCATATGGGCTATGGACTGGGCATCAGGCGTGATACCCAATATCAGGAAACACCCTATGAGCATCGCCGCTATACTCAACAGATAATTGAGTTTTGCAGCACCCGCCTGCAAACCAAGCAGAGCGCCCCACTCCCACGCTGCCAGCAAGGTTATCAAAGCAATCACAATTGAAAAATAGAATGAACTTAGCAACGTAATGACAGCAATCAGTGCCAGTAACAAAAATACAGCGGTGATAACTCGTTGTTTTAACACTCTAAATGTCCACACATTTTAGTTCATCATGGCCACCGAAACGACGATGACGTTTGGCAAAGTCATCGAGGGCGAGTTGAAACTGTGCATCATCGAAATCAGGCCAGTAACAATCGGTAAAATAAAGTTCCGTGTAGGCAAACTGCCACAGCAGAAAATTGCTTAAGCGATTCTCCCCTCCTGTGCGGATACAAAGATCAGGGTCGGGATAGGCACTCATGCTGGTGTGCTGTTGCACTAGTTCAACATCGATTGAATCTTTCTCTATTTCCCCAGCAACAACGCCATCAACTATGCTTGAGACGGCATTCGAAATATCCCAACGTCCACCGTAGTCTGCTGCCACGATCACCGTAGTGCCAGTATTATTCTTCGTTAGTTCCTCCACCTCTCGCATATTGTCCTGTAACTTTTGCGAGAAACTACTGCGATTACCCACAAATTTTAAACGCACATTGCGCTTATGCAATTGATTGACTTCTTTCCGTTTTAAAACAGACAGAAAAAGAGCCATCAAGCCTTGCACTTCCTGTTTTGGGCGCAGCCAGTTCTCGCTACTGAAAGCAAATAATGTGAGGAATTCTATATTTCTAGAAAGGCAGGAATTAACAATTTCACGCGCCACCTCGGCACCGTAACGATGACCAGCCTTGGCAGGCATGCCCCGAGATTTCGCCCAGCGATTATTGCCATCCATAATAATAGCAATATGTTTGGGGGCATCAGAATTAGAACCAGGTGTCATAAGTTGGTAAATCCCCCGCGACTACCCGAAGCCAATATTAAATTATCAGTATTCAAACAATCTCTATCAAAACGACAATAAGTCAGCTTCTTTAGTTTGGTAGGAAGACTCTATAGCTGCGATATATTTATCGGTGATTTTTTGTACTTGGTCTTCGGCTCTTCGTTGCTCGTCTTCGCTAATTTCTTTTTCTTTTTCTAAGTCTTTAAAATCTGAGTTCGCATCTCTTCGAATATTTCTAACCGCTATTCTTGCGTTTTCTGCCTCTGCCTTGGCTTGTTTTGTATATTCTCGACGTGTTTCTTCCGTCAAAGGAGGCATCGGAACTCGAATCGTGTCTCCATTATTTGAAGGGTTCAGGCCTAAGTCAGACCTCATAATGGCTTTCTCAATCTCACCGATCAAGGGCTTTTCCCAGGGTGAAATAATTAGAGAACGACCATCCTCCACTGTAATATTAGCCAACTGGTTCAACGGCGTATCAGAACCATAATAAGACACTACCACGCTATCCAAAATGCCCGGATGTGCTCTGCCTGTTCTGATCTTCTTAAAAGCATCCTCGAGAGATGCAATACTCTTTTGCATTCTCTCTTCGGTGTCAGCTACGATTTCATTGATCATTTCTTAGCTCCAGTGCTTTAGCTGAACTTCACATCCACGTTAAAGCTATTTAATCACATGTACTTAATTATTTACGTTCCGACTTATGCTATTGCAGTCGGCCAACACCCAGATTAGCCAATAAGCGTACCATCGGGTTTACCCATAACATTATTCAGTAATCCTCCTGGTGTATTCATGTTGAACACTTTAATTGGAACCTGGTGGTCTCGACTTAAGCAAATTGCAGTTAAATCCATGACAGCAAGTTTCTTCTCGATCACTTCATCATAACTAAGATGCTCATATTTAATAGCATTAGCATCTTTCTCTGGGTCTGCCGAATAAACGCCATCTACTTTGGTCGCCTTAAGAATCAAATCAGCGTCAATCTCAATTCCACGAAGACAGGCAGCCGAATCGGTTGTAAAAAACGGATTGCCTGTTCCAGCGGAAAATATCACCACATCACCTGAATTCAAGTGCCGGATGGCAGTGCGACGATCATAGTGTTCAACCACACCACTCATTGGAATCGCTGACATCACTCGCGTGGCAATATTTGCCCGCTCCAATGCATCACGCATTGCCAAGGCATTCATTACCGTTGCCAACATGCCCATATGATCGCCGGTCACTCTTTCCATACCAGCGGCATGCAAAGCGGCGCCGCGAAACAGATTGCCGCCGCCTATGACCAGGCCAATTTGTACACCAAGACCGACTAACTGACCAATCTCAACAGCCATACGGTCCAGCACTTTAGGGTCGATGCCAAACTCAGCATCGCCAGTGAGTGCTTCACCGCTCAGCTTTAACAAAATACGATTGTATTTACGTTCTTTATTCGGCATTTTCCCGTATCCCTAGGCAGCGCTCTGCTTAAGCTTCGTTGACCTGTGCTGCCACTTCCTCAGCAAAATCAACCTCTTCTTTTTCGATACCTTCACCGACTTCGTAGCGAACAAACTGCACTACTTCGGCACCAGCCTCTTTAAGCAATTTACCCACAGTCAGATCAGGATCTTTTACAAAAGGCTGCTCAAGCAAGCTTACTTCAGCTACAAATTTTCGCAATCTACCACTAATCATTTTTTCAATAATTTCTTCTGGCTTGCCACTCTCGCGAGCCTGTGCAGAATAAATCTCTGATTCTTTCGCCAATTCCTCTTTGGGAACATCTTCTGCTTTAACCACAAGTGGGTTTACTGCTGCCACATGCATTGCCACATCACGAGCAAGGGCCTCATCGCCACCTGTAATTGATATCAATACAGCGATTCGGTTATTGCTGTGCACATAGCTTTCTACTATGCCTTGGTTTGCATCCGCAAACTGCAGCCGTTCTACTCTACGCAAATTACAGTTCTCACCGATTTTCTGTACCAATGCCTGCCTGGCATCTTCCAAACCTGCATCAAGCAAGCCGGCAACGTCAGCATCACTATTTGAATAAGCCAACTCCAGAGCCTGTTGGGCAAAATCAAGAAAATTCTCATCTCTGGCTGCGAAATCAGTTTCAGTGTTTATCTCTACAAGTACACCGTAGTTTCCGTCCTGAGCAATTTTTGTCAGCACAAGGCCTTCAGCCGCCACACGGCTTGCCTTCTTTGCTGCCTTCAGACCACTGGCTTTTCGTAAGTCATCTATCGCCTTTTCCATGTCGCCGCCAGCAGCGCTCAATGCTTTCTTACAATCCATCATACCCAAGCCGGTTCTTTCTCGAAGTTCTTTAACCATGCCTGCTGTTATATTTGCCATCTCTATAATGCCTCTTTCAAATCATTTCGAAGAGTTCCCTCTTCAATTAAATCACCTGTAAAAAGGGGGCTATTCGCCCCCTTTCACAAACATTGTTCTCACGACTGCCACGCAGGGAGTTCTACATAGCAGAAATGAATTCGCTGTTAAGATTCAGCCTCATCAGCCTTTTTCTTGGCTGGTGCCTTCTTTTTAACAGCCGCTTTTTTCTTGGCTGGCGCTTTCTTTTTAACAGCTGCTTTTTTCTTGGCTGGAGCCTTCTTCTTTGCTGGTGCTTTTTTCTCTTTAACTTCTGGCTCTTCTTCTGTTGCCGCTTTGGCTTCAGCCGCAGGCGCTTCTTCTGGAGCCGCCTCTACTTCCGCTTCAGGTTCTGCTTTAGCTGCTGGCTCTTCAGCCACCTCCGCTTCCGCTGGTGCTTCTTCCGCCGGAGCTGCTGTTACTTCTGCTGCTACTTCTGCGTCATCTTCAACTTCGATAAATTCGCTGTTGCTGCCCGCAGGCCCGCTCTTCTCGCGCCCCTCGACACAGGCATCTGCAATCGCAGACACATAAAGCTGGATCGCTCGAATAGCATCATCGTTTCCTGGGATGACTGTGTTAACACCATCAGGATTGCTATTAGTATCAACCACACCTATTACTGGGATTTTTAGGTTATTCGCTTCTGTTACCGCGATACGTTCGTGATCTACATCCACCACAAACAGAGCATCCGGTAGGCCGCCCATATCTTTAATACCGCCGATGCTGCGCTCAAGCTTCTCTTTAGCTCTTGTGCGCATCAACGCTTCTTTCTTAGTCAAACGATTAAGAGTACCGTCTGTTTCCTGCTGCTCAAGGTCTTTCAGACGCTTAATGGAGCCACGGATTGTCTTATAGTTAGTCAACATACCGCCAAGCCAGCGATGGTTAACATAAGGCATTCCAGCACGTTCCGCTTCTTGTTTGACGATTTTACCTGCTGCTCTTTTAGTGCCCACGAAAAGAATTTTTCTTTTCTTTTCAGCAAGATAGGAAACTTCTTCAAGCGCGTCATTTAGCGCAGGTACGGTGTGCTCAAGATTGATAATATGAATTTTGTTTCTGGAGCCAAAGATATATTGCTCCATTTTTGGGTTCCAGTAGCGACACTGGTGCCCGAAGTGAACTCCTGCACGGAGCATGTCTTTCATGCTTACAGTCATGTTGTATCCTTAGTTTTGGGTTAGGCCTCCACACACCCCATGGCTCAACCAATCTGAAAAACTTCTTCAGAGAGGCACCCAGAACTCATGTGACGGTGCATGTGCGACGTTAGTTAAAGTTAATTTTCTATCAGAGCTGATTCGATACTTTTACAAGCTTGAAATCAGCAATGACGAAAACGCGCCGCTTTATACCACAATAGCGGCCCTACGGAAAGAAAATATCACCTCCCCACTCCCTCTAGCACACAAAATCGGACAGCTCAGGGTAAAAACAAGAACATCAGTAGAACCGCCCCAAGCTGCTGTTACAAAAGGGGCTCCTGATTTACAATACGCAGCTTTCGCTATAAGCAACCGCTACGAGCAACACTTTAAACCGCAATGCATTGGCCATTATGACAATAAATATAAAGACAGAAGAAGATATTTCCAAAATGCGCGTGGCTGGCAAATTAGCCGCTGAAGTATTGGAGATGATTGGATCCCATGTTCAACCTGGGGTCAGCACCGGAGAACTGGATACAATCTGCCATAATTATATTGTAAATGTGCAAAAGGCTATACCCGCACCGCTTAACTACAATGGCTTTCCGAAATCGATCTGCACCTCGGTTAATCATGTTATCTGTCACGGCATCCCCAGCGATGGCAAGACTCTCAAATCGGGTGACATTATCAACATCGACGTCACAGTAATTAAAGATGGGTTTCACGGTGACACCAGCAAGATGTTCTGTGTCGGCGAAGTTCCCAACCACGCGAAACGTCTGATAAAAATCACGCAGGAATGTCTTTATAAGGCCATCGACATAGTGAAGCCCGGCACCACCCTTGGTGATATTGGCCACATCATTCAACAACACGCGGAAGCCAACAACTATTCAGTGGTACGTGAGTATTGTGGTCATGGCATTGGCAGAATCTTTCACGAAGAACCCCAGGTGTTGCATTTTGGACGGGCAGGAACAGGAACGCGCCTAGAAGAAGGAATGGCCTTTACTATCGAGCCCATGCTAAACGCGGGCAGTCGCTACACTAAGCTTTCAAAGAAAGATGGCTGGACTGTCACTACCAAGGATCGACGACTCTCCGCGCAGTGGGAGCACACCATGGCAGTAACCCGTGATGGCTGCGAAGTGTTCACACGGCGTTCCGACGAATCATTGTGAACCCAGACAAGTTAGCCGTTGCAGAAGAGTACACCAATGGTGATTTTGCGCTAGGCGCCTCGCTTCTCGACGTAGCAGCTCTACAAGCTCAGCTAAACAGCTCCAATCAGCAGATACCGCTATTCAAACAAGCCATTGAAATCGCCAGCAATATCCTGGACGAGCGCTACAAAGCCAATCTCAATATTACTGAGATAGTCTCAGGCCGGGCCTGGGTGATAGACCAAGTACTAAAATTAGCCTGGAAGACACAGAACTGGCCTGACGAAAAAGATATCAGTCTGGTCGCTGTAGGCGGCTATGGCCGAGGAGAATTACTACCTCACTCCGACATCGACCTGCTGATACTGACACGAAAAGACAATGCCAGCCGCTACAAAAGCTGCATAAGCTCCTTTCTCACGCTTTTATGGGATATCGGCCTGGAGATTGGTCAGAGTGTCCGTTCCATTAAGCAGTGCAAAAGAGAAGCCATCGACGACATTACTGTTGCTACCGCACTCATGGAGTCCCGAACCCTGGCTGGCCCGACGGAGCTTCAAGCTGAAATGTCTGCATTAACCAGTGGAAAACGTGTCTGGCCGATAAAAAAATTTCTGCGGGCAAAATGGGATGAGCAAAATGCCCGCCACAGAAAATACCATGATATAGATTACGCACTCGAGCCCAATGTAAAGACTTCACCAGGCGGCTTAAGAGATATTCAGACTATCGCCTGGGTAGCCAAACGTCACTTTGGCGCCAGCTCCTTTCACGACCTCGTTAAACTTGGCTTTCTCAAAGAATCTGAGGAAGCAATGCTCAACAAGGGGCAACAATTTCTGTGGAAACTGCGTTACGGATTACACCTATTAGAAGGCAGGCGAGAAGACCGGTTGCTATTCGATAAGCAACGGGAGCTAGCGAAACTATTCGGTTACGAAGACGACGAGAAAAGCCTCGGCGTAGAGAAACTGATGAAACAGTATTATCGTGCCGTCGCAAATCTGCGCGCATTAAATGATGTGTTATTACAACATCTGGATGAAGCCATTCTCCGTAAGGGCGAGCGCGCCAAGATTCAAAAGATCAACGATAGGTTTCAGATCCGCAATGGTTATATCGAAGTAGTTTATCCGGAAGTGTTTCAGCACCAGCCGTCAGCCCTGCTGGAAATCTTTGTGCTCATGGCGCAGAACCCTGAGATCGAAGCCATCAGGGCTTCAACAATCCGATTGCTACGGGATAACCGCCGCCTTATCGACGAGGACTACCGCCACAAGCCGCAAAACGCCGCACTATTCATGGAGCTACTGCGATCACCACACAAAATGACGTTACAGATTCGTCGCATGGCACGCTATGGAATACTCGGCCGTTATCTTCCGGAATTCGGCCACATTACCGGACAAATGCAGCACGACCTTTTTCATATCTACACAGTGGATGCACACACCTTGCAGGTAGTGGAAAACATGCGCAAGTTCAGGCTACCTGAAGCTGAAGAAAAATACCCCATTGCCGCGCATTTACATAGAAATTTGCCGAAAATAGAACTGCTCTATATTGCCGGTCTATATCACGATATTGCTAAAGGCCGTGGTGGTGACCACTCAACACTTGGAATGGTGGATGCAGAAAATTTCTGTACTCGTCACCAGCTTAGTAGCTGGGATACCAAGCTGGTGTGCTGGTTAGTAGATAAACATCTATTAATGTCGATGACCGCTCAACGCAAAGACATCAATGATCCGGAAGTAATTCACGAATTTGCGACACAAATGGGCGACAAACTCCACCTGGATTATCTGTACACAATGACCGTAGCGGATATATGCGCGACCAATCCAGACTTATGGAATAGCTGGCGCGCCAGTTTGATGAGGCAGCTGTATTTTAATACCAAACGCGCTTTGCGCTTGGGCTTAGAAAACCCAAGCGATAGAGAAGAGCGTATTGCCGATAAGAAAGAGTCCGCCCTAACAAAACTCATAGAACACGGCATTAACGAGGCACTAATCCAACAGATATGGGCTAATGCCACCGACGAATATTTCCTGCGCGAATCGGCTTTAAATATTATCTGGCACACAGAAGCCATTGCCACCTTCTCTGGCGAAGGCGCACTGGTATCGACCAATGATCGCATGCACGATACTGTGGAAGGTGCCACACAGGTTTTCATCTATACAACCAACAGCAGTTTTCTGTTTGCCAAAACCACGGCTGCTTTTGAAAAGCTAAACCTGAATATCCAGGGCGCCAGGATTTTTACTTCGGATAATGATCATTGCATGGACACCTACACAGTGCTGGAGTCCTCTGGCAAACCTGTCGGCAATGATCCACAACGACTGGCAGAAATTCGAAATGTTGTCACACAGTATTTGTCTTCTGACAACAGCGCACTCACTGCTAGTTATATACGCCAAAGCCGTAAGGACAAATATTTCAACCACGGCATTGAGATCATTTGGGTTAACGGAGAGAGCCACGGCTATTCCACAGTAGAAATAAACTGCCCCGACCAACCAGGCATATTAGCTTGCGTGGGCAAAGTATTCGCTGAGCACGACGTTAACTTAAAAGATGCGCGGATCACCACGCTCGGCGAAAGAGTTGAAGACTTGTTTTTTGTCACTGACCATGACGGAAAAAAGATTGATGATGCGGCCCTGATCGAAAAAATTAAAGCGGCCCTGAATGCCGAACTCGAACAACGACTTAACACGTAAATATTGCACTAGCAACAACAATATCCGAGCACAGTACATGACCACTCTTTATGGAATAAGCAACTGCGACACAATCAAGAAGACACGCGCCTTGTTAAACGAATCTGGAATCGAATACGAATTCCATGACTACAAAAAAGCCGGTTGTGGTAAAGAACTACTACAAGCATTCCTTGAGCATTTCACTCAGGAGCAATTGATTAACACTCGTGGGACTACTTGGCGAAAACTGCCTGACTCTGAGAAGAGCGATCTCAGCGAAAGCGCCGCTATTAAGCTTATGAGCGAACATACCTCCATGATCAAGCGCCCCATTATAGAAAGCAAAGGCCAATGGCTGCTTGGCTTTGATAAAAAGAAAATTCAACAGCTAGTACTAGGGAGCCAGTGCTGAAATACGGTTGTTTAGTAGACTCCAAAAGACAAGAGCTGAAGCACGCTATTGCGTTGTTGCAAGCCTGGCCAAGGGTGTTGCCATTAGCAGCGGTTTGCGTCTAGCATAAGCACGCTTCAGGTCACGCAGAAACGTCACACCGAAACATTAAATAATTAACCAGAGGCTCTCCAAACTAAAGCCTCACAAGGATGAACGACAAATGAGCGACAGCACTACACACAGCCTCGGCCTGGGAATCGCCACCTCTAATTCAAAAGCTGAAATTATTGAGGTGTTCTACCCAAGACCAATCATTACTCCCGAACCGGCATTAGTCGGCGTCTTCACTGACGCCTGTGCAATAGAGCCTGGGCAGAACAGTGTCTGCGAAATAAACAGCGAGCTTGCCGCAAGCCTATGCGCCAAACTGACGCAAGCAGGCTTTGCCGATCATGCCGAGCAATTACAGCAAATGAGTGCAGGCGATCAAAAAGTCATTCTGTGCCTGCTTGGCACTGATAGCGCACCGGACTCCGTAGCAGAAGCTTATTTGAAATTGCATTTGCTTTCCCACTGCCTGGCAAAACCCCACTCCTTGAACTTACAAGGTCTGTTTGCAGTACTACATAATATTGCCTGGACCAATGAGGGCGCAGTTGACCTGCCTGAGTTAGCAGACCGTCAACTAGCCGCACGCCTCAGGGGCGAAACCCTGGAAGTGGCTTCCGTAGACAAATTCCCGAAGATGACAAACTATGTCGTTCCCAACGGTGTGCGCATTGCACATACGGCTCGGGTACGTTTAGGTGCCTACCTTGGTTCTGGCACCACGGTCATGCATGAGGGCTTTGTCAATTTCAATGCCGGAACCGAAGGCCCAGCCATGATCGAAGGCAGAATCTCAGCGGGTGTGATGATCGGCGCTAACAGTGATCTCGGCGGTGGCTGTAGCACCATGGGCACACTATCCGGTGGTGGCACAGAAGTGATCTCCGTTGGCGAGAATTGCCTTATCGGTGCCAATGCCGGTATCGGCATTCCACTGGCCGATGGCTGCATTGTTGAAGCTGGTCTCTATCTGACTGCCGGTACAAAATTAAATATGCTCGACAGCAGCGGCGAACTGCAAAAGAGCGTTAAGGCCAAAGAAATAGTTGGCGTGACTAACTTGCTGTTTAGACGCAACTCTCTCTCGGGTGCGGTAGAGTGTGTACCATTGAAATCGTCGATTAGCCTTAACGAAGATCTGCACAGCCATAACTAAGCAAGGCTTGTTAGCTAACAAAACAAACAGCTGAATAAGCAAACAAGGAAAAATGGTAAAACAATGAGCAGCACCCTCGAATTAGCACAGCAGTTAATACAATGTCCTTCGGTTACCCCGGCAGATGAAGGTTGCCAGGATATTATGGCCAGCAGGCTTTCTGCTCTCGGCTTTCAAGTTGAGACAATGCAATTCGAGGATGTCACCAATCTATGGGCCGTTATTGGTGACAGTGGACCATTGTTTGTTTTTGCCGGTCATACCGATGTGGTACCGACCGGCCCATTGAAGCAATGGCAACACTCGCCCTTTGACGCCGTAGTTGATGACGGCTTTCTTTGTGGTCGTGGCGCTGCCGACATGAAAGGCAGCCTAGCCGCCATGGTAACCTCAGTGGAGCGCCTGCTTGCCAAATCAAAAATTCAAGGACGCATTGGCTTCCTCATAACCAGCGACGAAGAAGGCATAGCCATTAACGGCACGCAAAAAGTCATCGAAGAGCTAAGCAAAAGAAATATCAGTATCGACTATTGTTTGGTAGGAGAACCCAGCAGCAGCAGACAACTGGGCGATACCGTCAAGATAGGCCGACGCGGTTCCCTAAGTGCAAAACTGCTAGTAAAAGGGCTACAAGGGCACGTGGCCTACCCACAACTGGCCCGCAACCCTATCCATAAAGCACTACCTGCCTTAACAGAGTTAAGCCAAATAAGTTGGGACCAGGGCAACGCCTCTTTTCCCGCCACCAGTTTCCAAATATCCAATGTGCATGCGGGAACGGGAGCCAATAACGTCATACCCGAACAAATAGAAATCGACTTTAATCTGCGTTTCTCTACCGAGCTCGATGCAGCATCGATTAAAGCCAGAATTATCGACTCATTGGATAGGCACAAACTGGATTATAAAATCGATTGGCACTTATCGGGGAACCCTTTCCTGACAAGTACCGGAGAACTTATTAACGCTACTGTTAGCAGCATTCAAGAGATCACCGGAATAACTACGGAACAATCCACAGCGGGTGGCACTTCCGATGGCAGATTCATTGCGCCAACCGGAGCAGAAGTCGTTGAATTAGGACCTTGCAACGCCACTATCCACCAGATTAATGAAAGAGTTACCGTTGCGGAATTGGATCAGCTTTCATTGGTGTATGAGAATATTTTGGAGAAGTTGTTGGTAAGGGCTGGGTAGAGAATTCCTCTTGCGTTAGTGCTCACAATGAAACCTAGTGGGAATCAAAAGGATCAGTATGCGCCTAGCAACACTAGGCATCGCCTTTGCAGGAGGCGCTGTTCTAAACTTAACAAACTTACCGCTCGCATGGTTTCTCGGTGCGCTTATCTCTGTAGCCCTGTGCAGTGGTTTTTCAAAAGGCTTGAGTGTACCAACATCTTGGCGCCTCAGTGGCACTGCCTTGCTCGGTACTATTGTAGGCGCTTTAGTAAACTCTGATATTCTGCAACTACTGCTCAACTATGCTCCCTCAATAGGCATGATGCTCTGTAGCCAATTATTGTTGGTCATGGCAGGCACAAGTTTTTTTCTACGGCGGAACTCCACTGACCGTTTGAGTGCATTACTGGCAGCCTATCCCGGTTCTATATCACAAATTATTGCCCTTAGTTTAGAGAATAAATGTGACTCCCAGTTCGTTGCGATCAACCATACTGTCCGCATTTTTTCAGTCATTGCATTTATTCCTTTAATCATTGCATTGATAACAAATGGTATTGACGTCGAAGCTGTAGTGACCAAAGATCCAGACAATAATTTTGTAAGTTATGCTTGGCCTATTCTGGTGGCAGCATTAGGTTTTATTCTCGGAAAATGCTGCAAACTAATTTCCCCTGCTCTTTTTGGCCCAATGATGCTAGCGGCTTTTTTAAGTATTGCTGGCTTATTACCTGATACCGGCATTGGACCCTGGTTAATGCCATTAGCCCAAATTATTATTGGGGCATCCGTTGGCTTACGCTTTCAAGGTATGGGCTTACACGAATGGAAACGAGTGAAGTCCATTCACTTACCCTATGGATTGGTATTGTTAGTATTTACACTACTTGCCAGCTGGGTTACACACCAGCTCTTAGGCATTCCACTCAATACCAGTTTATTGATTATGGCGCCCGGTGGATTATCAGAAATGGTGCTTATAGCCTACTCACTTGATATTGACCCTGTCATGGTCACATCACATCATGTAATACGCTCGTTATTTGGGTTTTTAGCTATCCCATGGATGATGCGATTATGGCTACGGCTATAGCAACTCTCCCCTCTCCGGGCTTAATACTCAAGACGGTATCTACTCTCTTTATTTCTAACTACCCCATCAAATAAGCATCAAAAAAAATGTAGGGGACAATCCACAAATCAAAGTACTCTGACCCCTTTGATTGCAATCTTTCGTTGGACAATTTTATTCAATATATATAAATTATTGATCCATCGCTAGCTATCGGAGTCGACACGATAAATCACTTTCAAGGAGAAGCTGATGTTCAGACAAAACAAGAGAGGAAGAGATACTCAGTGTGACGGCTCAGCTACAGGCTTTGGTACCGTGGCGGGGGCTCTTCTGCCATTGCAATCGACAATTGCGATCATGGCGCTCAGGAGACAACTGATAAGGGCAAGCAGGATTACCGAATTGGCTCTGCTTGGTGTGATAGTAATGCTTCTCTTGGGTCTGACGGTGTCCAGTCCTACGCTAGCCGCAGAGGCTTCTGCGCTGACGGGTAAGGTCAGCTCGCAAGAGGAAGGCGAGATGGAGGGTGTGATCGTCAATGCCAAGCGAGAGGGTTCGACGATAACGGTTTCTGTAGTCAGTGACTCTAAAGGGCAGTATAGATTTCCGGAAGATAGACTGGAGCCTGGTACTTATACGATCAGTATCCGGGCGATTGGATACGATCTGGCTAGCTCGGGATTGGTTGAGCTTACGGCGGAACCCGCCCACCTGGACTTACAGTTGGCGAAAACCCGCAGGCTGTCGGCGCAACTCTCGAATGGAGAATTGTTCATGAGCATGCCAGGCAGCGAGGCAGAGAAACATTTCTTGGATGGAAGTTGCACTGTATGCCACACGCTGCAACGACCACTGACCTCCCGTCACGGACCGGAGGAGATGACGAAAGTCTTGCAGCGCATGAAGGCCCATACGATTAACGCCACGCCAGAACATCCCCACTTCAAGTCGTCTGTAGCCGAAATACTCAGCCAGCCGCCCACACAGCAGCAGATTGACATAGGGAAATATATCAGCAGTATTAATTTAAGTACTGCTGACACTTGGCAATTCCCTCTGCAGACATTGCCCCGTCCTACCGGCAAGGCAACGCAGGTGATTATCACCACCTATGACCTGCCGCGACCAGACGCTGCGCCCCACGACACTGAGATGGACCCGGATGGAATTGTCTGGTATGTGGATTTCGTCTCTCCATACATAGGGAAATTAGACCCCAAGACCGGTGACGTAACGGAGTATGATCTTCCGATACAAAAACCGGGTTATGCGACTGGTGGTCTCAACATTGCGATAGATGAGGAAGGAATGATTTACGCAACCACCATGTATCAGGCTCAAGTGGTGAGATTAGACCCAAAGACAGAGCAAATGGAAACCTTCCTCTTCCCACACTGGGATGTTGATCGTAACGGGGGGGATGCTCGTGTGACGATGGTTGATCCGAGCGCCTCATCCGTCGATGGTCTCGCCTGGGTTAATGCCTACAAAGGTGGAGAGCGTTCCGTGTCATATCGAGTAGATTTCGACACCAACCAGTGGACACCGGTTATGCACCCACCAGGAAGCCCTTCCACCGACGCCTATGATATCGTGGCCGACTCCCAGAACAACATGTACGGTATGTATTTGTATAACGACAACATTTGGAAGACGAATGCCAAGACCGGGGAGACCACATTCTACAAGATACCAACACCGGGCGCGGGCGGACGACGTGGTCATGTCGACTCTAGAGATCGTTTGTGGTGGGGGCAGTTTGAGGGTAATGGTATTGGCATGTTCGACCCAGAGACGGAAAAGATCACTGAGTGGCCGTTACCCACGCCATGGACCAGCCCTTATGACGCGGAATTCGATGACCAGACCTATGTCTGGACAGGCGGCATGAATAACGACCTCGTTGTGCGATTGAATGTCGAGACCGGGGAATTTACGGAATATCTACTCCCGTTTGGAACTAACATTCGTCATGTGGATGTGCAAAAGTCAAATAACCCATACAATCTCTCGAGCTTTTGGGTGGAAGGCCAGCAGAGTGCCCATATCGTACATATCGAGCCGTTGGTGCCATGACGACGGCGGCCGAGTCCGCGGAAGAAATGCAGCTCTTGCCGCAGGCAGCCGGCGATATTCAAGCATCTTAGCTCGCATAAGCCCAATCTAACGTTCGTTTGCGGGGAGATTTTCCTGAACTCGCGCCCCACGTAAAATATTTACCATCCCATAATTCCCCTCATGGCAAGCATACTCATATAACTGACCTGCAACCTTTGTCATGGGAATAATAGCTGTGAACTCACCTGTAAACGTCGATGGATCATCAAGAGTGTATTCATAATCAAGTGTACTTGGCCCGCGGCGAGCAAATCGCTCAGTCAGCACTTTATCGTAGGAGGTACCTTTATTATGGAAGCTTGCGCTTAGTCCATTAAAGTTGCGGGTTTTCACCACCAGCGTATCGCCATCCCAATACCCCCTGGAATCACCGGTCCATAACCGGATGTCATCGTTTAATAGCGGTAAATCCTGCGCCGAGCTATAGAGAGGAACAATGCGCGCCTCATGAATCATCTCTGTTAGCAGCACCGCAGTATCTTTGTTTTGAATGATCTGCACGTTGTTGTTGTACACAGCCGGCCTCAGCGGAGGGCCAGCATTGAATCCTATAATGCAACGTTCGGAAAGGCCTCGATCTTCCGGACCATCGGCTCCAATACCGCCAATCTCCATTCTCACTGGCCGAGAATCACCAGTTATGCCAGTAGAAGCAAACAAGCCCTGTTCCGCAATTGCACCCTCTGCCAAAGGAGGTAGTTGCCCATTGGCTGGATAAACGATGAGAGATGTGCGTTCGTCACCCCCGATTCCAAATTTTTCAACCCAAAAATCATTATAGCTCTCATCAACGCCTGCAGTAGAAATCGCTGCATCGGAATTTGCATCCTGCTCAGCTAGACGTAGTTGCATTTCCTCAATTTCGTCAGCAGTGAGAAACTCGCGCTCTCCAAAAATTGCTGGTCGCTGAATTGGCGTATTCGAGGAAAAATTCCACACTCCCTGAAGATCAGGTTGGCCCCATTGAGTGCGAGGTGCTGTATAGTCATCCGCCGCCAAACTGCTTAAAGGCAAAACAGCAAAAAATGCCATCACATGAACGGCAACGCTTGTTAAAGAAATTTCGATGCCGAACATTGTGAATAATAGCTTTTCCATTATTTTCTCTGTCGACGCTAGGGGAGGACAAACACATAAATATTATTTAAATATTAGTGCCGTAACTCGGGCGTAATTCCAGGTCATATTTAACGACCCCATGCCAGTATTAACTGCAACATACTGTTTTCCGTTGACCGTAAATGTAATGGGGTATCCACTTACGGAAGACCCTAAATTGACTTCCCACAAGATTTCACCCGTTTCATGATCATGGGCGCGCAGGTATCAAAGGGGTCAGAGTACTTTAACTCCTACACCAAAATCAAACTACTCTGACCCCTTTGATTTCTTCCTTTGATTTTCTTTGACCCCTTTGATTTTCTTTGATTTCGGAAACCTCCTGCCATGTCTATGGCGAAATAAACAAACAGGTTGTCTATGATGATTGTTATAGCCACATTAAAATAGCTTAAACAAGCTGAACATTTGTAGCAGGACGCAAACTTATACTAACGATACAAAACGTGAAGGCATTGTGTTGCGTCAGTGGTTCCATTACCCTGTCAAGAATTCTCCGACCTGAACAACCAATAAGCAGAAGGTCACATGACGAAACCAGCACCGAAATTCATTGCGGTACCATTAATATTTGCCACAATCCAGCTGACAAGCATCTCCAGCCAGGCACAACAATTCGAACCCGGCTATATCGACCCTTACACTATTATCGAAGCGGCAACTGCAGCAATCGGTGCCGACCGGCTGTCCTGTGTTTCCATTTCTGGTACTGCCTATAGCGGTATGGTGGGCCAACAGCATCTAAACGGCTACGACATTGACTGGCCTCGGGGCGCGCCCCTGCGCAATTACAGCCGCATCATCGATTGGCAGAATGTGCGCATGCTAGAAACCTTCGATCGGGAACCAGGCAACAACCCTGCTTCGTGGAAATACGGACTCGGCTGGCAGGGTGGCACCGCGATTCAACAACAGACTCGCCAGGAATTTATGTTAAATGGCGATTTCGCTTGGCATAAGGATGGCTCAAATGCTAATCCAGTAGCGGCACCGACATTGGACGCTGAACGCTGGCAACTGGATATGTGGCTGACTCCCCACGGTTTCCTCAAGGCGGCGCTCTTACCAGGAGCCAACCCGGTAGCGAGCTGGCGCTGGGAATTGGGAGAGATGGGGCGTGACGGTGCGACGGTGAGTCCAGAAAAAGTCAGTATCATCTCCATCACCGTAATGGATAAGTATAGAGTCGATGCTACCGTCAATTCCCAGAACCTACTGCAGCGAATTCATACCTGGGTACCGGACCCGGTGCTGGGAGACACCAACTACGAACACGAATTTTCCAATGACGATTACATAGACATCGGTGATGGCATTCTCTTTCCGACTACCTGGCATCACCACACCGGTTGGGATGATAACTATCAGGCACAGAGTATTAATGCTGGCCACAATGCCTTTGGTGGCAAACAATCGGATATCCAGGCCAATGTTTGTCCAGGCAATCTGGAAATTCCATCTTCGGTGCAGGGCGCCCAGTTTGAGACCAGTGTAGAGATACAATCACTCGCGGATGGAGTCTGGCTATTTGGCGGCGCCTCCCACAATAGCGTAGTAATAGAATTCGAAGACTATATTACTGTGATCGAAGCACCTCTCAGTGAACGGCGTAATTTGCAGGTGATCGATGAGATCGTGCGGCTAATTCCCGACAAGCCGATACGCTTCCTGGTGAATACGCATCAACACCACGACCATATCGCCGGACTTCGCACCTACATGCACATCGGCGCCACTATTATTACTCATTGGAAGAACTATGATTTTTACACTAATGACGTATTGAATTATTCACCACGAACATTGATGCCCGACCAAGTTAGCCTGTGGCCGCCGACTGAACTGGCAGAGGGCTATCAGTATGAGACCGTGCGAGAGAACTATGTACTGATGGATGACTCGCAGCGTTTGCACCTCTCCTATGTGCATCCTCTCAATCATGTCGAGGGCATGTTGGTTGCGTATTTACCGGATGAGAAGATACTAATAGAAGCCGACCTGTTTAATCCCGGCGAGCGGCAAGCTGTTAGTGCTGCCAATCGCAGCCTTTATACTCATGTGCAACGCCTCAATCTTGAAGTAAACTCGGTCGTGCCTATCCATGGGCAGCCAGTGCCCTGGGACGATTTCCTGGACTTTCTTGGAAAAAATTAGATAGGAGAGAACTGATTTGCGATTGGAGAATAATATGGAAATAAAAAGCAACAATAGGCCCAGCAAAGCACTCTCGATTCGAACCATGGCTAACGCCATAGCCCTCAGTTTTTTCATCTTATGCAGCACAACCGCGTTCGCCCAGAGCAACCCCTATCAGCGTGTAGAGGCACCCACGCCACCGGCACACCTCAATGGCGGCAATTGGGGAGAGATGATACAGGTGCGGGTAGGCCCGGCCGGTAATGTCTATGTTTATCACCGTTGTTTCAAAGCCGTATTGGGAGACCCCAATGTTGCACCCGGCCACTCAGACGGACTATCAGCAAATTGTCTCGGGGGATGGTCTATCTACCCCCCGATACTCAAGTTCTCTCCCAACGGCCAATTCATCGCTGGTTTCGGCACCGGCCTGGTAGGACGTCCCCACGGCTTTAACCTCGACCACGAAGGCAATATGTGGATCACCGACGTGATGCTTGTGGAAGGCAAAAGTGGCGCAGTAGTGTTGAAATTAAGCCCCACAGGAGAGCTGCTGCTTACTTTAGGCAAGCCTGGTATCGTTGGTGAGGATAACCAAACTTTCAATCGTCCCGCCAGCGTCGCTGTCGCCAGCAACGGCGACATCTTTGTCGCCGACGGAGAAGGCCCGAATAACCGCATCGTCAAATTTTCAGCCGACGGCCATTACCTTAGCGAATGGGGAAACACCGGATCAGGTCCAGGCCAGTTCAACACCCCTCACGACCTGGCCATCGATTCTCAGGGACGCCTGTTCGTAGGTGATCGCGGCAATAACCGCATCCAGATTTTCAAAGCAGATGGAACATTTGTCGATCAATGGACACATTTCGGGCGTCCCAGCGGAATCTACATCAACGCCCAAACCGACACCCTCTATGCAACCGACTCTACTTCCAATGCATCCTCCAACCCAGGAGTAAAACGCGGTATCTACGTCGGCAGCGCCCGCACTGGCGAACTAAAATATTTCATCCCGGACCCGGATCTGGAGCTCGCGGACCAAACAAGGATCTCCGGTGCATCAGGCATCACCTCCAACGCTGATGACTCCCTAATCTACGCCGCGGATGTCGCACCCTGGCAGCTGCGCAAATACCAAAAACAGTAACTCAATAAATGGGGTCAGAGTCCTTTCTCACTGCTGCAATACTGATACTATTTAGTCTAGTCTCCAGTAGAACGGAATGCTAAATCAAAGTACTCTGACCCTTTGATTATTGATATTGCCGGATGTCGCTCAGATTAAACCTTGGAAGCATGAAAAGCTCATAAGCAATATATGAGTATTGCTAGATATGTATCCCATGGCGAAGATAATAAACTCACCCTATGGTTTGCATGGGGCAAGATTGTCTAAATGCAGCAAATTGTTTTGCATCGTAATTGATTATTTTATTAGTGTCCCCCTTTGATTTTTGCATCAAACTCAGACTGCAAATTGATTGATCAGCCAACCCAGAAACAGTACTTGTGGCACCGTGATCAATGGTAAAAACAGCGCCATCTTCAATGAACGTGTGGCATCTTTTAATACCATAATCTCAGTGTAGTCAGTTGCTACGCCGCCCATGAGAAAGGCAAAACTATTTCCCGGCGCTCCCGCGCGATTAAGAATATCAGCAGCAATAGGAGTGGAACCTTCAGAACACACCTCTAAAATAGTAGCCACGGCAATTGTCACACTAAGACCCATTAATGTGGGACCGAAATAGGTAGCGAACAATTCCGGAGGTACGAAAACGCGCACCGCACTAGCCAACAACACGCCAAACAGAATCCAGCGAATCACCATCTTCGAATCCTTAATACCGTCCTTCAACGCGTCAAGAACATTCTCGATGCTGAATTCAGCTTGTGCCAGTTGGTTTTTCGCCTCTTGCCAGAAATGAAACCCTTTTGGAAGATCCACCTGCTGCGGGTTCTCCGGTAACACTCCGCGGTGCACAAACAGATCGAACAAAATGCCAGTTATAAACGCAATACCCATGGAGAACACAATAAAGGCCACTGTCCATGGCAGACCTATAAGAGCAATAAGAATCAAGGTTAGCGAGAATGAGTTCCAAGGACTGGATACTAAAAAAGCCATCACTTGTCCTGCACTGGCACCCCGCTCATATAGTTTGGCACCAACCATGAGAATGCCGTGACTACATAGATCCAGCAGTACCCCGGCAAAGCTGGCGCGCCAGATGCCCTGGACACCACGCTTGGTTCCCATGGCGCTCATAACGAACTCCCGCGGGACTTTGCCCAGAATTGCAATCATTAAGATACCGACTGCTACTCCCCACCAGATCGTATTAATTAATTCGAATACTGAATGGGATAACAACATAGCCCAGCCAGAAGGCATAGTGTCACCCAGAAAAAGATGAACACCGTACAGAAGTAGTGAAGCTGTAAGGCATAAGCGTAACAGCCAGTCTGGCTTATCGATATTTGCATGACAAGCGGTCACCTGCGCGTCAGCACCATGTTGATATTGAGCGTGATGATCATTTTTACTCGTCATTAGTCACCCGCCTATTACTATTGAACCGTTTATATTCTAGATAAAAAGGAACCAGAGTTGAAATACACATTTTTTGATATTGACAAGTTAACTATCAAAACGGTAAAAATCACCTTCAAACCATTACTATATCGCCACAGCCTTTTCCCAAGACGCAAAGGCACGCTGCCTGAAGAAACGGTAGTTCTCAGCTGACACCAAGTGTCTTCCTAGGTTGAACAAATTGCACACAGCGGCATGTGCACATAGAAACCTCTGTGCCTGCTTCATCGATTTGAACTTCCGCATACCCCGCTCTCTCACTCGTGTCGGCTCATGAGAAAGCTCAGCTTTGTTGTTGGCGTATTGCGATGTGTCGTGGATCGTATCGGGAATCAATTCTCTGTGCGCCACGTTGTAGCTTCGCAATTTATCAGTGACTATCCTTCTAGGCTCGCCCTTGTATTTCTTCAATAGCCGTTTAAAGAAACGCTTTACCGCCTTTCCATCACGCCTCTTTTGCAGGAATACATCAACCACTTCACCGTCTTGATCAACGGCTCTCCATAAGTAGTGCTGTTTCCCATGAATCCTCACGAATACTTCATCAATGAAGAAGGTGTCGCCGTAGCCCTGATGCTTCCGTCTCAACCGCTGTGCATATTTCAAACCGAATTTGTAGCACCAAAGGCGAATGGCTTCATAGCTGACAGTGATGCCCCGCTCGGCCAGCAAGTCTTCGACGTCGCGATGGCTAAGGCTGAACCGGTGGTAGAGCCAGACTGCATACTGAATGATTTCAGGCGGGAATCTGTAGCGTTTGTATATTTTCGATTGTGTCATGAGCCGAATATTGGCAGATTAGGGATTAACTTGTCAGTATCCTTTGATTCTATGAGTCTGTTCTCCAGCCAAGTGCGATCCGGTACAAAGCAGGTAAAATAATCAACGTGAGCAACGTCGAGGAAATAATTCCCCCGATTACAACGGTAGCAATTGGCCTCTGAACCTCTGCGCCAGTGCCCACGTTGAAAGCCATAGGAATAAAACCAAGACTCGCGACCATTGCTGTCATTAAAACTGGCCGCAGTCGAATAATTGCTCCTTCAACAATTCCTCGTGACACATCTCCATGCTCCACTATCAGGTTTTTGATAAAGGACAGCATAATCAATCCATTTAGGACGGCAATACCCGATAGAGCAATGAACCCTACTCCAGCAGAAATGGAAAGAGGCATGTCCCTTAGCCACAATGCAAGAATTCCTCCTGTCAGAGCCAGCGGTACACCTGTAAAAATGACAATGGCATCTCTGAAAGAACCAAACACCATTAACAGAGCGCCAAAAATTAGAGCCAGCGTTACAGGCACGACCAACGAGAGACGATTGCGTGCAGATTCCAGCTGTTCGAAAGTTCCTCCATATTCAACCCAGTAACCCGGTGGCAAAGTTAATTCTGCAGCAATGCGTTGCCCCGCTTCAGTCACGAACGATCCCAAATCCCGATTACGTATATTGGCCGTAATCACAACTCGGCGTTTCCCGTTTTCGCGATTTATCTGATTAGGCGCACTCACATAATCTAGTGTGGCTATTTCGTTTAGCGGCACATAACCAGGACCATCTTCGAACCCGGATGTACTGACTGGCAAATACCGCAATTTCTCGATATCGGTTCGCATTTTTTCCGGCAGTCTTACTACCAAATCGAAACGACGATCTCCCTCAAATATCAGACCCGCCTGTTCCCCGCCAATAGCTGTTGACACGATAGACTGCAATTCTGAAACATTTATGCCATAACGCGACATCATTTTCCGATTTGGAACGACGGTTAATATAGGCAAGCCACTCACCTGCTCCACTGCCAGATCGCTTGCTCCCTCGATATTCTGCACGATGTCTAAAACTTCCTGAGCACTTGTTTCCAATTGATCTAAGTCATCCCCAAATACTTTGATTGCCAGATCCGCTCTAACGCCTGATATCAGTTCGTTAAATCGCATTTCTATAGGCTGTGTAAATTCATACTTATTTCCCGGCACATTCAACACTGCTGCTTCTAGCTCAGCAAGAAACTGGGCTTTGGATTTTGATTCGTCCAGCCATTCCACCTGTGGTTTAAGCATGACAAATGTATCAGCCACTCCGGGCGGCATGGGGTCAGTCGCAATTTCCGGCGTACCAATTTTGGAGAAAACTTTGTCGACTTCCGTAAACTGACTAATGCGATCCTCCAGCACTAGCTGCATCGCTACTGATTGATCCATGCCGGTGCCGGGTATACGCAAAGCGTGCAAGGTAATGTCACCTTCATCAAGCTGCGGAATAAATTCAGACCCCAGATTGCCAGCCAAACCGATGCAGAAAACAACGAACACAGTCGCCGCTGTTACAACCAGCCACCGAAATCTGAGAGACCATTCCAAAAGTGGCCGATATGCGAGTTTCAACCAGCGCGTTACAATGTTCTCCTTTTCAGACAATTTCCCTGTCATGAAAATCGCCAATGCCGCAGGGATAAGTGTGAGCGACAGAACTAGTGCGGTGCTTAGGGCTAATATCACAGTGATCGCCATGGGATGAAACATTTTTCCTTCTATTCCCGTGAGAGCGAAAATTGGAATATAGACGAAAGTGATTATGCATACGCCGAACAAACTCGGCCTAATCACCTCGTTCGTTGCTTCAAAAACAATTTGCAGACGCTCCTGCCTTGATAACTGTTTGCCACGAGTGATTCTGGCCTCAGTAAGTCGCCTGATCCCGTTTTCAACAATGATTACCGCTCCATCAACTATAAGGCCAAAATCCAATGCACCTAGGCTCATAAGATTCGCAGAAACGCCAAACGTAACCATGCCAGTAATGGTTCCCAGCATTGAAATTGGGATGACGACTGCTGTAATAAGAGCCGCCCGCACATTACCCAACAAGAGAAATAACACAGCGATAACCAACAGGGCACCCTCTAACAAGTTAGTGCGTACCGTATCGATGGTCTTATCGACTAGAGTAGTTCTATCGTATACAGATTCGGCAACTACTCCTTGGGGAAGCGTCGTGTTTATCTCATCTAACTTGTTACCAACATCTCGAGCCACACTACGAGAATTTTCACCGATTAGCATAAATGCCGTACCTAGCACGGTCTCTACACCATTTTGGGTCGCTGCTCCGGTTCGCAACTCAGAGCCAATAGCCACTTCTGCAATATCGGAAATACGTATTGGCAAATCGTCTTCATTGATAACAACAACGTTTCGAATATCATCAAACGATTCTAGTTGCCCCGGCGATCGAACTAAGAGCTGTTGGCCATTGGGTTCGATGTAGCCAGCCCCGCGATTATCATTGTTATTGCGTAAAGCCGAGACCACTTGCTCCATGCTGATCCCCCATCGCAACATTTTGGTAGGGTCTGGCGTCACGTGATATTGCTTCTCGTACCCTCCGGTTGTATTGATCTCTGTAACTCCGTCAACCAGCATAAGCTGCGGACGGATAATCCAATCCTGAATCTCTCGCAACGCCGTACTGTTGTAAGGGGCACCGTTTGCCTGCCGCGCTTCTGGCAGAGCTGAAACCGTGTACATGAATATTTCCCCTAGCCCAGTACTGATTGGACCCATCCTTGGTTCGAGCCCTGCCGGAAGTTCGCTTCTAAGCATGCTTAGTCGCTCGCTAATGAGGTTTCGCGCAAAATAAATATCCGTACCCTCATCGAAAACCACAGTAACTTGTGACAATCCATAACGGGAAAGTGAGCGCGTATAAGCAAGAGCCGGTAAGCCTGCTAGACCTGTTTCCACTGGAAAAGTGATTCGCTGCTCAGACTCCAACGGCGAATACCCAGGCGCCTCAGTGTTAACCTGTACTTGCACATTGGTAATGTCAGGTACAGCGTCAATGGGGAGATTTTGGTAATTCCAAACACCCAACACTGTAAGCACCAAAACTACTACTAGAACTAGCCATCGCCGCTCTATTGACTCACGTAGCATGTATTCAATCATGTGGATCTCCTTAGTGGTCGTGTGATGCCCCAGATTTTTCCAAGTCAGCCTTGATGAGGTAGCTATTCTGGACAACGTAACGCTCGCCCACATTCAACCCGGAAAGAACTTCACTAAAACGCCCGTCTGTGCGACCGAGTTCCAGCGGCCTAATCTCAAATTCATTTCCTACTTGAATAAACACAACACGCCAATCTCGAAAATCCTGTAAAGCTCTATTGTCTATTACCAAGGGGAGTTGCAACCTTTCTATAGTTACTTCTGCCTCAATAAGTAGTCCCGGAGTCCACACTAATTCGGAATTCTCTACTGGCACGCGAGCGACCACATTGGGAGAGAGACCTTCACCCGGATTTAGGTATCGGATGCTGCTAGTGGTCGTCAAAGTCCCGAGCTTTATTTCCACAGATTGCCCCGCTTGTATGGTCTGAGCACTGCTAGGAAACACATTCAAATCTGCCCACACATTGCGGTAGTCAGCTATGGTCAATAGCGTTTGCCCACCAGCATGCTCTCCGGGGTTAGCGTGGCTATCCACTACAAGCCCAGAAATTGGGGCGCGAATCTCATAGGAACGCAAGCTGTCATTAGCCTCGACAGTTGCAATGAGATCTCCTTGAGCTACCGAATCACCCAGTGCCGGTATTACTGACTGAATAATGCCGGAGTAACGCGCGGTGATATGACTAATTTGGCGCGGATCAGCGGAAATTTTTCCGTACAACACTTCGGTTTGATGAACTTCGCCAGCACCGGCTTCCTGCACGCTGATGCCTAGTGCCAGCAGCATCTCATTAGACAAGTACGTACGCCCTTCGTGAGACTCGTATTGCCAGCTGTAGGAACGGTTCCCATATGTAGCCACCACACTCACGTCAAATGAGTGCGGCTCCTCTACTACACCATTTCCCAAGAGGTAGTCACTCATCGGAGCAAAATCAAACTCATCAATACGCCCCCCTAATCGTGTCAAATTTACTTCTAGCTGCCATTGACGGTTGTCGATTGGCTCATCATTTAGATAAGCCCACGCCCGGTATTCAGGCAGTACGCCTTCTTCAAAGATGCTTAGTTCTACGGTGAAATCACTCTCAGTCAGCAATCGACCGCCGTGAGTACCGCGAGCTTCTTCGATCTCCATTTCCTCTGCTTCCAATATCATCCCTGCCACAAAAATAAAGTGCCCAATAGCCACTAGGCGAATTACTCCTCGAAATGCGGCTCCTAACTTAAAAATATAGTTATTCATTGTCTTACTCCAATCGCTGATTCGGTTAGTGAATCGCCACTTAACTGTTCAATTTCTGCAGTTAACAAGTGCACACGCGTTGCTGCACCTATAAGGTTTTGTTCTGCTTGCAGCAATGCTGATTGAGCAGCGTTTAGCTCCAAGAGACTGTAGCGCCCATTATCGAACGCTAACTGCGTCTCTCTTAAAGCAGTCTCTAATTGCGGCATGACGTTTTGCTGGATGGCCTGAACTTCGTTTGCCGCCTGCATGCGACGAAAATCGAGATCAACAATACGAGAACTTATTCGAAGCAGCGCACTTTCCCGCTCTGAATCCACCAACGCTAAATTCGCACTCGCTGCTTCAATTGCGCCACTAGCTCGCTTGCGACTGAACAAGGGCAAACTAGCCTGCAATGTGAAAGCGGAATCATCGAGTGCGGTAATATGGCGAATGCCCGCACTTAACTCTAAATCGCCTTTGCTCCGACTTTGGGCTTCTCTTAGCTCAGCATTTCGTAGTCTGGACTCGTCCGCATAAATTAGGATGGCTGGATTGCGCTCTAATCGATTCAATAAATCTTCGATGGGAACAGTGTCCTCGAATTCCATAAGGTTGGCTGATACTGAATCAAAATCTGGATCGAGGTCATTCCAAAGACTAGATAGACGCACCTTTGCTGCTGCAACATCATAGTCAGCTGATTGCCTCGCCAACTGTGATATTTGTAAAGACGCATTCGCTCTTGCTTGTTCTGCTAACGGCGCTCGGCCAGACTCGACTCTAGCGGTCACCGTATCGACTGTACTACTGACAATCGAGACAGCCCTATCCAACATGTCTCGTCGTTGTTGAGCTGATACTAATTCGATATAACGCCGTGTCACTTGCCCGATAAGCTCCAATTCCAACACACGCTGCTCTGCTGTGAGTAAACTTTGTCTTCGACTTACCACATCATTGCGCGCAGCCAGCTTATCTCCAAACTCGATAACTTGTGACATTGCGAGCGTGAATTCTGTCCCTTGAAACCAATTTAGGTCACCGGTTCCGATCAAATCTTCAATTTGACCGCTAACGCGTAGAGCTGGCCTTAAATTGGCTGTGCTTTTCTCACCTTCCAATGCTCGCGCACGGAAGTCGAAGCTTCGAAATTGTGGATTTTGATCCAAGACTCTGCGAATCGCGCTCCCAAGATCAAGGGAGTTGTCCTGAGCATGCAACTGCCCAACTTGCGCTCCACAAAGTGTGAATAACACAATCACCAGTAATCGCTTTCTGGCTAGCATAATTTTCTCCAACAAACACAGACGCAGCACAAATGCTGCGCACAACAAGATTAATTAGTGTGAGCTAACGTCGTAAAAGTGTTTTAGGAGTGAGCGGGAGGCGCTCGAAGAGGGGGTCGTAAAGAGTGAGATGCCAAGACAATTCTAGGCTGATTTGCTTGGTATCGCTGACTCAAAGCCGGCTTAAGCAATCCAATGATTAGAAGAAACCATGAGAATAGCTGCACGCCTAACTCTGGATATTTTGGCAGAAGATTGTCAGTTAGTGCTCTTCTTTCAAAATCGATATGGCCTGAGTCTTCACCGTGCTCAACATGTCCATTGAGGTTCTCAAAATGAAGGCTTATATCCGGCTCCATGCCATCAAAGCAATAGTGGAGCACAATGCCACCGAACCACAAACACGTGAGGATCACGATCAGCGCCTTGGTGATCAGAAGGATAAAGCTATTGTTGTTAAAGCCTATCAGCATAATTATTCAATGGTTGTTGTTGACTGCCACAGTATTCCGCACTTTTAAGCCATTGAAATGCGGAGACTTCAACACCTTATTATAAATTTCCACACTTGGTCAAGCTAGCTAGTGAGATCTCACACCCAATTGCCATACCTACAGACAACTTGTTACAAAATACTAAAGCCGGTAAGGGAATGAGAGGAATAAATTAGGTATTCAATGGAACTGAAATGAAAGCCTCCTTGAAAATAGCCGAATACTTCACGCTCCAGAAAGCACTCCTATTATTAGGAGCAGCCGTTTTGGTACTGAATAATTTCAGGCGGGAATCTGTGGCGTTTGTATATTTTCGATTGTGTCATGAGCCGAATACTGGCAGATTAGGGATTAACTTGTCAGTATCCACCTAGACGCTAGTTCAACTCCCTAATGAGGAACTAAACCGACTCAATCTAGCCGCTTTACCGTCCCATTTTTTCGGCTGTAAGAGCCGTCGAATGCTGCTAAATTAGCTCATACGTTTTAATACATTTAGCTAATACGTACGTATTAGCAACGTATGAATTCGCCGAACCCGTAAAAACAAATTATTCATATTAATCAAATATTTAAAAAGCTATAATTCTGGAAGTGTGGCGGTAAACGTATCCCCCCTCTTACGGCAATATTCTTAAGATTCCTCTCTAGATCAATTAGTTAAAAACTAATCGTCCAATTTTCGGAAATTTACGTAGGAAAACGTATTAGTGGCGGACTCTCTATTTGTAATTACAAATAGAGAGTCTGGGGTATTGACAACTTAATGGGTCAAGTCGTAACTGCCGAAACCATTAAGTTGAGCTACCCCACCAAATAAACATCATAACGACTACTACTACCCTTAAACTCGATATCGGGTTTTTCTGAGCTTATATGGGGCGAAAGCTTTGCTCGTTTCACTACTACTCTTTTCTTTGCCAATTTGCTGGCGTGTTCTAGAAGTTGTGCGTTATCGGATTCATGGCCTAGCAATTGCTGCAATAAGGCCATGTCTTTCTTTACCTTTGCGCTTTTTCTTCGCTCGGGAAACATTGGGTCTAAATAAACCACATCAAACTCCCTTTCTGATGCAGTAAATTCCATAAAGTCGGCGCAGAGAAGTTCCATTCTATTCGACACTATGGCCAATTTTTCACTGCCATTACGCGCTCTGGATAAACCATCCTGTAACAAGGCGTGGACTATCTTCGATCGTTCCAAAAGCAGCATTTCACAACCAAGGCTTGCCAATAAAAATGCATCTTTGCCTAAACCCGCCGTGCCATCTAAAACGGTTGGCCTTAGTGCACCTTTGGCACCGATTGCCTTCACTATATTCTGTTGCTTAACAGCGCTCTTGGTACGGTAGTTTAGTTTTGGGTCTGAAAAATCTACAGATACAGATAGAGGGAGGACAGCAGGTTGTTTTGACTCCACACTGCACAAAGCAAGCACGGAATCTGTATAGCCGAGAAAGTGCTCACAGGAGCTTCCCAGACTATCATCACGCAGTTGCTGAATATCTAACAGAGGTAATTGCAGCTTTTCTGCAAGTAGCTGACATCGTTGCTTAGAGCTTTCGCTTGGATCTGACTCCAGCTGTACTACTGCAAGTTTCACAATGCCACAACAAGCAAGCCAATGCCGAGTAGCACCCGATAGATAACAAAAGGCAGGAAACCCAGTTTTTCTATTAATTGCAAAAAGTAATGAATGCAGAGATAAGCCACACCAGCAGATACGGCAATAGCGTAAAACAACAGAAACCAGTCAGATGCTGTAATCCCTATCTGACTCAATTCCACACCCTTGAGCAATCCTCCAGCCATAATGATGGGTATAGAGAGCAAAAACGAGAAACGAGCCGCTGCTGCACGATTCATATTGCAGAAAAGTGCAGCTGTCATGGTTATACCGGAGCGGGATGTGCCCGGAATTAACGCCAGAACTTGTGCAAAGCCAATAATGAGTGCGATTTTCCAGGAGATATTAGAAATTGATAGCTGTTTATTACCACTGTTGTCGGACCAGAGTAACAGCAAGGCAAAAATGATAGAGGTGCTGGCGATAACCGGCAGGGAACGTCCATACTGTTCAACATAATCACCGAATAATAAACCTGCTACCCCTGCTGGGACTGTGGCCGCTATTAACATCCAGGCTAATCTGGAGTCATTACTCCTCTCACCACCTACTACGCTTTTTACTGCCGCCGTTGCTAAACGTTGCACCTCACCCCTGAAATAAAGCAAAACAGCGAGCAATGTTCCAACATGAACAGCAACATCAAAGGCAAGACCCTGATCACTCCAGGAGAATAATAGAGAGGGGAGGATTAAATGTCCTGATGATGAGATAGGCAGGAATTCCGTCGCACCCTGCAACACAGAAAGAAAAGTTACCTGAAGAAAATCTAGGTTCAACGTCAGTCCTCAACCTTAAACATTGCCACAACTACTTTGTACTAATCAGTAGTCCAATTGTTCTTTAACATAGTTGGGCCGTACTTGATCAGCATTGACAGCCTCACCGGCCATAAACCGCCGTTCAGCCTGCTGTGCTATTAGCTGATTGCTAATGACAGGCTCACAGACCTGACCCGTGGAGGCACTATTCAGTATGCCTAGAATGCCCATGTGATTCGACCAGCCTGTTCCAACAAGACGCCACTGCGCGTTCTGACTATGCTCCGACAAAGGCAGCAATTTCTCGGGCAGTGCAACCTGCTCACTACCAAGGAGCTCAACACCCAGCTTTTCAGACTGCCGGTATGCTGCAAAATAGACCTCTCCCTCTCTCGCTTCCTCACATACTAATACATGACTACAAGCGCTCTCTTCCACAGTCGCAACAGCAAGCAAAGCCAGCGATGACAAGGAAATAACGGGTATATCCTGGCTCATGCCCAGCCCTTGCGCAACGGCAACCCCAATACGCACCCCGGTAAAAGAACCTGGACCAGCTACGACAGCAATGACATCCAATTCAGCAAGGCTTATACCTGATTCGGATAACAATTCAGAAACCATGGGCAAAACACGCTGAGCTGATTGTCGCTCAGCATCACTAATACGCTCAATAAGCCCGCCAGCAAACTGTACAGCGACAGAGCAGCGGGAAGAGGATGTGTCTATAGTCAGAATATTATTCATGATGATGCAAGGGAATGATAAGAACCCGTAACTATTAATTTACTACATTCATAAAAAATCCCCATTGAAGCAATTCAACAGGGATTTTTAAGAAAGGTTTGAGCAGTGACCCACCGACTGCAGCGGGTACGCAGTCGGTGGGCCTGGCTAAAGTCACTCAAATCCAGCTACAGCCTACTTCTTCTTTTTTCTGGCTGCTTTCTTGCGTGCTGGAGCTTTCTTCTTTGCTGCTTTCTTCTTAACTGCTTTACGCTTTACAGCCTTTTTCTTGACGGCCTTGCGTTTAACAGCTTTCTTTTTAGCAGCTTTTTTACGTGCAGGGGCCTTTTTCTTCGCTACCTTCTTCTTGGCCACCTTCTTCTTAGCTGCTTTCTTTTTGGCTACTTTTTTCTTCGCCACCTTTCTCTTAGCGACTTTCTTCTTGGCGACCTTCTTCTTTACTGCCTTTTTCTTGGCTACTTTCTTTTTGGCCACCTTCTTTTTCGCTACTTTCTTCTTAGCAGCCTTTTTCTTTACTGCCTTTTTCTTAGCTACTTTCTTTTTAGCCACCTTCTTTTTGGCTGCTTTCTTCTTGGCTGGCGCTTTACGCTTCGCTACTTTGCGTTTTACAGCTTTCTTCGCCGCAGCTCTGCGTTTAACTGCCTTCTTCTTAGCTTTTTTCTTGGCTACTTTCTTTTTAGCGACTTTCTTCTTAGCCGCTTTCTTTTTCGTTGCTTTTTTCTTGGCAACCTTTTTCTTAGCCACTTTCTTTTTCACGGCTTTCTTCTTAGTAGCCTTTTTCTTTACTGCCTTTTTCTTGGCTACTTTCTTCTTCGCTACCTTCTTTTTAGCGGCTTTCTTCTTAGTAGCCTTCTTCTTTACTGCTTTTTTCTTGGCTACTTTCTTCTTCGCCACCTTCTTCTTAGCTACTTTCTTTTTAGCTACTTTCTTTTTAGCTACTTTCTTTTTAGCGGCCTTCTTTTTCGCTACTTTCTTCTTCGCAGCTGGCTTGCGCTTGGCAACTTTTTTAGGAGAAGCTTTCTTAGCTGCGGCGCGTCTTTTGACTGCTTTTTTCTTCTTAACTACCTTTTTTCTCTTCTTTGCAGCCGGCTTTTTCTTAGTCGCTTTTTTCTTGGCTGCCTTGCGAGCAGCTGCTTTGGCTTTTGCGGCGGCTTTTTTAGCAGCTGCTTTTTCTTTCTTTGCTGCTTTGGCTGCTGCTTTTCTGGCTGCTGCAGCATCTTTGCGAGCTTTTTTAGCGGCTTTAGCTGCTGCGGCTTTAGCCTGCTTTGCCTTAAACTTGGCAGTAAACGCTTTTACTGCTTTATTAAGGTCTGCTTCAGCTTTCGCCTTTGCTGCAGCCTTAGCCGCTGCAGCCTTGGCTGCTGCTTCTGCTGCTTTAGCTCTGGCTTTTGCTGTTCTAATCTTTGCCTTTATAGCAGCGCTAGAAGCCGATGCTTTCTTCGCTGCATTCTGGGCTGAGACAGCAGTCCTTTTACTTGCTGCTGTTTTGGCTTTTGCTGCGGCTTTCTTTGCAGCAACTACCTTCTTTCGAGCAGCTGCAACTTTTTTCGCTGCTGCTTTAGAATCTTTTTCAAGTTTCGCTACTGCGGCATTTGCTTTAGATAAAGCCGGGCTACTAACTTTCTTAGCCACTGACTTTCTCTTTGCTGTTTTTTTCTTTTTTGCCTTAACTTTAGCCATACTCGTTGCTCTCCTAAGTTATGAATCGTGCCCGCTTAAGTCTAACAATTACAACCACTGCTCGCCGGCAACATATCACATAAACAATCTGGCTTACAGTAAACTCGCTGCAAAAAACTGTTACATAAACAATTCTCTTAAACAATCCATGCATAATACCCACTTCTACATGGTATCAACCAGTGTTTCGCTAGATGAATAAAAAACTTTAAGGAAATATGTTGAAATTTTAACCAATTAAATGTCTTTATACTGCATATAAAAAGCAATTTTTTTGCCAAGTTTAACAAGTTAAGTTTACAAGCACGGTTAATTGAACAAACATTGACCAAAGAGAATGTTTTCTAATTGGAAAAGAGTTCTTTTAGGAAAACAATAATAAGCACAAGCAAAGTTGACTGATGAACATAAAATTATAAAGTTAAAACTGCAAACGAGTACAAAATGAGTCATTTACGTCTTTAATTAGGGTTAAACCTTTTAAACGTTTGATGTGAGCAAAGGAAACTTAGCATTATTTTTGCGCAATAGAACAGGGTATGAGTATTTTCGTTACAAGCATTGCGCTTTTATTATTTTTTAACCCCGTTAAAACAAAAAACCAGGCAAATGCCTGGTTTTTTGTTTTAAGCAACCATGTTCAGGATAGGGATGAGAGAATTTGCTCTTTAATGGCATCAACACTAGCAACACCATTCACTTTTATCGTTTTAACTGCCTGACCTTGCTTTTCCAATTCTTGATAAAACTTTACCAAAGGTTCCGTTTGATCATGATAAATCTCAAGCCGAGTACGGATGGTCTCTTCCTGATCATCCTCCCGTTGGATTAAATCTTCACCTGTTTCATCATCTTTGCCTGCAACCTTTGGGGGGTTGAAATCCACATGGTAAACGCGGCCAGAGTTTGGATGCACTCGTCTACCCCCCAAACGCCTTACTATTTCATCATCGGCAACGTCAATTTCCAATACAACATCAATTGGAACTCCTGCCTCTACCATGGCTTCTGCCTGTGGGATAGTGCGGGGAAAGCCGTCAAAAAGAAAACCAGATGCGCAATCGTCTTGTTGAATGCGCTCTTTTACCAAGGCGATGATAATCTCGTCAGTAACCAAGCCACCAGAGGCCATGACTTGCTCTACTTGCAGGCCTAACTCTGTTTTTGCTTTTACTGCTGCTCTTAGCATATCACCGGTAGATATTTGCGGAATGGAGAACTGCTCACAAATAAACTGTGCCTGTGTACCCTTGCCAGCACCAGGCGCCCCTAATAAAATTATTCTCATTACTAACTCCCTTCTCCTAACCGTTTATAGTTTAATTATATGGTCCGATAAATATAGTTCGATAAATCTTGAAACCTACCACAGGACTCTTTTATCCCCTGAACAAAAAGATGCTATAAGCCACTGGCTTTCGCCTGCTCCCAGAGCGCATCCATTTCCTCAATGCTGGCATCCTGTAAAGTCCTTCCTCCGGAATGAAGCGTTTCTTCAATCCATTTGAATCGCCCTTCGAAGCGTCGATTCGCCGCTCTCAGCGCCACCTCAGGCTCCACATTGCTGTGCCTGGCTAAATTTACCGTTGCAAACAATATATCCCCTAATTCACTACTAATATTGTCACTATCTCCCAGGGCAAGTGCTTCTTCAAATTCGACAATTTCTTCTTTTAATTTATCCAATACTGGCTGTATTTCAGTCCAATCAAAGCCTGCTTGCGACGCGCGCTTTTGCAGCTTACGTGCTCGCTCTATAGCAGGCAATGCTTTTGGCACATCATCTAATAAGCTAACAAGGTCAGAATTCGCTTTTTTCCCGCCTTTCTGTCTTTTTTCTTCGCGCTCAGCTTCCTTAATGGCTTCCCAGTTCACAACCACTTGCTCAGCACTGATATCCTGCTTAATCCCGAACTGCTCTACATCCCCATTAGGGAATACATGGGGATGACGACGAACCAATTTATCACTAATGGCAGTGGCTATGTCCTGAAAATTAAAACATCCCTGTTCGCTGGCTATTTGGGCATAAAAAATCACCTGAAACAATAAGTCACCGAGCTCATCTTCAAGTTCCACCATATCATTATTTTCAATGGCATCGGCAACCTCATAAACCTCTTCTAATGTATAGGGTAGTAGAGAGCTAATTGTTTGTTCCAAATCCCACGGGCATCCATGCTCTTTATTACGCAGCATAGTCATGATCGTTATCAACTTCTCGATCGCTGACATGACTTCCTGTTTTCTCTGCAAATCTGAGTTCACTATTGATTACCTGCCTAAGCCTGCTTTTTCTTGTCTTTTAATGCAAACACTGCCATGGATTCCACATGTGTTGTATGTGGGAACATATCCATTACGCCAGTCGTTTGCATCGTGTAACCCGCTTTTAACAGCTCCGCAGAATCTCTCACCAAGGTTGCCGGATTACAGGAAATATAGACGATTTTCTCTGCTCTTAACTTTGCCACTTCTGTAATGATTTCTATTGCACCCGAACGCGGCGGGTCTAAAAGGACTTTATTGTACTGTAGTTTAGACCACTCTCTTGTTTCTATGGACTGGAATAGATCTGCTGCATGAAACTGCACATTATCTATTCCATTTAACTGCGCATTCTCCTCACCACGCTCTACCATTTCCTCACTGCCTTCAACACCCACTACTTTCTTGGCAGTTCGTGCTGCTGCAAGCGTAAAATTACCCAAGCCGCAGAACAAATCCAACACCGTATCTTCTTCATTGAGCTCTAATAGCGACAATGCACGGCTGACGATCTTGCGATTTATACCAGCATTAATCTGCGTAAAATCCATAGGATGAAAGTTCATCTGCAAATCAAACTCTGGCAGAAAGTATTGCAAGCGTTCCACGGTATTTGGCGGGAATACCTTGTGTACCGAGGCATTACCGCTTGGCTGCAGGTAGAGTTCGATCTTATGCTGCTCAGCAAACACAAGCAGGGCTGATATATCTGATTCAGAAAGAGGTTGTAGATGACGGAAAACAAGCGCAAGTTGATTTCGGCATTCCATCTTGTCAGCGTCATCGCCAGACCCATCACCTATTTCACCAACCGCTACTTCAATTTGTGGAATGTTATGACAGCCCTGCAACCCAGTTATAAGCAAGCGCAATGGCTGTATCAGCTCAGCAATCTCCTTCACCAGTACCTGACAATTATTCATGTCGGTGATAAAGCTACTGTATTTTTCGCGGAAGCCGACCAGAGCTCCACCTTTCTTGTTCACAACGCGAACTGCGAGTCGGGCCTTGCGTCGATAATGCCGAGTAACATCTTGCAGTTTCGGGAGCAGCTCTAAAGCAGTAGGTTCCAAGCCTGTCGCATGCTGCATTTGCTCCACTAATACTGACTGCTTAAAGTCAATTTGTGCATTTGTGTCCATATGCTGCAGCGAACAACCGCCACATAGCCCAGCATACTCACAGGGTGGCTCGACTCTATTTGGCGATGGCACTAATACAGCCGTTGTTTTTAACTCATCAAACTTTCCACGTCGGCGCACATAAGTAGCGGATACTTGCTCGTTGGCAAGTGCACCATCGACAAAAACCACTTTGCCATCTACATGCGACACCCCTCTACCTTCATGGCTTAAGGAAGTAATATCTAAGGTTATTGGTTCGCTGGGTAACTTACCCCGTCCTCTTCTACGCCGGCTCATGGAATGCTTAGTGCTCGCTTGAATTTTAAAAAATTGCAGAGGGAGTAATAGCGAGGTTCGTGTATAGCGACTCTTCGCATTCTACTTACTGCATGAAAATAATGAATTATTATTGAAATACACCCGTGGAAAGATAGCGGTCGCCACGATCACAAACTATGGCAACGATGGTCGCGTTGCTCACCTCTCGTGATAACTGTAATGCAGCATAGATTGAACCTCCGGAAGATACCCCACAGAAGATCCCTTCTTGTGCTGCCAATTCTTTCATTGTGCGTTCGGCATCGCTCTGTTCAACATCAATAACACGGTCAACCCTGCTGGAATCATAAATGGCTGGCAGGTACTCAGCAGGCCAGCGCCGAATACCTGGTATACGTGAACCATCTTTGGGCTGCAAACCGATAATTTCTATTTCTGGGTTCTGTTCTTTTAAGAAACGAGAGACGCCCATGATGGTCCCTGTAGTACCCATAGAGCTAACAAAATGGGTGATTTGTCCTTTGGTATCACGCCAAATTTCAGGGCCGGTATGAACATAATGGGCATTCGGATTATCCTGGTTGGCAAATTGATCCAGTACTTTTCCCTTTCCCTGCTCCTGCATATGTTTAGCCAGATCGCGTGCGCCTTCCATGCCTTCCTGCTCGCTGACCGTTATAAGCTGTGCACCATATGCTGTCATTGATGATTTCCGCTCATCACTCATATTATCCGGCATTATCAGGATCAATTTATATCCCATCACAGCGGCAACCATCGCCAGGGCTATGCCAGTGTTGCCGCTGGTAGCCTCAATCAGCACATCGCCCGGTTTTATTTCACCTCGCAGTTCTGCCTGCTGAATCATGCTAAGGGCAGGTCTGTCTTTAACCGAGCCCGCAGGGTTGTTACCTTCGAGTTTAGCCAAAATGGTATTACTGGTATCTCCGGGCAATCGCTGCAACTTCACTAGCGGTGTATTTCCAATTTGGGATTGAATACTGTGATAAGACATGTGGAATATGGACCAACTGGAAGGTTAAGAAAGTTAAATGGCGAAAAGCCCAAAATTCTACACGGAAACAGGACTAGGCGAAAGTTAGCTTAATGCTTGAGACCGGTCGTGAGGCTCTGAAGAGCTGGTGAAAATAGCCTAGTTTTGCCGGGCAAACAGACTGCGACTATTGAGCGGTTTGTCGCCCAGGTGGGCCGCCAGGGCCAATCTCAGCAATCGTTTAGCCGTGTGCGCAACTTCCTTATCAGTGATATCCAGATCCCGCAGCGCGATGATATGCGCACCCTTGAAGGCTTTACTACTGTGCAGCTGCGTATCGTTAGCTAACAGCTCAAAGCCAATGTCCGGGGTAAAGCTGTAACTACCGCTGCTAATGATAGGCTCATGACTACGGCAATCAGACTCAAGGTTAATGCCATAACCCAACTCCGTTAATAGACAAAGTTCAAATTGACGTAGCACCAACTGCACATCAGTATCGCCTTGCAACGCGACCAGCGTATCCTGGTATGCCAGATACAACTGCTTATGTTCCACATGGTTGAGCAACAGCCGTGTTAACAACTCGTTGACATACATACCACTAAAAAGTCTGTCCTCTCGCAACTGAATCGCGCTGAGGCTACTTTCAATACCGGTGACAGTTTTCAACTCCCCACGCCCGGATAGGGAAATGAGTAGAGGGTGAAATAACTGTAGAAGGGAACGATACTTAGACTTAGGACTGCGTGCGCCCTTGGCTACGGCCCGAACACGGCCATAATCCATAGTAAAAAAATCTACTAGCAGGCTGGTATTTTGAAACGGTTGGCTATGTAACAAATATGCTGGCTGAAGTGATGTTTTTGAATCCATAATTGGCAGCAGGCCAAACTTAACGATCTACATAGCCAAGGCTTTGTAACGCTCTTTCGTCGTCCGCCCACCCTGCTTTAACTTTAACCCACAAATTGAGCATAACCTTACTCTGAAAGGTGTTCTCCATGCCTTCTCTGGCGGCACTTCCTATCTGCTTTAATCTTTCCCCATCTTTACCGATGATAATGCGTTTTTGGCCTTTTTTATCGACCAGAATCAAACCATGGATATGGAGCACGGATTTTACTGTTTCGAATTTTTCAATTTCAACGGTTACCTCGTAAGGTAATTCGTCCCCTAGCTGGCGTGTCACTTTTTCACGAATTAACTCTGCAGCAATAAATCTCGAACTGCGGTCTGTAATCTGGTCCTCTGGAAACAAAAAAGGCCCTTCTGGTAACAGTTTCTTCACCAGGGTTTCAATCGTATCCAGATTGTGACCACCGAGAGCAGATACAGGAACTATTTCCGCAAACTCTCGTTTCTTTGTGAGCTTCGCTATATGAGGCAATAGCTCAGTCTTATCCTTCACCAAATCTATCTTGTTAATGATCAACAACACTGGAACTTTCGCATTTTCCAGAGCATCCAGGACAAACTGATCTGCTTCATTCCAGATAAAACGCTCAACCACGAATAACACCACATCAACATCTTTGATGACATTGAGCACAGTCTCGTTCATGGCACGATTCAAGGCTTTATCAAATTGTGAATGTAAACCAGGAGTATCTACAAAAATACATTGGTGCTGAGAATCACTATTGATCCCCATTATTCTGTGTCTAGTTGTTTGGGGCTTACGCGAGGTAATACTGATTTTCTGCCGGAGCAAATGATTAAGCAAAGTCGATTTGCCCACATTCGGCCTGCCGACGATTGCTATATAGCCACAGTGACTAGAAGGGCTACTGTGCTGTTCAGAGTCACTCATGATTGTTCTCCAGCTGATACTGCAATAACTTCTAACATTCTTTCAGCCGCCCGCTGCTCTGCTTCGCGCTTACTGGTTCCTGTTCCACGAGTTTCCTCAGGAAGCGAATCCAATTTACAAAGAATATGAAAAACCTGCTCGTGTGCGGCACCTGACACCTCCACAACTTTATATTGTGGCAACTCCCGACCCTGAGCCTGTAATAACTCCTGCAAACGCGTTTTGCAATCCTTCGCTTTGGTGCTGTTGTCGTCCGTGGATAGATTATTTGCATTAATGCGCTGAACAAAGGACTTGCAGGCCTGCATCCCGCCATCCAAATAAACTGCTGCAATAAGCGCTTCGACCGCGTCTGCCAGAATAGAATCTCGCTCCATACCGCCGCTCTTTAATTCGCCGGTACCAAGTTGCAAACATTCTCCAAGCTCTAACTCTCTGGCGATTGCTGCCAAAGATGTTTTGTTCACAATGCTGGCTCGCATTCGGCTCAACTCGCCTTCACTAGCCTGAGGGTGAAGGTCATATAAAGTTTCGGCAATAATAAAACCCAGTAGCGAATCACCCAAAAACTCAAGCCGCTCATTATGAGACTTGCTTGCGCTCCGATGGGTTAAGGCTTGTCGCGCTATATCCAGATGAGCAAATTGGTAGGATAAATTCTGCTGAAGCTTTTCGAGTTTTTTGACCATTTATCGCAAAACAGTGTCGAACTTCGCCACAACATCGAGGTTTGCCGCTAGTTCAACACGACGCTCATAAGCAATAGTAATAATTGGTTTATCACTTTCCTTGCGCAGTCGAATATCAGAAAGGTCGAAGCCGGTTACGTTATTAATGCGCAAAGTATTGCCTACTCGCTCACGAATTTCTGTCAGAGTCATATTTGTCGCCTCACCACTTTCAATAAGTTCTTCACAGACCCCCGTAATCAAATTGTGATCCACGTACAAAGGCACCACCTTTAAGCCAAAGGTAAAAAACGTGGCAACCAGTATAAAGACCATCAACATTCCAAACTTGGATACGCCTTTTTGTTTGCTTGGGTTCTTCGATTGTAATTGTTTCATGGTCTCACCGCTTGAAAGTTAGCATTGCTCTGTCATTTATTCTGTTCTAAAGTCAGCGCCTCAACTGCTCGCGCGCTGGATTCATTACTTTAGAAACTTCCGCCAAGTAATTCCGCTATTGTCGTCACAAATTTCTTACTTAATACGTTGATTTCTCGAGAAAGTTGGCAGGTTCAAACCAGGTTCCTTATGCATCCACACGGCTATTGCACGTCCCACAATCTCCTTTTCAGACACCGCACCCCACTCTCTACTGTCGCTGCTATTATCACGATTATCACCCATCATGAAATAATGTCCATTCGGAACCACCCATGTTGTACGCGATCGCTGCCGAGCTATTCCGGTTATGTACTGAGTCGTATGTTCAACGCCATTGATTGTCTCGCGGCGCAAAGTTCCGGGTAAGTCCCCTAAATTAGTCTTAATTTGAATATTATCGACTAATTCGTCTTTAACAAGCTCCCCATTAACAAACAGTTTCTTGTTCTCGTATCTAATTGTATCGCCCGGTAAGCCAATAACTCGCTTAATGTAGTAACTATTAACATGGGGGGGAGTAAACACCATCACATCCCCTCTTTCCGGGTCAGCGACATCCACGACCTTGGTGCCAATTACAGGCAGGCGCACACCATAGGCGTACTTATTAACTAGAATGAAGTCGCCTACTTCCAATGTCGGAATCATAGAACCTGTAGGTATTTGAAAGGGCTCTGCCAGAAAAGAACGCAAAATTAGTACAACAAATAAAACCGGAAAAAAGGACTTCGCGTATTCTATCGCGAGTGGTTCCTGCGACAAGCCTGCAACAACTTTGGCAATTTCCTCTTTGCTCCTACCCTTAGCCTCTGTTGCCTCGTAACTGGCTATGGCCTGTAAGCGATATTTTTTAAGGAACAGCTTATCGAATAACCACAATGCACCACAGGCTGCCACAAGACAAACTAATACCAGTGAAAAATCTATATCCATTGTTCCGTTCTACTCGTGCTTCTTAATTTATCGGCAACACCGTGCCTTATGAGGACATACTACTGACAAGTCACTGCCCTTAGCTGTCTACCTTTAGCACTGCTAAGAATGCCTCTTGTGGGACTTCAACATTACCAACCTGCTTCATACGCTTCTTACCGGCTTTCTGCTTCTCTAAAAGCTTCTTCTTGCGGGACACATCACCACCATAGCATTTAGCCGTTACATTTTTACGTAGCGCCTTGACAGTTTGTCGAGAAATTATCTGTCCACCTATGGCGGCCTGAATTGCCACGTCGTAAAGCTGGCGCGGTATCAATTCTTTCATCTTCTCAACAAGCGCGCGCGCCTTAGACTGAGCATGATCACGATGCACAATGATTGCCAGCGCATCTACTTTATCGCCGTTAATCAAAATATCTAAACGCACCAGATTGGATGCCTCGAAGCGAATGAAGTGATAGTCAAGCGAGGCATAACCACGACTTGTGGATTTCAACCTATCAAAGAAATCCAGAACAACCTCATTCATCGGTAGCTCGTAACTGAGAGAAACTTGTTTACCGATAAATTGCATGTCTTTCTGAATACCACGCTTTTCAACACACAGGGTGATCACATTACCCAGATGCTCCTGCGGCACAAGTATGTTGGCCAATACGATAGGCTCACGCGTTTCCGCAATCGAGGTAACAGCAGGCAATCGAGACGGGCTATCAACCATTACCTTTTCACCGCTCTCTAATAGCACTTCATATATAACGGTTGGCGCGGTAGTGATCAGTGAAAGATCGTATTCGCGTTCCAGGCGCTCCTGAATGATCTCCATGTGCAGCATACCCAGAAAGCCACAGCGGAAACCGAAGCCCAAAGCATCAGAGTTTTCAGGTTCATAGTGTAAAGAAGCATCATTCAACGTAAGTTTGGACAGAGCATCACGAAAGCTTTCAAAATCATCGGAAGATACTGGAAACAATCCGGCGTAGACTTGCGGTTTTATCTTGCGAAAGCCTGCCAGAGCGTCAACTTCAGAGCTACTGGCCAGCGTTAAAGTATCGCCCACTGGCGCACCTAAAATATCTTTGATACCGGCTACAACAAAGCCAACTTCGCCTGCTGCCAAAGTTCCTGTCTCAGTCCGCTTTGGAGTAAACACACCCACACTATCAACTACGTGTGCCTTACCAATTGATTTGGCGATAATCTTGTCGCCTTTATTAAGCGTGCCTGCCACCACCCGAACCAGCGACACTACGCCTAAATAATTATCGAACCAGGAGTCGATTATTAGCGCCTGCAAATCAGCCTCGCGGTCGCCCTCGGGAGGAGGAATCTGCGTAATAATCTGCTCTAAAATTTCATTGACACCAAGGCCGGTCTTGGCACTGGCACAGACCGCTTCCTGCGCGTCAATACCAATAATTTCTTCTATCTCTACACGAACGCGATCCGGCTCCGCCTGTGGCAGATCTATCTTATTCAAGACGGGGATAACTTCTAAGCCCTGCTCGATGGCCGTATAGCAGGTGGCCACAGACTGCGCCTCGACCCCCTGGCCGGCATCAACTACCAGCAATGCACCCTCGCAGGCTGCCAGTGAACGCGATACTTCATAGGTGAAATCTACATGGCCTGGAGTGTCGATAAAGTTTAGCTGGTAACGCTTGCCGTCTGATGCCTCGTAATGCAAGGTAACGCTCTGCGCCTTGATGGTTATGCCCCGTTCCCGCTCAATATCAAGACTATCAAGAATCTGTGAATCCATCTCACGGTCACTGAGCCCACCGCACATTTGTATAAAGCGGTCAGCCAGGGTCGATTTGCCATGATCAATATGGGCAATTATCGAAAAGTTTCGAATGTGGCTAAGGTCAGTCACGGAGTCTATAGGTCACGAGTGGGGCAATCAGATAGGTAGCAAACAAGCTGGCAAGTCTACAGCAAATAAAACCAGCTGTCAGGGAGTTTAACTGTGACTACAGCCCGGCAGCACCAATTTTAAACACCTGCACACTCTGATATATACCTGGGGTATAAATTATGGCCTCAATTCTAAAGCCAAAGTAGTACCCTGGCCTTCTCGAACAATGCGAATAGGTACAAAGCCCTTCTCTGGCAAATTGCTGGCAATGCTTACAAATTTGTCAACAGAGTCAATCTCCTGGCGATTTAGCGAAACAATAACATCACCTTCAATTAGACCAGATTCGCGCCCTGGCCCATCGCTGATTTCGGTGATTTGAACCCCACTCAAACCAGTTACACGGCGCACATCAGTACTGAGTTCACTCACTCGAAAACCAAGAGGGTTATCTCGCTCACGGACCACTTCTGGTGCTACAACAGCAACATTGTTTGTTGGCGAGCTTCCAAGAATCACTGTTAGGTTTTGCGTTTTACCTTCGCGAAAGACTTGTATAGCCGCTTCAGTGCCTGGTCGATACTGCCCCACATAAAATGGTAGATCAGTAAAATGCTCTATATCGTGACCATTGAACTCAACAATGATGTCATTCACCAACACTCCACCCTTCTCCGCCGGACTCTCCTTTTGCACATCATCAACAAAGGCACCCCGTGGTCTTTGCATCTCAAATATCTCTGCCAACGCGTAATCAACTTCACGCATACGCACACCTAATAAGCCGCGCTCAACCGTGCCAGTATCCCGTAGCTGCTGCATTACATTCATCGCCACATTACTTGGGATAGAGAAGGAAATACCATTAGAACCACCAGTACTACTGAGTATCTGCGAATTAATACCAATCACGTCACCATTGAGATCAAACAACGGCCCACCCGAATTTCCTTGGTTAATTGCGACATCAGTCTGAATAAAAGACATGTAGTTATACGTCGATCTTCCCGGCATTGAACGTCCCTTGGCACTGACAATACCTGCCGCAGCGGAAAACTCCAGGCCAAATGGGGAGCCTATCGCCAAGACCCAATCGCCCACACGAAGACGGTCAGAGTCACCAAATTGTGCATGGGGTAAGCCATTAGCCTCTATCTTGAGCAGAGCCAAATCCGAAGGCTCGTCCAAACCAATAACCTTCGCATCAAAAACACGGCGGTCATTCAAATTGACCTGAATTTCATCAGCACCTGCCACCACATGATTATTTGTCATGATGTAGCCGTCTTCTGAAATTAAAAAACCTGAACCAACTCCTCCGCGTCGCCTTTGTTCTGGTAAACCTTCTATATTCAGATCAGGCTCTTGCCCCGGGTTTAGTCGACGCAACAATTCTTCGATTTCGTCATCACCGATAGCACTTCTTGTAGCCACGCGCCTGGTAGTTGAAATTTCGACGATTGAGGGTGCGTTTTGTTCCACTAAATCGGCAAAGTTAGGCAGTGTGTCAGCCGCAGCAAGAGGCTTGTTCAGAATAAAAAAGAGAAGTGCCAATGCACTTACAGCCAAAAAATTGGAGCTCGCCCCACGCAATTTACGCATATCAAATTTCCGTCTCATTGAACTACTCATGCAGTAATCTCAAAACAGAAAACGCTTCGATTACTAGCACTGTATCAGAGGTACTTTAGCACAGGCGCGAGGGGGACATGCAAGTGAACTCAATAGCCAGACAAGGCTATTGCCAGTGTATTAATAACCAGGAAGGCTCAGGGTTTGGCTTGCAGCTCATTCACCAGTCGATACAGAGGGGAGTCTTGAATATGCTCGATGCGTACCGGCTCTTCTTCGTCCAAAGTGAGGCTTTCAATGTACTCACGCACGACCCCTCCATCAACAAGTCCTGCTGAACTACTGCCCGTCTCAGCCAGCAAAACAGGAGCAGAACTATCATCTGCAGCAACAGAGTCCACAAGGTCGGTGGATTGATTGGACAACAAGGGAACAGCGCCAGGGCCTGCGCTGTTATCTATGCCAATTTGCATAGACACCAAAAATACCGCAGCCACTGAGGCCGCAATAGCCATTTTCATTAAACTTTGGCGCCACACTGGTTGCGCAGCTGGGGCTTCATTAGCTACTAGCGGTGCTTCTGTCTCTACCTGTGCCGCTATCTTCTGGCTAAGCTCAGCACTGACGGGAACAGCAGACTCATGCAGAACAGATTGCACCAGACTGTATCGTTCCCAAGTCTTCAGCAAATCCGGATCCTGTTCGCAGGATTTAAGAATACGACGCAACTCCAAATCATTTGCTTCATTATCTAGCAAAGCGGATAAAGACTCTTTTTCGATCTTAGTCATTCAGCACCCCTACGGTTCTTCCTCATGCAGCTTAAATTTTGGCTTAAGCTTTTTGTTATTATTTTTATTCTCTGCATTATTGTTTTTATATTAAGCGCAATGGTTCAGTGCAATTAATAATGGCTTACAGTAATTCTTGAATTTTCTTATCTATTGCCTCTCTTGCTCTGAAAATCCTGGATCGTACTGTACCAACAGGACAATTCATCACTTCAGTAATATCTTCGTAACTCAGACCGGAAAGCTCGCGAAGGGTAAAAGCAGTTCGCAAATCTTCAGGTAAATCTTCTATTGCCTTTTCAATAACCAACTTCAGCTTGGCTGTCGCCAACTTACTTTCCGGATTTTCGATTTCGCGCAATATGCTCCCTGCTTCGCTCTGTTCTGCGTCTTCAACCTCTACATCGCTAGCAGGAGGTCTTCTATTCCTGGAGGCCAGATAATTCTTTGCAGTATTTACCGCTATCCGATACAACCAAGTGTAAAAAGCACTGTCGCCGCGGAACAGAGGCAACGCCCTATAGGCTTTAATAAAAGCCTCCTGACAAACATCCTCAGCCTCATGCCTGTCATGGATAAAACGTCCTACTAGAGCCGACACCCTGTGCTGATAGCGCAAGACCAACAGGTTAAATGCGCTCTTATTACCTTTTAACACCCGGTCAACTAATTGTTGATCAGTATCTTCTGACATCCGTTCCAACTCCGTTAATGCTGGGGCTCTAGTGCGATACCCTATGGAACAAATGCATTCATCACTGTGATAGACAGCTTTGGAGTACAAAAGTTCTCAGAATTTACAAAATTATTTCATTTAGAAGAAGCTGCAGCAGATTCCTCTAGGAAATTTCACTGATTTTATGCAAAAATCCTCAACCTCGTGCTGACAGCTTAAATACCTGCCAGCTGTCACAAGCGGCCCAGCCATTTCACAAACTAAAGCACTTAATAAAAAAGTCAATTAAAACAAATGGTTGGCAAAAACTATGAATAGCCCGGCTGCGCAACAAACTCTCGAATTCGACATCCTAATCATTGGTAGCGGTGCTGCGGGGCTTACCCTTGCGTTAAAAACCGCAGACTTCGCACGCGTCGCTGTACTCAGCAAAGGTGACTTAAACCAGGGCGCTACTTTTTATGCACAAGGAGGTATTGCTGCCGTATTAGATGAAAGTGACAGCATCGCCTCCCACGTTGCTGACACTCTCTCCGCTGGCGTCGACCTCTGCCACGAAAACATAGTAGAGCATATAGTGGCAGCAAGTGCAGATACGGTGAAATGGCTGGTCGATCAAGGCGTACCCTTTACAACGAAAGACCAAATCAACGCCAATAATCCAGATTCTAAATCCGCTGAATTAGGCTCACTACACCTGACACAAGAAGGTGGGCATAGTCACCGCCGCATCATCCATGCCACCGACGCTACCGGCAAAGCCGTCTTCGAGACTTTACAGCAACGCGCTCAAGCACATCCCAGCATCGAATTATTAGAGAATTGTACCGCTGTGGATTTGGTGACACAAACACAGAAGGACGAATCAGGAGCTATCTGCGCAGGCGCCTATGTACTCAACCAGGAAACAGGTTCTGTCGACTTAATTAAGAGTAAGTTCCTAGTGCTAGCGACTGGCGGAGCCAGCAAAGCCTACCTTTATACCACCAACCCCGACGGTGCCAGCGGCGATGGTATTGCCATGGCTTGGCGTGCTGGTTGCCGGGTGGCCAATATGGAATTTAACCAATTCCATCCTACCTGCCTGTTCCACCCCCATGCCAAATCATTTTTGATAACAGAAGCTCTACGGGGTGAAGGCGCCACACTGGAATTGCCTGATGGCAGCCGCTTTATGCCCAACTTTGATAGCCGGGAAGAGCTTGCCCCCAGGGATGTGGTGGCACGCGCCATCGACCACGAAATGAAACGGCTGGGCTGCGATTGTGTCTATCTGAATATCAGTCACAAGCCAGAAAAATTCGTGCGTGAACATTTCCCAACCATTTATTCTCGCTGCCTGGAATATGGCATCGATATCACTACCGAGCGTATACCGGTGGTACCTGCTGCTCACTATACTTGCGGCGGCATTATGGTAAACAAACACGGCGAAACTGATATCAAAAACCTTTACGCCATCGGTGAAACAAGTTTCACTGGTTTGCATGGCGCAAATCGCATGGCCAGCAACTCTCTACTCGAGTGTTTCGTCGTGGCATTTGGCGCGGCCGAGGATATCCACGGCAAAATAGCCAACACACCTTATGTATCCAGTATAGGAGCATGGGACGATAGCCGCGTCACAGCCTCTGATGATGAGATTCTAGTATCCCATAACTGGGATGAGTTACGCCGCTGCATGTGGGACTTCGTTGGTATAGTCAGGAACAATGAACGACTGCTGCGCGCGGAACGGCGCATTAGTATCCTGCAAGAGGAAATTCAGAACCACTACACAAAACACCGCATCACCAATGACATGCTAGAGCTGCGCAACCTAGCCCTGGTGTCTGAATTAATTATTAGCTGCGCTCTTAAGCGCAAAGAAAGCCGGGGGTTACACTTTACACTCGACTACCCCAACCTTAACCATGACCCCATCGATACAATCTTGAATCCAACCAAGGCAGAGCAACACCAAATCTAAACCTGCGGGCAATCAAAACGCAGATAACGGCGCAGGCTTCTGTTATCGTTGCGACTCAAAGAGTCTGGCCATATGACTACCTTAACCACCTTACCCCAAAACCGAGTCACGCCTACCCTACCAGTTCGCCCAGCATGAACCGGGCTAAAACTAAGCAACAATAAATATTCACTGAAATAACTAATTTTCGGCAGTTCAGTTTCCACCACTTTGCCATATTCAGGAACTTGAGCAGACTGCTGGCCAATGACCAAAAACGCCGGTACAAACCCTATAACATTGTTATCTCTGCGGAAAAAGGTAAGAAATACGCCCCTTAAATAGTGAATATAGCTGGCAACTACAGCAATCGCGAGAAGCCCTCTTAGCGCAACAGGTATGTCAGCAAGCAATGCAGAAATTAGGGCACTGAGGTGACAGCCACTGACAAACACCAGCTCTATTCGGGAACAGCGTAATTGATACCTGCGCATGAAAAATGAATTCTTGATAAGCGCCTGTTTGCGCCCGAAGAAGCTTCGAATGCACATCAGCAATCGGCTTTCGATCAGACCTTAATTTAAACCCTAGAATTTAAATCCTAGTTTTAAGCTTAGGCTGGCTTATTATTATGCGCCAAGATTTTCTGGATTATTCCATTGAAACGAGAGTCTTCCGGGTCAGACCTCTGCATTAACCAGGAAAACAGGTCCTGATCTTCCTCTTCCAATAAATCACTATATAACAACTGGTCTTGGCTAGAGAGAGTATCAAATACCTCAGTTGCGAAAGGCACTAACAATAGATCCAGCTCCAACATACCGCGGCGGCTGTGCCAAAATATTTTATGTTTATTGAATTTCTGCATTTAGTCGCCATCTATAGAGGATGCTCGTGAAGCGTGTAATTATGCGGAAATTTTTCCGTAGTTGCGACTCCCGCTTTAAGTAAATTAACAACTCTGTATTATTCGGCACTATGAAAAACAACTATTACTCTCTTGATCATTACGAATTTGTGCGCATCAGTGGCGCTGATACTATTAGCTTCCTACAAGGTCAACTAAGCTGCAATACAGAGCTACTCTCAGAAACACAAAGCCTTGCGGGAGTACTCTGCAATTTAAAAGGGCGCGTAATCGCAGACTTCCACATTATCAAACAAGGCAATGACTGCCTATTGCAATGCCAACAAGGCATGGCCCAGAGCATCATCAACACACTTGCAAAATATGCAGTTTTTTCCAAGGTAGAAATTTCACTATTAAATGCTGATTCCACTCAGCCTGGCACAGATATTTCGGCCATCGGCCTCATTGATCAACAAATTGACAAACTGGCGCAAACTGTGGGCGTGAAACTACCGACGGATGACAACGGTATGGTGCAGAGCGCTGACTTCAGCATCATTAGGTTACCGGGCCAACGTATCGAAATTTGGTTCAATGGAGTCTCTGCCAGAGAACAGTTACTGTCTGAACTCGATTTGCTGGAAAGCAAGGAGCTAGAAGCCTGGCATCGCGCAGATATTTCCTCTGGAATCATTCATGTAACCCCCATCAGCAGTGAAGAATATACGCCTCAGCTTCTTAATTACGATATTTCAGGGTTAATAGATTTCACCAAGGGCTGTTACACCGGACAAGAAGTCGTCGCGCGTATGTATTACAGGGGAACCGCCAAGAAACGCCTTTATCTGGCTAACAGCAGCCACACTATTAGCGCCGATAGCCAAGTATTGATTACAAGTGATGGTACTGGGAAAGATGGGGGGAGTGAGATACTGGCTTACAGTAATTCAGATGACGATACCCCACTACTGTTGGTTATCTTGCCTACTGAGGTAGTCGAGTCAGCAGCACCTCTGCGTCTATCCAATCATGCTGACTCTGTTGTGAATATTCAGAAATTACCCTATCTGTAGCGGGCAACGGGCAGTTGCAGTTAATGGAAACTGGAGAGTGGCTGCTAGACCTCAGCGGCACTATCGCCATCGCCCTGCTTACTACTTAAAGACTCCCATAGACTATCCATACCGGCAAAGTTCATGTTTTCCATCATCTGGATAAGGTCAATACGGTGCTCTACTTCTTCATCTGAGATATCTTCATTGGCTAGTATCTTCTTGTTCAACAAAATTGCGTCACTAACACCAATCAAGTAGAGATGAGATCCTGGCTCACCATTTATGGTGCGCACGTAGATTGAACTCACACCATAAGTCGCCATTTTGTCCAAGCACACTTCTCTGTCGCCTATCCCTATAGCGAATTCAATGGGAATCAAACCATCCCGAATTGCATTGCTTGATTCATTAGCCAGCTTCCTTCGGTAATTATCTATATTTACCACTTTGCTCATGACACTCTCCTTATGACTCTTAATAGCTTTTTATTTTTATGATGTTTCGTTTTTATGACGCTTTGCTGTCCAGAGGGTTGCATTTTTATGACATTCTTCCCTTGAACGTTATGAACACTGTTTTATGTTTTAAAAGCTTGGAAAGGATTCTGTCGCTAATCGAGAATAGCGGTCAATACATGAAGTTTAACAAAGGAAAATTAATTAAAAATTGAACTTTGCACATACTGATACGTACAAAAATCAGCCGAATTTCACATTTGAAACCCGTCTTTTTAGCGGAATGCAGAGAGTGAAACCAGGGAATGTTTTGTCACAGGCTTCGTGGGGAAAGGCGATGGGTAAATAAATCGATAATATGGGTAAAAATAGCTCCTGGAAGTTACAATATTTAGTTACCAATCAAAGGGTAAGAAGAGTCCTACAAAATCACCTTCAAAACCTTAATCAGTCTCCCTCATTACGACCAATACTTCCTGTTACTTGAGCAGGAATCAGGCTTAATGTGTCCTCTGTCACATATTTTCTTTAAGTTGCTCAATTAAAGAAGCTAGGCCAGTCAATTATTAAAAATAACGGCGCAAAGTCACACCTGGAAGTTCAATAAGCCCGGCCTCGGCATTTTATGGAAGACCCTTCTTCACAATCAAAATCAGTTGCAACTGATTTGTCACTTGCAAGCAGCAGTTTGATATCCAACTTATTCCAAAGAGCAATTGGCGCTTTAAATTGTAACTACAACTTTCCCAATGACTTGGCCACTCGACAAATGGTCATGTGCCTTGCCAATATCATCTAAAGTGAAAGAATGCTCGTCTACAACTGGCTGTAATTTGCCTGCATCAACTATCTCAGCCAGCTTCGTCAATATTTCACCGTGTTGTTCGCGGTTATAATTATGCAGCATCGGTATAAGCATAAAGACTGCGTGCAGTGACAGACCCTTGAAATGGGCTGGTGTTAAATCCAATTCAACCATGGAAACGGTTGTAACCACCTGAGCATTTAAAGCAGCCGCTTCGAATGAATTGCTCATATTCGCTCCACCTACTGAGTCGAATACCAAATCAAATCCCTCTCCTTCTGTGTATTGGGCCACATAAGACTCCACTGAATCAGTTCGATAGTCGATTGGCGTAGCTCCCAGTTTATCAATGAGCGCTAATGACCTGTCACCACTGCCTGTCCCGTATACATCAGCGCCGAAAGATTTTGCCAATTGCAGTGCAACATGGCCAACGCCTCCTGAACCTCCGTGAACCAACACTTTCTGAGCTCCCTCTATGCCAGCCCGCGTCAGACCTTCATACGCGGTAATTCCAACCAAAGGTAATGCAGCCGCTTCGCGCATGGAGAGGGTTTTGGGCTTATGGGCAATGAGCCTGGCGTCGGCAGGCATATATTCTGCCAATGTGCCTTGCAGGTCTGCTAAACCCCCAGCACAGCCATACACTTCATCGCCCTCCTCAAAACCAGTAACCCCTTCCCCAACAGCATCAATCGTACCCGCGAAGTCCATCCCCAGCACTGCAGGCAGCTCAGGGGAAAGCGGCAATTCAGCCCCCATCTGGCGAATCATCGTATCGACCGTATTGACACTGGTTGCGGCGACCTTCACTAGCACCTGACCTGCTTCCACGACTGGCTTTTCAATATCAGCCGTTTCAAATACATCACTATTGCCATAGGCATTAACAACCATTGCTTTCATCATCAAACTCCCGAATCAATTTGTGCATAGATTGTATTTGCTACACGACTTATTGATAATGTAGTCTCAACTTTAATCAGTTTCTATTTTTTATTGATAATTGCTTATGAATATAGAGCACATTAGGTTATTTGCGCGAATCGCAGCGACCACTAATATCAGTTTGGCAGGTAAAGAGCTTGGTCTCTCACCTGCGGTTGCAAGCTCACACATGAACAAACTTGAAGCAAACCTGGGTGTGAGATTGCTTCACCGAACAACCCGAAAAGTATCACTTACCGAAGAAGGTGAAGCTTTTCTGCCTCATGCAGTAGATTTGCTCGAGGGTTTCGAAACAGCCCGAGCATCTGTTGGGGTGGGCAGCGTCAGTCCCCAAGGAAAATTGCGAGTTGCCGCTCCCGCATCATTTGGTCGCATGCACTTATTGCCAGCACTGGGGGTTTTTATGGAGCGCTACCCGAAACTGAAAATTGAAATGCACCTCAGTGATAGTGTCATGGACATGGTTGAGGGAGGATTTGATATTGCTATTCGCGATACAGCATTACAGGACTCCACACTTATCGCGCGTAAGTTAGCTCCAGTCAGTCGCGTTGTGTGTGCATCGCCCGCATACTTAGCAAAGAATGGTGAACCGCTTACACCTAGCGACTTAATCAATCACCAATGCGTCAATCTTATTGGCTTGGAAACCTGGACATTTGACACAGCCGACGGCCCCCTGCGCGTAAAAACAGAGAACTGTTTTCGTAGCGACAACGGCGAAGCAGTACGAGATGCATGTGCTAACGGTCTAGGCATCACACTCAGCTCAACCTGGTGTTGTTATCAGCAATTGCAACGTGGGGAATTGGTGGAGGTTTTGAAAGACTACCCGCTAGTATCCAATACAGCGATCTGGGCGGTTTACCCAAGTTCTCGCCTGCTGGCACCCAAAGTGCGAGTGTTTATTGATTACTTCACCGACTGCTTCGGCGACTCACCCTATTGGGAGCATCATCTTGAGCCAAGGCTGGACCTCTAGAACAATAGCAGTGGTTGTACAGAGTTTTATACTTCCTACCCATATCACAGACTATTGTAATTTCAATCCGATTCCGTTCATTTTTATTCTGACCCTATTTTTAGTTGTCTCTCAACCTCTCCTCAACACTATCAATCTTATCCTGCATACTCTGCTTACGATCAATGCGAGTACCAATCTTAAGGCTGGTTGAGATGCGCGGTGCGCCTATTTCATGGACTTTTTCGTGGCATTTTTTCACAGCGGCAAACACTTCATCCCACTCGCCTTCAATATTAGTACCGTAGGCGTGTAGTTGATGGGAGAGGCCCGCTTCTTCCAAGATACGCTGGCAGGCGGCAATATGTTCGGATACGGAAACACCCACTCCCAAGGGAATGACGCATAGGTCGATCATGACTTGCATAAAAGTTCTCTTTGCTTATAAGAAAAAGAAAAGGTATCCCCGAAGCAGAATATTGTCCAGTTTTGTGGGCAGCGGCAATGAAAATGATTTAGCTTAACGACTCAGACACATTCATCGATCAACATATTGACATTGTGTGCGTCAAGGGAACGTGATTCTTGATGCCGTCGAGCTCAGTCAGCACGGTAAAGGTATTAGTGACCAGCGAGACATCGATAGACTTTAAACTACGTGAAATTCCCCTGCTTCAGTTAAGGGGGAACCCGCCCTTGCCCCAAAGTATCAAAGGAATAAAGAGCACTTTGATTAGTTTGCCCCTTTTCAAAAGTCACCGCGGAGTCAGGGCTACTGTTTTAATTGAGCGCTCACAGCACAAATAATAATGATTTGCATTTGAGATTTGATCTCAATTGAAAGAGAGAAAAAGATGCACTATCATCGCCACCCTACTCTCACTATAACCAACGGATACCAAGCACCTGATGCGCAATTTAATGGCTCTGCTCATAGTTTCTCTGTTTGTTTCAATGCCCATTTACGCAGATGTTAATATCTACTCGGCTCGGCAAGAAAACCTGATAAAACCGATTCTTGACCGCTTTACTGAAGAAACAGACATACAGGTAAATTTGGTCACCGGGGGTGCAGACGCCCTGATCACCCGCATGGCCCGTGAAGGCGTGAATTCTCCAGCAGACTTACTGTTAACCGTGGACGTAGGTCGCTTGCATCGAGCTAAGGAACAAGACCTACTCAGCCCAGTTTCCTCGGAAACCCTTGATAATCACGTACCCAGCCAATATCGCGACTCACAAGGTTACTGGTATGCCATGTCGCTACGTTCCCGGATCATTGTTTACAGTAAAGAACGCGTCGATCCAGCGGCATTAAACAGCTACGAAAACCTGGCTGATACAAACTGGAAGGGACGAATTTGTATCCGTTCCTCTTCAAATATCTACAACCAATCCCTGACTGCTTCCCTGATAAGGCACCAGGGTGTTGAAGAAACTGAGCAATGGGCCAGAGGGCTGGTTGCCAATATGGCCCGGCCGCCCCAAGGTGGAGACCGGGATCAAATTAGAGCGGTTGTTGCCGGCCAATGTGATATCGCAGTGGTAAACAGCTATTACCTGGCGGGGATGTTGTCCTCTGCTGAGGCTGAACAACGGGAAGTGGCTAATCAGGTGGCTGTTTTCTGGCCCAATCAGGACGGACGGGGCACACACATTAATATCAGCGGTGCCGGTGTTGCTCGCCATGCACCAAATCGCGACGCAGCAATCCAGCTGATGGAGTTCCTGGTGAATGATGCATCCCAGCAATGGTATGGAAAAGCCAACGGTGAATTTCCGATACGAGCCGATGTGCCTGTGAGTAAGGTCTTGCAAAGCTGGGGATCTTTCAAGGCTGATGAGATTGCCCTTGAACAGCTGGGTATCCATAACGCAGAAGCCGTGCGCCTGATGGATCGTGCTGGCTGGAGATAAACCAGGCCGCAATGAATCAAACCACCAATGGAACACAGGCTGGAACTATTACCGCTTTTTTAGCGCGCTTGTCACCCTGGCCATGGATACCTGTAGCAGTAGTTTTTCTTTGCCTACTGTTTGGCATTCCTGCACTGACTATTGTTTTATCTGTAGGAAGTCCAAGCGATGGTGTATGGCAACATCTGGTTGACACTCTGCTGCTGGAGTATATCGCCCAATCTCTTCTGCTAATGGTGGGTGTCGGGTTTCTGGTGCTAATGCTGGGTGTGTTACCAGCTTGGCTGGTAACCATGACAAGATTTCCAGGCAGAGGCATACTGGAATGGGCTCTTGTATTACCACTTGCTATGCCTGCCTATATTATCGCTTACACCTATACCGGTATGCTTGATGTTGCTGGCCCCCTACAAACCCTGATTCGGGAAGTATGGGACTTGAACTATGGGGAATACTGGTTTCCACCAATCCGCTCTATGGGCGGCGCCATCACCATGTTGGCACTGGTCCTTTATCCTTATGTTTATCTTCTGGCCAGGAACGCTTTTCTGGAACAATCAGTTTGCGTGCTGGAAGTTTCCCGCACACTGGGTGCTACACCTGGACAAACTTTTACCCGCGTTGCCTTACCACTTGCACGCCCGGCAATTATCGCCGGCCTTTCTCTGGTGCTGATGGAAACCCTGGCTGATTACGGCACTGTTCAATACTTTGGTATCTCGGTCTTTACCACTGGTATCTTTCGCACCTGGTTCGGCATGGGAAGCGAAGCTGCAGCAGCACAACTCTCACTGGTGTTAATGTTATTTGTGTTTACTCTGATCATTTTAGAACAGTGGTCACGCAATCAGGCCAAGTACCACCATACCAGTAACCGCTACAGTGCCCTGCCTCGGGCTCGTCTACGGGGCTGGCGAAGTGCCGGTGCGCTTTTTTATTGCTTACTGCCCTTACTGGCAGGCTTCATTATTCCGGTATCACAGTTGTGCCTATGGGCACTGGAAACCTGGCCTCTAATTGATAAAGCTGCTTTTCTTGGTTTGTTGTGGAACAGCCTTCGTCTGGCGGCGGTTACCGCAGCTTTAGGAGTCAGTCTGGCCTTATTCGTTACTTATGGAAAGCGACTGTTCCCCACTCTGGTAGTACGCGGCGGGTTTCGTATACTTGGGCTTGGCTATGCCATACCTGGCACTGTCATCGCAGTGGGAGTACTAATTCCCTTTGCCTGGTTCGACAACACCCTGGATGGCTTTATGCGTGACAAGTTCAATATTGCCACCGGCTTGCTGCTCAGCGGCACACTATTCGCGGTGGTGTTTGCCTACCTGGTACGCTTCCTGCCCGTTGCTCTCAATACAATTGACTCGGGACTCGGAAAGATTAAAACATCTATGGACGATGCAGGCCGCAGCATGGGCCTGAAGCCATTACAGATATTACGTCGTGTCCATATACCCATGTTAAGAGGTAGTCTTTTAACGGCTGCCTTACTGTTGTTTGTGGACGTACTCAAAGAACTGCCTGCCACGCTAATTCTGCGGCCGTTCAATTTTAATACCCTGGCAATCCGAACCTATGAGTTGGCCAACCAGGAACGCCTGGCGGAAGCTTCCAGTTCCGCGCTTATGATCGTACTGGTGGGCATTTTGCCTGTTATTATCCTCAGTTTATCCATTTCCCGTTCACGACCTGGCCATGACTAACTTACTCGAACTTAAAAATCTCTCTGTCAGCCTAGACAACACGCCAATCGTTCAGGAAGTAAGCCTCAGTCTTGCAGAAGGCCAGATCGGCTGCCTGTTAGGCCCCAGCGGCTGTGGCAAAACCACTTTGCTGCGCACCATAGCGGGGTTCCTCAAGCCTAATGAAGGCCAAGTTTATATTGGTAACAAAGTGGTCAGTGATGCCAATTCCATGGAGCCAGTAGAGCGTCGTCAGGTTGGCATGGTATTCCAAGACTATGCTTTGTTTCCGCACCTGAGCATTGCCGAAAATATCGCCTTTGGCCTCAACAAAAGCAGCTCTAAAGAACAGAAAATACGTGTAAATCAACTGGCTGAACTGCTGGATATAGCACCTTTCCTGAAAACTTACCCACACAAATTATCCGGTGGGCAGCAACAGCGTGTGGCTCTGGCCAGAGCTATCGCACCAAGCCCTCGCTTATTGCTTTTGGATGAGCCGTTTGCCAGCTTGGACGTAGTACTCAGAGAGCAGATTGCACGCGAAATACGTCAGGTACTGCAACATGAAGGCATTACCACTATGCTGGTCAGCCACAATCAGCACGAGGCCTTCGCCATGGCTGATATTATTGGCGTAATGGGAGGCGGCAGGCTACTGCAGTGGGGTGAGGCTTTCAATCTTTACCATAACCCTAACAGCCCTTACGTGGCTGATTTTGTTGGTGAAGGCGTTATGCTGAAAGGAACTGTTATTAATGAAAACTCGGTAGAAACCAATGCTGGAACATTATCCAATGGCAGCAATCATGGATTAGCGCCAGGTGAAACAGTTAGAATATTGGTGCGACCGGAAGATGTTATCGTTGATGAATCCAGCACACTGAAGGCCAAAGTTGTGGAACGGGTATTTCGCGGCGCCAACTTCCTTTATGTATTATCTTTGGAAGGGTCCGACCAGCTTTTAAGTTTGGAAACGAGCAACTGCCCCCAACCTTTAGGAAGCCACATTCCCATCAGTGTTCAACCTTCACGCTTAATCGTATTTCCATCGACCTAAGCAAGAAAACCCCGAAGCGTTAGCCCCAGGGTTTTATAAACAGCAAACAATCATGCTGTTGGCAAATTCACGCTATTACTAGCGCTTCATTTTCGTCATTAGAATCTACTACTAATGGTAAAACGCGCATTAAGCGGTCTTCCAACAGTGGCCTGATGTGTACTGTGTGAATTTGGAAAGTACAACTCATCCGTTGCATTTTCAATATTCAGCTGAACTCGAGTATTTGGAGAAATATCGTAGAACACTGCTGCATCTACCCGCGTGTAACTTGGCAGGAGCGCACTGTTACTATTGTTGATAAAACTCTCATCCTGATATGTCACACCGAGCCCCAGCCCAAGCTTTTCTGATACTTGATAACTGTTCCAGAGTGAGAACATATTCTCAGGCAATTCCCGCGGCTTTAAACCCGTTGACCCCGACCGATTAACCTGCTCACCGTCTAGGTTGCTGTAACTGACTGAAATGTACCAGCTATCGCTCAACTGGCCTTGAAGCTGTGCCTCGAAGCCTGTGATTTCAGAGTCGATAACATCCAATGTAGCTGGGTCGTTGTCCGCAACCTGCGGTGAACTTTGTTCAATTTCAAAATAAGCTGCAGTCAAGCTAAGACTCTGCGCAAAGTCCCACTTCACACCACTTTCAAGGTTAGTGAATGTATTTGGGTCAAGTTGATTATTACTGCCATTAATATTCGCGAATTGCTCACCACTTCGCGGTAGGAAAGATTCACTATAGCTTGCGTAAAAAGAGATATCTTCCTGCGGTTTGAAAACCAGTCCGCCGCGAGGAGACACTTCTTGGTCTCTGCGAGATCTGGACTCATTCGCAACAGCATTAAAGACATCAATATCAAAGCTGTCGTAACGTGCACCTATGATTAAATGGATAAATTCAGTGAGTTCGACCTCATCCTGGATATAAAAAGAATTCACATCGATATCCACTCGCGTATCATCATTAATGTCTGTCGAAAAAGTGTTGATTGTCGCGAGACCGGAAGCATTGACACCAACACCACCTCGCAAAGCAAGACGATCCGCAATCGCGAAAGTCTCATTGTCATCTAATGTTGTATTCCAAAATGAATTATATCGATCTTGATCTGAAGAAGTGTTGATATATTCACCACCCATGACAATAGTGTGGTTGATATCACCTGTAGCCGCTTCCCAGATAAGATTCCCCGACAAGATGAGATTCTCTCTCTCAGTCGTGTCCAAATACCCATCAAGTGTTACTTCATCGGGAGTAGCTAATCCATTGTAACTGGATGCGTAGAAGTTCTGATACAGTTTGTCGTAATTGCCGTAAAACGCACTCAAGTTTCCTTTTAGGTTATCCGTAAAATCATGCTGCAACCCTGCGCGAAACAAATGGGCCTGCAACTCGGTAGTATTCAAATTTGGATCCCCAAAGACTATATCTTCAAAGTCTTCAACCGGCTTACCATTCGCACCCGTCGGAATTCCACGATCAATAAAGCGCTGGTGATCTGCATATTCATAAGACAAGTCTAATATTGTAGACGGGCTGAGCTTGAATTTAGCTGTTGGATTGATTCCGTAGCGTTCACCGTCATAGAAATCCCGATGGTTGTCCAGACTCTCGTGGAATGCGTTAATACGAAATGCTGAGTTGTTACCGGTGGAGAAATTGCTATCCACTTGAAATCCAAGTTCTCCAAAGCTATTTCCCCCGGCCTGATAATTGGTGAAATTAGCACCAATAACCCCTTTCTTAGTGACCCGGTTCAGGATGCCTCCCGTACCCCCTCGACCGAAGAGAAGCGCATTGGGCCCACGTAGAATTTCCACTTGCTCCAAATTGTATAACGGTCGGTAATACTGAACATCATCTCGTGCGCCATCGATGAAGAAATCAGCCGTTGAGCGGACGCCCCGAAATACAATGGAGTCACGGTGACCCTCACCTTGGGAAGTACTCACACCTGGTGCGTAATTTATTATGTCCCCAATACTTGTAAAGCCCTGCTGTAATATCTGATCAGCAGTAACAATGGAAAGGCTTTGCGGTACATCGATTATCGGTGTTGGCGTTTTCAGCGCATTAACACGATTGTTATAGAGAACTCTCCCTTGGACAACAATTTCTGAAATCCCTTCTTCATTAGGGGACTGTGCAACGGCTAGTGGCACAGCCATGGTCAGGGAAAGTGCAGAAACACCAATTAAGTTGAAAGAAAAGCGGTTCATCGTTCGCAAGCTCCTAGGCATGTTGTTAAATAATTGCGCGCAGCTTAGCATTGATGCAAATGAGATTCAATATCATTTGCATTATCAAGATCAAAAAGATCAGAGCGCCAAACTAAAAAGCCATCCTGTGGAGAAAAGTGATGCAACCAATGGTCTTGAAGACAGGAGTGATTCGGTATTTGGCTTACTGCTATCGTGATTAGTTCACGTCATCTAAAAGCCATGGAACTAACAAGAACCTTCACATTTCGCATCCCCTTCGGGGCAGCCTTTGGCTGTCTGCGGAGCTACGCTCCTTTCGAACCGCAAGCTCTCCTCCACGACCAGAATACCAAACTAAAAAGCCCTCCATAGGAGGGCTTTTTAGTTTGGTGCCCCGGACAGGAGTCGAACCTGTGACCTGCCCCTTAGGAGGGGGCCGCGCTATCCAGCTGTGCCACCGGGGCTACGCGCGGCGCGCAGTATAGCATGGGAGTTGTGGTTTGCTTAAACCCTGTCTATCTCTCCTACAGGCAAAGCAAGTAGTACAAGGTTTTCACCGTACCGGGGTCTGGAATGAACTCGGCTTAACGGTGAGCACTGAACTATCAACAGAGTGAAGAATTTTCTCTGCGGTATTGCCAATAAAAAAACCAGCAATGCCTGTGCGTGCTACTGTTCCCATCACCACCAGGTCAGCCTCTACCTTGGCAACTAATTTCGGAATTTCACTGCCCGGCTCACCTTTGATTAAATGCACCTTAGTCGTCAGGTCAGTCAAATCATACTCCGACAACAACTCATCTAACCATTTCTCGTGCTCCACTCTCGTCTCTTCTACCAACTCATCCACTTCAGTTGATTCAAGCCCCATTCCGATGCTGCGGAGCAAGTCTTCATTCTGCAAGAACCAAACATGCACTATGTGAAGTTCGCTGCACTCTTCTCGCGCCAAAGAACTCGCAAGCTCAAGAATCAATTTATTAAGTTCAGCGTTTGCCTCCATGTTAGGGTCGGGGTCTACGGCCGCAACTATACATTTATGCTCCTCTTGCTTTTCCGGCTTAAATATCCACACCGGACAAGGACATTTGCGCATTAAGTGCATATCCGTCACGCCAAACAGGTTATCCAGCGTTCCGGTACTTCCTTCAGCAGATTTAATGACTAAATCATGCTTGCCTCGCTGCACTTCACGAATAACTTCAATGAAAGGTGTTCCCGTGAGCAAGATGGTATTACTGTCCACCCCCTCCATGTCAGCATTCTCAAACGATTGCATTAACTGCTGCTTATGTATTTGGTCATAAGTGTCTTGGAGGGTTACCAAAGTTCGCGGTAACTCAGGGTTTGCATCGCAAACAGATAGCGACGCATTATTACTGCGCGCCAATTGAACTGCTCGCCGGGGCGCAGACTTATCAGCCACGCTGGGTTCGTTTACATAGAGAATTTTTTTAAATCGTTTCATCTGACACCTGCCTCAATTAGCTAAAGATTATGTCTTGCTTCAAAAATTCGTCGAAAAAACCAGTCTTCTCCCGAATAGACAACCCCTCTTTCATACATCTTATACGTCAGCGGTGAGCATGAGCATTTGACTAAGATCAATTTAGATTCCGGTATCAGTTCGATAATTGACCACTCACAATAACGCCTCGCTTCTCACTAGCCAGAAAATTGAAGCTATTAACAACAGACCTACCAAAGCCCGGCCTTTAGGCTATGAGAGGCATAGGATAGAATGCAGAAAATCACATACAGGTATAGGCTGAATTAAGCACTAGAGGTAAAAGTGACAACAAGTTCCAGAATAATTTGGCAGTGCTGCGAATTTGATGAGCTTAGCTCGTATGATTTGTATCGGATTTTACAACTGAGGGCCGAGGTTTTTGTGGTGGAACAAAACTGTGTCTATCAAGATGTAGATGAACTCGATCTACAGGCCCTGCATGTCGCTGGGTATTTGCAAGCTGAAGACAGCAAACTTTCGCTCACTTGTTATGTCCGTTTATTACCGCCAGGAGTAAAATATGAAACGGCGAGCATCGGTCGCGTTGCCACTAAAAAGTCACTGCGCGGGGGCGGACTAGGTAAAGCTCTCATGCAGCAATCAATCGCCTACTGCCACAATGAATGGCCAGGAACAGTCATCACTATTTCGGCACAGCAACACCTGCAGAAATTCTATACTGAACTGGGATTTACAGCGGAATCTGAGCCTTACGATGAAGATGGTATTCCTCATATCGAAATGAAGCTTACTCCTTGAGCATTAACTCCACTTCTTCAAAACTGGCAGCTACCTGGGGGCTGGTTTCAGGTCTTAACAAACTGAAAGCCACTATTGTTAATGACGCCAGCAGGAAACCAGGGGCAATTTCATAAAGGTCGAATAGCCCACCACTTAAATTAGACCATATAATAACTGTAACGGCCCCAACAATCATGCCGGCGATAGCAGATAAGGCAGTCATCTTGCGCCAGAAAAGCGAGAACACAATAACCGGCCCAAAGGATGCTCCAAATCCTGCCCAGGCATAACTAACCAGATCCAGCACTCTGCTTTCTCGATCACTGGCAATAAGCAATGCCAGCAGGGCTATTATTAGAACAGCACTCCGACTCACTATTAACAGTTCTTTTTCTGTCGCTTCGGGCCTGACAAAGACTTTATAAAAGTCTTCACTGATCACTGAGGATGAAACCAATAACTGCGAGTCTATGGTGGACATAATCGCGGACAGAATTGCTGCGGTGATCGCGCCTGCCACCCAAGGGTTAAACAATTGCTGACTTAGGGCAATAAAAACTGTTTCTGGATTATCCAATGGCTGCTCGGCAAAATAGGCAATACCGGCAAGGCCTGTTGCCACTGAACCGATTAACACCAGCAACATCCAGGACATAGCGATACGTCTCGCCGAGACCAGTTTCTCTGCATTCTCAGCCGCCATAAATCGAACTAGAATATGAGGCTGACCAACATAACCAAAACCCCAGGCTATCAGTGAAACAAACCCTAGAATGGTCACATTACTAAACAACCTTGCGCTTTCGGGGTTTACTGCCTGCATTTTCTGAATCACTGCTTCACCACCCCCACTCCCCATGATTACCGTCAGAGGTGCAATGATTAAGGCAAGCAGCATAAGCACAGCCTGCATAGCGTCGGTCCAGGCCACCGCCAGGAAACCGCCGATAAAAGTATAGGCGACTATGATCAGAGTTCCGCAGAAGAGCGCAGTAGAATAGGAAAGATCAAAACTATTTTCGAAAAGTATTGCACCCCCTACCAAACCCGACGCAGTGTAGAAGGTAAAGAACAGCAAAATGACAAAAGCTGATAGCAAGCGCAAAATTCTGCTCTTATCATTAAAACGATTCTCAAGATAGTCAGGCAATGTCAGCGAATTATTGGCGTGTTGGCTATAAATACGTAAACGGCGAGAGACAAACAGCCAGTTACAATATGCCCCTATCACTAAACCTACACCTACCCAGATCTCGCTAAGACCAGACAGATAAATAGCGCCAGGTAACCCTAATAATAGCCACCCACTCATGTCTGACGCACCCACACTCAACGCGGTTATTACCGGACCAAGCTTGCGGCCACCCAGAATATAGTCATCAAGACTATGTGTACGTTGGTAGGCCTTAATACCAAGCAGCAAAATAAACAAAAGATAGGCAATAAAAGTGATTAGAAGCGGTGCATCGAAATTCATAAGTACCTTACCGTGAACACTTTGCTCGGATAGCATTAAGTAACTATGCAGGGCTAAAGGCTGGGAGTGCGTCAATGTCGATTCATGCTACCCAATGGGGTCGTCAATGGGAATAGTGAGCACAAGAGCAATATATTAAATATTTTACTTTACTATTAAAATTCTCCGACTTTCTTTATTTAAATATTTAGCAAATAAAATACTTTAATAAATTTTTAAATAAGCAAAATATTTATAACAAAGTAAATACTTTATTATAAATGCCGAAGTAACAATAAAGCCTCGCTGCAACAACCAGGTCTTATGTCATGGAATTATCTAAAAGCCAGAATCAAATCATATACTGCCTCAAAACCCGGGGGCCACAGTCCGTAAAAATTCTTTCAAAACAATTAGATATGACAACTATGGGGGTGCGCCAGCACCTCATAAGCTTGGAATCTAGAGGGCTCATATCGCAAACACGAGAAGAGAAACAAACCCGAGGCCGCCCAGTGCACCTATGGAAGTTAAACCGCGAAGGACACGCTCTCTTCCCTGACTCCCATGCCCAAACCACATTAGAGCTGATCGATACCATTCGCTCCTCCTTCGGTGAAGATAGCCTGGAACAGCTTATTAACAAGCAAACGGAGAAGACAGAGGCACAATACCAAGCGGCCCTGAATATGGCAGAGCCTGAGTTACAAAGCCAGATTGAGCGCCTGGCACAGCTGCGCAACGACGAAGGGTATATGGCCGAAGTGAGATTGCTACCAGATGGCTGGATGCTTATTGAGAACCACTGTCCTATTTGTACAGCAGCCAAAAACTGTCAGCAATTCTGTCAGTCAGAACTGGAACTCTTTCAACGATTATTCACAGGGAGGGCATCAGTGGCTCGCACAGATCATCTATTACAAGGTGCCAGACGTTGCGCTTACAAAATCACCACTAACTAGCGCAAAGCCAAAATGCTAGGCAAAACTCTGCTATAGTGTGGCCTTTCCAGCAACTAGCTTGATAACGCAATCACGAGCTCAAAATGAAATCCCATTCACTTAAGATTATATTCATTGTCATTGTTATCACCGTCGTAACACTGCTAGTCAGCCCAAAGATTATTGGCTCCAGCATTGAACAGGCTACAGTTGAAAATCTCATCACTCTCATCCCGCCAGAAGCCGAAAGCCAGGTAGAAATTCGTCGCAGTGAATTCAACAACAACTGGTTTGAAAGCTCAGCCCTTATCGAGCTTATCTATACCCCCCTGGGAGCTGAAAGCATTTCAGTGTTAATGGACTTTGAAATTGATCATGGTCCCCTGTTGTTCACACCCAGCGGCCCTAAATTTGGGCTGGCCTTTGCTCACATAAAACCCAGAGTAAACAATGACTGGTTTGATCTGGCCGTCGGCGATTTTCCTTTCCCATTGCCGGAAATCACTCTGGATCTTCTAGCTCGCTTTAACCAATCACTACAACTAGCCATGAATGTCGCCCCTATCGAGCATGCCAGTATCGAAGGCGAAGTAAGCTTTGCAGGCCTGGATGCCAGCCTCAATACAAATAGTGACCTATCTGCAAACTTCGAGATGAATATGGGCAGACTCAGCGCAACAGAGGTTAACACTGGTTCCAATCTGTTAATTTCCGGCATCTTCGCACACAGCACAACCGCACAGGTAAATGACATCCTGGCTGCAAGCAGCGCTGAGCTATCCATTCCCGAGATCAGCAGCACCGCACCCGTGCCTTTTTCTATTAGTGGTACTCTAATAGAGTACGGACTACTAACATCACCTTCCTCTACTGAAGAAGTAGAGATTTATCAGAACCTAAGCATGCCTAATATCAACAGCAACCTGCCACTGCAGTCGATATATTGGAGCAGCGAAGTAAAACAGCTCAATGGCGAATTAGCACGCCACTACTACCAACTGCTGAGTGACCTACAAGGTCAGATGAGCTCCACTCCCAATACGGCCACCACGGATATTAACGCGCTGGGACAGAAACTATCACTGCTGCTTATACAGAACCCGCTGGAATTCAATAATTTTCTAAAGGGTAATGCCTTTGAAGGTGATCACAGCGCTGACCTTCGCCTTGAATGGGGTGGACTAGAGGACCTAGATAATTTTGCCTCGCTGGACATCAATACGGCACTTGAAGCACTCGGCGCGACATTGGATATCTCTCTTGATTTTGAAGCAGTAATGCGTAGCCCATTCGCCGGGCTAGTTGACCCCTACGTTCAGCAAGGGTATTTGGTGGTGAACAATGGCAGAATACTTATTCAGGCCAATTTTCAGAACGGCGTGCTTCATGTTAACGGCAATGAACTACCACTGAATCAGTTCTTCTAGCAGAGAAGCTAAACTAGAAGCTTTCCTCATACAGCAATCCACAATAATTCGACGCACAGATCAGCCATGGCAGAAAAACGAAATAAGAAACAGCGCTTCGGCGACCCAAATACTACGCCTCGAAAACTCTTTGACTACCCCAAATACTGGGCTGAGTGTTTTGATACTGCGCCCTATCTGCCCATGTCTCGCGAAGAGATGGATCAATTGGGGTGGGACAGCTGCGATATCATTATCGTCACAGCAGATGCCTATGTTGATCACCCAAGTTTCGGCATGGCTGTTATTGGACGATTACTAGAAGCACAGGGGTTTAGAGTAGGCATAATCTCCCAACCCGCCTGGGACAGTGCAGATCCTTTTAAGATTCTTGGCAAACCGAATCTCTTCTTTGGCGTCACTGCTGGCAACATGGACTCCTTAATCAATCGCTACACCGCTGATCTTCGAATACGCAGTGATGATGCCTACACACCTAACGGGGAAGCAGGCAAGCGCCCAGACCGTTCGGTTATTGTTTATAGCCAGCGTTGCAGAGAAGCCTATTACGACACTCCTATAGTTATCGGCGGTATCGAGGCCAGTCTACGCCGTATCGCGCAATACGACTATTGGAGCGATAGTGTAAGGCGCTCAATTTTGATCGACTCAAATGCGAATATTCTGCTCTATGGTAATGCCGAAAGAGCTTTGGTGGAGGTCGCACACCAACTTGCTGCCGGTAAGACTACAGAAGAACTTGAATATCTGCGCGGCACAGCCAGGGTATGTGCCAAGCTACCAGAGGGCTGGACCGAAATTGATTCTACTCGCATTGATTGGCCGTCCAAGATCGACAAGATACCTAACCCTTACGATTTTCACGACAAAGCCAAACAGAAAGCGGATGAAGGCATAACCAACCCTGCCGAACAAACGCAACAAGCAGTACGCATCATTCCTCTACCATTACAGAGGAAAGAAAAGTTCGACTCTGAAACCTGCTATATCCGCCTACCCTCATTCAATAAAGTGACAAATGACCCCGCTTTGTATGCTCATGCCTCGCGCGTTCTGCATCAGGAAGCTAATCCTTATAATGCCAAGGTACTGGTACAAAAGCATGGCACTCAGGATGTCTGGGTCAATCCACCGCCCATTCCTCTGGAAACCGACGAAATGGACTGGGTGTTTGATCTGCCCTATCAGCGCAGACCGCACCCTTCATACGGTGATGCCCGAATTCCAGCCTATGACATGATTAAAACCTCGGTGAATATCATGCGGGGCTGTTTTGGCGGCTGCACGTTTTGCTCTATTACCGAACACGAGGGGCGGATTATCCAGAGCCGATCCGAGGAATCCATACTTCGTGAGGTAGAAAAGATTAGAGATCAGGTCCCTGGGTTTACTGGCACTATTTCTGATCTTGGCGGCCCCACCGCCAACATGTATAAACTGAACTGCAAATCGCCCAAGATTCAGAAAAACTGCAAACGATTATCTTGCGTTTACCCGAGCATCTGCAAACACCTCAACACGGATCATAGCCCAACCACGCAACTGTACCGAAAAGCCAGGGCCATTCCCGGTGTAAAACGCGTTGCCGTAGCATCCGGCCTGCGCTACGACCTTGCACTGAAAGATCCTGAATACATCGAGGAGCTCGTCACTCACCATGTCGGCGGATACCTCAAAATCGCACCCGAACATAGCGAAGACAAAACACTTTCAAAAATGATGAAGCCGGGCATATCGGCTTATGATGAATTTAAAAAGTTATTTGATAAATTTTCCAAGAAAGCCGGGAAGGAACAGTATTTAATTCCCTACTTTATCGCTGCTCATCCGGGCAGTGATGCCGAAGACATGCTAAACCTAAGCCTATGGTTGAAAAAGCGAAAATTCAAACCGGACCAGGTGCAAACTTTTTATCCTTCTCCGATGGCGCTGGCAACTGCCATGTATTATTCCGAACGTAACCCATTGGAAAAGGTTCGTTATAAAAGCGAAAAACTCAGCATCTGCAAAGATATCGATGAACGCAGACTCCAGAAAGCCTTCTTACGTTATCACGACGAGAAAAACTGGCCTATGTTGAGAGAAGCACTGCAGGAGATGGGCCGGACCGATTTAATTGGCGATGGTGACAAACAGCTAATACCAAGAGCAAAACCAGCAAAACGCTCGAAGCACAATCAGCGCAGACGTTAGCATTACACATGCAAGAGGAAAGGCTAAATCCTAAGCTTCACATTCATTTCCAATGGCATTGAAAATGCACAAGCTCTTAGCCAGCAACTAATCCAATTTATCAACGACGAATGGCGATGGCTGACTCTCATTGCCGGCAGCCCGAACCTGCTGCTCAATGGGCAAATCAGCGTCTACATTCGACGCCTCATCATCCTCTGGCGCAGCCAACTGCTTCAACAGCAATGCCAAAGACATAATAACAAGCACTGCTGCTAAAGGCCCCATGAGCAACCAACGGTTAGCTTCCTGATATCCGCTACTTGGCATGGGTTTCTCGTTGTTGGCACCTTTTATCAAGGCCAATAGCTCTTCTTTGCTTAATGGATGCAACTCTTCCACACTCTCTCTTGAAGAAAGAAGCAATTGGCACAAAGAATAAGCTGGCCCCGGAAAACCCTTACATACCTTATAAAATTGAGACAGAGCAGCAGGCTCCAACTGCAAACCTTCCCGTTGCATTTCTTGCATGCAGGCATGAAAAAAACGCGCGGTGATCTCCGAATCCATAGGCCCAAGCACAAAGTTGTGAGACACATTGTGCAACAATGATTTGAATTCACGCTTGCCGCTTAAACGTTTTTCTAATTCAGGCTCACCGCACAAGGCAATATTAATAATACGCTTCTGCGCAACTTGTACTTCCGCAAGCCGGTATATCTCGACCAGAGTTATGTCGCTAAGTAAATGTGCATCATCGAAGATGATGATTATTGGCTTGTCTGTCTCTGTCCGGCAAACATCTTCCAACTGCCGATGAAAGTTAAAGGTATCTGGAACACCCAGCTCTTTTGCCAGCATGGCGCGCAACATATCTGGCGATTCAATTGCATAATCAAAATAAATCACACGGTAGTCTTTATGTCGCAAAAACTGACTCAGTTTTTCGCAAACACTGCTCTTACCGGTGTGCGCCTTGCCAATAAATTTAACGAAAGCCTCTGAACCACAGAGCGCAGCATGCAAACCATGCATTGCCTGCAAATAAGGGCCATCACTAAAATAAAATGTCTGTTCTGCCACTCTCTGCTATCCACGAACCAAAAATTAATTTCCACCTGACATCAGATCTTCTGCCTTCTACACAGTCACTACTGAGACTCTGGCTCATCCATCGCTCCGATTTTGCGCAACTTATCTTCCAGCTTCTTCTCATTCTCTAATCGAAACTCAATGTTAGATAAAATTCCACGCAGAATATTCATCTCCATCACATCTATTCTGATACGGCTAAACAACCGGCGCATTCGCTGCATAAGAAGCCTGGGATTAGCCGGATCATGAAATTTAATCGCTGTCATGACTCTTTCAAGGTGAACATAGAAATGCTCCACCTGCTCACCGTTCGCCTTCTCCTGATCCCAAAACTCGTCCTCTTCGACGACTGCGTGATCTTCTAGCGCCAACGCTGCCTTGCGCAGCTCATAACAAACCACCATCACAGCCGCTGACAAATTCAGGGAGCTGTAGTTCTGGTCTGTTGGTATCTGCACATGAAAATGGCATTGCTGTAACTCCTCATTGTTCAAACCGGCATCTTCACGCCCAAATACCAGAGCAACCTTGTTTACGGCCGCTTCATTTACGGCTTTCTGTGCACATTGCTCCGGATTTACCATTGGCCAGGGTATTTTTCTGGAGCGCGCGCTGGCACCAATCACCAAGCCGCAATCTTCAACAGCTTCCTGCAAGCTTGAAACCACTCTGGCATTATCCAGAATATCAACAGCCGACACGGCTCTTCCCACAGCTACGCCGCTAGGAAAATCCTCTGGCTGCACCAAAACCAGCTTGCTCAAACCCATGTTTTTCATGGCCCTGGCCGTCGCACCTATATTGCCTGGATGCGAGGTATTAACCAGAACAACCGACACCTGACTATAATCGAACATTTCAATCACGCTATTCAAATTTAACAGAGCCGCGGAGTATAACAGGATCAGGGAGTTACGGCGGGCTAACAGCGGGTAAATACAGGCCAGATATCTAACGACTGCAATTGTTTAGGTATGATTTCCTTTGTTTGCTATCATAGCGCCTGATTTCGGAGGCTGTGACGCAGATAAGCGCCTCAATTTATTGTAAGAAAATAAATTCACAGAACCGAGCCAACTGCCAGCCCATTCAAATTCACCAAATGAGGGGCGGCAATTAACTAGTTTTCAATAGCCTCTGGCTTGTTCAGGAATTCAGAAATGCACCCCTTGGTAAATATTGCACTGCAAGCTGCGCGAGATGCAGCTGAGGCCCTCGCGCACAGCAGTGAACGACTCGACAGAATTAAGATTATCAACGACGAACCCTCAACGTTTCTAACTTCAATGGATCTAGAGGCAGAAAAGACCATTCTCTACAATATAGAGAAGTCTTATCCTGATCACAGTTTCCATTCACGCGCTTCAGGGTTTCAAGAGGGCAAAAACAAAGAGACTGTCTGGCTCATCGACCCCTTGTTAGGCAATCGAAACTTTGCAACCGGGTACACACAGTTTGGTGTTTCCCTCGCCTGCCAAATTGAAGGTGTAGTTCAACACGCAGTCATTATTTGCCCAATGCTGCGCGAAGAATTCATTGCCAGCCGAGGTGCAGGTGCTCGCATGAACTCACATCGCATTCGCGTAGGAAAGCGTACTGAAGCCAAGGGCAGTCTTGTCAGCCTTAATGTCGATGGCATTGCAGAAGAACTCTCCCTGGGCATGCAAAAGGAAATAATGAATGCTGGTGCGAGTCCGCGCATTTCTGGCTGTACTGCATTAGATTTGGTGCAAGTAGCCTCTGATCGTATGCAAGGAGGATGGGCTGCTAACACCGACAAATTAACACTGGCTGCTGCCAAGTTGATTCTACAGGAAGCTGGCGGGCTATTAGGCAGTGAGTCAGGAAACCCGGATCTGAATACAGCCAATGAGCTTCTTTTCGGAAACCCAAAGGTGTTCAAGCAACTAAATCAACTACGACAAAGCCTAAAAGATTAAACTCTGTAGCTTTCCATACTGACTGAAATACATGAATGAAATTACGATATAGCAAAAAACACAGCATGCACTAGATAAAAAGCAGAACCAAACTGTTCTGCTTGACCTAAGAGAGTGATTAAATTTTATGCCTTCGAGTAACGACAAGCACAGTTTCAAGCTGTCAGAAGGCTCTATTCAACAATCCCTAATCCGCATGACCACGCCGATGATAATCGGCATGTTTATGCTTTTTACTTTTAGCCTGATAGACACCCTGTTTATAAGCTTCCTCGGGACTAAAGCTCTAACCGCTATCAGTTTCACTTTCCCTGTTACCTTCACCATCATGAGCTTGGCTATAGGCCTGGGCATAGGCGCTTCTGCAGTCGTAGGAAAATACCTGGGCCGCCTGGAATACGAAAAAGCAAAAGAAGCATCAACTGTTAGCAGCTATATCTCATTATTGTTGGCGACTATCCTTGTCTGTATATGCTGGTTTTTCATGGACAACATTTTCCGGCTGATGGGCGCCAGCGAAATGCTTATGCCCTCTATCAGAGAATATATGGTGATCTGGCTTCCAGGCAGCATCCTGATTGTTTGCATCATGACCGGCAATAGTCTGCTACGAGCCTGTGGCGACACTAAAACTCCCAGCATATTGATGGCGATGGCAGGGTTTCTCAATGCCGTACTGGACCCTGTTCTCATTTTTGGCTTTGGGCCTATTCCTGCCCTGGGGATTCAAGGTGCTGCCTGGGCAACAGTAATAGCCTGGGGCATCGGTTATTTTTATTTAATCTATCTGCTAGTCATCAAAAGAGAACTAATCAGCCGCTCTTTGCCTAGTCGCCCGGTAATGCTTTCCTCTGGCAAGGAAATGTTACGTATCGGGGTACCTGCCGCTGGCGCTAACATGATGACCCCTCTAGCCGCTGGAATCATGACAGCAATTGCCGCAAGCTTTGGTGATTCCACAGTAGCCGCATTCGGTGTTGGAGCGAGACTAGAACCCATTGCCACACTGATTGTTTTGGCCATGTCATCGTCACTGCCACCACTCATCAGTCAGAATTTTGGTGCTGGCAAAGTAGATCGCGTTGCAGAAGCCTATCGAATTTCAATTAAATTTATTCTAGGCTGGCAGCTGCTGGTTTACGGCGGGCTAGCTTTCGGGGCAGAGATAATTGCAACTACATTTTCAAATGACCCCGAAGTGATACAGGCAATCAAACTGTTCCTATGGATACTGCCTCTTAGCTACGGCCTGCAGGGCATTATCATACTCACTAACTCATCCCTAAACGCGATGCATCGACCAATGTCAGCGCTTTATCTCAGCGCCATGCGCTTCTTTGTGTTCTATGTTCCCCTTGCCTACTTTGGTAGCCAGCTGTTTGGCTTGATTGGTTTCTTTGCCGGAGCTTTCTGCGGCAACCTGCTGATGGCTGCGATTTCCTGGCGAGCTTTTAACAAGGCTCTCTCTGCAGAAGAACAGCAACAAACTGGATATTAAAGCAATTAATCGCCCTCCTTGGTTTATAAAAGCTCTCGCCCTATAACTTTGCACTAACAATTTTTTTGAAGCTCACATAAACATCCGGCACAAAACCTTTCTATTGTTATGGTTAATGCATATCGATAGCATAATGGTTTCCTGCGTATGCCGATTGTTTTATGCTTAGTCTTATCCGGAGGATATAGAGAAAGATCCTCCCATTGACCGCAACTTTTATTCGGATACCCCAATTCCATGGATGCTTTAAACGCCCTACACTCAAGAAGCTCAACCCCCAAGCTAAGTGGCCCGGCACCTTCTGAAGAAATGCTGAACAATATATACAAGGCAGCCTTCAGGGCGGCAGATCACGCCGTCCTGCGCCCCTGGCGCTTCCTTATAGTAAAGAACGAAGCCAGACAGCGCTTAGGGGAGTTATTTGTGAAAGCCGGACTGGACATGAACAGTGATTTGGATGTTGGTGCAATAGAGAAGTTACGCCATAAACCCCTTCGCGCACCTCTCATTCTGGTTTGTATTTCCAGCTTCAAGCCACATCCTAAAGTACCAGAGATCGAACAGGATCTGTCTGCAGGCGCCGCAACGCAGAATATGTTACTCGCTGCTTATGCACAGGGTTTAGGGGCAATGTGGCGAACGGGGTCATTAGCTTACAACCCCATAGTAAAGACTGGTCTAGGCTTGAGCCAAAAAGAAAAAATTATAGGCTTTCTCTATATAGGCACAATTGATGGTGGTACAAAAAAACTAAACAACCCGGATTTACCAGCCTATTTTCAAGAATGGTGACTGTATGTTTGCAACAGGTAATAAAATTCTATGGCAAGCCGCAATATAACCATTCAATGCTGGAAATGCGGAAGCACCCTGCGCAACCTACTACTGCCCTTTTCTCGTTATGAGGAATGCAGCATTTGCAACGCTGACTTGCATGCTTGTATTTCCTGCAAGAATTATGCGCCTAGCATTTCAGATGGATGCTCCGAGGATCGTGCAGATTTTGTGCTAGACAAGGAAAAAGCAAATTTTTGCGACTTCTTCAAAGTAAACCCCAAAGCTTATCGCACGAAAGACGACACAGCCGCTAAAGCAGCAAAGGCCAGTCTGGCCGAGCTATTTGGCGAAGAACCTGAATCTGCGGAAGAACCAGAAAACTCTCCCAGCGCAGAAGCTGACAAGGCTCTAGCTGAGCTAAAACGCCTCTTCGGTGACGATGATTCAAACTAGAAAAATTCTATCTCTATATAGGACAGAGTAAGATACTTAATATGTGAACACTTTGTGCTGCCCACAGGTAACTATCTGGATTCTGGGAGCACTGCTATACTCATGATCGAACAATGAGAATGAATGACGATGCGAAGAACTACGGTATTTTCTACCCCAATAATCACTCCCTTACTACGCCTCATAGCAATTCTCATATTGAAATTGACTGGGTGGAAGGCCGTGGGCAATACGATTTCCCAACCTAAGTATGTGCTGATCGGAGCACCGCATACAAGCAACTGGGATTTCCCTCTCATGTTACTCGTAGTTTTAAAACTAAGGCTACAGCTCTACTGGATGGGTAAACATACTCTGTTCCCTTTTCCATTCTCTGGGTTTATGAAATGGTTAGGCGGCATTCCTATTAACCGCAGCAAATCACACAACGTGGTCAACGATATTGTGCTTCAGTTCAATGACAACGAAAAATTTGTTGTACTGGTTCCACCCGAGGGCACTAGAAGCAAAGTAACAAGCTGGAAAACTGGCTTTTATCATATTGCAAATAATGCCAACGTACCCATACTCATGGGTTATATTAATGCGGAAAAGAAAGAAGGCGGGTTGGCGGACTTCTTTTACCCTACTGGAGATCTTGAAAAAGACATGAAAGCAATTCGCGCTTTCTATGCTGACAAAAAAGGTTTGTGCCCGGAAAACGGTTAAAACAACAATAATCGAGCACAAAAAAGGCCTCTATGTCTGCACATGGAAGCCTTTCTGTTTAAAGCTTAACACTCTGTTCTAAGCTTATTGCATTGCCTTCAAAGCGGCCTTAGCATCGTCGTTTGGCACGTGACTAATTCCAGCAGCAATTTACGACTAACCACATAAGCAAATCCATCACAGACTGCGTTTCTACTAAAACCAATAAGAAGCGATGGCCGCCGCGCCCGCGATCGCAGATAAAGCCAGCGAGAAGCGGCGCAAAGTTTGATGAGAAATACGGTGCATAGTCCGCATGGCCAACCAATAGCCCGCCAATGTTGCAGGTATCAGGGGCAGTGAAATTACAATATGTTCCAGGCCAAATCGCCCCACAACGAAAAGCATCATGATAGACATCAGGCAACTGACTACAAAAAAACCAGCCAGGTTTGCACGAATGTAATCATTCTCCTGATGCTGCATAACTAAAGCGATAGGAGGGCCACCAACGGAAGTACTAGTACCCATGAAGCCAGACAAAAAGCCTGCAATAAATAAAGACCTAGAATTCGCTTTAAAAACAGTATTGGCCATACTCAAACCTACGGCAAGCAATACAGAAACACCGATCCAAAGAGCCAACACACGCGGACTAATCCATAGCAACAAAAAACCACCGAAAACAGTCCCTGGCACCCGACCTATAACTGCAAACTTCAACCCATGAAAAGATATCGAGCGCCAGTGACTGTAGGAATTTGCAACTGACAAAACTAGTGCTGAAATCATAATCGCCGCAGGGACATAAACAGGATCAAGGAAGAACAGTATCGGCGCTGCAACAACGGCCAAACCGAAGCCTATAGAACTCTGAATGAATGAGCCGATAAAAACGACCAGTACGGCAATTGCAATTTCCATAAGCGAAAAATCATACGGTGCTTTCTAAAGCAAAAAATTACACAACAAAAATAGGAAGGAAGGTTGGGGATGCTCAGTCAAAAACCTTGCTCTTCACCAAAATCATTTGTCATGATACTGAAAGCTCATTTGCGCTTTCAGTATCATGACCACAAAACATAAAACCACCATCACAAGCATATTCTGCTGCGAAGAAGCTAACAGCCTAGAGGCCTAAATATATTAGCCTACACCGACAACAACAGGGATCAGCGACAACTGTGAAAACACCCGCAAATAAGAAGCAAAAGCATCTTCTTATTGCAATAGCCTAGCTTAGAATTGAAGCAATAATAACCGCTTCAGCCTACAAGCTCCAGCACGCTAGCAAGAGGTGAAACTACTAATGTTAATCACCACAGGTTGCTGCTAAGGCAACAGGTCTTTTACAATGTCTTATCCAATTAGGGTACACAGGAAAAACGATATGAAGTCACGCGCAGCCGTTGCATTTGAAGCGGGCAAGCCCTTAGAAATCGTTGAAGTAGATTTAGAAGGCCCAAAAGCAGGCGAAGTTCTCATTGAGATCAAGGCAACAGGTGTCTGTCACACGGATGCATTTACACTCTCAGGAGATGACCCGGAAGGTGCGTTCCCTGCCATATTAGGACACGAAGGTGCAGGCGTGGTGGTTGAGATCGGTGCTGGCGTCAGTTCCGTGGCTGTTGGAGATACAGTCATCCCACTCTACACTCCGGAGTGCCGCCAATGTAATTTCTGCCTACACCCAAAAACAAATCTGTGTCAGTCGATTCGTACGACACAGGGTCAAGGACTAATGCCAGACGGTAGCAGCCGTTTCTCTCTCGATGGAAAACCCTTGCTCCATTACATGGGGTGCTCTACCTTTTCTAATTACACAGTACTTCCAGAAATAGCAGTTGCCAAAATTCGTGCAGACGCCCCTTTCGATAAAGTTTGCTACATCGGCTGTGGTGTGACTACCGGTGTTGGAGCCGTAGCTTTCGACGCCAAAGTGGAACCAGGCAGTACCGTAGCCGTTTTTGGGCTAGGCGGTATTGGCCTGAATGTTATTCAGGGAGCACGAATGGTCGCGGCAGACAAAATAATTGGTGTCGATATCAACCCTGACCGGGAAGCACTAGGCCGCGACTTTGGCATGACCGACTTCATTAATCCCAGAGAAGTAGATAATGTCACCGAAGCTATTATTGATCTAACCGGAGGCGGTGTTGACTACAGCTTTGAATGTATCGGAAACACAAATACCATGCGCCAGGCATTGGAGTGCTGCCACAAAGGTTGGGGAGAATCTTTTATTATCGGTGTAGCTGGCGCAGGACAAGAAATCTCAACACGCCCTTTCCAGTTAGTCACTGGCCGCTCCTGGAAAGGAACGGCCTTCGGTGGGGCAAGAGGTCGTACCGATGTGCCTAAAATTGTCGATTGGTATATGAACGGTAAAATTCAAATCGATCCACTGATTACTCACACAATGCCGCTGGAAGACATCAACAAAGCTTTTGACTTGATGCACGAAGGCACCAGCATTCGATCTGTCGTACTATTTTAGAACTTACTTATTTTAAATATTAAAGTGCCTATAAAATGAAATATCTTCACACAATGGTCAGAGTAAGTGATTTAGACAAATCACTTGAGTTTTATTGCAAGCACCTTGGACTCAAGCAAGTGCAGCGCCGTGATAACAAGGAAGCACGGTTTAGTCTGGTGTTTCTCGCAGCGGAGGGAGACGATGAAGCTCAACTTGAGTTAACGTACAACTGGGATCCTGAAGAATACGGTGAGGGGCGCAACTTTGGCCACCTTGCCTATGCCGTAAGCAATATATATGAGTTCTGTCAGAAACTGATGGATGCTGGCATCACTATTAACAGGCCTCCCCGTGATGGACGTATGGCATTTATTCGGTCACCGGACAATATCTCTATTGAGCTGCTTCAGAGGGGCGAACCATTACCCCCTCAAGAGCCTTGGAAGAGTATGCAAAATACCGGCAAGTGGTAGCCACAAGCCTAAACAAACTTGAGCTAAGCTAGTGGCTCGTTTATCATACGGCGGCTCCTGAGCACGCAATTCCCAGCGCTGCAGACAACATATACACCAGAGCATTTAAACCTCAAACACTGGAAAAAAATATTATGCAACTACTTGATGGCAAGCTCTGCTCTGAGCAAATTCGTCAGGAAATAGCCCAAAAGGTAACTGAGATCAAGGCAAGCGGAGCGCGTGCACCCCATCTCGCAGCTGTATTGGTCGGCAACGATGGTGCCTCGGAAAATTACGTTGCATTTAAGATCAAAGATTGCGCTGAGGTCGGTTTTGAATCCACCACTATCCGCCTTGATGCTGACATCAGCGAACAGGAATTGCTCGATAAAGTTGATGAACTAAACCGCGACGATGAGATCGATGGCTTTATTGTGCAACTACCCTTGCCTGATCACATCAACGAAACCAAAGTCATATTAGCCATCGACCCCGGCAAAGATGTCGATGGCTTCTGCCCTGAAAACGTTGGCAGATTGAATTTGGGCCTACCTACATTTATATCTGCAACACCCAACGGGATCATGGAGCTATTACGCCGCTATGAAATCGAGACAGAGGGCAAGCATTGTGTAATTCTTGGTCGCAGCAACATAGTCGGCACACCAATGGCTGTACTCATGTCTCGCAATACGAACCCCGGCAATGCAACAGTAACTATTGCCCATAGCCGCACCAAGAACCTCACAGAACTTTGCGCTTCCGCCGATATCCTTATTGTTGCCATTGGCAAAACCGAATTCGTCACCGCCGATATGGTTAAGGAAGGTGCCATCGTAATCGATGTTGGTCAAACCCGCGTTCCCGACAGCAGCAAAAAGTCAGGGTTCAGAAATGTTGGTGATGTAGACTTTGAAAATGTAAAAGACAAGTGTTCTTATATTACCTATGTTACCGGTGGTGTTGGTCCTATGACCCGCGCCTCATTGCTACAAAATACACTTAAAGCCCAGCAGAGAAGATAGGGAGAATAACATGTTTCAGTCACTTCAAGCCCTGCCAGCAGACCCTATTCTGGGGCTTATGGCCAGCTACCGCGCCGATACTAACCCACGCAAAATTGACTTGGGTATTGGTGTCTACAAGAACGAAAGTGGCGACACACCGGTCATGACTGCGGTGAAAAAAGCAGAAGAATTGATTCTCAAAGCGCAAGCCACAAAAAGCTATGTTGGGCCAACCGGTGCTGCAGACTACAATGCAATTGTTGCAGAATTAATTCTGGGCAAGTCATTGGTCGACAGCCTTGGCAAACGACGCGTTACTGTACAATCCCCAGGAGGCTGTGGTGGTTTACGCCTTGCTGCTGAATTCATTAAATCTGCAAACCCTGATGCTACCGTTTGGGTAAGCAACCCAACCTGGGCTAACCATGTCCCTCTATTAGGTTCAGCCGGCCTTAAGATCGAACAGTACCCTTATTACGATTACAACAGTCATAGCGTACAGTTTGATGAAATGATTGATTGCCTAAGCAAGGTCGGTAGCGGAGATGTCGTTTTATTACACGGCTGCTGTCACAACCCTTGCGGTGCCGACCTGAATCAGGAACAGTGGCAAAAAGTGCGCGATATCGCTCTGCAACAAGGCTTTACCGTATTTATTGACCTTGCCTATCAGGGACTTGGGGACGGCCTGGAAGAGGATGTCTATGGAGTACGATTATTGGCCGACTCGCTGCCGGAGTTGATTGTTGTCAGCTCCTGCTCCAAGAATTTCGGTCTATATCGTGAACGTACTGGAGCCATGACTCTAATCTGCGAAAATAGTGAAACCGCCGCTATTGCTACGACTCAAATCGCGGCGGCAGCACGAGCCATGTATTCCATGCCACCCGATCATGGTGCTGCTATTGTGCAGCTGATTCTGAGCGACGATAAACTCCGTCAGGAATGGGATACTGAATTGACCGAGATGCGTAACCGCATCAACGGCCTACGTGCGCAGCTCGTAAAACAAATTGAAACCATCGGCATAGACCAGGACTTTAGTTTTATCGAACGGGAGAAAGGCATGTTTTCTTTTCTTGGCGTAAACGTTGATCAGGTGCAATCACTAGTCAATGATTACAGCATTTATCTGGTCAACTCCAGTCGCATCAATGTTGCAGGTATCAATGATGCCAACATCAAGTACCTGGCGGAAAGTCTAGCCACAGTTCTTAAGGCCTAATCACGCCTTAAGACCTAAGTCTCTTGTCTGTGCAATTACTGACCGTAGCAGCACAAGGCAAGAGGCTATACCTTCAGATTCTAACCGCCATCACATCTGCAGCCATACCCTGCATCACACAATTGGTTGTTGTTCCCGGGAGTTGTAAAAGGTCATCTTCTTTGCAGTGGCTTCCTACAATCAATAAATCAGCATTTATCATTCCCGCCAAACGCTTAATCTGAAAAGCAGGCTCGCCTTGCAAAAGAAAAATATTCTCAGTGGGCAAATGCAGACCGTTACTCTGCAGCAGGCTCTTTAGCTGCACCTCAGCACGATCTAACAAACCCTGAACATCGCTATCAAGAATCGAGGCGTAATCGGAGAGAGAGGCGTCATACATACCTTCGCGTACTACATGAACCACATGAAGGTGGTCCAACTCTTCACGATACATTTGCAATACTCTGCTGATTAACAAACCCGCGGAAGGGCTCAGGTCTAGCGCTAGCAGGAGCTTTTTGAATTGCGTCAAAGATAGCCTCCCTAATTCTGCAAGCTTTTATTCCGTTGGCACGTTTGCGAACATCTTGGCCAACACCATGCAGAGACTTAGCCAGTTATGAGAGGCTATCTTAAAGAACTTAGTATATTTTACGGTTGATCTACATCAAGCCGTACGAGATTTGAGAGATTCTAAAATCGTAGCAGCAAAATCTCTGAGCAGAGTTTCCGTTGTCACCCAATCAATACAGGCATCAGTGACAGACACGCCATATTTCAGATCATCCAAGTCATCAGGTATTGGCTGATTGCCCTCTTCCAGATTACTTTCCAGCATGACACCTATAATGGACTTATTTCCGACGCAAATTTGCGCCGCCACTTCTTCGAGAACTAACTTTTGATTATTGTGATCTTTATTCGAATTCCCATGGCTACAATCAATCATTACACTCTCAGTTAAACCTGCTTTTTGCAATTCTTGCTCACAAGCTTTAACATTTTTCGTATCATAATTGGGAGACTTGCCACCTCTTAAAATAACATGACAATGGGGGTTCCCTTCAGTTCGAAACAGAGCAACCTTCCCTTCGTCAGTCACACTAATAAAGCTGTTGGTAGCCGAAGCGGAACGAATAGCATTCACTGCAACCATCAGGCTACCGTCGACATTATTCTTAAAGCCAACAGCAGAAGATATGCCACTGGCAAGTTTCCTATGTGTAGGAGATTCGGTAGTGCGCGCACCGACTGCGGTCCAGGCAACGAGGTCCTGCAGGTATTGGGGAGTAATCAAATCCAGCGCTTCAATTCCTATAGGTAGCCCAATATCGGCTATATCCAACATAAGACGGCGCCCAATGTGCAAGCCATGGTCTATCTTATGACTGCCATCAAGGTGTGGGTCGTAAATAAGCCCTTCCCAGCCAACAGATGTGCGCGGCTTCTCAAAGTAGACCCGCATGACGATAAGGAGCTGGTCGGCCAGCTCATCCGCCAAAGGCTTAAGTCTCCTTGCATATTCAAGCGCTTCTTCCGGGTTATGTACAGAACAGGGACCCACCACCACAATCAACCTTGGATCTTGATGTTCCAATATCTGTTTTATGTCTCTGTCACCTTTTAGCACTGACTGTAGGGCACTGCCTTCCAGGGGCAGCTCCTTCTTCAAAGCAGCCGGCGATGGCAGCTCTTCATGAGCTATAATATGGAGGTTTTCTACTTTCGCCTTTCGATCTACCATTTTTGAAACCTAAAAAGTTTTGAATTTAGAATTATGGTGTAAAAAACCGTGTATTCAAAGCCTTAATCTCTGAATTGCTTGATAGCTCACTCTTGATGTAGTACCTGAGAAACACGACTCTATTCTTTACAGCATGCCCTGCATTAGGTAAATTCTGCCCCGGAGTTTACCCAACAAGCACCAGACCCGGGTTAACTATTTAAACCAACTGTCATATAGACCCTACACGCGAAGGAGGAAGATACAGTGCCCAAAGCCAGCGAACTAAAACGAGGCATGATCATCGATATCGACGGCATTCCCCATATTGTAAAACAGACTGAAAGCAAGAGCCCTTCCTCTCGCGGTGCAGCCACACTCTACAAAGTACGATTTAATAATTTGCAGACTCATCAAAAGCTGGATTCTTCCTTTAAAGGGGATGACCTATTAAAAGAAGCGGATTGTAGCCGTGTTGGAGTCCAATACTCTTATTTGGACGGCGACACTTACTACTTCATGAATATGGAAGATTTCAGCCAGTACGGTATAAATGCAGAGCAACTTGAGGGGCAGGTAAATTATCTAGTGGAGCAACAGGAAGATATTGTCGCCCTCATTATGGATGGCAATTTACTCGGCATAGAATTACCACAATCAGTGAATTTAACAATTGTAGATACTCCTCCTGCCGTGAGCGGATCATCCGCTACCAATCGCAGCAAGACAGCGACCCTTTCAACAGGACTGGAAATTCAAGTTCCAGAATATCTGTCACCAGAGGAAGTTGTTAAGGTGAATACCGTAACCGGGAAATTTATGTCCCGAGCCTAAGCTTAGCCTCCACCAAGCCACAAAAAACTACAAAAAAAGCAAACCAACAAAAACAAAGAAACCAGCACCAGCCAACACACCCAGGCATAGGCTCCAACGATCTTCATTCGATTGAAACTTCCAATTTTCCTGAGCCATTCCTGGATCAACCTTACTCAATGCCTCTTCCAGGTCAGCAAATTCCTTTTCGCTCATTGATCCAGCCTGATTCTTTCCTGGAAAGCTTAAGGTGTTGTTAACCACATTCATAAGCTCATCAGAAAAATAGTCCTGTCGTTTTACTCTGCCTGCGACACCTTTGTTTCGGCTGACTGAAGTTTCCGCGGCTTCTTCAAGCCTAGCGGTTTTCTTGTATTTGCTATTCTTTTGTCCGTTCTTTGGGCTGCTATTAACTTTCCTTTTCTCTACATCTACTAAACCATCTTCCTGCAGAACACAGACTGCCATTTTGTAAGCCTTGCTTGAAGTAGACAAAACCCCTCTACCCGTGTCTCTTTTACTGGCAAAGCCCAACAACCTATATTTTGTTCTATTATCCTTAGTAACTGTCCGCAGCGATGTCGAAAAACCCTCCACAGCCAGACAGTCCTTTGCTAAGCTGATTTGACGGGCATCACTTAATTGACTCTCAGGCAAGGCCGTCCATTTCTCTTTGCTAAGGTGTCGCAACACACTTAGCACAAACCAACGCGCTCGAACCTCGACTGCCTCTTTCCCTAACTTTTCTTCAATCAACGCTACAGCAACATCTGCATTGGTTAAAGCTGCCACATCTATACCTAACTCTTTTGCTACCAGGCATTGGCCTGGGTTAGGCATATGGACTACAGAAGAATCACTCATTTACCTTGGTATCCGCATTTATTTCGACAAAAAAACCTACCTTCATATAATGAATAGCAAGATCAATTACTTGATTATTTCGCATCATCACTCGTTTCACAATTCCAGCATAGGGCAAAGTTTATCGCATTAGACTCACCACAAGCCCGACAAAACCAATCTGGCCCTTCAACTTCCAGACCATTCTCAATCTCGAAAATAATTTGTTCAGCACGCACAAAATACAAAGGCTTTACCCAAACCTCTGCCATACACTCCGTTATAGGAACTTCTCCAGCCACAGAATAAAGCTGCTGGTTTTTCACTTCAACTTCAATGTCGTGCTGCTCTAACACATTACGAACATTCCAGGCCTTTGCAAGATTGTCTGTTGTATAAACCCGTTTCATGTCATCAGATTTTTGTATGCCTGTTTTACAATAATTACAGTGTGCGCCAGCACTTTTCTCTGTGCTTTTTCTCTGTGCTTTTTCTCTGTGCTTTTTCTATGACTGTGTTCTAACGGTAAATGTCTCGCCAGCGCAAGCCTGCAGCAAAAATAACAGCAGCATAAATAAAAATCCCGCCAAGCACCAAAATACTAAGCCGCATTATTTTATGAGTCATGCTCCAGTCCAGCCACCATTGCCAATCACCGGACAGGCTCACAAGGAAGAGAACCATCATCAAGTTCGCCACCAGAACCCTTAGCAAGAATTTTAACCAGCCGGGCTGAAACCTAAACACACCATCGGCTTGCAGTCCACGCAACAGTAGCCCGGCATTCAGGAAGGCGGCAAGGCTGGTCGCTAGTGCCAAGCCAACATGAGCAAGACCGGCGAGAAAGAAAACAAGATTCAAAACCATATTGCACACCATCGCCACAACACCAATTTTTACCGGCGTGCGAGTATTCTGCCGCGCGTAATAGCCTGGCGCGAATATCTTAATCGCCATGAAAGCAATTAAACCAAAAGCGTAGGCTTTAAGGCTGGCTGCTGAACTGAGCACATCAGCCTTGGTAAAATTATCGCTTTGAAATAATGTCACCAACAACGGCTCCGCAATAAAGATCAGAGCCAGGGCTGCCGGTATCGCAATCAAAACCACAAGACGAAACGCCCAATCTAAGGTCTCGGAGAACTCATTTAGCGAAGACTCTGCATGCTTTCTCGACAGGCTGGGCAAAACCACAATTGCCAGGGCAATACCAAAAGTCCCTAATGGTAGCTCCATCAATCGATCAGAGAAGTACAACCAGCTTACACTACCTGAAACCAGTAGCGACGCAATAAAGGTGTCGAACAATAGGTTTATCTGACTAACAGAGACACCAAATAGTGCAGGCACCATTAACTTCTTAATGCGATCGACACCCTCATGATTCTTGACCAGTTTCGGCACCGGCATAAGCCGCATACGCGCCAGAAACGGCAACTGAAATAATAATTGAGCAACTCCCGCTATCAGCACCCCCCAAGCCAGAGCCAATTCAGGCACACGCATATAGGGAGCAAGGAAGAAAGAGCAACTAATCAGCGAGATATTTAGCAAGGCTGGGGTAACTGCAGGAACCGCAAAGCGGGAATAACTGTTCAGTATAGAGCCACAGAGAGCGGTCATCGATATCAACAACAAATAGGGAAAGGTGATCCGTAGCATCTCCACAAGCAGGTCAAACTTAATCGGTCCATAAGCCAATGGTATAGCTATGAGGGGTGCGGCAAGCACGGCAAATACTGTAAGTAGGAACAAAAAACCACCCAGACTGCCCGCCACTGCATTTATCAGTATCTGTACATCAGCCAGGGATTTGGTACTACGATACTCGGAAAGAACAGGCACAAATGCTTGATTGAACGCACCTTCTGCGAACAATCTGCGCATAAAGTTAGGAATCTTATTGGCTAGGAAAAAGGCATCAGAGCCATCGCTAACGCCAAATACTCTGGCGATAACCACATCACGCACCAAACCCAATACGCGAGAGACCATGGTCATTGAGCCAGTAACACCACTGGCCTTCAACAGGCTAGTTTCTTGTTTACTGCTAGTTTCTGGCTCTCGCTGACTCGCGGAGGGAAAATCACTCATGAAATAAATAGCCTTGGTCGTTAGTCATCAATGACAAACGCGAATTATCGCAGCTCCTGATCCTAAATGTAGTGATAAGGCTCTAAAAGAGCTATCCGTAGAAATTAAGAGCATCCATCTGCCATGGAACTGCTAAAAAACTATTACTATCTCAATCCCATAGAAGGTGAATATTACCCTATCGGAGATATACAGCAATAAGTTGAGTCTAGTTAAGGGCTTAGCGATAAACTCCCAGGTTTTCCGCTATTGACATCAAGAGATGAAAACGGCATAGTGTCGCGCTCTGAAATCGGGGATGAAACACAGTAATCACCTCCTTTTACTCAAACAAATTAAATGAAATAACCTACTAGCAAACATTGAGCTAGTTCTAACAAGGAGTTCCAATTGGCTAATTCTCCACAAGCCCGCAAGCGTGCCAAACAAGGCGAAGCTCGTCGTCGCCATAATGCCTCATTTCGTTCCATGGTTCGCACCCATATTAAGAAAGTAGATGCTGCGATTCAGGGAGGCGATCACGCCACTGCTACTGAAGCGTACAACGCTGCAGTGCCTGTTATTGATCGCATGGCAGACAGAGGCATTATTCACAAGAATAAAGCCGCACGTCACAAGAGCAGATTGAACACTGCAGTAAAAGCACTGAAGTAACTTTTACTCAGTCATAAAAAAACCGGCATTAGCCGGTTTTTTTATGACTGGAATTTAATCTCTAGCCTTACAATCGATCTTACAACTGAGAAACCGATTATTATTTATTCACTCAGAACCAGATTATCGCGGTGGATAATCTCCTCTTCACTAGCATAGCCAAGCAAGCCTTCTATTTTTTCACTGCTTTGGCCTTTTATTTTCACTATCTCGCTGTGATCATAGTTAACCAGCCCCCTGGCAATCTCAATGCCAGACTCATCGACACAGGAAACAACCTCTCCTCGTGTAAAACTTCCACTTACCGATTGCACTCCGACCGCTAGAAGACTCCGACCGGAATGCTTAAGCACTTTGACAGCACCCTCATCTAAAACAAGCTTTCCTTTTAACTTTAACTGGCTCGCTAACCATTGTTTTCGAGCTGCCACTGGCTCATCATCCGCTTCCAATAAGGTTCCTAGCTCTTCTCCATCTAATAGCCGCGAAAGTATCTGCTGCTCACGGCCATTGGCGATCAAGGTATTCGTACCAGAACGAGCAGCCAATCGCGCCGCCGACAGCTTCGTCATCATCCCACCACGACCTAAACTGCTCCCCTTTCCAGCCATCGCAGCTAAGCTACTGTCAGTTGCAGACGCCCGCCCAATCAACTTGGCGGCAGGGTTTATTCTTGGGTCTTTGCTAAATAAGCCATCCTGATCGGTTAATATCGCTACCACATCAGCATTAATGAGGTTAGCAACCAAAGCCGCAAGCGTATCGTTGTCACCAAAACACAACTCAGCTGTTGCCACCGTGTCATTTTCATTAACTACTGGCATGACCCCTATCTCTAGAAGCGTCGTTAGGGTACTTCGTGCATTAAGATAGCGTGTACGGTTGGACAGATCGTCGTGACTCAACAAAATTTGGGCAGCATGTACCCCATGTCGCATAAAACAACTTTCATAAGCCTGTACCAAGCCCATCTGCCCGACGGCTGCAGCTGCCTGCTGTAGCTGTAGCTGCTTGGGTCGCGACTTTAAACCAAGGCGCGCAACACCTTCGGCCACGGCCCCAGAAGACACCAGAACCACTTGAATACCAGCTTTCTGCATGGCCACAAGTTGACCTGCCCAGCCGGCAATAGCTTCCAGGTCCAAACCAAGGCCATTGTTAGTAACCAAGGAGCTACCAACTTTCACCACCCAACGTTTGGAATTCTTAATTTTGTCTCGCATCAGCCCTGCACTCACTCATACCAATCTTCGTCTAGCAAATCATCGTCCTGTTGCTTTGAAGTTTTAGTGCTCTCTATGCTACGCCGTATCTCAAAAGCCATCGCTGCTTCTTTTTCTTGCAACTCTGCTTGATAGTTCCCGTCCTCCACCAGCTTCAGCCGGTGGGATTCGATTGATTGCATCAACCCTTCACACAGAAGTTTACAGCCCTCATTATTCAACGCTGAAATTTCATGAATATCACCAGTCCACGACAACCGACTTCGCAAATCCTGCTTCAACTGCTCCAAATCTTCTGCATTCAACAAATCAACTTTATTGATTACTAACCAGCGTTCTTTTTTAGCCAGGGTCGGGCTGAATTTCTCCAGCTCTGTAATGATTTGCTCTGCATTATCCACCGGATCACTGCCATCTGCTGGCAGGGCATCAACTAGATGCAACAATAAACGAGTCCGTGAAAGGTGTTTCAAAAAACGAAAGCCTAATCCGGCACCCTCTGACGCACCCTCGATTAGACCTGGAATATCAGCCATCACAAAGCTACGCTCCATGCCGAGACTGATAACTCCTAAATTTGGCACCAAAGTAGTAAAAGGATAGTCAGCCACTTTGGGCGTCGCTGCGGATACAGACCGAATCAACGTCGACTTGCCTGCGTTTGGGAAACCCAACAAACCCACATCAGCAACTAAACGCAGCTGGAGCTGCAGCTTTCTAACCTCACCTTCAGTTCCTTTGGTTATTTTACGCGGCGCTCTGTTGGTGCTGGACTTGAATCGGGTGTTGCCCATGCCATGGAAACCGCCTTTGGCAACCATTACTGGCTTATCTGCCACACTCAAATCCGCGATCAGTTCCTCAGTATTCACATCGATCACTGTGGTACCCAGAGGAACTTTAACCAATAAATCCTCGCCGCTTCTTCCGGTACAGTTGCGTCCCTGGCCAGACTGCCCTGGCTGCGCTCGGTAGCGTGGCTGAAAACGAAAGTCCACAAGGGTATTGAGAGATGCATCTGCCTGCATAAAGACACTGCCGCCATCGCCGCCGTCGCCGCCGTCAGGGCCACCCCGTTCAATATATTTTTCACGACGAAAACTGAGACAACCGTTACCACCGTTGCCTGCTTCAACTACTATTTCCGCTTCGTCTACAAATTTCAAGTTTATCTCTTTCTAAAATGCAGTTTCCTAAACTAAAAAGCCCCGTCGAACGACGAGGCTTTTTAGTAACAAAATGCTTTACTAAGCTACTTCGATGCTTACGAATTTTCGATTGTGTGGGCCTTTAACAGCAAACTTCACAACACCATCAGCTTTAGCAAACAAAGTATGGTCTTTGCCACAGCCTACATTTTCACCCGGGTGAAAATGAGTGCCGCGCTGACGCACAATGATGTTTCCAGCTCGTGCGGCTTCACCACCGAATAACTTCACACCTAGCCGCTTCGATACCGAATCGCGACCGTTATTAGTACTACCACCTGCTTTCTTATGTGCCATTAGCTAACTCCCGGCCTTTAGGCTTTAATTCCAGTGATCTTCACTTCTGTAAACCACTGTCTGTGGCCCTGTTGCTTGCGTGAATGCTTACGACGATTGAACTTGATGATCGTCACTTTATCCGCTCGTCCCTGCTTAACTACTTCTGCAGTGACTTGACCACCTTCAACATAAGGTGTGCCAATTTTGACGGAATCACCCTCGCCAACCATTAGAATATTATCAAAATTTACTTTTTCACCCGTCGCGGCTTCCAATTTTTCGAGTCGAAGGATCTCGCCCTCTTCTACTCTATGCTGCTTGCCACCACTCTCAATTACCGCGTACATAACTCTCTCCGATACCGCCTCTGAATGGGAGTTGGACCCATTCCTATAGGGGCGGGCATTTTACGGTAACCCCCCTCTGGAAGCAAGTAGATTCGTGCCTGGAATATTAGCCAAAACCCCATGGTTAGCAATGCCCTATAAATACCAGTCAGATTCAAGCTAAAAGCTGGCCGAGGCTTTTATTGCTGGCTTGACAGCATCTAATTCGCTCCCTAGCATGCGTGCTCACGATGGTTTGACTCAAATAGCGGCAAACCTTCTTATATTGCCCACAAAATAAGCGGCCATTCCTAGTATGTATCAAAAATTTCGATCAGTAGTTGAATCCGACTTTCATGCAGTGGACCAGTTCATAGTGGAACAGCTTCACTCTGATGTACCACTTGTTGAGAATATAGGTCACTACATCGTGGAAGCTGGCGGCAAGCGTCTGCGACCTATATTGGTGCTGTTAGCGGCCAAAGCCTGCAACATCGAGAAGCCACACCACATATCTCTAGCCGCTGTCATCGAATTCATTCATACCGCCACCCTATTGCATGATGATGTGGTGGATATGTCTTCGCTGCGACGAGGCAGACCCACCGTCAATGCGCAGTGGAATAACCCATCCAGCGTACTCGTGGGAGATTTCATTTATTCCAGGGCATTCCAGATTCTTGTCGCCCTGGGTGATATGAGAATCATGGAAATCATTGCCAATACCACCAATAAAATTGCCGAAGGCGAAGTACTGCAACTTATCAGTAAAAACAACCCTCAGCCCAGCGAACAAAATTACATGCAGGTAATCCAGAACAAGACTGCAATTTTGTTCCAGGCGGCAGCTCAATGCGGCGCCATCCTCGCATACGCTTCAACCGAACACGAACTTGCCCTTAAGAAGTTTGGCATGCACCTTGGTATCGCCTTTCAGTTGATTGATGATGTGCTGGACTATGACGGAAACAGTAAAGATTTGGGCAAAAACATTGGCGACGATCTCGCCGAAGGTAAACCCACCCTACCTCTGATTTATGCACTGGAAAACGGCAGCGATGAGCAGGCAAAAATCATCAGGCAAAGCCTGAAGGATGAACAACTAAGTCCGGAAACGCTCAACCAAGTGATAGAGATCGTGCAAGAATGCGGCGCGCTTAATTACACTAGAGAACGCGCCGAATCTCAAACTGCACAAGCACAGGAATGCCTTAACACCTTACCTAGCTCTGAATATCGAGACGCACTAGAGTTAATGCTTACCTTTTCCAATACCCGCAGCACCTAAACCTAAACTGGCAACTCCTTACACCACGGTAGGCATGAACGCCCGAAGAACGCAGACACCTCAGCTTGAAGCACGAAGAATAGATGACGAATCAATAATCCTTACTTTGTCATTACTTGGCTGATAAATATCTTTGTATGTCGCCAAAATCTGAACAGCTAAATCCGTATAACGTTTCGCTTCTAATACATCACCCATTCGCAAATAGACATGCGCCAGCGCAAAATAGAAATCGGGTTCCTCCTTCTTTAACTTTAACGCTCGCCTAAAAGACTTCCTTGCCTTCTCCAACTCATCATTCTCAAAAGCCGCACTACCCTGTGCGAAATGATAGTAGGGGTTTCTATCATTGAACCGCCTCATCGCTTCTTCGTATTTCTCAGCCAAATTTAAATTACCACTTCGACGGTAATATTTGGCCAAATTATTGATTGAAGTCGCATTATCTCTATCGATGCTAAATGCCTTAAGATAACTGTATTCAGCAAATTGCGTATTACCCAAGCGAATATAGGCACTGCCAATATTATTCCAGGCAATGGAAGACTCTTCATACAAGAAAAGTGCATTCTTAAAGTAGACTAAAGCTTCCTCAAGATTACCTTGAATCAATTCTTCCACACCAAGGTTGTTAAAATAAAGAGAACGCGCAACCTGGTCAGACACGACAGAAGAAGTAAGCTGCTGAAGAGAAATCTCCGGAGTAAAATCGACAACATAGGAACTTCCGCTATCAATGCGACCACGGGCATTAATATGCTGATTCAATACCAGCAAGTTGCCACGGCGGTCCCAGCTGGGCTGCACCTCTACAGTCTGAAAGTTTGCATCCGAATTCACGTAACGTGCCATTGCCACGTACAAGTTCATTACCGATAGACAATTCCCTTTCCGCAGATGGAATGCTTCCATCGCAGTGTAGGTTTTCTCGCCTGAGTATTGCACGTTCAAGAAATCCTCTCTGTAGAGAATATCCTGCAATTTATTTATCCGTGCCTCTTCGCTATCTCGCGGGCTTATATAACCATCAATCAACTGTTTAACTTCATCAGAGATATACAGAGGGTCAATTTCGAGAAAAGTATCAGTAGTTTGATCAATGATTGCCGCATGAACTTCATCGTCATGAACAAAATTTGTTTCCAAATCGACATACTTACAAGCCGCAAAAAAGACTGCCACCAAACTCAGGCAAACTATTTTAATACAGCTATTTGCGCTCACTTTATGCTCCTTACAATCTCAGGAAAACATTATCAGTGGCAGTCAGTATCTACCCTTATCAATTCCTAACTGTTATCTAGATTTAAACCGGAATAGTCGAAATTTTCACCCATCGCAATCACATAAATTTTCCATTTGAACGAGCAATAACATTACAGACTTGAAGTCGTATCCATCTGACAAAGCGCCTGACTCGTTTACAAGCATGGTTGTCTACAGTGAGAACAATTGACAACAGGAATGAAGAGTTTCACTGCGAGCTTCCACCCAGAATTTTTGCGATATTTGTTCCTGCGCAAACAAAATCTTTTGGGAAATTATTGAGATGCAATGATGCATGGGAGTAGGCCCCGAACATTTCAAGGTATTACTTTAGCACGCGAGGGCCTGAGGCTTAAAGAAAAACCGCGTCAGTTCCGTGCAACTCGCAGTTGCGCCTCCGCTCTTTAGGAGCTACATGGCCGGATAATTTGGACCGCCACTACCCTCAGGTGCAACCCATTGAATATTTTGCGAAGGATCTTTAATGTCGCAGGTTTTACAATGCACACAATTTTGCGCATTAATTTGAAAAGCCTTGTTGCCATCTGCGCCTTCTACTACTTCATAAACACCTGCTGGACAATAACGTTGTGCCGGCTCAGCATAGACCGGAAGGTTATGATTAATAGGTATCGATGCATCCTTAAGCAACAAATGGCAAGGCTGATCCTCTGCGTGATTGGTATTAGACAAAAACACCGAAGAAAGTTTATCAAAACTTATTTCACCATCGGGTTTTGGGTAGTCAATCTTCGGACAATCTGCGGCTGATTTTAGCTGGGCATAGTCTTCAGACTTGTCGTGAAAAGTAAAAGGAAACTTTCCAAAGAAAATGTTCTGCTCAATAAAAGTTAAAGCACTGCCCAACCAAAAACCAAACTTATGAAAGCCAGAACTAAAGTTGCGAGTCTTGTGCAACTCATCATGAAGATCAGAGTTAGCAAACCGCACACTGTAGTCGGTTAACTCTTTTTCCGTAGAATCAGTATTCAACGCCGCAAACAGAGTCTCTGCTGCAATAATTCCTGATTTCATCGCTGTATGACTGCCCTTAATCTTTGCCGCATTCATAGTTCCAGCATCACAGCCAATGAGCAAACCACCCGGGAAAGTCATTTTTGGTAGCGAATTCAACCCCCCTTTAATAAGAGCACGGGCACCGTAGCTTATGCGCTTACCACCTTTAATGGTTTGTTTGATCACCGGGTGATGCTTGTATTTCTGAAATTCATCGAAGGGGCTGATATGTGGGTTGTCATAAGCCAGATCAACGATTAAGCCCAAAGATACTTGGTTACCTTCAAGGTGGTAGAGAAAGCCTCCACTTGTCGCCGCATAACTATCCCCTATCATTGGATAACCTGCAGTATGCACTACAAGGCCTTCTTTATGTTGTGATTCTCGTATCTCCCATACTTCTTTCAGGCCGATGCCGTAATGCTGCGGATCACTGTCTTTGTCCAGCCCAAACTTGCTAATTAGCTCTTTCCCTAAGTGACCCCGGCAACCTTCTGCAAAAATTGTATATTTCGCATGAAACTCAAACCCCGGTTCGTAGGAGGGCTTCCGCTCACCCTTAGCATCAATCCCCATATCCCCGGTTGCCACACCCTTAACACTGCCGTCCTCATGGTAGAGGATCTCCGTCGCAGCAAACCCCGGGAAAACCTCAGCCCCCAATTCCATTGCCTGCTCTGCAAGCCAGCGACAAAGGTTCCCCAGTGAAATAATAAAATTGCCGTTATTGTGCATGGGACGGGGAATAAACAAGCCCGGAAAACGGAAAGACTTTTCTGCACTAGGCAGAAAATAGACATCATCGCCTGTTACAGCAGTATTCAGTGGAGCGCCCCTCTCTTTCCAATCCGGAAACAGTTCTGTCAAAGCGGAAGGCTCAAACACAGCTCCCGAAAGAATATGGGCGCCTACTTCTGAACCCTTTTCTAGCACGCAAACTGACAATTCTTTCTCTACTTCTTTTGCCATTTGCAAGAGCCGACAAGCGGTGGACAAGCCCGCAGGACCAGCACCAACAATGACCACATCGACGTCCATGGATTCACGCTGCATCTTAAACCTTTGATATCTAAAACTGACTGAAATGAGTAACAGCTCATTATATTCAATGCGCCGCCTTTCTATTGGGCCCGCATTATCCTCAATTAATCAATTGAGCGCAAAACAACTTAGCCCTGATGGAAGCAATCGAAATCATTAACACCAAGACAGAATCAATGAGCATTGAATAAGTTTCTTTATAGGGAAAGAACGAGATAGGCTGGAGGGAATCGCAAAAGAAATAGCGAAGGTTCTTCGCTCTAAACTTTTACCTTAATAATGCACGCTAAAGATTGGATGAAACATCTCTGGATCAGCTTTTCCTCGAATCCAGAACATGTCTATTTATAAGTTCGAGTTATAACTCAAGGAGCTAGTAATAGTTGTTAGAGTAGTTTAAGTAGTCGCTGCCCACTTCCTTTACACTTTGGGCAAGTGCTGCTGTCAGTAATCTTACCTGCGCCTTTACACACATTGCAGGCATCCTGATAAGGCTTCTTTAATATGGAAGTTAATTCGTTTAGAGCCTGTTGTGGTACTTTCTTGTTTTCAGCCAAAGTCATCACGTTTGTTCTCCTACAGTAGAATCGAGTTGATTCGTTTTCCTGAAATCTTTAAACCTTTATTTGGTCAATGTGATTGGCATCTCATTTAAGAAAGATTATGCAAAACAAGCGCATGGAAAGACGTTAACCACCTCACAGTTCTAAACAGACATGTAAAATTTATCTACAGGTAGTTTTGTTTTAAATATCAAATACTTATATCAAGAGCCCCGGATAAACATAGGAACAAACCAATACTTTGAACAAAAAATTATGGCTCAAGCTTTAAAAAGGTGATGTTGCTGGACTAGGCAGGATAAATAGCTCACAAACATGATCAAGCCACAGTGCCACTCCTCAATCTCGCCGATGATGTGCACTTTATTGGCCATTTACATTAAAATGCTTGCTGCCCTTGTTACAGCCCAATAATGTCCGCTAATTTGCAGCTTTCATGAATCATCTAAAGAGTGAAATCGGGTTTCAAACTAACTGGTGGCAAACATATAAGCAAACCATGTTGTAGTTTTAACCGCAGGGCTATGAGTTCCATTTGGAAACTAGCAATGCATTTTTACCTTTATAGTATGAGTGTCATTGTCTAATGGCATTTATGAGGGAAAGTTTGTGTCGTATCGCATATTCGGTCGATTGATTTATTTATTCACATGCATATTCAAGGTGTCACTGTATCGCAAGTTAGCCCTACGGATGAAACGCGAAGGTGTTATGCCAACTTGGCGCCGGCTGAAACGCTTTGTACGCGAACATATTAAGTCCTCGCTATTAGCACCACTTGTCTACAGCGAGTGGGTAAAGCGTTATGACACTTTAAACAATGACCAAAGAAAAGATATACGCGCCCATTTAAAAAAGCTGCCTTTTCAGCCTCTTATTTCAGTCATCATGCCCGTGTACAACGTTGAAGAAAAGTGGCTGAGATTAGCGATTGATTCACTTATAGCTCAACTGTACACAAACTGGGAACTTTGCATTGCTGATGACTGCTCTCCCAGCGAACATATACGCCAAGTTCTTGATGAATACCAAGCATTAGACCCCAGAATTAAAGTGGCATATCGGAAAGAGAATGGACATATCAGCGCCGCATCAAATAGCGCACTGGAATTAGCATCAGGGGATTATTTAGCCCTGATGGATCACGACGACATACTTCCAGAACATGCATTCTACTATATAGCTTATACGTTAAATCAACAGCCTCAAGCAAAACTACTATACAGCGATGAAGACAAAATAGATGAGGCGGGAAAACGCTATGGCGCATATTTCAAGAGCGACTGGAATCCAGACTTATTCTTTGGCCAAAACATGTTTAGTCATCTGGGCGTATACCAACACGAACTTGTTAAAAAAGTGGGCGGCTTTCGCTTAGGTTATGAAGGCAGTCAAGACTATGACTTAGCGTTGCGTTGCTACGCCGAACTAAATGATGATGAAGTTGCACATATTCCTCGTGTTTTATATCACTGGCGAGCTATTCAAGGCTCAACAGCCCTAGATGTAGGGGAAAAGGATTATACAGTTGATGCAGCCCGCCGTGCTTTAGAAAGTTATTTTAATTCCCAAAATACTAGAGTCACCTTTAGAGAAGCCAAGGTCCCATGTTTTCATACAGTTAATTATGAATTGCCAAGCAAAAAAACCAAGGCATCCATAATCATCAATTTTAATGGCGATGATATAGGCAGATTAGCCGCTGCTATTACTTCAATTACAGACAAAACAGATTGCCAGAACTATGAAATCATTGTCGCTTATAGAAAGAAAAGCTGCGAATCCGTTTTACAAGACTTCGATCGCATAATAGACCGCGCAGTAAATAGAAGCATTATTAGTTTCGTTGATGTAAGCGCCGGTAGTAATGCCGCAGTTAAAGCTTGCCAGGGAGAAATCATTGCCTTTGTGAGCGAGCAGGTAGAAGCCATTAATGATCGTTGGCTTACAGAAATGGCTAGTCATGCGATGAGAGATGAAGTGGGCGCGGTGGGTGCGAAATTGTATTCCCCAAAAAATATTGTTTTACATGGTGGGTTTTTACTCAGCACTGGGAATGACGGCAGTGTCATTACTGAGCACTTGTTTCATGGCATACACAAGGATGATAGCGGTTATTATGGTCGCGGTGTTTTGGCGCAACAGGTGTCTGCAGTATCGTCCACCTGCATGGTTATAAGAAAAGAGCTTTTCCTGCAATGCGGGGGCTTTGACGAACTAAACTGCCCTGGCCCTTTAAAAAATATAGACCTTTGCTTGAGGCTCAGAGAACAAGGTAAAAGGATAATATTCACTCCTGATGCCGAGCTGTACTACCATCAAGCAATTAATTCATCAGAAGGTGACGCTTTCCAGCAGGTTATTTTCTCTGGCCCTGAGGCTGACTACCTGCTAGCTCGTTATGGCGCTGAATTCAAAGAAGACCCATTTTATAGCCCTAACCTTCACCTGCTATCTGCCAATTTCAGTTTGGCAAGCTTTCCACGAATAACAGACCCCTGGCTTGAGTAAGGGCGTCCCTTTATTTAGTATGGTGAGTGTATTCCAACTCGCCAAAATTAATAAAACGTAGTTATCTTAGCTTGTTTTAAGGGGAATAGTGATCGCAACCGATAGTTTAGTCTCTATAATTTGCCGGACAACTAATCGTCCATTATTAGCTAAAGCACTTCACTCTATAGCTCAGCAAAGCCACTCCTGCATCGAACTTGTACTAGTTGATGTTATTGGAGAAGGGAATATTGAATATGAGCAATACTGTAACAACTTACAGACCCAGCTAGTATCGACAGGCAAACAATTAGCCAGATCTCAGGCCGCCAATGAAGGTTTACGTGCTGCTAGGGGTGAATTTGTTCTATTTCTAGATGATGATGACTGGATTGAGAGTCAGCACATTGAAAACTTGCTTAATTGTTTGAAAGAAAATTCTTCTGCGAAAGCCGCTTATAGCAATGTTGCAATAACCAACGAAGAAGGAGAATTGACTGACAACGTTTTTGGAGCGCCATATGATGAAGTACGACTTCGAATCGATAATTTTATGCCAATTCATGCGGTGTTATTTGAGCGCTCGTTATTCCTAAATGGCTGCAAATTCGATGAAGAATTTGAGATTTACGAGGACTGGGACTTTTGGCTACAACTTTCACAACATACTCGTTTTGTTCATTTTGACAAAGTAGGAGCTTACTACCGAAGGGGTGGAGATTCCGGGGTTAATGATAATGAGATTATTATTAAATCCCGCATTCAGCTTTATGATAAATGGCGCGCTTTATGGCGAGGGCAGGAATTAAATGAAATTATTGAAAAGCTTAAAGCAATATCAGCAGAAAAAGAACAAGCACTGAAGAACGCTTACACTGAGCTGGCCAGCCTGCAATCGCAGCTACTCAAAGCGCAAATTAGCCACCAAGAAATGAAACATAATTATGAGCAGATGGAACATAATTATGAACAAATGCAACACAACTATATCCATGCCAAGAACTCACTTGACGAAGTATATGCTTCTTTTTCATGGCGTGTTACGAAACCTTATCGCTGGCTGAGAGAATATTTTCGCTAATCTTCTAAGCAAGTAATAGCGCAAGCTAGCCCTTTGGAGTCATCTTAGGCAGTTTTCGGGGGCTTCACCCCTGTCGAACACGCACTACTTTTCAACAACTTTCAAGCCGGAAAAACAGATCATCTCAATCGGCTACAAGCGACCAAAACTCTGGACATACACCGATACCACCTGTTTGATAAAAGCCAGAGAGTGTGGTTTACTTTAGTGGTAGGTATTGTTCCGCAGCATGTTGGTTTGTATGCAAATAATATCTCGTTTAGATTGCTAAAAAAGACAAATTTCTACACCCCAAAGTAAGAATTTATATCTCACTTTTACGAAGGCGACCTACCCGTGAATTCCAAATTAACCCGAAGACGCTTCATCAAAGGTGTCATTGCCTCTGGTGCAGCAGCAACTACCACCGGCATGTGGTACGCGGCCAATGGCCAAGGCAGACCCGCCGGTGCAGTAGAGCGTCTAATTCGAATTAACATCAACGGCCAGATGCGCAGTGTTGATGTCGCACCCCAAGAGACATTGGCTTCTACTCTACGCTACAAGCTGGGCCTTACTGGCACTAAGTTAGGCTGTAACCGCGGTGAATGCGGCGCTTGCACAGTGCTAGTGGACGATGCTCCAACTTATGCCTGTTCAGTGCTGACCCATTCCATGAAGCACGGTCGCATCGAGACAGTTGAAGGGCTGGAATCACCCAATGGTGATTTACATCCAGTTCAACAAGGTTTCGTCGAAGCCCTTTCCCCCCAGTGTGGTTACTGTACGCCGGGGCAGGCTATGAGTGCCGTTGGACTACTTCGTGCCAATCCTAGCCCCACACGTGAAGAAGCTCGCCAGGCATTGTCCGGCAACCTCTGTCGTTGTGGGTCCTATGACTCTTACCTCAATGGCGTAATGCGCGCTGCCGAACTCGCATAGGATATAAATCATGGCATATATGCATATTGGAAAAGACTTCGTGCCGCCAGATGTTCATGGCAAGGTCACTGGCCGCATTAAATACGCTGAAGACTACACCCGTGAAGGGATGGTCTATGCGCGCTTACTCACTAGCCCTATTCCCCACGCTCGAGTGCTCGACATCGATGCTTCTGAAGCACTGGCGATGGAGGGCGTGTTTGGCATACTCACCGCAGAAGACGTGTATCCAGACGGCGAGCCCCAAGGCACCGGGCTGAAGATTCTCACTAACGAGCCCACCCTGGTAGGCGAACCGATCCTAGCATTAGCAGCCATTGATGAGCAGATAGCAGAGACGGCAATCTCTCGCATCAAGGTGACTTTCGAACGTTTGCCATTCGTGCTGGACCCACTGGATAGTCTCACCGAGGGTGGCGCGAATGCTTACCCAGGTGATAACAACACTTATATATCTGGTCAGGGATTCGCAACTGAGAAGTGGACTGCTGATCAGGTCGCCAGCTTTCGCGCCGGTAAAGAACCTACTGCGGAGCCCTTAGAAACCTGGGCATTGGGTGATCTGGATGCGGCCTTCGCCGAATCTGAATTCATTTACGAGAGCAGCTTCAGCACAGCGGGTTATCCACATCACGCCATGGAGCCACGCAGTGCGTTGGCTTACTGGGAAGGCGGCAAGCTCTATGTGCATGGCACTTCCCAGAGTTTAACCGCTTTGGCCAATGACATGGCTGGTATCATTGGTGTAGCCAAAGAAGACTTTGTCTTTGTTAATGCGGCAACCGGTGGCGGTTTTGGTCAGCGTTCTCGCGCTGCATCAATCCCCAGCATGGCAATTCCCGCCAAGCTGTCCCAAAAAATCAACCGCCCGGTAATGATGCGAGTGACTCGTGAGGAGGAATTCTGCATCGGTGGTGCTCGTCAAGGCTTCCAGGGCTGGATTAAAGTAGGCTTCAAGCCAAATGGCGTGATGGCTGCTTGTGATATCTATATTATTTCCGATAACGGCGGCAAAGGGGGTGGCGGTAACGCTTCTAACGCGGCCAAATGTATTGATGTCTTGTATCAACCAGATGCCTTGCGATTCCGTGGCACTAGAATAGGAAGTAATACTGGTCACCGTGGCGCTCAACGTGGCCCTGGCCAGAATCAGATCATGCCTATTATGGCGCCGATTCTGGACAAAGCCGCAGACGAACTTGGCATCAGCCGACTGGATATCCGTAAGATCAATACGCCACGAAGTGGTGACGTATCCGGCCCAAAACAGATTCCATTCACTTCCGCTTATATGCCAGAAGCTCTCAATCAGTTGGCAGCACAGTTCGATTGGGATGCTCGACAATCCCGCCGACGTCAGCGTAATGGCAGCAAGGTGATTGGACTTGGCATTGGCCAAGGCTATCACGACGCCGGCCGCAGTGGTATGGACGGCATCGTGTCCATGGGTAACGATGGCCGACTAAAAATTCACAACGGTGTCGGCAACCTCGGTACCTACTCTTATGCGGCAACTTCAAGAGCTGCTGCTGAAGTCTTGAAGATGCCCTGGGAGCGTTGTGACATTCTCGGTGAACGTACCGATAATCATCTGCCAATTACCTCTCCTCAGGACGGCAGTAATTCCATCTTTACTAATACTCGAACCTGCTATGGTGCAGCGACGGATATGTTGAACAAGATGAAGGAGATTGCTGCGGCTGACTTGGGTGGCTCACCAGAAGATTACGACATTGCTGAGGAACGGATTTTCCAAATAAACAACAACAGTGTGGGTTATACTTATGCTGAAGTGGCCCAACGAGCAATGGAACTCGGTAACAAATTCACCGGTGAGGCCGAGCTTCCTGAAGGATTGGCCGAATGGACTGCCATTTCCGTCAGCCGATTGGCAGGCACTGCCTTTCTTGGCCTCTATCATGACCCACGGCATAAAGGTAATCCGCCGGGCTTGACTGTCAGCTGTTGCGAAATAGAGTTAGACCTAGAAACCGGTAAGTACGAGATTCTCGACATGGTGAGTGTTGCTGATTCGGGTACTATCATGCACCCACAAGGGATGAAGAATCAATTAGTGGGTGGCGCAGTCTGGGGTATTGGGATGTCCGCCTACGAACGCCATCTATATGACCCACAAAATGGTATCCCGGCCTCTACAGGTTACTGGCAGAGCAAGGTACCTACATATATGGATACTCCATTACAGATTGGTACAGGTTGGGTAGATCTACCCGACCCGGAGAACCCAGTGGGTGCTCGCGGCGTTGGTGAGCCGGCTATGGGCTCGGTCTCAGCCGCATTAACCGCTGCAATTTCTGATGCGCTTGATGGTCACATCTTCAATGCCGCACCAATCACTGCGGACATGATCATTAACCACGTGGCAGGAACATCGGAAAAAGCGATGCCTCTTGCTCAGAACAATTTCCGAGGTTGATATGGTAGCCACAACCCATGACGTAATGTCCAATATTGAACTTTATCAGCCTACTGATGAAACAAATGCCCTGGAATTAGCGCAAGAGCTTGGTAGCAACGGTTGGTTGCTCGCTGGTGGTCAGGATACTTTTGGTTGGCTAAAGGATCGCAACAAGAATCCTACCGCCATGATCGAGCTGACACAGATTGATGCCTGGAAAGGTATTCGTGAAACCAGTGATGGTGTGGAAATTGGTGCGGTTACTACCTTAACCGAAATTGCCAAAGATCCGCTGATCACTTCACGCTACGGACTCTTGGCGCAAGCGGCAGCAGTTGTTGCTAGCCCGCAAATTCGTAACGTGGGTACTCTTGGCGGCAACCTGAACCAGGATGCTCGCTGCTGGTACTACCGCCGCGGTCTGGACTGCTATAGAGCTGGTGGCAACCTTTGCTACGCTGACTCCCCAGAAGGCCTGAATCGAGAACACGCACTATTCGAGGCTAGCCGTTGCGTAGCAGTATCCCCTTCTGACACCGCACCTGCTCTGGTTGCTCTCGATGCGACAATGGTAATTGCTAGCGCGAACGGGACACGCACGATGTCTGCTGAAGATTATTTCATAGGCCCCGATCGCGACATCACCCATATGACTGCGCTCAATGATGGCGAAATACTCACGGCAGTTCGATTGCCTGCGAGCTGGGCAAATGCCGAGTTCTATTTTGAGAAAGTTGCTGACCGTAACGTCTGGGACTTCGCGCTAGTCAATGTTGCCTCTGTCATGAAGGTGTCGGGTGGCACAATTGATGATGCACGTGTGGCAGTAGGTGCAGTGCAATGTACACCGCGACGATTACCAGCGGTTGAAAATGCTATTCGCGGCCAACAGCGGTCTGAAGACCTTGCTTCAAGAGCTGGTCAAATAGCAGTTGAAGGCGCCCAACCTCTGAACTACAACCATTTCAAAGTGCCTTTAATGGCAAATCTGGTTACCAGAGCAATCCGGGGTTAATCCCGGGTTTGCTTTGGCAAGCTCGGCAAGATGAAATAACTGCACCAAAAGAATAAATTGACCTGAGTTCTTGGCCTGTCCGTGGCCAGGAACTTCTCAGTCGTGAACACGTTAATATCTTGCTATTTCGCTCCAACTACCTCGACAACCTCTAACCGGCCTCCCCCTTATTACATTTATTGAGCTTGAACTTCAGCCCCCTGAAATGCGTGGCTTATCCTTTATAAAATTGCCTCACTAAATTGCAATATTCGCAATTTAGGCGGATAGTAGTACTGTGTCCGGTAACTGAGGATCCACGATGGTAATCAACCAATGCCGAAAACTATCGGTAATGCCTTGTTTTTACCTACTCCTTATCGTTATCTTTCCTAGCTCCGCATCAGCTCAAGTTGTCGATGACTGTAGCCTTGATGATGAAAATAACGACAGCTTAGTTTTGTCTACAGGCCGGGCAAGAGCTGCCAGCCAAACCTCCCTCATTCTTGATGACATAACCTTCAATAATGCCACTTATAGCAATATTGAAATCAATCTCGATATCAACACTCTCACCTGGGCAATTGAGCGGCCTTTCCCGCCAGCTGGAGGTCTTGATCTCAGCAACGCTGAAGTAACATTAATCTCCGACAACGATATTCGAATTCGCGGTGCTGAATTCCAAGGCCTTTTGTACGACGCCACTATAGTGCTGAATTTAAACAGCACCTTCTCAGCCAAAGACGTTAACTTTTTTACAGGGGGAGTCAGCGAAACAAATACAAGCAATTTTGGCTCATGGAACAATAGTGGCGGGCGGGACCCAGAAAGCACAGATAACCCTCGCTACACACTGACGCTGTGCAAAACGCAATCAATAGTTATTGATTTAGAATCTGAAGCGGACACCTATCTTTATTTACTGGATTCAAACGACAATGTCATTGCAGAAAACGATGATCGCGACTTCTCCGCTGCCGACTTTAATTCCCGTATAGAAACTACTCTATCCGCCGGAGTATACACAGTAGTAGTAGCAAGCTTCTCTACAGGAGAATCAGATGTTTTTGATATCGAAATCGATACAGATAACGGCGATGGTGCTCTGAATTTGAGGGCCATTCCTGGTACCAGCTTCGTAGACTATGCATCAGTAAGCGGGCACGTTTCCGACTCAATAAGCGCAGAGCCAGTCAACGCAGCTGAAATTCTGGTTTTCGATTTTCTCGCTGGAAACCCTGATGTTACAGTTTATAGTGACAGTGCAGGCAATTACTTTCTTAGAGTTTTTGCCAACCGCCTTCGTGCTAATACTTTTAACGCAGTGGCTACAGCTGATGGCTGTACTGGTTCCAATAATGCATTCGGCGTGGTCAATACCGACAATCATGCCACCATAAATTTTTCACTAGACTGTGAAGGGCAATCCAACCCCGACCCGGAACCAAGTATGAACGACGGAGAATTGTCTGTAACATTGACCTCCGGTTCCTGCACCATTACTCAAGCCAATACGAACTTCGTCAGTTACGAGTTCGCATTAAGCGCCAGTGGCTCGGCCAGCGGATCAGTGGATACACGATTCGATTTTGAGTGGTTAGAAAATCCAGGTATTGTTATCGAAAGCTGCGGAGTGTGGACTTATAGAGAAGGACAGCAGGATTGCATACGAGGCCCTAACGACCCATCATCAACAACCTGGACTGGTGGCCAAACAGTGAATTTGCCTCAGGCGGCAGTCACCTTTAATGAGCCCAGAGAGATTACTCCCTTTATCAATCGTGGTGGTAGCCTGGGAAGTACTCATCCTGCCAATTTAGAGCTAGAACCCTTCGTAATCGCCTGCCAATAAGATCACTAGCATTGCCCACTACATACAATTTAGGCACAAAAAGCAGCTACCCTACTTTGAGATAGTTGTTTGGTGAGCTTGATTGTTTGGTGCAGGGCACGATTGATTCACATTTTGGCCAAGCCAAAATGCTCACCCTACGGGCGGCCTGCGGCCGTCTGCGCCGCTACGCGGCTGTCGAACGGAGCAGCTCTCTCGGCCAGATACCACAAACAAAAAAGCCCGCGCAAGGCGGGCTTTCTTTGTGTGGCGCACCCGGCACGATTCGAACGTGCGACCCCCTAGTTCGTAGCCAGGTACTCTATCCAGCTGAGCTACGGGTGCATAATCTTCTACTCTTTCAAGTCACCATATTTCATTTCAATAAACAGCCCTACTCCATGAAGTTGAACTGTGGTGCTGAAAGAGGGCGGTATTATAGCGAAATCGGCGATTTTTCATAGACATAAATGCCTCTTGTTGATCTATCTGTGTTTTATCCAATAAATAGCTGTAATAATATGTAAATTATGAACAAAATCAGTGAAAAAAGACCTTTTCTCACATCCTTTCACGGCGGAGTTTGTGTTCTGCTCCTGGCTTTCTCACCTATACTACTGGCTGAATATGAGGATGGAGTGAATGCAGCCTTTAATGGGGACTTCGATACTGCTCTTCATGAGTTCACTATCGCCGCTGAACAGGGGCTGGATTTAGCCCAGTACAATCTGGCAATTCTTTATTTCACTGGCCGGGGGGTGGAGAAAAATGTGGGACTGGCCTTTAAGTGGACTGAAGCGGCAGCATTGCAGGGCCATGTCGCAGCACAGTTTAATCTGGGCAGCCTGTATTATGCCGGGAATGGAACCACTATAGACCGCGACAAGGCAGTTGAGATGTTCGGCAAGGCCGCTAAGGCAGGCCACGCCAATGCAGCCTTCCTATTAGCCAATATGTTCTCTGAAGGCGACCATGTAAACAAAGACCCTGTACAAGCGCATGCCTGGGCCAGCATGGCTATAAGTAATAAAAATGAAGAAGCCATTTCACTAAGAAAAGACCTTGAAAAGCACATGAGTTCAGAACAATTGAATCAGGCCCGTCGCCTATTTGCACGCTGGCAAATTGAGTGAGAATACTCTTTAAGATAGCCGATGGTTACTCATACAAATCAATGAGGGCAGTGTAAAAAGTTCTTCCAGCAATTCGCTGCCCAAGCAAAAGTGTTTTCCCTCGTATGCCCAACTGCCCCCCCCTTTCGACTCTTTCTGGAATATAAAACGCCACAACAGCCAGGTAATTTAATCAGTGACTTCTCGTTCGAGTAATGGCTGTGCTATTATGCCCGCGGTTTTTGGAGAGGTGGCTGAAAGTTGAACCCATTGTCTAAATGGATTTAATCGATAACCTTCCAATTGATCGATCAAACCCAGATCGTGTCCCCTGCTAAGGGCGTATAGGAGAAATCTTATCGAGGGCTCGAAAGGAGAGTAGCTCCGCGCACGGCCGAAGAGGTGAGGCAATTGTTCAGCTAATTGCCGAATGAATCCCGATCGATGGGGTTGCACAGAGTTTGAGATACGGAGAGATGGCCGAGTGGCTGAAGGCGCGCCCCTGCTAAGGGCGTATAGGAGAAATCTTATCGAGGGTTCGAATCCCTCTCTCTCCGCCATTGACTACAAACGAACTTTCATATGCTCGAAATGGCATAGTCTCAAAAGCCCAGCATTTGCGGTCTTCTTTGCTATTTGCAAGCGACTTGCTCTCTATAAAGCCACCCCGTTTTTCTCTAATTTTTCTCCTATATATACCTCTTTCCTGAAAAACACCGTACTTGAAAAAACGAAGTACCGAGCTTTACATCCACATGCCCATATCTATCATTACAACCATTATGAAACTACGCCCCTCAAACGCTCAGCCTGCCGTTATGCTGTGTGTGAGGAGCAGCTGGATAATCTGCTTCGCAATCAGAAATTCGTCGATCTGTATCTGAAAGGCGTGCGTTTCCATGGCATCAAAAAAGCCAGCAGCGGAAATGATGAAGCCATCTTTGATGGTCAGTTGGATTATCTGTTTATTGATGAAGCCGGGCAAGTCGCCACGGCCAATGTGGTCGCCATGGTTACGGCAACCAAAAATATCATTCTAGTCGGCGATCAGATGAAGATCGGCCAGCCCATGAAACCACTTCTGAGCATAGCTTGAAGCTGCAAGGCGTTGACCTGCCAAATGAAGGGATTGTCATGATCCCGGCAGAGCACGAAGGCTGCTCACAAAAAAGCGTGGAGGAAGGCGAGATTATCAAGGCCAAATATGATGCCTTACTCGGCCAAGAATTTACCGACCGCGATAGTAGCACACGCCCGATTAACGAAAGTGATATTCTGGTGGTGACTCCATACAATGTGCAGGTCAATTATCTGCGCTCCATCTTACCAGACAATGCCAAGGTCGGAACCGTTGATAAATTCCAAGGTCAAGAAGCACCCATCGTGCTGATTTCCATGGTGACATCCAGCGCCGAAGACCTGCCGCGAAATATTGAGTTTCTCTACAGCAAGAACCATCTAAATGTTGCCGTTTCTTGCGCACAATGTTTGTCCGTGGTAGTCGTTAATCCCAAGCTGCTAGAAACCCCTTGTAGCACAGTAGAGCAGATGAAGCTGGTCAAGACATTCTGCTGGCTTGATGAGTATGCGAACAAAACTAATTTAAATACGGTAAAGCAATGAAGAAAATTTTCCCTTATTTGACCTATGCTGGTGTAATACCCTTTATCTTCTGTGCTGTGTGTTTAGGTGCCGATATCCAAGAGCTACCTTTTCTTGGCTCAGTTGAAAAAATATTGAGTATCTATGGACTAGTGATTTCATCATTCTTAGCAGGAGCCCATTGGGGGCAGCACTTACACATTGATAAAGGTCTATGGAGTCGTTCTTTACCCATTCTAAGTAACATTATTGCGGTTTTGCTCTGGGTTGGCTTTTTAGCACTCAGTTTTAAAATGCTAATGGCAATGTTTGTCGCCGCATTTTTTGTTCTACTCATTATTGATCATCGCCTTTTTCAAATGGGTTTAATTACCCTTCATTACTTTCAGACGCGCTTTTTCGTGTCAGCCATAGTCATTATTTCACTCATTATTTCAGGAATCATATCATGACAAAAATCGCCATCATTGGAGCTGGCCTATCCGGTCTTTCAGCTGCTCATTTATTAAAAGATTACGCTGATATTATGCTTTTTGAGAAAGCGCGTGGTGTAAGTGGTCGTATGTCAACTCGGCGTGCAGAGCCATACTTCTTTGATCATGGTGCACAATATTTCACAGCGAGAACAAAGCCATTTCAAGATTTTATTCAACCTCTGCTCGACCAAGGCATTATCGAGCGATGGAATGCTCGCTACGTAAAATTTAGAGGCAATCAGATCGTTGAAAGAAAAAATTTGAGTGATGAAGAGCCAAGTTATGTTGGTGTTCCAGGGATGAATCAAGTGGCCAAATTTTTAGCACAGGGGCTTGATATCCATATCAATACAAGGATTACATCTCTTAACTATCAAGATAAATGGCAATTAACTGATGACCAAGACCAGCAATATTCGGGTTTTGATTGGGTGATATGCACTGCACCTTCGCCACAAGCAGTAGAGTTGTTACCTGACTCCTTCGTATATCATAGCGATATAAAAGCTACCCAAATGCGCGCCTGCTTTTCATTGATGCTTGGCTTTGAACACAACCTTTCTCTCGAATTTGAGGCTGCTCATGTGACCGATTCAGACGTGAGCTGGATTGCAGTCAATAGTAATAAACCAAAACGAGCAGATGATTTCACCTTAATGGTGCATTCATCAGAGGAATATGCCGAAGCGCATATCGATGATGATCGTGAAAAAGTGATGCAGCATTTAATTTCAGAGACGAGCCGTATTATTGGGTGTGATGTTAGTCCTGCAAATTATAAAACTATTCACGGGTGGCGATACGCGAACAATGATAAAAGAGATCAAATTAGCTCTATATTTCTAGACCAAAAACATAAGCTGGCGGCCTGTGGAGATTGGTGTCTTGGTGGTCGCGTTGAGGGAGCCTTTACTGCAGCCTACAATTTAGCACTAAAATTGAAAGAGAGCATTTTATGACTTTTAATCCACAAAATATTGCTATTCTCGGAGCATCGGGTGCTATTGGCAGCGCGTTTACAAAGCTAATATCTGAAAAAAATCCAAATGCTAGTTTGTTTGCATTTTCCAGAAATGGAGAGCATAGCATTGATTATGGTAGCGAGGATTCTATTGATGAGGCCGCTGAACTAGCTGCAAAAGATAAGCCTATAGATTTGGTTATTGTAGCGGGTGGCATTCTACATGATGGGGAGTTGATGCCAGAAAAATCTTTGCGGGATTTATCAGCCGAAAAATTTCAGCGCATTTTTGAAGTCAATTCCATTACGCCTGCACTAATAGCCAAATATTTTCTTCCTAAACTGAATAGAGAACAACCATCAATCTTTGCAGCTTTATCAGCGCGTGTAGGAAGCATATCAGATAATCAGCTCGGAGGGTGGTATGCCTATCGCGCCTCAAAAGTGGCATTGAACATGATCATCAAGAATGCCGCTATCGAAGTTGGTAGACGCAACAAGCAAGCCATTATTATTGGCCTTCATCCAGGTACGGTGGATAGCGATTTATCAAAACCATTTCAAGGGAATGTCGCTGATGGGAAGCTCTTTACGCCTGAATACTCAGCTGGAAAACTATTGGAGGTTTTAGAACATCTCAGCCCAAAGCAGACAGGGAAATGTTTCGCATGGGATGGTAAGGAGGTATTACCATGAATGAGCGCATTGCAATCCACTGGTTTCGTCAAGACCTAAGATTATCTGACAACCCTTCATTAATGAAAGCTTCAGAGCATGAGGCCGTTCTTCCTATCTATATTTTAGATGATGATAATGCAGGGAGCTATGTGATGGGCAGTGCAAGTCGCTGGTGGCTTCATCATTCATTGAAGGCGTTAAATGTATCCTTGGGCAACAAGCTATCCGTATATCGTGGGAATCCACAAACAATACTGGATGAGATCCTTACACGCTTTGATATTGAAGCGGTGTATTGGAATCGGTGTTATGAATCATGGCGTATGCAGCGTGACACCCTTATCAAGGAGAGGCTAAAGAAACGGGCAATAGAGGTTCATACATGCAATGGGTCACTATTATGGGAGCCTTGGAGTATTAAAAAAGATGATGGCACACCCTATAAAGTCTTTACGCCATTTTACCGCAAAGGGTGCTGGGGTGATGCAGAGCCTCTAGCTCCTTTATCAAAACCCGATAATGTTAACTATGTTGAAGATCGAAATCATGATGACATTGATGCACTGGCTCTCTTGCCCAAAGTACCGTGGGATAAACAACTTGAGCCCCACTGGGATATTGGTGAAGAAGGTGCTCGCAAGCGATTTGGAGCTTTTATTGATGAAGGGCTTTCTTTTTATAAAGAGGGCCGAAACCTTCCTGCAAAACCTTATGTCTCGCGTTTGTCACCTTATCTGCATTTCGGTGAAATATCACCTAATCAGCTATGGCATGCTGTTAGAAGCATTGGTGATGATAAACATATTGAACACTTTTGTAGCGAACTAGGCTGGCGTGAGTTTTCCTATAGCCAGCTTTATTATAATCCGCAACTGCCGCGTAAAAATCTACAATCTAAGTTCGATGCTTTTCCATGGGCAGATAACGCAGATAATTTGTGTGCATGGCAAAGGGGACAAACTGGCATCCCCATGGTGGATGCTGGCATGCGTGAATTATGGCAGACAGGTTATATGCATAACCGGGTTCGAATGATTGTCGGCTCATTCTTGGTGAAAAATCTGCGACTGCACTGGCATCATGGAGAGCGTTGGTTCTGGGATACGCTAGTTGATGCTGACCTTGCTAATAATAGCGCTAGTTGGCAATGGATTGCAGGATGCGGGGCCGATGCGGCACCATACTTTCGTATTTTTAACCCGGTTACACAAGGACAGAAATTTGATCCCGACGGGGAATATGTTCGTCAATATATCCCTGAAATTGCTAACCTGCCGAATAAATACCTTTTCAACCCCTGGGAAACCCCGGAGATTATTTTAAAAGAAGCGGGTATCGAGCTAGGCTCAACCTACCCATACCCTATTGTTGATCTCAAACAATCACGTGGGTCAGCGCTTCAGGCGTTTCAATCCTTAAAACAAGGGGAACCATGAGTAGTATACGACTTATTTTAGGGGATCAGCTCTCAGAATCCATCTCAAGCCTTAAAGGCTATAACCCAGAAACAGATATCATTTTGATGTGTGAAGTTTGGAATGAAGCGACCTATGTCAAACACCACAAAAAGAAGATTGCCTTTCTCTTTTCGGCGATGCGTCATTTTGCTGAAATGCTTATAAAGCAAGGCTGCAAAGTTGAATACACCAAATTGGATAACCCTGATAATGCGGGATCATTCAAAGACGAAGTGAAGCGGATTATAAAAAAACATGCTTTGGATCGTATCATTGCAACACATCCAGGTGAATATCGTGTGATTGAGGATATACGCAGCTTAGAAGATGAATTGAACATCCCTGTTGAAACCAGAGAAGATGGTCGCTTTTTATGTTCCCCCGATGAATTTGCCTCTTGGGCATCGGATAGAAAACAGATTCGTATGGAATATTTTTACCGAGAGATGCGAAAAAAATACGATATCTTGATGGAAGCTGATGCCCCTGTCGGAGGTCAGTGGAACTATGACACCGAAAACCGCAAACCACCCAAAGAAGGACTGACGATACCGCCGCCCTATATCGGCAAGGTTGATGAAATAACGCAAGAGGTCATATCATTAGTTTCCGAACGCTTTGACAACCATTTTGGTGATGTAGATCCGTTTTATTTTGCCGTGACACGCGCTGATGCATTACAGGTTTTAGATCAATTTATTGAACAAAGATTGTCTCATTTTGGTGATTATCAAGATGCGATGATTCAAGGCGAACCTTGGATGTATCATTCACATATCAGCTTTTATCTAAATTGTGGTTTACTGCTACCTCTTGAATGTATCAAAGCAGCAGAAACGGCTTATCATCAAGAAAAAGCTCCACTCAATGCCGTAGAAGGCTTTATTCGTCAGATCATCGGATGGCGGGAGTATATTCGCGGTATTTACTGGCTCAAAATGCCGGATTATTCAAACGAGAATTTCTTTGAAGCTAATCGCAAATTGCCAGATTTTTATTGGACAGCTAACACTAAAATGAATTGCCTGCATCAGTGTGTGCTTGAGACAAAACAAAATGCGTATGCCCACCACATTCAGCGCTTGATGGTTCTTGGAAACTTTGCATTGCTCGCAGGCATTGACCCCAAAGAGGTTAATGAATGGTTTTTGATTGTATATGCTGATGCTTATGAATGGGTAGAGCTTCCAAATGTATCCGGCATGATTTTATTTGCCGATGGCGGTTATCTGGCCAGCAAGCCATACGCCGCTGGAGGAAGCTATATTAATAAAATGTCCGATTACTGCAAAAGCTGTAGCTACAAAGTGAGCAAGAAGAATGGCGTGGATGCATGCCCATTTAATTATCTCTATTGGGACTTTCTGGATCGCAATCGTGAAAAGCTAGCCGGAAATCATCGTATTGGTATGATGTATAAGACATTCGATAGGATGGGCGAAGAAAAGAAAAATACCGTTCGTGCTGATAGTAAAATATTTTTGAGCAGTATCGAATGAAAAGAAATCTGATTTACCTTCGAAAATATGTCCTGTTTGTGAAAAACCTTTTTCATGGAGAAAAAAATGGTCAAAAGATTGGAATGACGTAAAATATTGTTCAAAACGATGCATTAGTAATAAAAATAAGACATGACATGATTACAGTATTTTATGATGGCAAGTGTGGTTTATGTTCAAAGGAAATCAATCATTACCGCAAAATTGCGCCTAACGGTATTTTCGATTGGCAGGACATCACAGAGTTTGCCGATGACCTAAGAAAAGAGGATGTTTCTCTTTCTGAAGGGCTGAAGCTACTGCATGCCAAAGACAACAGCGGCCAGATGCATATTGGTGTGGATGCGTTCATCCTCATCTGGAAGCAATTGAAGCGATGGAGCGTGTTAGCAGTGTTGGTTGGATTGCCTGTAATCCGCCAGATTGCCGACATGGCTTACAGGACGTTTGCCAGCTGGCGCTTTAAACGATTGGAACATTGCCAGTTGGCAGCAAAGCAGGGGAAATAGTCATGATATTAATCTGAGGTGTATTATTGGGGTTTATCTCAGTTGCCTTTGGAGCTTACGCCGAACATGGCTTGCGCGAAGCAGTGACAGATGAGCATTTCCGCTTTTTGATGGCGGCGGTACGTTACAATCAAGTACATGCAGTTGTGATTGCTGCCATCGGGTTGGCGTTACTGAATGGTGGGAAGTTGGGCAATATTCCAGCACTCAAGTGAAGTGGCCTGCTGTTCATTATTGGAACTGTGTTATTCAGTTTTAGCATCTATCTCTCTGTCTCGCTCGATATGCCCAGCCTTGTGAACTTCACCCCCATAGGTCGCATGACCATCATGGCCGCGTGGATACTGCTTATAGTGGTGGGAATTCTAGCAAGGAAGAAAATATGAGGAAAAAATGGATTATGATTGCTGCAATAATTGGAATTGTGCTCATCGGTGTCGTTGCTGTGGGGCCGATTATGAGTGATGTGGAAACGCCGAACTATGAGGTAGTCAAATCACAGGGCGATATTGAGATCAGGCAATATGATCCAATAATCATTGCAGAAGCACAGATGAAAGGTGAGCGTGAGGATGCTATCGGAGATGGCTTCCGCTTACTGGCTGATTATATCTTCGGTAACAACATGGCGCAGCAGGACATTGCTATGACGGCACCGGTGCAGCAACAAGAAAGCACGAAGATTGCTATGACAGCTCCCGTACAGCAGCAATCTACTGGTGATGATTGGCAGATAAGTTTTGTCATGCCATCCGAATATACAATGGACACGCTTCCTAAGCCGTTCAATGGCCGTGTTACACTCAAAGAAACCCCTGCCAAGACCTTCGCAGTGATTACCTTTTCTGGCACGAATTCAGATGAGAATATGAAAGAGCACCAAAAACAATTGATGGAATATGTAAGTTCCAATGACCTTTCGGTTATCGGTACACCGAAATACGCCTTCTACAACCCGCCATGGACGCTACCTCCCATGCGTCGCAATGAGGTCATGATTGAGATACAGCAATAAAGACTTATGTTTCCAATGAGTCCCAAAAAGAGATTCGAACGCATGATTGGTACGGTACTTTCATCAATACGATGGGAACCTTGCCAAGAGCAGAAATCAAAGCAGCACATTGTGTTGCAACATAAAGCTTACTTTTCGTTGTTTTCAGGGCGATTGTTTGTTGCAACACAATGGTGAATGTAGAGGATTCGAACTCAAAGGGGTTCAATACACTGCCATTAAATAAAAGCTGGCTGAAGCCGGTTTTTATTTAATGCGTAGAAACCAACTAAGAGTCCTCAGCTCTTTTGCAATTCGAAAGGAGTCCAGCTCCTCCTCATGCCGACATAAAGGCCTTCACCCCCAATCTTGCTACCCTAGACTTTCCGCCAAAGCCTCCAACTCTGCCTCCATAGAGCGACCCCGCACACTCCACCAAAGAATCTCAATCAAACGATAGTATTTTTCGTAATATTTTATTCTCGACATTTGGCTTTCAGTATCCAAAACGCTGCCAGGGTCGTAGACAGATAAAAGTGAGCGTAGTTGTGTCTGGTTTAATTCATAGGTAGAACTAAATACAGCAAGGTCATAAGCTGGATCAGCCGCTGCAGCATATTCCCAATCGATGATATAGAGCCCATGTTCTGACTCGATCATATTTGGCAATAAACAGTCGTTGTGACAAGGTTTCAAATCAACACTTTCTTTAGGATACAAATCCAAGATGTGCTGATAGCAATCTTTTAGCAATGGCTCGGGAGCTGCTTTTTCGTAGTAGTTTTTTAAATGCTGTATTAGATTAATCGGCGTTAACTCAATCGCTAAAGAGTGAATTTGGCTGAATAAAACCCCGATTTGAGGCAGGTTCTCAAGCCTAGCCTGCTGACCAGTAAGTAAAGGCGTAACTAGCACGTCGCTAGTGTGAAAGTTTGGCAATGGAGAAATGCCCGCAGCATGAGCAGCCTGTAGTGCCACCCGCTCATTATCACGGTTTATCCCAACATCTCTTAGCGGATTATTAAGACGCAGAACCCATCGCATTAACCCATCGCTCACTATAAAAGAGAGATTGCTGTCACCACCGAGCTGAGTAATTACCTCTGGCAATACCTTAGGCACTGGTCGCCAGCGTTCCCATGAGCCTAAAGCCTGCTTTAAACGGTTTCTATCTTCTGCTGATAGCTTTTTAACCATGAGAACCACCCGAAGAAGACAATGACGATATATGCCACAAACAACAGCGCTGTAAAATAGAGTTCCCGATCAATATAGAGATAAATGGATAATGAATCGATCACCAACCAATATATCCAGTTCTCCAACACTTTTCGCGTCACCATATATGTCGTGACAACGCTGGCCCATGTAGTAAAAGAGTCAAGAAAAGGTAGCCGGGCATCTGTCCCAGAGTTCAGAAAATACTCAGAGATAAGAGTTAATAATACGATAAAAGTCAGCGCGACTAAGTGTTGTTGAACACTCCACATTGAAACCTGCAGGGAATCTGACCCGGCTTTAGCAAATCGCCACTGATACCATCCGAATACTGCCATTCCGAGATAGTAAACCTGCAGACCGGATTGCATATACAGCTTCACCTCCCAGAAAATAAAAAGGAAGATTAGGACTGATATGATTGCTGCACCCCAGCAGAGGATATTCTCTTTAACCGCGAGAACCAAATAGAGAATTGCAAACACAACTGCGGCCAATTCCAGCAGCGAACTCTGCTGGAATTGTTCCGCGATGGTGTTCAAAGTTTCAGTCACTAGCCAGACCTCTAAGGTCATCTCTCAATAGCTTAATGACAAAAATACTCTTTCCGTATTTCTCCCAGCTGAGTCGAACTTCAACCTTTAGCAAATCCATTATCTGTTCATAATCACCGTAAAGTTGAGTCGAAAGATCATTCCTCACTACCGCGATCTCGGGATATTGCTGTACTCGGCTGATGAATTCCTTGATAGCAGGAATATATTCATCCGCCAATGGGTATAGACTTATATCTACTGAAGCTTTCATATTTGTGCCTTTTATAATTGTAGCTCGTAGCTAACCCCCACCATGCGAGGCTCACCAAATTGTAGATAAGGCTCAGGAGCGTAACCTTTTCTCGGATCGTTGCCGAACTCTCCAAAGAAAAATCCCCTAACAGCGTAGTCTTGATCGGTAAGGTTTCGGCCCCAGAAGCTCAGGCTCCATTGGTCAGTGGAATATTTGAGGTTCATATTCACTAATTCATAGGGCTCGCTTTTAATGTTATGACTGTCGGAGAAATAAAAGTCATCTTTAGCATCAACAGACACGGAAAGAGACCAGGCGCCAAGATTGTAATCAGCTGCTAAATGAGCCATATAAGCTGGCGCGTGAGCCTGATCACGACCGGACAAGTTCTGCCTTTCAGAGTTTATGAAAGAATCGAATGTAGCATCCAAAATCCCTACACTAGCTGTTAGGCCAAGCTGCTGAATAGGAAACCAGACGGCTTCGAATTCCACGCCATTGTTTGTTCCCTCGGCTGCGTTACCGATAAAATCAATGAACTCCGTACTGCCACCAGAACGAATCCTTCCCGTAGAACTCTTTACTTGTTGATCGCGCCTATCATCATGAAACACGGCAGCTTTCAAATGCAATGTATTTTCAAACAGGTTCGATTTTAACCCTATCTCATATTCGACGAGGAACTCTTCCCCGAATTCCCGCAAATCTGCATCCAGACTACCGTCGGTATTAAAACCACCTGCCTTATAGCCTCTAGCAACACTAGCGTAAGCCATAGTGCTCGGGTTCAGAAGGTACTTAAGAGCTACACGCCCTCCCCAAAGTGTTTCATCTGGATCAAAGTTAAGCAGTTCTGAATCTTTATAATTCGAGTCACGCCTCTCTAATCTTAGCCCGGTCTCCAGAATCAATTTTTCACTCAGGGATGAGTCTAACTGGAAGAAGACTGCTGTAGTATCGAAATCATAATCACTGAAAAAGTCTGAAGCTAAATACGTATACTCCCTCTTCAATGACTCGCTACTTTTAAGAGTATAGAGTCCAAACAACCACTCGGTTGAATTGGAAAATAAGCGGCTACTGTCGTTAGATAATATTCTGAACTCTAGGCTCTGGGTTTCTCGATCACGAATATAGTTGTCTGTGGAGGTATATCCATCAGGGTGAATCCCTGTGAAAGTCCAGTCCTCATCGTAGCCATACTCCATGTCGGAATCTGCAAGGCCTAGTATGACTTCCAGGTCAAAGTTATTCAGTTCCCAGCTGCTATTCACTGCCAATGCTGTAGAGTCCTGCCTGTCATGCCCCGGCTCATCAGAGAAGGTGGTACGTGTGTTATCCAAGGAAAATGAATCGTAGCCATTGTCGATATCTACGTGTGACAGAGTCAGATCCAACTTCCAGGAGGGCGTTATTTCAGCGCTTAGCTTCCCTCGAACAGACAGCTCATCCTGTTCGTTATTTTTCTTTGTCCGCAGAAAATCATTTTTGTAATATCCATCCGAGCGATATGTTCCAAGAGCGAGTCGCGCGCTAACTGAATCATTCAAAGGGCCAGTGATCATCGCAGAGGCCGTATTAGTATTGTAATCCGCTGCCCCAAGCTTCAACTTAGCTGCAAACTGATCCTCAGGATCATTAGTCTTCACATTAATCAGGCCAGCAAGAGCATTAGCACCGTATCTGGTTCCCTGAGGGCCACGCAACACTTCCACCTGCTCAACATCCATCATGGTGGCAATCGTACCCGCTCCGCTAAAGTCGACATTGTCTATCAGAAAACCGACAGAGGGATTTATAGGGGCCGAAAATTGACTGCGCTCACCGATGCCTCGAATCTGAAAAAAGCGCGCTCGATTAGAACCTGAAGAGTAATTAACGTTAGGGATTGCATTCACCAGCTCTTCGAGATGTTGAGCAGCCCGTGATTTGATAACAGTCTCTGTCATCACTGTAACGCTGGATGCTGTATCCAACTCACTCTTAGATCTAAAGTCTGCGGTGACGATAATTTCTTCAATAGCGCCGTCAGTTTCGGCAAAAGCAGCAGGTATTAGGCTTGGCAAAACCAGCGACAGCGCGATGGTTGCGATATAACGATTAGAAAACATGAGTCTCTCCAAAAAATTAATTTAAGAAACCCGGTAGTATTTAGACGTGTGATGAGATGTGGTGTGCATCCTTTTCCTACGCCGGTATTAACCGGATCAGGTTCTAGGGTTTACTGGCAAAGCCAGAATCTCAGGTCAATTGACCACCCCTAAGGAACGGCGAGCAGTATAGCACCAGAAAAATAAATATGAAGTTGAATTTAGTTTATGTCGTCACTGAACCTTGGTGTGGTTCAGAGTTCCCACAGCTCAGCCCCTTGAGATGACTGCGATATTACCGAAATTATGCCAAAACTAAGGGCTGGCATGATGTCACAATGGCAGGTTTTGAGATCAGGGAGATGCTGAAAAGACAGGGTTTCAAGACAGAAAAAAGCCCAACACCAGAGGTGTTGGGCTTAATACACTATCAAGGGAGAGACAAATGAAACAAAACCCACAATTTTGCAATTTTGTATTACATCTATCTACACTAACTCAGACAACGAATATTCGTTGAAGTTCCCTAAAAAGATAACCACCTGCTAGGGAAGTGCAAAGGTTACTAACTCACCAGCTTTGCCTCCACCACCAACAAACACGCCAATGTATTGCTTGCCATCATGTTCATACGTAAAAGGCAGGCCTGTTTGATTAGCTGGCAAGTCTATTTCAGCAAGAATGTCGCCGTTTTGCTTGTCTACTGCACGGAAAATCGGGCTGGCACCAGCAGCACCGGTCCCTTCAAAAATGAACAATAGAGTTTTCGTTAGTAAAACACCCGCTCGCGTTGGAATACCAGTGCGCGGAAGATCAACCCCTTCCAACAGCGGATGATTGGTAAGACGGTCCGGTGTGTCCGCATTAGCGATCATCCACAGGTGATCGCCCGTATTCATATCAATAGCCGTAACTCTTCCATACGGTGGCTTAACGAGCGCTATCCCTTTAACACGTGGCGCTCGAACACCAAATGCTTGGCTCAAGTCCAAGTCTGAACGCGCATATTTTTCCAGCGACATCACTCCCAATCGCGTTCTCGAAGGCACGTATAGAATTCCTGTCTCTGGATCAAGTGCAGAGCTTTCCCAGTTGGAGCCACCCGTAGCACTGGGCAATGAAAGTGTGCCACGTGTACCGTCTGCGGCATTCTTTAAAGACGGAGGGGTATAGACAGTGGGGCTGAGGCGATAGTCTTTAACAGCCTCCAGCGCTAACTCCCTAATTTCAGGAGTAAAATCTACCAGGTCATCTTCGGTAAAACCCTGTTTATCAAATGCCGCTGGACGTGTAGGAAAGGGTTGAGTGGGGGAATACCACTCACCGGGCACATCCCCTATCGGAACTGGCCGCTCTACAATAGGCCAAATAGGCTCGCCAGTTAATCTATCGAAAGTATAGACCCAAGATTGCTTGGTTACTGACATGACTACCTTCCGGCCATTCGGTAAATCCGTGATAATCGGTGGGGAAGGAATGTCATAATCCCAGATATCATGATGGACCAACTGATAATGCCACTGACGCTCACCAGTTTTCACATCCACAGCCACCAGAGAGCTGGAAAACAAGTTGTCACCGTGTCGTTCACCACCATAGGCATCGCTGGTGGCAGCTTCCGTGGGTAGATAGACATGACCCAATTCTGGATCACCTGAAATCGCCGTCCAAACACCCGTATTGCCGGTTATATCATTTCCAGTTATCCAGGACTCAAAACCAACTTCTCCCTGCTCGGGAATAGTATGAAAAGTCCACAGCAGTTCACCTGTGCGAACATCAAAGCCGCGTATATCTCCCTTGGTGTTGAATTTGGAGCGTGGTCGACCACCGGTTCTGTGAGCTGCGCCCACCACAATTACGTCGTTCATAATAAAAGGCGGCGCTGAAAGACCTATATCGGGATAAGGGTATCTCGGGTCTTCGGCATTCCTGAGACCTACGTAAAGATCCACAACCCCATTATCGCCAAAGTTAGGATCCGGAATACCAGTTTTAGCATCTAAAGAAACTAGTAGATATCCAGGGGAGACATCGATAACCCGCTCTGCATCTCCATCGCTCCAAAAAGAGACACCTCGACCGGAACCCTTGCGCGGTGCTTCTTTAAAGCGATCACCTTCCTGATAACGAAAAAGCCAGAGCACCTGACCAGTTGTAGCATCAAGTGCCACGACGTTTCGTGTACTACCAACATTGGCGTATAAAATACCGTCCACTTCTATAGGTGTAGAGGGGTTAATGAAGTCAATAGTCGGCCCAAAACCCTGGGTTGAAAAAGTCCAGGCTATTTCCAGTTCAGAAACATTATCTGCATTAATCTGATCAAGTGGGGAATAGCGCCGAGCAGAGGCATCACCGTGGATATTGGGCCAGTCCCCTTCGTTAACGCTAGTGCCGGCTTGACCTGTGGTCAAAGGGACGCAGGCAGAAACGCCTGCAGCAATAATGAGTGTCGAGATTATCCTTCTTGCCGTTATCATCTAATGCGCTCCTGATACCTTTTAAACTAATTCTTAAGACAAAGACTTCCTGTCCCTATACACCGGAAGTCCGTTTCTTGAATGTTCAATTTCAGAAGTGAATCCAACTACTGAACACAACAAGAAAAACAAGCACTTCCACTCAGAAAAGACTCAGAGACTAAGCCCTTTGCTGAGTGGAAGTGCTTGCGGATTATTTGTTAGCTAACCGTAAAACTATGGGCGAACTCGTATATATTTCTGAATTCTTCGCCCCATTGGCTCACCGCCGTACATGTTCCCTTCTGCGTCAACAGCTACAAACTCAGCCCCTACGCCGCTAGTCACATGTGGATTCCCATAAGGTGTTAAGACAAAGTAATTCACCCAACCGGATCGGGCGTCACCTACTCTTATCCCCATTTCCCATCCCGGGTTCTCTTTATTGTCCGACTCGGAGTCAGCCACAAAAATATTACCGTGCTCATCAAAAGATATTCCACTGGGTCTGCCAAATTGCGTCCACACAGCTAGAAAATTACCGTCCTGGTCAAACACTTGAACCCGGCTATTGGAGCGATCGCCCACATAGAGCTTTCCGTCGTTATCAATCGCGATGGTATGCAGTGCTCTAAACTCACCAGGAGCATAACCTGTTTTGCCCCAAGTTTTAATAAAAGTACCATCACTGGCGAATTTGATTACACGGTTATTACCGTCATTATTGTGTCCATCAGCGATAAAGATATCCCCATTGTCGCCTATCACCACATCCGAAGGGGAAGTAAAGTGATTGTAATCACTGCCTTCTTTTCCAGGGGTACCTAATACCATTAGAACCTCTCCGGTTGGGCTAAATTTGATCACTTGGTGTGCTCTTGGGTCACCTGCAGGAAGCCGATCCCTACGCACTGATTCAGTTACCCAAACATTACCGTCATCATCAACATCCAAGCCATGTGGCCATATGAACATGCCAGCGCCAAAGCTCTCTACCAAATTACCTTCGGGGTCAAATTTAAGAACCGGATCCAAATCTGAATCCAGACATTCGCGGCCAAACCTCGCTCGTGGGGCATCACATCTAACAACGGCCCAGATATGTTTTCCATCTGGGTCAACAGCCACATCACCGACCGCTCCCATTTCCCGACCATCTGGCAATTTTGCCCAATCCGGAACTGTACGATAAGGGTTCGGTAAACCTTGCGCGGAAACCTGTGCTCCCGTCACCAGCAACACAATTGCCATTAGTCCTCGCACTAACGTCAATTTACTTACTTTCAACATATTCTTACTCCGTTTGAATCACAATGGGCTGAGTTTATCTTGTTAGTCCTTAATAAATATTTCACACCGCCTCACACCAATACAGTTGTGAGTGAGAGCATAAAGCTGATCTGGAAGGCAGTTGGCATAAACCTGCAAAATACGCAACATGAAATACTTGAATTCAGTACATACAAGGGCTAATTTATACAACTGAATAATTTCAGTCAAGCAAGTTTGACCAAACTATTCCTTTGATTCCCTGTTTGTCAGTCGCAGTTTTTATCAGTTACACTGCTTCATGCACTCCCCGTAATT